>Ga0209648_10001667_pt1 | contig 18030 bp, 18 predicted proteins | sample GraSoi2013_115cm_FD_185830 | JGI IMG/M metagenome (GOLD analysis project Ga0209648, IMG submission 185830) | Grasslands soil microbial communities from the Angelo Coastal Reserve, California, USA - Sample 9_17_2013_115cm (SPAdes) (version 2) | ecosystem: Environmental > Terrestrial > Soil >...
GTTGTAACCCTTCGCTTCAGCGACCTCTTTTACCCTCAGACGAATAGCCATGCAATCCCCTCTCAATTGGTGCCATCATCATAGCAGACAGAACAGCCATTGAAAATTTAGCAAAAATGAATTAGAATGAGTGAAGAGTCAATAGTGATTATTCAAATTAGGAGGTAGAGCTGCAAGCAAAGGAGAAAACCATGTGCGAAGAGGTCATTATCGGGGCGCGACCGCTAGAACCTGGCACGAGGTTGAAATACTATCACCATGAACGCATGATGGAAGTGGAGGCGAAAGTGAGAAGCGCAGGTGTGTATTTCCTATGGGTTGTGGACATCGCCGAGGCCCCGCCTGGTGGGTCAAGAGATCACTACATCGTGTATTCAGATATCACGCGGGTTTTTATGGGTGAATAACGGCTCTTATTGTTGCTTCATTTCAGTCACACGCAAATTGTGAACTTCATGTGATTGGTCTTCAATGAATGTGCCCTTGTTCTTTGGCCCTGAGAGCAAGAGACGTTCTGTAGGTGGTTGTATGCGTGCCTCATACTGATCTTGCAAAACGAGTTGTATCTCAGAAGTCGAACTGGCGTGAGAGCGTCCTTCATTGCTCTCACGTGTGCAGAAGACAGCGAGAGCAGTTCCTCACGCCAAACCGAGACAACCGCTGAGCTGATCGGATGGGGCCGAGGTCGGCAGTCTTCCTGCCAGACGCGTTCTCCCACATGGGTGGGTCAGCGTTTGGAGCCACGGTCCATGATGCTGTTCATGGCGCTGCTCATGACGCTTTCATGACGCTTCCTGCTTATACTCGTACGAGAGAGGGTGAGGCGCCTCAGCTGGGCAGTGGCCCCACACCCTGTCAACAAAGCATTCGTCTGGACAGACCCAAGCGACATCTTTTTCCCAGAAGGTGTCCAACGATTGTTTCAACGAGAAGAGATCCTGAAAGGACAAGAAATATGACAAAGCACAGATTTGGAGACAACCCATGACAACGACCACCTATGCCGCAGACCGCAGCGCCTTGCTGATCGTCGACCCTTACAACGATTTCATGAGCCAAGGCGGCAAGCTCTACGAGGCTACCAGGGAGACGGCCGAAGCGGTCGGCTTCTACGACCACATGCGCCAGCTGATTCCTGCGATCCGGGCGGCGCGTATCCAGGTCATCATCGTGCCGCATCACCGCTGGCGAGAAAGCGACTACAAGGGGTGGAAGCATATGAACCCCTCCCAGGTTTGGGGGAACCAGATCCAGCTCTTCGCCGCCGGAACGTGGGGCGGAGAGTTCCATCCCGAGTTCGGTCCCCGCGATGGCGACGTCGTCGTGCTTGAGCACTGGGCACAGAGCGGCTTCGCCAATACCGATCTCGACGCCCAACTCACACAGCATGGGATCGAGAACATCATCCTCGTCGGCATGGTAGCCAATACCTGCATCGAGGGCGCCGCTCGCTTTGGCATGGAGCTTGGCTACCACGTCACCCTCATTAAGGATGCGACCGCTGCCTTCGACCAGGAAGGCATGCACGCGGCGCACGAGGTCGACGGGCCGCGCTTCGCGCACGCTATTCTGACCACCCAGGAGCTGCTGGCCCGACTGCCTGCAAGGAACCGCGAGCGTTCTGGTAATGAGATAACCAGGTAGTTCTCTCTGCCCCTAGTTTTTCCCCTCGCGGGAAAAGATTACGTTATGCAGGCGGGGAATATCATTCACTTCCGCTTTACCGTAGGAAAATCCTGATATCCCCTCATCCCAGCCCCTCACGTCTTAGGGACAATAGTACAGTGCACGGTTTGGGCCTGGATCAAGCCGTCCTTAAAGAGGAGGGTATCCACCCCGTGGGAAACGCTGGCCCGCGCGGAGTCGCCAGTCCACTCGACGAAGAGTACATTGTCCACGTAGTAGATGGTCTTGAGGCCCCATTGTGCTTTAGGAAGAGCCTTGAAAAGGCCATCGAAGAAATGGCGTATGGCGTCCTTGCCACGCCGGACACCCTCAGAGGTGACGAGGACGGCAGTATCAGCAAAGTCCATCGCTGTTGCGTCAAGGTCTTCAGCACCCAGAGCCTGGCCATGGTGCGCAAAGATCTCTTCTGGCGTCCGTTTCGATAGGTCAGCAGCACCTGGTTGATTCGTTGATTGTGTCATCGTTGTAACTCCTTGTGAACACTCTATGCTTCCTTCTTTTTTCTCCTCTCGCTCGTCGTACGAGCATTCCTGTGGGTCAAGAATTCCCCGCTTGTCGGCGTTGCGAGCCGTGTGAACTGTATCGTGGACGTCTCGATGAGGCGCCCACGACCAGGATCACTTAAACCTGTGCCTGCCCCCCATCGACGAACAGTTCGATCCCGGTAATAAAACTGCTGTCATCCGAGGCGAGGAACACGACCGCTTTGGCGACTTCGTCAGGATCGCCCAGCCGCCCCAGCGGGACGGTGGTCACGATTGACGTCACGCTCTGCTTCCTCTGTTCCTCAGTCTGCCCCATGCCACTGATGCCCGGGGTGTCGGTTGGACCAGGGCTGACGGCGTTGACGCGGATCTTGCGGGCTTGCAGGTCCAGGGTCCAACTGCGCGCAAATGAGCGGATCGCAGCCTTGGCCGCGCTATACACACTGTACCCAGGTACCGCTACGATCGCGCCAGTCGAAGCGGTCAAAATGATCGACCCGCCGTCCTGCAGGAGCGGCAGCGCCTTTTGCACCGTGAAGAGCAGCCCTTTGACGTTGATGTTGAACGTTTTGTCAAAGTGGGCTTCGGAAATCTCCCCCAGGGGAGCGAATTCCCCAATCCCGGCGTTAGCGAAGACGATAGCGATGCGGCCGTGCTGCTGCTTCACCGTGGCATACAGGCGATCAAGATCCGCGAGCCGGGAGACATCCCCCTGAACCGCGGTCACGTTCTGGCCGATCTGCCGTACGGCTGCATCCAGTTCGCTTTGACGGCGACCGGTGATGTAGACGTACGCGCCCTCTGAGACGAAGCGCCGGGCCGTGGCGAGGCCGATGCCGCTGTTGCCGCCCGTGATGACCGCGACTTTTCCTTCAAGCCTGGTCAAGATGTTTCTCCTCTTGAGAGCATTTCATCACGCAAAGGCCCTTCAGCAGGGGTTTGGACCATTCCCTCCAATCGACGAGCCCATGCCCTCTCTGGTACCACTATAAGGAGGAAGCGTCATGAAAGCGTCATGAGCCTCGTCATGAACGGGAAATGCTGTCATCGGTTTGCTATCCTGACGCGTTCCTGTCTGATACATTGCCAACGATCGGTGACAGGTGCGCGTCGAGACGATTATTCCTGAAAGTTTCTGCCACAGAAAGTGCCTTGTCATCATAGCTCATCTATTGGCAGCGTCTTCGTGGCAAACTGCACTTTCGGCAAAGAATGCTGGCGAAGCTCCGTTTCTAAGCTCCGCTATTCAAGCTCAGAAAGTGGCAGCTAATCATGACAATGCTGGCAAAGCACATTCTTGTCCACCATCGAGGGAATCGACCAATCCGGATCCATGGGATACATGCCCATGAGATCACGAATCTGCTTGGATTTGGCCTGCATGGTACTAGAACTCAGATTGAAATAGAGGTACCTCTACAAGCGGAAATGGCCCAAAAAATCAGTAATCGTTGTCATACCACTTCCTGGTCATGCGTAGTTTGATTTTCATGTGTTTGTTTCATATCCCACCTTTTAGAAAAATGCGCTTTAGAGGAGCGCACAACCCATGAACAGAATTACAACAACGTTCCCTCTACTGTAGCTTTGGCATACAGCATGTCATGTTCTTTTTTACTGAATGTAGGAGCAAGATTTGGATTATGCCATCTTCCGTCAATAAGGCGATGATATCTTACCCTGTACATCACATTGTTCCCTGATATCCACCCACCAGCTAACCGTTCTAAAACAAAGATCACTGTCGGGTTGTCGCTATAATAGGTTCTGGACTGTACATCCATAACCCAGGTTTTGCCTTCTGCTGGACTCGTTAAACGTGCTTTTACGTTTGTTTCTTGTTCCCTTTTAGCAATAAATTCTGCTGCGCTTACTACCTGTTTAACCACTATTGTTCCCACCTTTTACACTTGCCTGCTCTGTGGCGGCCACACTTTTTGAAATTCTGGTGTAAGCATATGTTGTTTCCCACTTGCAGTAAGACGCCAGACACCATGACCAAGATTTCTCACATGTCCACGATGCTTCTGTGACATAGACAGATTTAACCCAACACGTAGCTGCCAATCGGGCGTTCCGTTTTTGCCACTAAGCCAATCGTCTGGTTTCAGCGCAACACGTTCTTGCACGCCCTTGAGAATGTCCTTTTTGTCAAGGGCACTTCCAGCGTCCAGTAACGTTTGCATACCAGCCGCATTTAGTACCTCTCCGTTTGTTCGATCAAATTTTTTCATAATTTTGTCCTTTATGCGCCCCTACGCTTTTTGCGATTGCGCCCGCGCGTCTTGTCTTTAATAGTGATTATTGATGCTGACACAACAACGTGTTTCTTGGGGTGAGTGACATCCGATATGCATTCATCCAATTCTTCATCAGAGAAATCATATTCAACATTATGTAGTACTAAATTTTGCAATCGTTGCTGCTGTTTTCTTTGGCTCTTTTTCATAATTTTTATCCCACCTTTTGTCGCAAAGCGGCAACCATAAAATGCTCTAAAAGCTTCCCACATTCTCGTTTCCTGTTAGGTAGGGGTTATATCTCTGGTACGTTACTACCATACGGGGTTTAATAAACATGTTACCTTGCAGCGTGTGTTTACAGTTACTACAAGCCATCCGTATTGCTGTAACTTGCTAGCATCTTTTTGGTAACGAGCAAGCGCACTATGAAAAAAACCATTTTGTACTGTTTGATATATTGTTCACACATTAATTTTGCCCACCTTTTGCCGCTTTGCGGCAGATATAAAACACTCTCAAGCGTCTTGTAAAGCCTATTCATACTATTATAAGTATACCATATTCAAGACTAAATAGATATAGCTATACACTGTTTTTGTACCAATATATCGCGTTTTTATCGGGTATAAGAGACATTGGTTGAAGAGACAAAAAAAGCCAGTCACCAGAGTGTTGATTGAATCATAAAACTTCCAGCTTGTTGAAAAATGCCTATACTGATGAGATTTGTACATTGTAAGTTCTTCATTTACACTCAGATTTTGATGTACAAACGCAAACAGAAGAGGCTACTCGGAGTTTTTCAACAGGCTGCTTCGTTTTTCGGACACAAATCAACAATCAAAAAAGAGAGCCAAAAAGACGAGTGATTTGGAGACGCAAAGGAAGAAAATGATGTCACGCCAGATTATGAGGCGGAGGCCATCTGCTGAAAGCGCTTGGCAGCGTCGCATATTATTTGGCAGGCAGTATTTTTTATTCGACAAATGACATCGGCACAGGTCGATGCCGGAAGTCCTGTCTTACCCACAAAGCGGCAGTAGAACCAGACGCGTTGGGAAACCGAAGCCCCAAAGCTCTCCTGTTGGCGAATGAGAGACAGAACAGGGCATATGAAGAACAACCGCTCAGGATGCCCCCACTGCTGAGCGCGTCCACCTGCTGCTCTCTGGGAGTTCGGGCTCTCCTTGCGTCCTGCCTGACGGACGCAGTCCGTAGACGCGCCAGCGTCGTTGCCAGGACCCATTGCAAGGTTCGTAGCGTCGTTGGCAGGACGGATTGGGGACGAGGTCGGTGTGCTTCCCGGCCTGGGCGCGTTCTGGCTCATCTCCTGCTCAGCGTTTGGAGCCTCTGCCCATGACGCTGCTTATGACGCTTTCATGACGCTTCCTGCTTATACTCGGACCAGAGAGCACGATGGGCAACCGGTCGTGTCAGCAGCCATGAGAGAGCCAACACCGTAGATGCTTTCACTCCGCATCATCTCATGGGGGCATCTGCTGGCACGCGTCTTCCGGCAGCAAGTCCGCTTCTCAAAGAGCCCTCGTCCAGGCCGGATGGGCCTGTTCGTTAGGAAATGCTCTCTTCTGACAGACACATACAACAAGAAAGGCAGGAAAGTGTTATGGTCAGTGCAGATTCCCGCTACGAGAAGAAGCGGATTGAGGTCCTGGGGCACACGATGGCCTATGTCGATGTGGGCGAGGGTGACCCGATCGTCTTCCTCCACGGCAACCCCACGTCGTCGTATCTCTGGCGCAATGTGATCCCTCACCTCCAGGAACTCGGGCACTGTATCGCGCCCGACCTCATCGGCATGGGCGACTCCGACAAGCTCCCCTCCAGCGGCCCCGGCTCGTACACCTTTGTTGAGCACCGCCGCTACGTCGACGCCCTGCTCGCGGCACTCAGGGTGAATGAGCGGGTCACCTTCGTCGTCCACGACTGGGGATCGGCCCTCGGCTTCGACTGGGCGAACCGCCACCGCAACGCGGTGAAGGGTCTTGCATACATGGAGGCCGCCGTGAGGCCACTCACGTGGGACGAGATGCCCGAGGCCATCCGCCCGGTCTTCCAGGCTCTGCGCTCAGAGGCCGGAGAAGCGATGGTCCTCGAGCAAAACTTCTTCGTTGAGGAGATCTTGCCCCGCTCCATCCTGCGTGGCCTGACCGAGGGAGAGATGGCGCACTACCGCCGCCCATTTGCCGAGCCGGGCGAGGGGCGCCGTCCCACCCTCACCTGGCCGCGCCAGATCCCTCTCGGTGGGGAACCCGCCGACGTGGTCAAGATCGTGAACTCCTACGCCCAGTGGCTCACGAACAGTCCCGTTCCCAAGCTGTTCGTGAACGGTGAGCCTGGGCTCATTCTGATCGGGGCCCAGCGGGAGTTCTGCCGGATCTGGCCTGCGCAGACAGAGGTAACCGTGCGCGGGATTCACTTCCTTCAGGAGGACTCTCCTGATGAGATCGGACAGGCAATCGCTGACTGGATGGGGACGCTGGGAGAGCGGGAGCACCGTCAGGACAGGCCATTGGGGCCGCGCACAGGCTGAACAGTCTCGGACGGGAGCAGTGGGGGCAAGGCTGAACAAGGAGTTGGTAACAGCGGGTAAGTTGTTCCTGAAGGCGGGCGAATTTACAACTCTCAAGAGCCGCGGACCGCGCTCAGTAGAGAACCTCTCATTAGAGATGCTTGCACAGCAGGTTGGCTTCAGTCCGTACCATTTTGCCCGTCTCTTCCGCCAGACGACCGGAGAGAGTCCTCATCAATTTGTGCTCCGCCAGCGCCTTGTAGAGGCTACGCGCCTCCTTAAAGAAACCGATCTACCGCTCGCTCATGTAGCATCAGAGGTCGGCATCCCCAATCAGAGCCACTTTACCCAGGCATTTAAGCGTCGTCTGGGAATAACACCACTTGTTTATCGACAGGAACATTGATCTGAGCACGTTTTCGATAGCATTCGCACAAAAACAACACAACGATTGCCACTTGTTGCGGTAACATAGAAGTAGAAAGGGAGAACTACATGCAATATACATGGTTAGGCAAGATGGGTCTTATCCCACGGGATGCGCAACGAGTTTGATCTCAGAAGTCGAACTGGCGTGAGAGCGTCCTTCATTGTTCTCACGTGTGCAGAAGGCAGCCAGAGCAGTTCCTCACGCCAAACCGAGACAACCGCTGAGCTGATCGGATGGGGCCGAGGTCGGCAGTCTTCCTGCCAGACGCGTTCTCACACAGGGGTAGGTCAGCGTTTGGGGCTACGGCCCATGTTGATGTTCATGGCGCTATTCATGACGCGTTCATGACGCTTCCTCCTTACACTAGGACCAGTGAGGACGAGGTGCATGAGCTGGGCCTTGGCGTGAGGAACTGCTCTCACAGCGCTCTTTCTGACCCCTTGTCAGAACAAAGCGAGCGCATTGAACGGGCCTGTGAAGCCACTTCAGCCGAAGGTACAGCTCGTTGCGCATCCCGTGGGCTTATCGTTTCCAAAGATGAAAGGAAAGAGTGATGACAATAAAAGAAAGCCCCCATGCTTTGCGCATGCTGGGCCCTGAGCCTGTGGAGATCACGCTCCATGTCAATGGTCAAGTGTCTCCCCTCCTGCTCGATCCTCGCACGAGCTTGCTCGACGCCTTGCGCGAACACCTGAATCTTACTGGCACCAAAAAGGGGTGCGACCAGGGGACCTGTGGCGCATGCACGGTCTGGATTGACAGGCGACATGTCCTGGCATGCCTGACGCTTGCAATCACCTGCGAAGGCCATGAGGTGACGACCATCGAAGGACTGGCCCAGGGTACGGAGTTGCATCCCATGCAGCACGCCTTCCTTGCCCATGATGCCTTCCAGTGCGGCTACTGCACCCCTGGTCAGATCATGTCCGCGGTCGCTTTGCTCGAAGAAGGGCATGCCTCTAGCGACGCGGAGATCGCCCAGTGGATGAGCGGTAACCTCTGCCGTTGTGCTGCCTACCCCAACATTCGTGCTGCCATCCGCGAGGTCCGCGATGCGAAAGGAGAAACCAGCTATGCGCCCGATTAGCTATGCACGTGCCACCGATATCGCCAGCGCCATTGGCACTGTCAGCGCTGATCCTACAAGAGCCTTCCTCGCAGGTGGCACGACGGAGGTCGATCTGTTGCGCCAGGGCGTGGTAGCGCCGAGCGGACTCGTTGATATCAACGCGTTACCACTCAAACAAATTGAGAGCCTTGCGGATGGTGGCCTGCGTATTGGAGCGCTTGCACGCATGAGCGAGGTCGCCGAAGCGCCCGGCGTCGTCGAGGGGTTCCCGGTGATCGCTCAGGCGCTTGTGTTAGGCGCCTCTCCCCAGTTGCGCCACATGGCCTCAATGGGTGGCAACCTGCTCCAACGAGTTCGCTGTAGTTATTTTCGTGACGCGTTCTCCCCCTGTAACAAGCGTGAGCCAGGTAGTGGCTGCGCCGCGTTGGATGGCATCAACCGGGGGCACGCGATCCTGGGTACGAGTGAGCAGTGCATCGCAACCCATCCCTCGGATGTTGCCGTCGCCCTTGTCGCCCTCGATGCCATCGTGCACGTCAATGGGCCGAGCGGCGAGCGTGCCATCCCGATCGACGATTTCTTCCTCCTTCCCGGCGATACCCCCCACCGTGAGCATCCGCTTGCGCACGGCGAGCTGATCATGGCGATCGAAGTACCGGCATTGCCGATGGCACGCAGATCGCTTTACCTGAAGGTTCGCGATCGTGAGTCCTATGAGTTCGCCCTGGTTGCGGTGGCAGCAGCACTGCGCGTTGACGACGGTGTGATCAGCGACGTGCGCCTGGCGCTCGGCGGCATTGCCACCAGGCCCTGGCGCGCACGTCGTGCCGAGCAGATCCTGGTCGGAGCCCCAGCGGAGCAGGCGAGCTTAATTCGAGCCGCGCGCGAGGAACTGGCTCCGGCGATACCGAGGAGACTCAACGCATTTAAGATCGAGCTCGCACAGCGAGCAATCATCCGCGCACTGGAGACGACCGCCAGCAAAGGAGGTGCGGCATGAGCACTGCAATCGGACAACCTATCAACCGGGTGGATGGCCACGCCAAGATCACTGGCACCGGGTGCTACTCGGCTGAGATCGCTCTAGCCCATATGACCTACGCCGTCCTTCTCGGTGCACATGTGGCGAGTGGGCGGATCAGCGCCATCGACACGAGCGAGGCTGAAAGTGCGGAGGGCGTGCTTGCGGTCCTTACGCACCGCAACCTTGGGCGGATTGCGGCACAGCCCCCGCTGCTGCCCTCGCTGCTCGGTCAACCCGCCCCCGGCGAGACCTTCTTCCCGATGCAAGACGAGGTCGTGCATTACGCCGGCCAGCCCGTCGCGATCGTGATCGCCGATACGCTCGAACATGCCCAACATGCCGCGACGCTGGTACACATCAGCTACGAGGAGACGCCATCGATGACGATCCTGGACCAGGGGCGCGATCACGCCTATGAGCCCGAGCGGATCTTCGGAGGCTTGCTCCCCGGGCGCCAGGCTCGCGGCGACGTCGAGGCGGGTCTCGCCGGGGCAGCCGTGCGCATCGACGTGACCTACCGCTTTGCCGCCAACCATCACAACCCGATCGAGCCGTCGGCCACCACCGCCGTCTGGGACGGTGACCAGCTGACCCTTTACGACTCGACGCAGGGCATCACCGCCACGCAACTGACGGTCGCCGCGCTGCTGGGCCTCTCGCCGTCGAAGGTGCGCGTCATCACGCACTTCATTGGCGGCGGTTTCGGCAGCAAGGCGATGATTTGGCCCCATGTGACACTCGCCGCGCTCGCCGCCCGCCACGTCGGACGCCCGGTCAAGCTCGCTTTAACCCGCGAGCAGATGTTTAGTTCCTGTGGCCACCGCGAGGAGCAGGAGCAGCAGGTCGTGCTCGGCGCGAGCCGGGATGGCCACCTCACCGCGTTCCGCCACCACAAGCTCTCGCCGACCTCGCCCTTCGACGATTGGGCCGAGTCGTCACTTGGCGTGTCCGCACAGCTGTACGCCTGCCCGAACTACGAGGGCATCTACCGGCTCATCCGCGCCAACACGATGACGCCGACCTTTACGCGTGGCCCCGGCGAGTCAACCGGGATGTTCGCGTTGGAGTGCGCCATGGACGAGCTTGCGTACGAGCTCGGCCTTGATCCGCTCGAACTACGACTGCGCAACTACGCTGACGTTGACCCCGCCAGCGGCAACCCCTGGTCGAGCAAGGGCTTGAAGGAATGTTACCAGCGCGGAGCTGAGCGCTTCGGCTGGCAGAGGCGCAACCCGGCCCCCCGTTCGCAGCGCGATGAGAACTGGTTGATCGGCTCCGGCATGGCGACGACCGCCTATCCGGTGGCTCTGTTTATGCCGACCCAGCGGGCGCGTGCGCGCCTGTACGCCGACGGCAGCGCCGTCGTTCAGGCGGGCACCCAGGATTTCGGCAACGGCATGGCAACGGTGATGACGCAGGTCGCCGCGGACGGGCTCGGCATCCCGCTCGACCGCGTCCGCTTCGAGTACGGCGACACCGACCTTCCCAACACTACTGCCACGGTTGGCTCGGCAGGGGCAGGTATGGTCAGCGCTGCAGTCCATACTGCGGCCATGGCACTGCGCGACCAACTCGTCGCACAGGCCATCGCCGATAGCAAGTCGCCACTGTATAGCGCCGACCCGAGCACGGTCATCGTAAGCGGCGGGCGGATGATGCTCCGCGACCAGCCTGCCAGCGGAGAGACCTACGGCGAGCTGCTCCAGCGCCATCGCCTGCAAGACACCGAGGCGCTGGGAAGCTGGACACCCCCACCGCTGGACACCCCCTATGGCCTTGCGACGTTCGGCGTCCAGTTCGCGGAGGTCGCCGTTGACGCTGACCTCGGACTCATCCGCGTCCGGCGCATGATCGGGGTCTTCGCTCCCGGCCGCGTCCTGAACACCAAGACCGCCCGCAGTCAGCTCATGGGCGGGATGCTGTGGGGACTGGGCCAGGCTCTGCTTGAGGGCACAGACGTGGACAGCCGTCTTGGTCGCTGGGCGAACGCCAGCCTGGGCGAGTACCTGGTCGCGGTGAACGCGGACACACCCGACGTCGAAGTGGAGTTCGTCGAGGTACGCGACGAGGTCGTCAATCCGCTCGGCGTCAAAGGCTGTGGAGAGATTGGGCAAGTCGGTGCTGCTGCTGCCATCGCCAACGCCGTGTTTCACGCCACTGGCCGCCGCGTCCACGAATTGCCGATCAGAATCGAGCACCTCTTATAAACAAGAGCAGCACTGGCATCCTGGCTATGCCAGTGCTGAACGGTGGTGCCAATCAGGTGACCCGCTTTGGCATTCTCAGTTCTGACGCTTCCGAGGTCTGCTACCCGGATGCCTTGAAAGGAGAACGTGATGTCAGTTTTCTCAGAAGAGAGTCTACAGCTGCGTCGTGAGTTAGCTTACGCTTGTCGCATCCTGGCAGCCAACGGCCAGAACGATACTATCTACGGTCATGTCACGTATCGAGAAGCAGGCGCGAAGACCTTTTGGATGAAACCTGCGGCTCTGGGCCTGGATGAAATCACGCCAGAAACGCTGATTCGTGTTGATCTGGAGGGGCATGTTGTCGAAGGTGAGCTGCCACGTCACCTTGAGTTTCCTCTCCATGCTGAGATTTTCAGAGCCAGACCCACCATTACCTGTGTCGTGCATACCCACCCCATCTATGCGATTGCCTTTGCCGCTACAGGACAGCCATTACATGCCGTCTCACACGAAGGAGCGCAGTTTACACCGCCCGATGTCCCTCGCTTCACACGTACCTCCGATCTTATCACAACTCGCGAATTGGGAGAGGAAGTCGCTCGCACGATGAATGGAAGTCTTGCTTGCTATCTGATCAACCACGGGATTGTCGTAGCTGGCAACACGATCGACAACGCGGTCGTCTCAGCCATCAATTTAGAGCGAGCCAGCCAGGTTCAACTTCTTGCTGCTGCATCTGGTCAGTCCTTTCGCTGGACATCCGATGAGGAGATAGCGGGAAAACGAGAGAAAATTTTTGGTGAAGGCATGCTAAGAAACGTGTGGAACTATTACTGTCGTCGTATTGGGCCGCTGTAATAGTTGGTTCATGCTTCTGTTCCCTAGAGAAAAGAACGTCCTGGCAATGAACAGAGCAACGTTCATGTCTCAATAAGGAGATGAAAGTGACACAATCCATACATGAAGAGCCTGCAAATACAAAGCCTGTGACTCTCGTTGAAGGAAGAACGCTCAAACCCGGACATGAAAACGACTTCTATGCCTGGGTTCAACGGGCTATTGCCGCAAGTGAGCGCTTTCCTGGCAATCAGGGAGTGACTATTCTTACGCTGGGAAAGGAACAGTCACAGGCACGCTATGTCATCCATCGTTTCGCTGATGAAGCCGCAGAGCGTGCCTGGATGCAGTCGGAAGACCGGGCCAAATTGGTGCAAGAGGCAGCGGCCTTCTCGACTCCCTACACACAAACGTCGAGCGGGCTGGAGGCATGGTTCACCTTTCCTGATCCGCTGGACACGACACCGCCAAAGTGGAAGCTGTTTCTTACGATCATCCCATCGGCCTACCTGCAAGTTTAATCATTCTCCTCATTCTCAACGCTTTCCTGCGTGGCTGGCCGCTCCTGATCACGAATGGTATTGTGACGGTGTGCCTTGCCTTTCTGCTGACGTATGTCGGACTGCCACTTACGACGCGCCTATTGCATGCGTGGCTCTACCCACAAGAGCGCTGACAGAGCTTTGGGGATGGGGATCACTAGCGAACGTTTCCTCTTCTCGCCGACCCACTCGGCTGCTTTACATTCTCTTCATCTCGTTGCGCAACTCGTGGGCAGTTCTGACACATCCACTTTCGTCAACTCGCCCTCGCTAGGCGGGGCGGATCACTGGTCTTGACGCATGCAGCCCCACAGTGGTGGATACTTTCGTCAAGCTGCACAAGTGGAGACGAGTTCCAGTAACATCTCCAGCTCAAATGGCTTTGCCAGGCAGCGGCGAATACCCAGCGTGCCGGCCTGTTGAAGTGCGTCCCGATCCGCACTGAATACGATAATGGAATCTAACCTGACTTCTTCACGCTCCCGTAATGCCTCGATCAGCTGCAGACCATTCAGTCGTGGCATGTTCAGATCCAGCAAGATAACTTCAGGCATTGCTTGCTGGCACGTGATTTTGTCTAGAGCGATGAGCCCATCGCCCGCCGTGTCTACCAGGTACGCCTCGCTCTCTAGCACTGCTTGTAAGATGGATCGCAGTTGTGTATCATCATCGACCACTAAGATATACTTGTTCATCTATTTCCATCTCTTTCTGGCTGAAAATAAGCAACGATACGGTATTTCCCGAGTCCACAACCTACCGCTAGTATAGGAAAGGAGATGAACAATGTCATGAGTCAAAAGGAGGAATAATGCTCTGACACTTCTTTCATCCTTTCGGATGATGGATTCAACTCAGCGTGATTCCTCAGCGGTAGTTGGAAGATCGAGAATACGGGGATGGGCCCTTGCTGATGCCAGGCCGGTGACTTATGGCTTGTCGGGGAGCAGGCCCAGGTTACGCGCGCGCTTTACCGCCCGGGTGCGATTACTCACCTCCAGTTTCGAGAGGATATTGCGCACATGGCTTTTGACCGTACTGAGAGCCAGCACCAGGGCCTCAGCAATCTCCTGGTTGGAGGCACCCTGTTCCATCAAGCGAAGCACATCTCGTTCGCGTTCGCTCAACTGTTCGATGAGTAGTGCCGTGGGTTCATTTGAACGGCCTGACCCTCCAGCAAGCTGCGTTTCTGCCTGGTCATTGTGTGGGAAGGGGGCAAACGCTGCCAACAGGGTATCCAGATACGGGGTTGGTCCTTGTTTGCGCTCCTGTTCGCGGAGCCTGGAAAGCAGGACGGTCATTGGGGCTCCTTCATCCACAAAGCAGCGGATGTAGCCCTCGGGTTCGGCCTGGCGTACGGCTTGAGCAAGCGTGTTGAGCGCCTCTTGCTCCTGCTGGCGCAACTGGTAGGCCAGGGCCTGCAAACCCTTTATTTCAATGGCGTGGCTCACTCGTTCTTGCTGCTCCGCAATGACTTGCAGGGGTTCCAGGAGCGAGAGAACTTCAGTTGGCCTCTTCTGGGCCAACAAAATGCGTGCTCGTGCCACATCCTCGCGTTCACGGGCTAATGGAGAAGACATGTTGGCCTCCTGGACGAGTTCCTCTGCCCAGCGGGTGGCGCGGTCCATCGCCCCACTTGCCAGCCAGAACTGCACCCAGGCCACGATGACGTAGACATCGCGCCGGTACGGACCGCAGTAGGTTTTCGCCATGGCCGCTTCTGCCTGATGGATGGCAGTGCGTGCTGCGTCCATCTCTCCTTGCGCCAGGTAGACGCGCATCAGCTCGGTGTATCCTAAGTATAAGGCAACGATAGTTTCGGCCTGTTCACCCAGCCGGACGGCCTGTAATGCACAATCCAGCGCCTCATCCAGTCGGTTCCACTGTCGTAGGACGTCTGCAAGATGGATATACGCCCAGCACACCATAGGATGAGGCAATCCAGCCAGCGTGGTTCCCAGAAGCATTGCCTGCTCGGCCACCTGTACCACCTCGTGCAGCTTACCATGCACGAGCAAAGAATACTCCGTCCTGCACAGATAGGGAATGGTGGATGAGATGTCCCCTGCCGCTTGCGCGAGGGCTGTGGCCTCTCGTGTGCTCTGGATAGCGGCCACAATATCTCCAAAGGAATGATAGGCCAGCGACCTGGCATATGCAACTGATGCTCGTGCTACGAAATTCTGTGCTGAGAGATGAGCAAGGGCATCCTGACAAAATGCCAGGGTGGCAGGTCCATTACCAAGATAGTAGCCAGTAATGAAGGCGCGATAGGCAGCGATTTCTCCGAGCAGGTTATTCCACTCAGGGCGTGCGTATGATGGAGATACTCCCATTTCAGAGATCTCATTGGCGGAGTTCTGTATCATGGCCCGCAATGCTCTTTCTGCATCGTTCAGCCAGCGTTCCATGCTCGTGTATGGAGAATCCATATACAAGGTCCTGGCATATCCCAGGCACAGACGGGGCCGCGAGCGAATCACCTCGTCTGGGAGCTTCTCTAGCCAGCGCCTTACCATCCCATGTTCACTACTCCCCCAGATGTATGGATACCCTTGTTCGATCAAGTCAGCCGCTCGCGGCCAGTCGCCTGCGCTAATAGCATGACGCACTGCCTCGTTGAAGTATCCCTGCTCAGCATACCACTGGCTGGCGCGCAGGTGCAGGGCGGACATCGCTTCGCCTTCCGTCTGCTCCAGTCGTGCGCGCAGAGCCTCGGCAAACAAGGCATGGTAGCGATACCAACGCCGCTCCCCATCCAACGGCACGACAAAAACATTGGTACGCTCCAGAAACTCGAGTAGATCCTGGCTGTCCTTCTGCTGGAGCACTGCGTTACAGAGGGAGGCCGAAAGCCGCTCCAGAATAGAGGTCCGCAATAGAAACGCTTGCACCGGCGGCGGTTGCCGCTGCAAGACTTCCTCCATCAAATAGTCCAGGACGTAGTGCTGTTTCCCACTTACCTCATCCAGCAGATCGTCAGGAGCAGTGTGCCCTTGCAAGTAGAGGCCGAGCAATTGCAAGCCGACGAGCCACCCCTCGGTACGAGCAGTGACCTTCTGGATGAGATCCCAAGGGAGGTGCATGTCCATTACTTCCTTGAAGAAAGCTCTCACTTCCTCCGCTGTGCAGCGCAACTGGTTGGTGCGCACTTCCAGCACCTCCCCACGTGCTCTTAGTAAAGAGAGTGGCAAAGGGGGATCGGCACGCGTGGCCAGGATGAGATGTAGTTGAGGAGGAAGATGCTCCACCAGATAGGTGAGAGAGCGGTGAACCTCAGGTTCGGTGATCAGATGATAGTCGTCCAGGACGAGGAGAAATTGCCCGGTGCTGCTCGCCAGGGTATTGATGAGCGCCTGCAAGACGAACCGCAATTGCGGTGTTGGCCCTTGCTGCATGTGCAAATATGACAGGAGTGGAGCACAGAGACCTGGCTGCAAAGTATCCAGCGCTGTGAGTGCATAGGTCCAGAAGAGCACCGGCTCATTATCGCCCTCGTCCAGGGTGACCCAGGCCACACGCGGAGCTTCAGGGCTCTTCTGTGAGAAAGACTGCACCTTGGTCGAGAGTAGAGTGGTCTTGCCGAAGCCGGCCGGAGCGGAAATAAGGGTGAGTTTGCGTCGCAGCCCCTGATCGAGCAGGGCGGTCAGTTGGGGACGCGCGATGAGAGAATGTGATGCGGAAGGCACAAAGAATTTGGTAGCTAGCAACTGATTATGGAACAGCATAGACTCATTCATGGTACATCTCCTGTCAGTGCAAATTTTGGAATTCTATACTTTTCCTTCTCTTTCCTGTTGACGCGGCTTGCGAGGCTCCTGCAAGAGAGTGGCGCCATGTGCGACAAACTCAGGTTCCGAATGCGAAAACCTATCTTCAATCCCCACAAATAATTGTCAAAATTTTTAACAACCCGCCCATTCAATTATCACATTTACAGAAATATGATGTGATGCTGGAAGGGGTATAGTGCTGTGTGGATTTTTCCCGATGGAGCAGGAAGTAGCGTACCGGGTCCTCAATCGCCCCAAGCGCATGCTGCGTTCCCCGCCTGTGACGCAAGGAGTACCAGGGAGTCCATACATAGATACAACAACTGAACCATGCCTAACCAAAACAACATATTGCTGGATAAAGCAGGCCTAAATGGAATAGTTATGTTAGCAGGCATGAAAGGAAACCTGTTGCCACATTTTGGCATCACTACCCATAAGTAAATTGAGGTATATCGATCATGAGCAAACCATCGTTGGCCGGTAGAGAGCACCAGCAAAGCTCCCCGTCTGGTTTAAGGCATAAGCAATCCAAAAAAGCCCAAAAAATAAAAAAAATACGGCGCAAATGCGCCACAGTTGCACCATATTTTTCCTGCGTGACGAGAGCTACGGGGCCTCTCAAAAGTTGCTCAACCCGCTCGCAGGAATCGTGGTCATAGTAAGGGCGGGGGCAGTGGAGTGGAGCGGTGGGGACCCTAGCGGTCGCCCTCGAAGCCCTCTCTTAGCAGTAACCATCGCTCGACTGTTAAATAGCCCTGACGAGAGCTACCCGTCCTCTTGCTCATGCCGCCATTCCTGGTGTAGAATTAACACTACCGAAGCCTTTGGCCTTCGCAAAAGGTCAAAAACAGCCTCAGGTTCTCTAGCGCTACTAAATCCAATGTCGATTGCTAATCTGTCAATTCAACGAATGCCCCCAATGGCTTCTAAAAAGGAGAACATATGTCATCCCAGGGTTATATACGCTACCCAACAATCCACCAGGACACTATCGTATTCGTCTCTGAAGATGACCTCTGGCTCGTGTCGAGCGAGGGCGGACGAGCCGAGCGCCTGACAGCGGGTGTGGCTGAAGTGAGGTACCCCCGTTTTTCACCCGATGGGACACAACTCGCCTTTGTAGGTGAGGAAGAAGGCCCCAGCGAAATCTACGCCATGCCTGCGCTAGGCGGGCTTGCCAAACGTCTTACCTTTCAAGCCGCCTCTTCTTGCAAGGCAG
>Ga0209648_10001669_pt1 | contig 18011 bp, 13 predicted proteins | sample GraSoi2013_115cm_FD_185830 | JGI IMG/M metagenome (GOLD analysis project Ga0209648, IMG submission 185830) | Grasslands soil microbial communities from the Angelo Coastal Reserve, California, USA - Sample 9_17_2013_115cm (SPAdes) (version 2) | ecosystem: Environmental > Terrestrial > Soil >...
CTTCGGCGAAGACCAGACCGTCCAGAAAAAAATTTGAGGCTGGGCCTGCTTGGTGAAGGTCTACATAGCCGCGCCCGCCATGATCCGCGGCGAGGTGGAAAACTGTGTCGACGCCCTGCATCGCGGATCGGGTCACGCCAGGCTCCCGTAAATCGGCCTGCAAAAAATCGACCTTGCCGGTGCCCAGGTGCTGGCGGACGTTATCGAGATGGCCGCTGCTCAGGTCATCGACGATGCGAACCTTTTTAGCGCCTCGTGCCAGGAGCTGATCGGTAAGCGTCGAGCCAATGAACGACGCTCCGCCCGTCACAAAAACAGTCTTTCCGGCCCAGAATCCGTCCGCAGTCATCACGCTCGCGCCGCCTGCTCATTTTTCTATAAGACTTTCAGCCGATTAATTATTTCTGCCAATTTTCGCAATTCCTTGACTGTATCATAGTCGGGAGCGGCGGCCCGCGCCGCCTCGCCCATGGCTTTGAGCTTGATTGGGTCGGAAGCCAACGCGCGCACAGCGCTCGCCACTTCTGCGGGGCGGTCCGGATCTGCAGCGACTGCGAACCCGCGCTGAACCCCAAGCGATACGGCATCGGTCTCATTCGGCGCTACAGCCACGATGGGTTTTCCCGCCGCCAAGATCCCGTACATTTTGCTGGGCACCACGACGCCTTCCAATCCGCGCTTCACTGTAACGACGTGCGCATCGGCGGCCGCCAGCACCGAGGGAATCTTGCTTGGTGGGAAAAACTCCAGAAAACGGATATTGCCCGAACCCGCCGCCGCTTCTTCGATTTGCGCGCGCTGCGCGCCGTCGCCCACAAACACGAGTCCCACACCCTCGTTCGCGAGGCTGCGCGCGGCCGTGACCAGCGTGTTCCATGCGCCGTAAAAACCAAGATTTCCTGCATGCACCAAAACAAAGGAAAAATTCCCGCGAATCGCCCGGACAACTTCGGGATCAGGAAACGGAAGTGGAGTGTTCAGCGGGAGGATTTCGGCACCATCGCGAACGATTGACACCCTGGCCGGGTCCACCCCCTTCGCCAAGATGCGTGCTCGCATGTCTTCCCCAAGAACTACAACGCGCGTGGCGCGGCGAAGCGCCCAGCGATGGAGTTTTTCCCAGATTTTCGCGAGGCTGCCTGGCTCGACGATCGAGCCGCCCACTGCCATGTCCGGATATAGGTCGCGAATGTTGTAGACGTAGGGCTTGCCTTTCAGCATGGACACGATCGCGCCTGCTATCCCCTGGAAGGGGGGATCGGTCATCGCCACAACGGCGTCGCACGGCACAAAAAGCGCGCGCGGAATCGACAGCGCGGTGTAGCTGAGATAATTCGCCACACGTTTCTTCATATCCAGACGGGGAAAGTCCGTCGAACCTGCGCGTAGGATGCGCACGCGGCCTGTGATTTCCGTTTGGTAGGGGCGCCACGGGAGCCGCTCTGTGGGATCGTAGGAAGGCCGGCCGCACAGCACCGTTACGTCGTGCACATTAGAGATTGCTTGCACGACGCTGCGCGCCATCTTCGCAGTCGCGGAAGTATCCGGCGGATAATAAAGATTCAGCAGCAGAATTCGCACGGAAGGATTGTACAGAGTTCCGTCACTGTACGGGGTGCGGCCGCCTAGCGATTTCAGGCAGGCTTTTTGAAGACCGGCGCAGAAGCACGCGCCAATTCATGGGCGGTTGGCTTCTTCTTCGGTGGCTTTTTGACTTCGCGTTTTCCTCTGTCTTTGTTTCCCATGCCCGATAGCTTGCCACACTTCGCTGGCCCTGGCTAGTGGCTCTGAATTCCGAGCCGGACGAGTGGAAATTATGAACGCGAGATTAGGAAATCGCCGAGGACCAGCGCATCCATCTGAGTGCGCAGGAAGCAATCGATGGCTTCTTCGGGGCGGCACACGATGGGCTCGTTGTCGTTGAATGATGTATTCAGCACTACAGGCACGCCGGTGAGATCACGGAAAGCAGAGATGAGCGCGTGATAGCGCGGATTGGCCTCGCGGGTCACGGTTTGCAGCCGCCCCGTACCGTCCACGTGCGTCGGCGCTGGGATCTTATCTCGTTTTTCAGCCCGCACCGCGTAGGCCAAAGTCATAAAAGGCGAGGGATGCGACTTCTCAAAATACTCCGGGGTGTTTTCCGCGAGGATTGAAGGCGCAAACGGGCGAAAGACTTCCCGATGCTTGATCCTACGGTTCAGAATTTCTTTCATTTCCGGACGGCGCGGGTCGGCGACAATGCTTCGATTGCCAAGGGCGCGCGGGCCCCATTCGGCGCGGCCCTGAAACCAGCCTAGAATTTTTCCATCCGCGATGACCCCGGCGGCGCGGCGTGACAATTCTTCTTCAGTCAGCTCGGCGATAGAATAGCCGCTCTGCGCCAGGTCATTCGAAGCCATCGCGCGGCGAATCTCCTCGCGAGTATAGCCGGGCCCCCAATAGGCGTGATCCATCACAAAAGAGCGCGGCTTGCCGAGCTTCTGATGCCAGACGTAGTACGCGGCGCCTACAGCGAGGCCCGCGTCCCCCGCCGCCGGATGAACGTAAACCTGCTCGAAGGGCGTTGCATCAAAAATCTTTCCATTTGCAACGCAATTGAAAGCCACGCCGCCTGCGAGACAAATGGCCTTGAGTCCCGTTCGCTCTCCGAGCTTTTTCAACATGCCGAGATAGACTTCTTCGAGCCGCGCCTGCAGCGAACTAGCGAGATTCCCGTGCCGTTCCTCCAGTGGTTCCTCGGGAGCGCGCACCGGCCCAAGGCGCTTCGCCATTTCGTCCGAAAACATTTTGCCGAGTGTGGGTGTCTTATCGGCTTCCGCCCAGGACATCTCCGGGCCCGTGCGGTGATGCAAGAAGTAATCGAGCCCCAGCCGGAAGCCGTTCCCGTTGGCGCCGCCATCAAAACGCACGATGTCGCGAAAAGCGTCGAGTTGCTCAGGACGGCCGTATGCGGCTAGCCCCATGACCTTGTACTCGTCGCCGAATTTCACGAACCCGAGATACTGCGTCACTGCGCTGTAAAATAGCCCCAGCGAATGCGGAAACACTACCACGCCGTCAACGTTCATGCGGCTGCCGGTGCCGGCGCCCCACATCGTGCTCGCGAAATCACCGAGTCCGTCAGCGGAAAGCAACGCGGCCCGTTCAAAGGGAGAAACGAAAAAGCTGCTCGCGAGATGCGCATGGTGATGCTCGATGCGATGAAACTTTGCCTCGATCTTCTTGGGATCGGCATCAAAGGCCGCGGCCAGGGCCTCAGGAATACCCGTGAACTTCGCGAGCACTTTGACACGTTCCCGCGCGAAAGAGGGCATGCGCAGAGCGTAAAAAAGTTTCGTGCCCAGCCTCGCGTACGGATTTCGCGGCACGGCGACATGATCGATGTCCGCGAGTGTGAGTCCTGCTTCCTTCAGGCAGTAACGAATGGCTTGCGCCGGGAATCCCGCGGCGTACTTCACCCTGTTGAAGCGTTCTTCCTCAACCGCCGCTATCAGCCGTCCGTCGCAAACAATTGCCGCTGAAGCGTTCCCGTGGTATGCATTGATCCCCAGAATATTCATCGCGTAATTCGTCAGTGTACCTCAGCCGTAAGATTATGCGGCGAGGTGTCGGCGGCACCACTCGTTCAAGACGTATAAAGACCAGGGACGCGACCAGCTGGTTTTTCCCGCAAGGAAATCCGTCCACACGGAGCGCGCGCCTCCCGAGCGAAGGTAAGCAGCCAGCGACGGCTCAGGATCAGCGAAACTAGCTTCCATCCGCGCGCGCAGCGGCCCTCGTAACCATTCTTCCCAGGGCAAAGTAAACGTCCGTTTCCTCTGCGCAAGAATTTCCTGTGGCAGCAAATCGCCGAGCGCCTCCACCAGCAGGGCTTTCTGCGCATGGGGACGGCAGCGCGCTGCATCCGGCAGCGAGCCTACAAATTCCACTAACAGCGTGTCGAGGAGGGGCACGCGGATTTCCAGCGATTGCGCCATGCTCACGGCATCCGTGTCGCGCAGCAGCGTACTCGTCATGTACGTGCGCATTTCCAGCCAGGAAACTCCGGCAATGGGCTCCAGTTTTCGTGCCTCGTCGGCCGTTCGTCCCAGCCATCCCAGCCAGGTTGGTTCGAGCGTGACTCCATCTGCGCTCACTGTGCTTGGGCGAAACCGAGGCTCGATGATTCTTTCAAGCTGCCCTGGTGGGAAAAGCGTGCGCGCATAAAAATAGGGATGTGGCAAAATGTCTGGGTAAACCCACGCAGCTGCCGCCTTGCGGCCTGCATCCAGCGAACCTTGCCGCGCGCCAAGGCCGGCCACTAGCGGAGCCGTCATCCGCCGCAGTGCAGCGGGTACGAACCATGCGCATTTGATCAATTTCGATAAGCGCGGCGTATCGGCAAAAGTCGGATAGCCCGCGAACAGTTCATCGCCACCCAGACCCGATAGCGCAACTTTCAGCCCAACTTGCCTTGCAGCCCAGGTAACGAAGTACGTGTTGATCCCGTCCATGGTCGGCTGATCGAGTGCGCCAAGAGCCTCATCCAGCCGCGCAAGGACCGCTTCTCCGCTCAAAGGCACTTCCGTGTGCCTGCTTTTGAATCGCTTCGCTGCCAATCGAGCAAGCTCTGCTTCATCGAATCTTGTGCCCGGAAACGTCAGCGTGAAGCTCTGGATTCCTCCTCGTGCTCGAGAGGCAAGCGCTGCGATTGCGCCAGAGTCCAGCCCGCTCGAAAGAAACACGCCCACCGGCACGTCAGCGGTGAGATGCGCACTGACCGCATCCTCAAGAAGCGGACGCAGCTTCTTAGCCGCTGCAGGAAGATCGCGCGGCTTACGCGCATCGCGAGCCGCGGGCGAAACTGAAGGGTCCCACCAGGGCCGCGCGCGTGGCACGCGCCGGCGCTCCGGAACGTGCAGGAGCATGCGATGTCCTGGTGGAAGGGAAAACACTCCTTCCAAGAGGGTCACTGGTTCCGAGACGCTGCCAAAAAGCAGATAAGCGGTGACGGCGTCCTGTGACAGGCGTTTGGGCACCGCGCCAGAAGCGAGAAGCGCGCGAACCTCGGAAGCGAACGCAAATCCCTCTGCCGTTTGGGTGTAATAGAGAGGCTTGATGCCCAAGGGGTCGCGTGCCAGGAAAAGAATCGGTGCCGTCGCGTAACGCTCGCGAAGATCGAGCAAAGCGAATGCAAACATGCCACGTAGTTCGGTGAGCGCGTCTTCGCCCCACTCTTCCCACGCGTGAACCAGAATCTCCGTGTCCGATTGCGTGGCAAAGCGGTGACCGCAGAGTGAAAGCCGCTCGCGCAGGTCGCGATAGTTGTACAGCTCGCCATTGAAGATGACCGCTACGTCCTTGGTTTCGTTCCAGGCGGGCTGATGGCCGCCGGCAAGGTCGATGATGCTCAGCCGGCGCATTCCCAGTGCAAGTCCCGGCGCGCGCGTGTCGCCGGCAAGAAAGCCTTCTTCGTCAGGACCTCGATGACGCATCGCCGCGGTCATGGCGCGCATCCGCGATTCTGCTTCCGCGCTGCGTGAAGCAAAGGCGACGCCGCAAATACCGCACACGCTACTGTTTGATCTCCGGCGCGGAGAAGAAGGCGGCGCCGGCACGGATGGCATGCTCCCTTAGGTGGAAGCGCGGGATTCTAAGCAGGCGGTCTGCATACCAGGCCAGAACGGCCCGCACCAAGAGGAAGAATATTGCCGCCACAGATGAGAGAACGAGGTACAAGAAAGATTCGCGCTCCAGGAGCAGACTCCAGTCAACGGCTTCATCCCAGCCTGGGTAAACCCGATCCAGCAGGCTCCTCAGATGCAGCCCATCGAGCGGCAGCCGCGCCAGCCGCACATGGGCGAACTGGTCATAATTGTACTCGCGTGGATAGTTCGGGATGGCGCTGACGGCCTGAGAAAACACGGCAGGATCCCGCAGTTCGCTACGAGTCAAATAGCGGCCCCATGCATCTTTCATGATGACGCGGTAGGTTGGATCGACGATGATCCACCGTCCATCCATGAGAACCTCCGCAACCACATGTTTGGTATTGCGGTCGGGAGTCAAAAGGAGCAGGCGGCGCACTCGCAGATCGGAACTTCGCGCAAGATTCAAGAAGGCATTCGTCGCCGTGCCGCACACGTTCAACAATTGTTTATACGTGAGCGTCGTCTCCGGATCGCGCTTGGAAAGCGTGTCCAGATCGGTTGCGATCGCGCGCGATGGCTCGGCACGCATCCAACTCAAAATGGCCTTAACCTTTTGTTCTTCTGGAAGCGAATTAGGCACAATGGCGTCCGAGAATCCATCGAGATACCGGCGCACGGAGTATTCCCGGACGCAAGAGTAAAGCATCGCCACGAAAGTGGTGGCCAGCAACAGATTGCTGCTCCACCAGATGCCGCGGAAAACTCTGTGTCGACGCGTTTGCAAATGACTACTCCGTTCGCTTAGATTCTGCCCTCACCGCCTGCTTTGAGGCAAGCGTAACGTACAGCGCTTCCATGTTGGCAACAGGCTCGTCCCAGCCCAGACGCGAAGTCACACCAGCGCATCCCGCCGCGAGCTGTGAGCCTAGACCTGGTTCGATTAGGATTCGTTCGAGCGCCTTCGATAGGGCTGCTTGGTCGTGGCGTACCACCAAGCCGGCCTCATTTGCAAGCAGCGGGGCTATTCCACATTGTTCTGTCACGATCACCGGCGTCCCCGCAGCGACCGCTTCCGCTGCGGAATTCCCGAAATTTTCATTCTGTGACGGTAGCACGAAGACATCCGCATCTCGGTAAGCCGCCCACTTCATCTCGCCAAAAATAGGCCCCGCAAATTGAACTTTTGTCCGAATACCCAGTTGCGACGCCATTTGTTCCAATTCGGATTTTACAGCGCCTTCGTCAGGCCCCGCGAAGACCAGCCTCATTAGTATTCCCGACGAGCGCTGCGAGAGTTCCGCGAATGCCTCCAAGAGTAAATCAGGACTCTTCTTCGTGGAGAGCCGCCCCAAGAACAGCACCAGTTTCTCTTCCCGCGAAATACCCCGCGATTTCCGAAATTTGCCCGGCTCAGGCCAGGATGAAGGAACTTCCACTCCGTTACGCCGCAGCACCACCCTCGTGCGAAGAAGACCACCGGCCACCAATTCTTCGACTTCCTGCTCCGAGGTGGCGATCACCGCGCTTGCACCTTGCAATAGACGCGTTCCCCAGACCGCATGATACATGCGCTTTAGCCAGAGATTCCGCACAATTGGCAAAAACATCCCGATGGGTTCAAGCACGTAAGCCAGGTTCCTCTTACGGCAAGCCGCAGCTACGGCCGGACCCAGCAGGTCGTAAAGCCCGAAAATGTGCACCACATCGAAATTCTGCAGCCGCGCCCGGCAATAACGCTTGACCGCCGGATTCCAGCTCACTGTGCGGTAGCGCATCCACGTCGGCACATAGATGGCCTGCACGCCATTTTCTTCCCGCCGCCATCCAAAAGGTGATCGCTCCGCCGTGGTTTTCTGTTCCTGCGTTTGTAGGCGTTTTTCGAGCCCCCAGTCGGCTGTCAGAACCGTGACTTGGTGGCCTCGCCGTGCCAGCCCTTCGGAAAGCGCCCGTACCTTCACCGGCGGGCCGCCGAACTCCAGGAAGGGAGCGTACGTTTCCGTGACGTTCAGGATTCGCATTGTTCGCGCAGGATTTTTTTGAATGATTTGGCGAAGACATTGAAGCGGAACTCGTTCTCCGCCCGCTGCCGCCCCCGCGCGCCCATCTCCTTCGCAAGGGCGGGATCCGCAAGTAGCGCCTCGATCGAAGTCGCAAGCTGAACCGCATCGCCGTGCGTCACCAGATACCCAGTGACGCCGTCTTGAATCACTTCCGGCGCGCCCCCGTGCAGACCCCCGATCACAGGCTTGCCGCACGCCATTGCTTCCAGGTACACCAGACCGAATCCTTCTCCCTGACTGGGCAAAGCAAAAATCTCGCACGCCGTATAGCACGCCGCAAGTTCGGAGTAGCTCAATCCCGCCAAAAAATGGACGTGGCGGTTTACTCCGCTTTGCTCCGCAAGATCCTCCAGCCAAGCGCGGTCATCCCCCCCGCCCGCCATCACCAACTGGACCTCCGGCCTCTGCGTCAGCAGCCGCGGCAGGGCGGTGATCAGAGTGTCCATGCCTTTGTACCGCTCCGTCGCAAGCCACCGTCCTACGGTCAGAATCACGCGTCCCGATGGAAAGCCTTCCGGCAGCGCAGGACGGGAGCCTGGGCTGATCAAAGCTTCAAATTGTGGATCGAGCGCCCAAGGCAGAACGCGAATTCGCTCGCGCTTAACCCCTTGCTCTGCTTCAACGTGTTCAGCGGTATCTTTGCTGGGCGCCAGAACCAGGTTTGCGTGACGCAGCGCATGCCGGCGCACCCCCCCGAGAGGTTCCGAAACGTCAATTCCATGCGTGCAGATAATGCTCTTCATCCCCGGCGCCGCCATCCGCATCGCCTGCACCACCGGTCCCAGGTTCGGATGGGCTGCCAGGACGAGTTTGGCTTTGCGGCGCGCCGCTTTCAGTGCGGTCATTGTGAATCGCCCCTTGGCGCGCTCGCATCCGGTGAAGACAAACTCTCGCCCTGCCAGCGTCATTCGGTGCAATTCCGGAGAATCATTCAAGCTCAGCAGGCGGCATTCCATGCCGCGGCTGGAGGCGAACTCCGTCAGCACTGCCGCCAGGTGGCGGCCCGCCCGCTGCACCCCGCCGGGGGCGTCTAGTTCTGGGAAGAGGCCAATCAGCACGGGCAAAGTCTGCCAAGTGCCGCGCCCAATGGCAAGTGCAGATGCATCAAATTGTTAGAATCACAGGGTCAGAACGCCAGACCACGCCACGCAGAATCGCGGGACGCGAGCGCTGTCTCGAGCCTCAATATCCGCCCGGAGGACTGGGCTTGCCGTCTGGGGGTGCCGGCGCTGCGCTGGAAGTGGCCTTCTCCACCTGAAACGCCTCTTTCTTTAGCTTCATGTCCCCGTCAACGTACGCCGTGAATTCAGCTCCTTGCGCGAATACCACGTCCTTGCCAGAAGCCAGGGGAAGAATTGCTCCCGCCGCATTGTTTGCGCCGGTACTTTCCTGGAAAGAGCGAACCGCCGCCTTTTCGTTGTCCTTAAGACGGACAGAGTCGATGCTGAAAGCCAGTTTTCCGCCGTGGCCCAACCGCCTCCTGGGCTCCACTTCTTTCACCAGGCCGGTGGCCGCTGCGCCTTGAGGAATCACTGCAAGGCCATCAACAATTACCTCTTCGGCGACTTGCAGATCCACTATATCGCCAACGTGGGCTGTCGCGGAAGAAATCGTCTTGCCGAGCTTCAGATGAATCGGAGTGCCGTTGCGCAAAGCAAACTCGGACGGAGAGGATGGAGCACTCACAGCAGACTCCCCGGGTTTTACGGGTGCATCGTAGGGAGTGCGCTCTCTCACTGGCTGGACCGCCTTTAGTTCCAGTGCCTTCGCGCCCGGCTGGTCCTTCAGCAGGAGTAAGCTCTCCACCGGGACATAACCTGTCTCGCCCTTGGCCGTGCGCACACCGAGGTAGCGGTCGTACCGTCCGGTGATTTGTACCCGCTCTCCGCATTGCAGCGTCGTGCGCACGTCTAGAGTGGTCATGGAGCTGTATAGATAAACATAGTCACCCGCGCGAGGGCACTCCACCTGACCAACGCTCTGCGCTTTGGCGATCCCCGGCAACGCTAGACATAAAAACGCGGCGATGTACTTGGCACTCGATCCCATGCTGCACCTTCTGGTCGCAAGAGTAGAAGATCCCACGTCTCTATCTCAGCGCAAGTTGCTCCTTGCTGACAAGGAAACGAACCGCTGCACTTGTATAAAGAGATACGGTGTGCCGATATGCCAAATCCGAAATCTTTGCTGATCGGAATTCTTGCCGAGGGGAAAATTGAGTGCTACGCTCTGCGGTAAAGTCAATGACCCAAAGTGGATACGACGAATATCGCGTCTGGCCAAACCAGTTCAATTCTTTCTCTAATGGCACGCCACGCAATTACTAGTGATCATCTCCTCTTTTTCAAGTGGCCCGCGGTCAGCGCACTCGTTCTGATTCTTAGCATTAGTCGGCCGCTGGCGCACTCCAGTGTCAACGCGTCGGCCCGCGTGTTTTCACAAGCTGCCAGGCCGAGAGAAGCCCTCCAAGGAGAGCTTTCGCGCCGCCCCCTAAAACCGCCGTTGCGGAGCGCAGCCGTCTGGCTGCGGTTCAGTCCAGACGGCAGGTACCTGTTCATCCAAGATCCCGCCGGCATCTTCTTATTTTCTCGCGACCCACTCAAGCTCCTGGGGTATATCAAAGCAGAAAGAGTCATTCCAGCCTCTTTTTCCCCCGATTCGCAGTCGCTCAGGATTGTCTCGCACGATCTGAGGTTCGCTACTTACAAGATCGAGAACAGCCAGGGACTGGCGTTCAAGGAGCTACCCATAAAGGATGGTTGTTTGAGCGCCGCAATCTCGCCGGATGGCCAGCTCCTCGCTTGTTATCAGCTTGATCTCGCCCTCAATGTCTTTGATCTAGCTGCGGGTGGAGAAATAATTGGGAATCCTCTCAAGAAGGACTCCACGGATCGACTCATGGTGCCTCTACCCCTGGATACAGACGGAGTTTATGCCGGGCCAATCGGATACGTCATGGTGGATTCCTTTGCACCTCTTGCGAATCGTGGCATTCCTATTGCTCCCCTTGCCTTTTCTCCCGACGGACGAGAGCTCATTGCCGGTGGATTCGGACGCGACAACTTTCGAATGGATCTTCAATCCCGGAAGAAAATGAATCTCCCTGAACTCCCTAAGAAACATTCGATTGCAGCGTTGACCTGGCTGGACAGAAAACGTGTTCTGGTTCTGGAAAAGGAAAAACGGGGAGGTCCCAAGATTGTCTCTCTCGAAACTGGGGCAGAAGAATCCAGCCCGTCGTTCGTCGCGGATTATGTTCGAAATTCGAGTAATCCGCGCTATCTATTTGCTTTATGACAGTGGATCCTCGGGTGCTCGCGTTTTCGACCTTGTGGAGAATCATATCTTGGAAGTTCCCCCAAACATCGGCGTGGATATCCAAGGTTCGGAAATGGCGCTCTTCATCGAAGATGGAGATATCTATCTCTACCATCTGGGTGAAAAGCTGCCTTACCGCATGGCACATGTGCCAGTGGGGAATTTACCGGATTTGCGCGCCGCTTCTCTCGATTCCACCCTCGAGACGCTGGCCCTTGCAGTGGACGGCCAGGGTGCGGTTTATAGCCTCACGGCGGGCGCCCGCATCGAACGCTTCACCAGATTTCTCACTGGAGCTTTTGCAGAGTCTCCCTCCGTATTCCTCACCTTTCCTCGAAGCGCGCAAGGGCCTGCGCATATTGTACGTTTGAATACGGCGTCCGGAGCTTCCTTTGAGGTTTCCTCCCTGGGTAATGAAACCCTCCGTTCCGGCGGGTCCTCACTATTTGAATACTCCCTCGAAAGTCCTTTTGGCAAGGGTATGGTGATAACGCAATCCGGTGGGATTTCATACCGTTTGCGTGCTCTTGATCCGGCTTCAGGGCATGAGCTTTGGAAACGCAGCTTTGCCCAAGAGAGTCCTGTGCCGTTCCCCGATCCCCAGGGTGCACGGCTCGTACTCGGCTGGAAAGCCAAAAGTGTCGAAGCGCGCGATGTTGCCAGACAACATCCGGCTGCACAACAGATTCTGAAAAAAGCCAAGCTCAACGAGCACGATACTCTCTTTGAAGTCCTCGACGCTCGCTCCGGCAAGTCGCTTGGCGCGGCTCTCGCACAGGTTGGTAGTCACGCTTCGAGTTTTGACGCCGCTTTTTCGGCCGGAGATTCGCTAATCCTTCTCAAAGACGGCTTTCGCGTATCCCTCTTTTCGTTGAGCGAGGGCACTCTCAAGGCCAAGCTCGTCGGTAGCAAGCCTGCCGCAAGTGAGACGAACGATCTGCTTGTTCTCGATGAAGGAGCTGGCAAACTTGCTTTGTACGATTCGCGTACCGGCGTCAAACTGGACCAGCTTCTCTTTCCCGAGGAAATCGCTTATTCGCACTTTTCTCCAGATGGTGGCCGCCTCTTTGTTCTCACTCAGCACCAGATTGCATTTGTGCTGGACGTTAGCGGGATCCGCCGATTGCCTCCTCCGGCAGCTGCACCAACGCGGCCGTAGCAAACTAGACGTTAGTTCAGTTACAGGTCGCTTCCAATGCGAAGTGCAGCTTGATCCGCGAGGCCGTCGAGATAACTGTTGGCGAAGTGGGCGCGAGCTGCGGAAAATCGTTTTCCTCCACTCACGGAAAGGCAAGTGGTGTAAAATCCACGCCGTTTGCCGGTCCAAAAGGCAATCCCTCTCAGTGAGCAAGAGCGCATTCTGAAAACGCGCGTGGGCACGCTATAACCACGAACTCGCAACGCGCCGCACAGGAAAGTGGAGGAAAACAGTGAAGCACAAATTTCGTCTGGTCGCTGCTTTTCTAGTGCTTCTGGCTGGACTAGGGGGCATTTCCGCTGTCCTTGAGAAACGAGCCGCCGTCGCTGCTGCCGCCGTCGAGGCGCCGCAGTTTGAAGTGGACCCCTTGTGGCCGAAGCCGCTTCCCAACCATTGGATCCAGGGCATGACCGTCGGCGTATCTGTGGACTCCCAGGATCACATCTGGATCGTCCATCGGACGAATACCTACGAACCCATGGAAATTTACGCCACCGCAAAACCGCCCGCTGCGGAGTGCTGCATTCCGGCTCCGCCGGTTCTTGAGTTCGATGAAGAAGGCAGCCTCATCGGGCATTGGGGCGGCCCGGGTGCCGGTTACGATTGGCCCGATTCGAATCATGGCATCACTGTGGATTACAAAGGAAACGTCTGGATCGGCGGCAATAGCCGTGGCCCGGATCCCAAGGGCTACCATGACAACATGGTCCTGAAATTTACACAGAGCGGCAAATTCCTCATGCAAATCGGCCACCCGGGCAAGAGCCAAGGCAGCAACGACACCGAAAACCTGAAGGGCCCCGCGAAATTGTTTGTCGACGGCGCCACCGATGAATTGTATGTCGCCGATGGTTACGGCAATCACCGCGTGATCGTCTATGACGCGGAAACCGGAAAGTACAAGCGCCATTGGGGGGCCTATGGTAAGAAGCCCGACGACACCAACCTCGGCCCTTACAATCCCGATGCGCCGCCTGCCCAGCAATTCCGTAATCCAGTGCACTGCGCCGAGCTTTCGAACGACGGCTTCCTCTATGTCTGCGACCGTCCGAACGACCGCATCCAGGTTTTCAAGAAAGACGGGACTTTCGTCAAAGAGGCCTTTATTGCCACAAAAACTCTGGGTGACGGGTCCGTCTGGGACATCGCCTTTTCCAAGGATCCCCAGCAGAAATACATTTTCCTGGCTGATGGTTCGAATGAAAAAATCTACATCCTGCTTCGCGATACGCTTGAAATCCTGACCAGCTTTGGCGATGGCGGGCGTCAACCCGGCCAGTTCTATGCCGTGCACAGCATCGCCGCCGATTCGAAAGGCAATCTCTTCACTACCGAGACTTACCGCGGCCAGCGCGTGCAAAAATTCGTCTACAAAGGCCTGGCCCCGGTCACCAAAAAAGACCAGGGAGTCGTGTGGCCGAAATCAACTAAGTAGGTCGGCGAAGCAAGCTATTTCCAGCATGGAGGCGTCGTGAAAAAAATAATGTTGACTCTTCTTGTTGTCGGGTTCGCGTTTGCTCTCGCCATCCCAAAAACTTTTCGGGCGCAAACGAGTCCGGCCTCCCATTTACCCCGCGGTATCGCCACGGATATCAATAACTCCGAAATTGACGCCCTGGTGCGCAAGGTTGCCGCTGTGCGAGTCAGCGATCAGGCCATTCGCGTCGTCAGCATCAACAGCGAATATAACGTCGGCATCAGTGTCGTCAGCCGCCTCAAGACGTCCGGCAAAGAGGCCCCATCCGGCATCGAGCATAGCCAGATCACCGAGATTTATCACGTCATCTCCGGCAATGGCACGCTCGTCACCGGCGGCACGCTCAATGATCCCAAAGAAGTCCCTTCAAGCAATGAAGTGGTCACCGTATTGAACGGCCCCAGCACCGAAGGCAGTGGCATCCAGAATGGCGTGAGCCGGAAAATCGGTCCCGGTGACGTCGTCATCATTCCCCCGAACACGCCGCATTGGTTCAGCGAAATCCCCTCGGACAAAATCGTCTACTTGGTTGTGCGCGTCGATCCTCACAAGATCTTGCCCGCCGGCTATGTCGCGAAGTAAGAGACGAAGTAAAGAGAAAAGTTATGCTTCGAATTCACCGCTTGCTCCCCGTGGCCTCGCTCTTGCTCCTTCCGTGGCGCGCACCGGCTCACGACATCCCCAACGACGTTACCGTCCAGGCGTTCGTCAAGCCTGAGGGAAGGCAGCTTCATCTGCTGGTTCGCGTGCCGCTCAAAGCCATGCGCGATATCAATTTTCCCGAGCGCGGGCCGGGCTACTTGGACTTCGCCCGCGTCAACGACGTGCTCCCCGGCGCCGCGACGCTTTGGATCTCCGATTTCGTCGAAGTCTATGAAGGTGATGTTCGTCTTTCAAAACCTCGCATCCTCGCCACTCGCATTTCGCTGCCCTCGGATCGCTCCTTCGTTTCTTATGAAGATGCCTATGCGCACGTCATCAGCCTGCCGCTTTCAAGCGACACCAACGTCTATTGGGATCAGACCATGCTCGACGTGTTGTTCGAGTATCCGATCCAGTCAGACCAATCCCGCTTTTCCATCCACCCAGCGCTTGCGCGACTGGGCCTTCGCGTCGTCACCGTTCTTCGGTTTCTGCCGGCCACTGGCGGAGTTCGCGCGTTCGAATTCAACGGTGATCCTGGCCTCGTACACCTCGATCCGCGGTGGTATCAGTCGGCCGTGCGCTTTGTGGACCTGGGTTTTTTCCATATTCTCGACGGCACCGATCATTTGCTCTTTCTGCTTTGCCTGGTGATCCCATTCCGCCGCCTTGGCGCGCTCATTCCCGTTGTCACCGCGTTCACCATCGCGCATTCCGCCACGCTGATTGCTTCCGCTTACAATTTCGAACCCAATTTGCTTTGGTTTCCGCCGCTCATCGAAACGCTCATTGCCATTTCCATCGTTTACATGGCGCTCGAGAACATTGTTGGTGGCAGCAGCTTACAGCGCCGCTGGATCATGGCTTTCGGTTTCGGCTTGGTGCACGGATTCGGTTTCTCGTTCGCCCTGCGGCAATCATTGCAGTTCGCTGGGTCGCACTTGCTGACCTCGCTTTTGGCATTTAATGTCGGCGTTGAATTGGGCCAACTCCTCGTGCTGGTCCTGCTCATCCCGGTGCTGCAGCTCCTCTTCCGTTACGCTGTCGCGGAACGCATGGGCACCATCATCTTGTCTGCACTCGTAGCTCACACCGCTTGGCACTGGATGCTGGATCGCGGACACGTTCTCGCCCAGTTCCGCTTCGCGTGGCCGGCCTTCACAACCCTTTTACTCGCAAGCGCGCTGCGCTGGCTCATGCTGTTCTTGTTTCTTGGAGGCCTGCTCTGGTTTTTACAAAAAACAATTCAGCGCTGGAATGACCGCGCTCCGGGGATCGGCTGGAAGGCCCTCGCGAGAAAATTTCGCAGTGGCGTCAGCTCCATCGCCCGAACAGCCCTCAGTGGCGATTCCCAAGAAGCGGGACGAGGTCGCTGAGGCTGTCCAAATAAATGTCCGCGGGGTGGGCAGCGCGGTCGTGCGTGCCGAATCCGTAATTCACGGCGGCCGCAAGAGTGCCGGCGTTGCGTGCGGTTTGCACGTCCACTTCGGAATCGCCGATAAGCATCGCCTCAGCCGGCGCGGCGCCCAGGTCGCGGAGAATCGTCAGCGCGCCTAGCGGGTCCGGCTTTTTTGTTTCAAAACTGTTGCCTCCGTAAACCGCGCGAAAATATTTTGCCAGGCTCAGTCCTTCCAGAATGCGCACGCTGATGCGCACCGGCTTGTTCGTGAGGATGGCCATGGGGAACACGGCGAGGTGCGCGAGCACTTCCGGAACTCCGGGGTACGCGCAAGTCGAATCCATTTTGTGGTCTTCGTAATACGCTAGAAAAAACTTCAGCGCGCGCTCTCGTTCCGCTTCCGTGGCGCCATTGCCCAAAGCCCGGCCGACCAGTTGCGGCGCGCCGTGACCGATGTAGCTGGAGATGGTATCTTCGCGAAGTTGCTCGCGGCCCATTTCCTGCAGCATGGCGTTGACGGAGAAAATCAAGTCGCGCTTGGAATCGATCAGCGTGCCATCCAGATCGAAAATCAACGCGCGCACAGCGGACAAATTCGGACCGGTCATAAGCAGACAATTGTAATATGACCGTGTTTTTTGCAACATTCATCAATCTCACACTCAACTTCCATCGAAAATTAATCTGCCGTCTTTTTCGGAATTCCGGCTTGTTCGCGTAAAATAGAGGTTTCGGCAGGCGGCACAAAACGATTCCGGAGATTCCATGGCCCAGGTCTATCCCTTCCGCGCTTTTCGCTACGACCCGAAGCGAGCGCCATTCGACCGCGTTCTGACGCAGCCTTATGACAAAATTTCTTCGGCGATGCAGGAAAAATATTACACTGCGGACCCGCACAGTCTGATAGCGGTGGAAAAAGGCCGCGCGTATCCCAGCGACGCGCCGCAGAACAATGTTTACACGCGCGCAGCAGCGGCGATCGAGAACTGGATTCGCGATCAAATTGTTGTGCAAGATCCGGCGCCGTCTTTTTATTCTTACACCCAGGAATACACCGTGCCTGGCACAGAAGAACGCCGCACGCGACGCGGATTCGTCGGCGCAGGTAAACTCGAGGAATATTCGGCGGGCGTGGTGTTCCGGCACGAGCACACCCTCTCCGGGCCGAAAGCGGACCGGCTTGAACTTCTGCGCCACACAAAAACGCATACGGGGCAGCTTTTCATGTTGTATTCGGATGCGGCGAAGCGCATTGACGCGATTCTTGCGGAAGCTGAATCCGCGACGGCGCCAGCCACCGAGATGCGCGACGAATACGGCGTCCTGCACCGCTTGTGGGTGATTGCCGAGCCGCAGCGCGTAGCCGCAATTCAGAAAGCGATGGAAGACCAGAAGCTGGTAATCGCCGACGGGCATCATCGTTATGAGACGGCCCTGAATTACCGGGACGAGTGCCGCGTGCGTGCTGGAAAGATCGATCCACACGCGCCGTACGAGCGCGTCATGATGACTTTCGTCAACACCCGAAGCGAAGGACTGATGATTCTGCCCGGGCATCGCGTGGTGGCGCACGTTCACGATTTTTCCTGGAGCGGCGTGCGGCGTCATCTCGAACCGTGGTTCGCGGCGGAGGAGTTTCCGTTCTCGGGCAGCGGCGAGAGGGCCGAGGCGAAAAGGAAATTTCTTGCCAAGCTCACCAGCTCGCGGGAGAAGCGGGCCATCGGCGTTTATCCCGCTCCAGAGGCGCGCAAGCGCGCGTTCTACTTGCTCACGCTCCGCGAAGGCGTCAACCTCGCGCAACTCCTGCCCAATGTTTCGCCGCTGCAGCGCGAACTAGACGTGGTGCTGCTGCACGAAGGAATCCTGGAACCGGCGCTGGGCATCACGCCGCAAGCGGTGACCGCGGAAGCCAACCTGACCTACGAACGAGAGGCCAGCGCCGCGCTCGAAGCCGTGGACGGCGGGCGCGCGCAAATTTCGTTTTTGCTCAATCCCTGCGACGTCGAGCAAGTGATGAAAATCGCCACCGCCGGCGAAGTCATGCCGCAAAAATCTACCGATTTTTATCCCAAACTAATGAGCGGCATCACCATGTATCGCGTGGACGGTTGAACTCAAAGTTCTTCTCGTCGGACATGATCGCGTAGGGCGCGAGGAACCAGTCCCGACACGGTCGGGAACGTGCCCTCTCCCTGCCGCTGTGGGGCCCGCCTTCCGAGGCGGCCGTTGCTCTCCTGTAGGTCGCCCGGTCTTCACCCAGCTCACTAGCAAGTCGGAAATGGCG
>Ga0209648_10001670_pt1 | contig 18010 bp, 13 predicted proteins | sample GraSoi2013_115cm_FD_185830 | JGI IMG/M metagenome (GOLD analysis project Ga0209648, IMG submission 185830) | Grasslands soil microbial communities from the Angelo Coastal Reserve, California, USA - Sample 9_17_2013_115cm (SPAdes) (version 2) | ecosystem: Environmental > Terrestrial > Soil >...
CGGTGTCAGGGTTTTCGTTGGCGGACTCTCCCCGGCCCGCCGCGCGAAATCGCTGCGGACGCAGCCCGATGGTAAGGTGCTCATCACCGACGGGCCGTATCTGGAGACCAAGGAGCACATCGGCGGTTTTTGGGTGCTGGAAGCCGCTGACCTCGACGAGGCACTGGCGTGGGGACGGAAGGCTGCCGTCGCCTGTCGGGCGCCGGTCGAGGTGCGCGCGATCTTTCAAAAACCGGCGCCACCCGTAAATTAAACAAAATCAGAAGGGACTCGAAGGAACTCAGTCATGAGAAAAGTCAATGTGCTTGAATTTGTCTCCCTTGATGGTGTCATACAAGCCCCAGGCGGGCCAGAGGAAGATACCAGTGGCGGCTTCGCGTATGGCGGGTGGATGAGACCTCATTCAGACCCTGTTGTTTCAACGGCCATAAGAAAACAGATGAACCTGCCGTTTGACTTGTTGCTGGGGCGTAGGACCTTTGACATTTGGGCACGATTCTGGCCGCAACATAGTGACATGTGGCCAGCCGTCAATACAGTGACCAAGTACGTCGCCTCGAGTACCATGACTTCTCACGAATGGCAGCCCTCCGTGTTTCTAAACGGAGATATTGCGGAAACAATCACCAAGATCAAGCAACAGGAAGGGCCGGATTTGCACGTTTATGGAAGCGCAAATCTGGTTCAGACGCTCATGAAGCATGATTTGGTCGATGCGTTCTGGCTGAAGATATTTCCGATAACGTTGGGCGGTGGAAAACGATTGTTTGCCGAGGGCACGATCCCGGCGGCATTCAAGGTGACGGAAAGCACAGTCACCTCGAAAGCCGTCATTATCGTGAATTACGAGCGTGCAGGCGCAGTCCCAACCGGAAGTCTATAAACATTCGGCCAAGTGGCCCAGGCTTTTGATCTTGCGGGCATTAACAAACACAGTGGGTGCCCCGTTCCTTCGCGTTTTTTGCGAAGCGCGGGTACCACGAACGCATACGCAACGGGGTTTGTGCAGAACGGACAAGAGTTGCGTCGGCAGCATCGCTACCCGCCCTTGCAAAAAACGCAAGGACAGGGCACCCTCAGTGGGAATGGTGCACGCAAAGATCGGTAAAGGTGGCCACCCGCCGGTAGGGATTCGTCGACTTGCGCTCGCTGTCGCTCGCGGCTGCGCGCACTAAGCCGCGCGCGGAATGGCGCCTTCTTGGAGCACGGGTTTCAGGACGTTCTTGTCGGTGATGTCATCCACTTGATATCTTGCAGCGTAAGAATTCGCGCCCTTGTATGTCCCATTGATCGTCCGGGACACTTTTTTCCCCGACTTGAAGTGAAACTGGCCCCGCATTGTGTATGGAATTTCGAACTCAACCTCCTGGAGAAGGGCAACTCCCTTGTATTTCCTGTGCGGTGGGACCACGATCGGTATTGAGATGTTGATCGCCATGCTGCTCGACTTTGACTCACCCCAGGTGTACGCATTTGAAATCTCAGTTGACACGCTGACTTCTGCTGAGGATACGAGTGGGACGCCAACCTGAACCTTAGCGGTGATTGTGGCCTTTAGTCCGAGTGTGTTGGACCAGCTAGACGTAACCGACGTGGTCACTGTCTTGGACATCGTCATGCTTTGTGTTTCGCCACTGTTATTAGATAGTTCTTGCTCAACCGCCCCCTTGTCGTTAACTTTGCCGCGCTTGATATGGTCCGTGTCATAGTCGCACGCGTCGACTATATACTCCACGAGCGGGTCGGAGAAGTCGTTGCTCCAGATCTCCTTATCGCTTTGGAGCAGCGCAAAATGTCCATCATCTCCCAATGTGGCCGTCATTGGGGACTTAGTATCGCGGGAATAACCGCTACTCCAAAGTTTCTGAAGGCTTGTTGCGGACGCATAGGTTGTTAAATCCTTACGACTATTATCCCAGGGGCTAAACCGAATAATCATACGCGGGTTATGCCACCCTGACGGTAGGGATGCGTTGTTTGACCAAGCCAGATCCTTGGCTGAGGGGTCGTTGGGGTCGCCTCTATAGATGTTGAAAATTCCATTACCCTCCAACGTGCAGTAATACACTCTTTGAGGTGAAGGAAGCCTATCACCCGGGTTAAATTGGGCGCCATCGCTCCAGTTCGTCCACTCGCTGCTCATAAGCGTTTCTCCTTCTTTGGATATAAGTTCCACCCTCTAAAGAGACCGGCCTATGAGCCGCAATCTCCGTTTTGGCTCCCGCAGCTCCACACGATTGTTGAGTTTCTCCCTGGAACAACCGATAGGGTCGTATTATACATAGCTTCGGCGGCGTGTCTGTTTAATATTGCTCACTTACCAGAAATATTTTGGGGGCTGGCCCAGCCGTACTCTACCACGACTCGGGATGCCCCCACCCGTGGCAGTTTCACGATCTTTGATAACAACAGAAGGCCCCCGGAGAAGAACGAGAAGAACAGCCCATTTTCATGGCCTAAGGTGTCAATAGGACATGCAGGGTTTGACAACCAAACGCGGCGAAATCGAAGCTAAGTCATTTGTTATCAAAGACTCTACCCGTAAGTCCTTCGGGACTATGTATCTGTTGAAACGGGGCGAAGATGAATAGCGCCTCGGTCTTGGTTGGGTCCGATTTAAGCGCCCGGTTTCTTGCGGAGGAGTTTGGCGATTGCTTCTTGCGGATCGCCTTTAATTATCAATCTCTCCTCTTGCGGACCCGGTTTACCCTTTCGGCGCTTCGTCTTTGGTTTTTTGGTCATCTAGCACTATTATCACATTGCACGCATCTGGTCCCCGAGCCGGGGATCGGACCCGGACGCCCGGAATGGGCACGCGATTGCAAATCGCGCCTGTCTGCCAGTTCCAGCACTCGGGGACCACAAGCGATAGGGCCGTTTAGCGCGGCCCTTCGCTATCTCGCAAATAACTCAGAACGGAATATCCTCGTCAGTGATGGGCGACGATTTCCATTTGTAATAAACCCGGCCCTCTTCTTTCTTTCGCTCGATTTCTCCCGCTTCCTCAAGACGACTGAGAATCTTGTAAATCGACGCCATCGGAGCAGTGAGAGAACTCAAGTCATATCCCTTGTCAACAAGTTGCTGGCGTACATCTTGAGGCGAGAATTTTTCGTCACTGAACTTAAAAACGAGACGCACCGCGTCCGTTATTCCCAAGGTAGAAATTTCCTCGTCCGAGTAGTAGGGGAACTCGGCCAATGGCGCGAGGTGATTGAGAACTTCGTTGAGATGCTTGATTTTGTTTCTCACCTCGACAAGTTCCGTCTCAAGTTCCGTCCGGCGATTAACGAGACTGCCGCGCACCTCACTGATGGCCGACCATGTTTGTTTGAAATGCGACGCATCCATGCAAAGGAGGGTAGATTATGTCTGTAGACATAGTCAAGAGAAAAGAAAATACGAAAAAAGACATGAATTGGAGTGTGCTAATTGAACATTCAGAGGCGGAAATTTCTGGCGGTGCCGTTAGAAAATCAAGACCCTAACTAAGTCTTTAGTTTTCTTCAAGAAACAAGAGGCATCCGGGGATTCAATTTCCTCTTAAAAAAGAGGGTAGACATGAAGAAATATCTTGATATGTATTGAAATTAGTGCTACATTATTCTCATGAAGAAGAACAAGTCATTGATTCTTGAGGCGCTCCGAAATGCGGCGGTTAGCGAATCTCTATCTGCTTCATTCCTTGAGCGCCAGCGTTGGGGAGATTGCCCAGCCTGCCCAAGGTGCGGAGATGTAACGGTGTACCCGATGATAGGACGCGACGGACAGCGCAACAAGGATTACCGTTGGCGTTGCCGTGGATGCAAAGAGATGTTTACCGTTCGCACGGGTACGATTTTCGAGGAAACGCGCCTGCCATTGCGCGTGTGGGTATATGCGATCTGGAAAGCATGTTCCTCGAAGAAAGGAATTTCGGCGTTGCAACTGTCGAGAGAGATGGAGATCACGCACAAAAGTGCGCTGTTCATTCTTCGCCGCATCCGTCATGGTCTTGGCGAAGTAATCGAGCCGCGACTGACGGGAACAATTGAAGTTGACGAACTTTATGTCGGCGGGAAGCCGCGCTACAAAGGCGTTTCGAAGCCGGGAAAGGGATCGGATCGAACGCCGGTAGTCGGAATAGTGCAGCGCGGCGGTGACGTGCGTTTTCAAATGATGGAGCGTGTTACTTCGATGAATATCGCCTGCTTCATTGCAGAGAACGCTGATCTTTCCTGTCGCGTCATAACCGATGAAGCCCCTGTATACAAGTTCGTTGGTAAGCACTTTGAAGGCGGCCATGAAGTAGTAACCCACAGCGCGAAGGAATATGTCCGCAAGGGAACCGACGTTCACTCAAATACTGTTGAAGGCGTGTTCAGTTTGATTCGGCGTGGCGTCATGGGAACGTTCCACAGTATTAGCCGCAAACATCTTCCAAACTATTTGAACGAATTTCAATTTCGGTGGAACACTCGGAAGATGGATGACGGGCAGCGCGTCTCTGCTGCAATCAAAGCAATCGACGGGAAGCGCCTGCAATATCGGGAGTCGGTAGAGAACCCTCCGTACCTGCCCAAGCAGACCGGACAGATGGAAGCAAAATTTGAGGAGGAGCCGTTTTGAATGAGAGCCAATTTCAACAAGTACCTAGTCCCGAAGTCCTTTAGATTCAAAGACCGACCCGGAAATTTCCTCCTAACCCCATGATTCCAATAGACCGGGGGGGAGGGGGTACTCTACCTCACCGGTTATTACCTTCGCAGTAAATAGGTAGAAAGACGGGCCGCCTGGGGAAATTCCCTAATGCGTCCTTGCCTCCGGAAAGGGGGTAGGGGCTTTCGACTCCGCAGGGACTTCACTTCGTGAAGTCTCTGCTCCGCTCAAGATGACACGCTTTGGATAGGCTGTCTGCGCCAATTTCTTGGCTTGACGGATGGGGGTTTCGGGCTATACTCAGGCGTTTACATTAGATCCGGATTCTGGCTCGAGGGGGCCCGGAATTCGGAGGAGGCGGAATTTGGTGTCGCCGCGGAAAGCGCTCCCTGTCCCCCTGGAGTTCGCGGTTCCCGCCTGCAACGAGTCTTGCTTTTCGACACGTCTGTTGAACATGCATTCACCTTGGGGGATATGACTATGTTCCGGTTAGGCAAGTGGGCGGTGGCAGGGCTTGCGGTCGGGATGTTGGCTACGCGGCCGGCGAGGGCGGGTATTGGCTTCCAGCCGGTTTCGCCCGATGAGCTCAAGATGACGAGTGAGCCGCTGGCGCCGGGAGCGCCCGCGATCATTCTGTACCGGCAGGTGGACCGGGACGACAATGGACGCACCTCCCACGAAGACGATTACTTTCGCATCAAGATCCTGACCGAAGACGGACGGAAGTATGCCAATGTCGAGATTCCATTCTTGAAGCGAAGCCAGAACGTTGTGAACGTAAAGGCTCGGACGATCAGGCCGGACGGCTCGATCGCCGACTTCGGCGGTCAAGTTTTCGAAAAATATCTGGTGAAGGGCAAGGGATTCAAGTATCTGGCGAAGACTTTTACCCTGCCGGACGTGCAGGTGGGGAGCATTATCGAATACTCCTTGACCATGGATTTGGGCGAGTACATGCTCTTCGACTCCCACTGGATTCTGAGCAACGAGTTGTTCACCAAGAAAGCGCAATTTTCGCTTAAGCCCTACAAGGGCAGCTATGTGGTGTATTCCCTGCGCTGGAGTTGGCAGGGCCTGCCTCCCGGCGCCGTTCCGAAAGAAGGTGCCGACCACATCGTCCGGATGGAGGCGAGCAATATACCGGCGTTCCAGACGGAAGACTACATGCCTCCTCCGGACGAGTTGAAGTCGCGAGTGGATTTTATCTATGAGGAGGGATTCGGCGAGAAGGACCAGGAGAGCTTCTGGAGGCGCGTCGGGAAGACGCGAAACGAGCAATTGGAAGGCTTCATCGGCAAGCGGAAGGCCATGGAGCAGGCGGTGGCACAAATCGTCTCGCCCAACGACTCGCAGGACGTGAAACTGCGGAAGATTTACGACCGGGTGCAGCAGATCCGGAACAAGTCCTACGAAGTGCAAAAAACCGAGCAGGAGCAAAAGCGGGCAAAGGAAAAGCCGGCGGAGAACGTAGAGGAAGTTTGGAAGCGAGGCTTTGGCGACGGTGTCCAGCTAACCTGGTTGTTCCTTGGCCTGGTGCGAGCTGCGGGTTTTGAAGCCTACGGATGCTGGGTATCGAGTCGCGGTGCGTATTTTTTCAATCCGGTTACGATGCAAAGCTCGAAATTGAACGCCAACGTTGTGCTCGTCAAGCTGAACGGAAAAGACGTCTATTTGGATCCCGGAGCGGCCTTCACACCATTCGGACTGCTGACCTGGTATGAAACGGGCGTCACGGGGTTGCGGCTGGATAAGGACGGCGGAACCTGGATTCAGACCACCCTGCCGCAAGCCTCGGAGTCGCGTATCGAGCGGGTCGGAAAACTGAAGCTTTCCGACACCGGTGACCTGGAAGGGAAGCTTACCGTTACCTACATCGGGCTGGAAGCCATGTACCACCGGATGGAGGAGCGAAACTCGGACGAAGTGGCGCGCAGGAAGTCCTTGGAGGAACGGGTGACGTCGCAAATTGCGGCGGCGGCGGCGGAGGCGGAACTCACTAACAAACCGGACTGGACCAGTTCGGAAACACCTCTGGTTGCGGAATATAACCTGAAGATTCCAGGTTGGGCATCGAGTGCGGGCACGCGGGTGGTAATTCCTGCCGCGATCTTCACAGCCGCTGAGAAAGGGCTGTTTGAGCACGCCAACCGGGTACAGCCGATCTATTTTGAATATCCGTACGAGAAAGCGGATGACTTGACCATCGAGCTTCCGCCGGGATGGCAGATTAGTAGTGTGCCGCCGTCCCAGGATCAGAATGGAAAAGTGGTGGCCTATAGTTTGAAAGTTGAACAGAGTCCGGGGACACTCCGGCTGACCAGGAAGCTGACCATCGACGTTTTGCTGGTGCAGCAGAAGTATTACACAGCGTTGCGGAACTTCTTTCAGGCAGTGAGGACCGGCGATGGGGTGCAGGTCGTGTTGCAGCCAGGAGAAATCCATGCGAGTAACTAAGGGAGTAACTAGGCGAGTAACAAGCCTGGCAACTTACCGGCGAGCGCTGGTAGTTGTGTTGTGGTCTGCTGTATGGATTGTGACTATTGTTCCGCGGGCCGCGGCCAGTAACGCTCCGGACTGGATGCGTGCACTGGTCGGGGTCAGTTTGCCTTCCTATGACGAGAAGACCGACGCAGTATTGCTGTATTCCGAGACCAGCGTGACCGTTCTGTCAGTCGACAAAATCAGGACGCGCGTACGTGCGGCTTACAAGATTCTGCGGCCCGAAGGGCGGGAACATGAAACGGTCTTTGTCCCCTTCAACCCGGGCCGAAAAATCACAAATTTGCATGCCTGGTGCATTCCGGCGCAAGGCAAGGACTACGAGGTGAAGGAGAAGGACGCGATCGACACTTCCGGATTCGAAGGATATGAAGTGTTCTCGGACGTAAAGGTCAGACTGCTAAGGATTCCGGCGCCGGACCCCGGCAACATCGTTGGTTACGAATATGAGGTCGAGGAGCGACCCTACTTTTTGCAGGACATTTGGGAATTCCAGGGAGCTGATCCGGTGCGGGAGAGTCACTATTCGTTGCAAATTCCATCGGGCTGGGTTTTTAAGGCCTCGTGGCTATCTCATCCCGAAGTGAAGCCAGAAGAGGGAAGCAGCAACACGTTGCAATGGACGGTCAGAGACGTTAAAGAGATTCGGCATGAACCGGAAATGCCGCCGCTGAGCGGCGTTGCAGGGAAGATGATCGTGTCATTTTTCCCGGCAGGAGGAACGTCGCGCAAGAACGAGTTCGCGAACTGGGAGGGCATGGGCAATTGGTACCAGAATCTGATTAACGGACGGATGGAAGCATCCGAACCAATTAAACAAGAGATAAGCAGTCTAACGGCGGGGAAGTCCGCATTGCTACCGAAGATGCAGGCCATCGCCGGGTTTATGCAGCACGACATTCGGTATGTCGAAATCCAGCTGGGCATTGGTGGCTGGCAACCGCATGCTGCTCCGGATGTTTTCTCGCACCGCTACGGAGATTGTAAGGACAAAGCGACGCTGATGCGCACCATGCTGCGCGAGGTTGGAGTGGATTCCTATCATGTGGTGATCAACACGCGCCGGGGCGTGGTCACGCGCGAGACACCGGCTCACCACGGGTTCAACCACGCGATTCTCGCGCTCAAGCTGCCGGACGAGTTGAAGGATCCATTGCTAATCGCCGTAATGCAGCATCCCAAACTCGGAAGGATTCTCTTCTTTGACCCGACCGACGAAGTTACACCCTTTGGGCAGCTAAGAGGGGAACTGCAAGCGAATTACGCATTGCTGGTAACGCCCGAAGGCGGCGAATTGGTGGAGTTGCCGCAACAGCCGTCGGCGATGAACAGTATCCAACGCGTGGGCAAGCTGACGCTCGACGCCAACGGAATGTTGAAGGGCAATGTCGAGGAAATGCGGTTGGGAGATCGAGCTTCGTCGGAGAGGTGGCGATTGCGTACGGTAACCAAGAACGCCGATCGGATCAAACCGATCGAAAGCCTTTTGGGGGGATCGCTCTCCAGCTTTCAAATCATGCGAGCGAGCCTGATCAACCTCGACCACACGGACCAGCCTTTCGGTTTCAACTACACGTTCCAGTCCGACAACTACGCAAAGATTGCGGGAAATCTGCTGCTGGTGCGGCCGCGGGTGCTAGGAAACAAGTCGTCGGGGATACTGGAGACGAAGGAGCCGCGGAAGTTTCCGCTCGAATTCGACGGGCCGTCGCGCGACACTGACAGTTTCGACATTGCGCTCCCGCTGGGTTATGAAGTGGACGAGTTACCACCTCCGACGGATGTGGACTACAGCTTTGGCAGCTATCACAGCAAGACCGAAGCAAGCGGACAAATGTTGCACTACACTCGTGCCCTGGAAATCAAGGAGCTGAGCGTCCCAGTCAGCAAAATGGACGAGCTGAAAAAGTTCTACCGCATGATTGCTGCGGACGAGCGGAATACAGCGGTTCTGAAGCCGGCCGGGGCGGGCAAGTAGCTGGAATCGAGTGGGGAATTGGTCGGCCCTAGCGGACGATCTTCGAACTTTCCTGCTTGCCGGAACCATGGAAAAACCTTTATGCGCCCTTGACTGTCGGTGAAATGGCGGTTTTAGGACAGTATTCAGGGAGTGGATGTCAGAGTGAGGCTGGCGCGGTCGGCAATGGTTCCTGGATTCGAGGGTTCTGTTGCACAAATCATCAGCGTTTAAGGATGTTTCGAGGCCCTACACCTAGATTTTACATAGATTTTACCTGACTGTTTTTACGCTGGCGATATGATGTCGCCACTTCGGCCGAGCCTCCAGTCTCGAATGTGTTTTCTCGGGGGAGGGATACATTCAGTTTCATCTGTGCTCGGTCCGCCATCACGGGAATTCCTAAGCCTGGCGATCTTCTAAGGTCGCCTGGACATTTCCCCCCAATTTCGGGCGTTTGAGGGGAAAGCGACTTTTCACTGACGGCCTTTTCTCTCGGCTTTCTTATTCGGCTTCGTTTCCTGGGCTCTGACTCGAAAATTCGCAACGCATAAGGAGGATGTAACCATGTTTCGCTCGCGAACACACAACCGATTTACCTTTCCCTTGGGATTGCTCTTGGGTTTATGGGTGGTATCGGCGACTTTCGCCCCACTCGCTTCCGCGCAAAGCAATCCCAATGCAGTGTTGCACAAGAACGATATGGAAATCGAACTTCGATCGGACGCGCGCATTTTAGCGGATGAAATGGCCGCCACCGGAGGCCTGATACTGGCCGATCCTGCGAGTTCGAGTTCTGCCTTCTCGTTGGTTCCACAAGTGCAATTTCGCCGTGGCAATGTTCAGGTGAACGATCCAGCACTGGATTTCACCCAGCAGTTCACGGGTTTCCGCCCATTCCTACACGCGACCCAGAGCGAAACGTCGCTCGCCGCTCATGGCCGGAACATCGTGGCGAGCTATAACAGCTCCGCTGGAATGCACCTGATACAGATCGATCCCGTGACCTTGGCCTTTGATCGTTTACAAATCGGCGGCTTCTCCACCTCCACCGATGGGGGCAAGACCTTCACCTCGGGTTTCTTTCCGGGCGTGGAGGGTTTACCGTTCACGTTTGGCGACCCCAGCATTGATGTGGATAGCAACGGAAACTTTTTCTTTGCGCAACTTGGGGTAGACACCAACTTCAATGGCACCGTGCAAGTGAATAAGTCCACTGATGGAGGGCGGACGTGGGGTAACGCCGCCGTGGCGGCGGTGGACGATGGCAGCGACAAGGAATGGTTAGCGGTTGGCCGCGACCCCTTCCACAAGAGCCAGAACAATGTCTATGTGACTTGGACCAGCTTTCAACCCACTGGTTCGGAGTTGCGATTTACTAAATCGACCGACGGCGGGCAGACCTGGACCTCCAAAACCCTCTTCGCCCCAGGGCCAGATCCGGATCCCACGCACCCGCAGAACTTCATCCAGTTCAGCAACCCGGTGGTGGATTCCATCACGGGAACACTGTACATTCCATTTGTTCACTTCAGTAACGCGGACACTGATTTCATCCAACTCCTGGTTTCTCGGGATGGAGGAAACACCTTCAGCTTCGCCGCGTTCAACGTGCCCGGAGCTCTGGATCCGACGCTGCTGCCGATCGTACAGCCGGGTGAAATCACGGACTGCGGCGGCGGCGGGATACGTCTAGTGCTGCACATCGGTTCCAACATCGGGGGTGGCAGATTTGGCTTAGCGCGCTACGTCCAGTCCACGCGGCTGATTGTGCAGCCGGGAATCGCCGCCCGCGCTGGGGTGGTGTACCTGGCTTGGAACCAGTCCACGAGCCCCTTCTTTGGTGATCCCAATGGCAACTCGAACATAATGTTCATGCGTTCGGAGGACGGCGGCAAGACGTGGACGAGCCCCCTCCAGGTAAATGCTTCGGGCGATCCCCATCACGTGCACCCCTCGCTGACGATCGGTGACGATCCCCAGTCGGTGCACATCGCCTTTTACACGCAGCACGCCGACGGCACGATTGACGTGGATATGGCCAACTCGCACGATCGCGGAAACTCGTTCGCGGCGAACCGCACCGTGCGTATCACGCCCTCCTCGATGGTGCTGCCGCCCACTAACATTCCCATACCTACAGCCAGCAACCCGTTCCGGACCACCAACTACGATCGCAATATCGTGCCGTGCTATGCACTGGGAGAGTACCTGAGCGCCCGTGCCGCCAACGGACAGGTGTACGTAGAATTCGGTGACACTCGCAACAACATCACGGAGCCGGTGGATCCACTCGATCCGCTTTCCGGGCAGACGCATACCCAGGAGGACTCTTTCTTCCAAATCGTAAAGGCGCAGTAACACCAAGAAAGCGCCACAACGCCAAGTTGTGTGCAAGGCCGCGGAGAAACTCCGCGGCTTTTTTTGTCCGCGTGTGGTTCTTTTCCGTGTGATTCCGGGGACTCTTCCACGGCGAAGATTTCTGGCCCATCCGCGAGTCAACGCCTCTGACAGCCACTGTGCTACCGACGGCGTAAGTCGATGGCCGATCTACCAAAAGCCGTTCGATCCGATCTTCGAAAGTGCGAAAAGTGAAGAATTGGTCGGCCCTAGAGGACGATTTTCGAACTTTCCTCTTGGGCACCCGCACCGTTGAACCAGCGCTTCCAGCGGGTTAGGATCGACTTAAATCAAATCGTCGAGCCCCGGCGGACGATTTTTGAACCAGGGCACGTGCTTAACCTCCGGATTGCCGACGAACCGTCCGCAATCGTCGCATCCTCTCCAACATGCTGCGCAGGCTATAATTACGCGCACGCATGGCTCTTACCTCTGGCACGAAACTCGGCCCTTACGAGATCCAATCGTCGCTCGGCGCAGGCGGCATGGGCGAGGTGTATCGAGCGCGCGATACGCGGCTCGAACGCGAAGTGGCGATCAAAGTACTTCCTTCTCACTTAAGTGAAAACCCGGAGTTCCGGGCCCGATTCGAGCGCGAGGCCAAGGCCATCTCTGGCCTGCAACACCCCAACATCTGCGTGCTCTATGACGTCGGCCGCCAGGAGGGCGTGGATTTCCTGGTGATGGAGTACCTGGAGGGCGAAACGCTGGCGATGCGCCTGACGCGCAAGGCGATGACTCCGGGCGAAACTCTGCGCATCGGAATCGAGGTTGCCGATGCTTTGGACAAGGCGCACCGCAGCGGCATCGTCCACCGCGATTTGAAGCCTGGCAACGTGATGCTGAGCAAGGGCGGCGCTAAGCTGATGGACTTTGGACTGGCCAAGCTGCAGGCGGTCGCGACGGGCGCACCGTCGGGCACGCCGGCGTTCTCCGCGGTGGCCACCTTGCCGAGTATGGCCTCGCCTGTCACAGTAGCCGGAACCGTGGTGGGCACGGTGCAGTATATGAGTCCCGAGCAGATTCAAGGGAAAGAAGCAGATGCGCGCAGCGACATCTTTGGCTTTGGTGCCATGCTGTATGAGATGCTGACCGGCCAGCGCGCCTTCCAGGGCAAGAGCCAGCTCAGCGTGGCCTCCTCGATCCTCGAGAAAGACCCCGAGCCTCTGAGCGCCATTCAGCCGCAGACGCCTCCGGCGCTCGAGCAGTTGATTGGTACCTGTCTCGCAAAGGATCCGGAAGAGCGCTGGCAGACCGCGCACGACGTGAAGCTGCAACTGCGTGCCATCGAGAAAAGCGGCTCGCAGGCTTCGCCGGTTGCGGTTACAGAGAAAGCTGGTGAGAAAAATCGCGAACGGCTGGCTTGGGCCCTGGCCGGGATACTTGCCGCGCTGGCCCTAGCTGTCTCAGCGTTCTACTTCAGCCAGCCGCGCACCACGCAAGTTGTCCGCTCCTTCATTCCGGAACCGGCGAAAGCCAGTTACATCTTCATGGGCGATGAGGCGGGCCCGCCTTCGCTTTCGCCCGACGGCAAAATGCTCGCTTTTGTCGCGGCCGCTGCTGATGGCATTGCCATGCTGTGGGTGCGTCCGCTGGATGGGCTCGAAGCCCGCCCACTGCCCGGCACCGAACATGCTTGGGGCCCCTTCTGGTCTCCCGACTCGCGCTTCATCGGCTTTGCCGCCGATGGCAAGCTCAAGACCATTGACACGAACGGCGGGAGGCCTGTCGCTGTGTGCGAGGCCGGCGCCTTGCGCGGTGGAAGCTGGGGACGCGATGGCACCATCATCTTTTCTCCCGGCTTTCGCGATAGTCTGTACCGTGTCGCCGCCAGCGGGGGCACTCCTACGCTCCTCACCCGGCTAGATGAACAACACCATACTTCGCATCGCTGGCCCTTCTTCCTGCCCGATGGCAAGCATTTCCTCTATCTCGCAATCAACCATGAGATGCCGCGCAGCGAAAACGACGGCCTGTACTTTGCCTCGCTTAACGGCAAAGAGAACCGCCTGCTCATGCCCTTGTATGCTAACGCCGTCTACGCCTCCGGCAATCTGCTCTACCTGCGCGAGAATCAACTCGTCGCCCAGCCCTTCGATCCGGTCAAGGGTGTCTTCAAAGCCGAGCCACAGCGCGTGGCCGATGGCGTGGCCGATGACATGAGTACGTGGCGCGGCGTCTTCTCAGTTTCCGCCAACGGCATTCTCGCTTATGCCGGCGGTGGGCGCGTCGAGTCCCAGTTGGCTTGGTTTGACCGCTCCGGCAAGCAGCTCTCCACGGTGGGAGAGAAGGTTCCAGGTTTCAACACCATGCGTCTTTCTCATAAAGGAGATCGCGTCGCCCTCTCCATAGAATCCAGCACAAATGACATATGGATCATGGATATTTCGCGCGGCGTCCGCACCCGCCTCACCTTCGGTCCGGTTGAAAACTCTTTTCCCGCTTGGTCACCAGATGATCAGTGGGTTGCCTACGGAACTCTGGCCCGGAACGGCACCGCGATCTACCGGCGTCCAGCTGGCGGTGGTGCTGAAGAACTCCTGCTCGATGCGGTTGGGCCTCGCCAAACCGCTGACTGGTCGCCCGATGGAAAATATCTGCTCTTTGTCAAAGGTCCGGTGGGTAGCCATCAGGAAATCTGGGCCCTGCCACTGTCTGGCGACCGCAAACCCTTCCAACTAGTTCCTTCAGGAGCCCTTTACAGCGACGAGCCACACTTTTCTCCCGATGGTCACTGGATTGTTTATGAATCGAACGAGTCTGGCCGCGCCGAGATCTATGTAATGACTTTTGGCGGCAGATCCGGAAAGTGGCAGGTCTCATCGAACGGTGGTACGACCCCGCGCTGGCGCAGTGATGGCAAAGAGATCTTTTATCTTTCTACCGAAGGCTTCCTAACCTCTGTGCCCGTCAGCCCTGTCCCTTCGGGCTTTCAAATTGGCGCCCCCCACCAGCTTTTTCGCCAGCTAAGCTCCGCGAACAGTGACTACGCTCCAGCGATTGGAGGCCAGCGCTTTCTCTTCAATGCCGCAGGCGAACAGCACTCCGAACCCATCACGCTCGTCACCAACTGGACCGCTGATATCAAGAAGTGAGGGCCTTCTGCGACGCATGAACTTCCCACTTGGCGAGTCAAGGGCAACCCTGAAGTAATCCCACGGTAAGGGTTGCCGACAACTCGGAATTGATCCCGCCCAGGCAAATCAGGCTCACGTGGGGTGGAAGAGATGCTCTCGTTACGCCCCAAGGAGATATGAAAGCGAGATAATGCAGTAGTCGCACGTATGGGGGGTACCGCATGAGGCGCCGCAGCCTGCGTTCGTTCGCTGAAGTCCTGTGGTTCTGCATCCTGTCGGGATTGGTCTTTGCTCAACTCCAGGAGCCATTACCGAAACTGAACTACGACATGATCCCGGATTTCTTCCAATTGCCACCGGGAGAGCATCTGGTCGAGCCGGCTGGCGTCGCCATCAATTCAAAAGGGCACATTTACATTTTTCATCGCGGCAAACATCCACTCATGGAATTCGACTCTTCAGGCAAATTCCTACGCAGCATCGCCGACGACCTATTCGTAACCGCGCACATGGTTCGCGTCGACCCCGAGGACAATATCTGGACCAGCGATATCGGTTCGCATGTGGTTCTGAAGCTTAACCCTGAAGGGCGCGTGCTGCTTGCGCTGGGGCGAATGCGGATTCCCGGAGATGATGTATTGCATTTCAATCAGCCCACCGATGTTGCCTGGGACCGAGATGGAAACATTTACGTTACAGATGGCTACGGGAATTCGCGGGTGCTGAAGTTCGACAAGTACGGCAGACCGCTGCTGGGTTGGGGAATGAAGGGTACCGGGCCGGGACAGTTCGACACTCCCCATACGATCGTGATTGATGGTGACCTCGTCTACGTAGGCGACCGTGAGAATGCACGCATCCAGATCTTCGATAGAAATGGCCAGTTCTTGCGGCAATGGAGCTTAGGGCATCCCTTTGGCCTTGTCATCACGCCGGACCACGTCCTTTATATGGGCGACGCCATAGCCGGGCGCATCTTGAAAATCGATCCGCAGGGCAGAGTCTTAGGCAGTTTCACGGGACCGCAACCAGGCCAGGGGCCTCACTTTGATCCCCACCAAATCGCTCTCGCGCCCGATGGTTCGATATTCACCGCTGAAGTTCTAGGCTGGCGCGCTGAAAAGCTCCGGCCGAAGTAGCTCGCCATCTGCGATGTGGCCTCGCTTGCCGTCCGTTGAGGGTGGATGGCGGGCAATCCGGAGTGCGCCGGGTTAAACCGGCATGTTGTAGGGGATGCAAGAGCCCTACAGGAAAGGAAGTAGCGAATCCATCCTGGCCTCGAGTCTTGCAGGGGACACCGTGAGGTGTTTCTTGAAGCGTAGATCAGAGGCATCGGTGGGCGGGGCTATTGAGCTGCGAAAAGCCCGTAGATCAGGATGCCGACTTCATTCCGAGTCGGAGGAAGGCAACACGGCAGCCACGCCAATCGCGAGTGGACTGTCGGTCCTGCGTAGTCTGAGAACCCGCGCACGCTGAGAAACAACATGCACGAGAACCGGGAGATCTCCAGCACGCCTTGGTCTGACGATCAAGGCCGGTCCGCGAAGGCCACAAGCCGCACGGTGGACATGTACGTGCCGGAGAAGTCGGACTGTGCCGTAGTACCTGTGAACCAGCCGAACAAGGGAGGGCAACTTTCTGCGGAGGCTGGGGAGGGAAGGGCACAGACGAGGGAGAACATCGTTCAGCCGCGCATGCGCCCGACACAGAGCGGGAAGTGCATGTCCCAGGGGTTGGACGGTGTGCGGAAAGCAGCAAAGGAAAGAAAGCAGGAGCGGTTCACCGCTTTGCTCCACCATCTCAACGTTGAACTACTCCGCGACAGCTTCTACGCGCTTCAGCGTAAAGCTTCGCCCGGAGTAGACGGCGTAACGTGGCAGGAGTATGAAACCGGGCTTGAGGATCGACTTGTCGATCTGCACGGCCGGGTGCACCGTGGAGCGTATCGGGCAAAACCTTCGAGACGAGTCTTTATAACGAAGGCCGACGGGCGGCAACGTCCGTTGGGCATCGCGGCGCTGGAGGACAAAATTGTTCAACAGGCCGTGGTGACGATCCTCAATCAGATATACGAGGTCGACTTCAAGGGCTTTTCTTACGGGTTCCGCCCCGGACGCAGCCCGCATCAGGCGCTGGACGCGCTGACGGTGGGCATCCAACGGAAGCGGGTGAACTGGGTGCTCGATGCCGACATCCGTGGCTTCTTCGATAACCTGAGCCACGCATGGACGATGAAGTTCGTCGAGCACCGGGTAGCCGATCGGAGGATACTTCGCCTGATCCGGAAATGGCTGAAGGCGGGAGTATCGGAAGACGGCCAGTGGTCGGAGACGAAGCTGGGTACGCCGCAGGGAGCAGTGGCTTCACCGCTGCTCGCCAACGTGTACCTGCATTACCTCTTCGATTTATGGGCTGATGTCTGGCGCAGGAAAGTGGCTAAAGGCGACGTAATAGTCGTCCGCTATGCTGACGATCTTGTGGTGGGCTTTCAGCACCGAACAGATGCCGAACGTTTTCTGAAAGAGTTCCGAGAACGGCTGGCGAAGTTCGGTTTGGAATTACATCCGGAAAAGACACGACTGATCGAGTTCGGGCGGTTCGCCGCTCGCAACCGGAAGCTGCGTGGAGAGGGAAAACCAGAAACCTTCAACTTCTTGGGCTTCACCCACTACTGTGGGCAGCGCCACAAGAGTGGAACCTTCACCGTATGGCGGATCACTGCGAAGAAGCGAATGGTTGCGAAACTCAAAGCCATCAAGGTTGAGCTTCAACGCCGGATGCATGATCGCATGGCCGAAGTCGGTGCATGGCTCCGGAAGGTCGTGCTGGGTTATTACCAATACCACGCGGTTCCCGGGAACACGACTCAGTTGCGCATCTTCAAACTTCGTGTGTGCCGGCTATGGCAGAGTGTTCTGGTCCGCCGCAGTCAACGCGCACAGATGCGTTGGGAACGTCTTACCCCAGTCTTGAACCGGTGGATTCCTCCACCCCGCGTTCTGCACCCCTATCCCGACGCACGCTTCTACGCCACTCATCCTTCCTAAGAGCCGTATGCGTAGACGCGCTTGTACGGATCTGTGCGGGGGGCGATCAGTGATGGTCGTCCCTACCGCGACAGTAGCTGTTGATAAGCAGGCCATTTCACTCAAAACCCCGTCAATGAGTGCTATCGCGATGTTTCGCCAGTTGACCTATGCCTCAACAGACCGGGAGGCGAGGTTCACCCCAGCTGGGGCGTAGAACGCACTGGAGGAACCCCAGGAATCGGAAAGCCCTCGCCGTAGTCACTTTTGCAACCATCCTTGTAACTCCATCCAATCGGTGAACCTGTCGATCCAATGATCCACAGGTAGCTTTTGCTTTCGCATTGCGAAGCCGTGGCCACCTTTCGAGTAGATGTGCAGTTCGGCCGATTTGTGCGCGGCGATCCACTTCT
>Ga0209648_10001671_pt1 | contig 18008 bp, 18 predicted proteins | sample GraSoi2013_115cm_FD_185830 | JGI IMG/M metagenome (GOLD analysis project Ga0209648, IMG submission 185830) | Grasslands soil microbial communities from the Angelo Coastal Reserve, California, USA - Sample 9_17_2013_115cm (SPAdes) (version 2) | ecosystem: Environmental > Terrestrial > Soil >...
CGGCACCCTTGTGCGGCACGGGCTCGTGCAGCACGACGTCGAAGGCGCTGACGCGATCGCTCGCCACCATCAGCAGGGTATCGACGTCGACCTCGTAGACCTCGCGGACCTTGCCGCGGCGGAGCAGGGGCAGCGGCAGCCGGCTCGCGACCAGCGGCGCGCTCATACCTTCACCTCGGCGGGCGCGGCGGCCGGGGCCACCGCCTCGATTTCACGCATCATCTCCGGAATCACCTGGTCGAGAAATTCATCCACCTGCTCGGGGGCGCGGCCCACGTAGGCCGCGGGATCGAGCTCGTCCGCCGTCACGCTCAGGCGCAGCACCTGGAACGCGGGATCGGCCGCGAGCCGTTGCAGCAGGTCGTTGGAGGCGCCCTGTTCGGCCATCGCCTTGGACACGGTCATACTGTGCCCGCGGATCACTTCGTGGAGCGTCTGGCGATCGCCGCCCGCCTTCACGCCGCGCATCAGCAAGCGCTCGGTGGCGAGGAACGGCAGCGCCGCCGCCACGTGGCGCGCGATGACGGGCTCGCGCACCTCGAGGCCCGCCGCGACGTTGGTCGCGAGCACCAGAATCGCATCGGTCGCGAGGAACGACTCCGGCAGCACCAGGCGGCGGTTGGCGCTGTCGTCGAGCGTCCGCTCGAGCCACTGCGTCGCCGCCGTGTGCCAGGCGTTGCCCTCCAGCTCGATCACGTAGCGGGCGAGACTCGTCATTCGCTCGGCCCGCATCGGATTGCGCTTGTAGGGCATCGCCGACGAGCCGACCTGCTCGCTTTCGAACGGCTCGAGGATTTCGCCCTCATGCTGCAGCAGGCGCAGATCGGTCGCGAACTTCGCCGAGCTCGCGGCCACGCCCGACAGGGCGGCCAGCACCTGGGCGTCCACTTTCCGCGTGTAGGTCTGGCCCGTCACCGGATAGACGCGCGGGAAGCCCATCTTGCGTGCCACGCGCCGGTCCAGCTCGCGGACCTTCTCGTGGTCGCCGCTGAACAGCTCGAGGAAGCTTGCCTGCGTGCCCGTGGTGCCCTTCACGCCGCGGAACTGCAGCGTATCGATGCGGTGCAGCAATTCTTCGGCGTCCAGGCCGAAATCCGCCATCCACAAGGTGACGCGCTTGCCCACCGTGGTGAGCTGCGCGGCCTGGAAATGCGTGTAGGCGAGGCACGCCACGGCGCGGTGGCGCCGCGCCAGCTTGCCGAGCGCCACGAGCACCGCCGCCACGCGGCCCAGCAGGATCTGCATGGCCTCGCGCATCAAGAGGAGATCGGTGTTGTCGGTGACGAAGGCGCTGGTGGCGCCGAGGTGCAGGTAGGGTCGAGCGGCGGGGGCCTGGTCGCCCAGAGCATAGATGTGCGCCATCACGTCGTGGCGCAGCCGCTTCTCGTAGTCGGCCGCCTTGTCGAGGTCGGCGTCGTCGAGGTGCGCGCGCAACTGGACCAGGGCGTCGTCGGGAATCGCGAGTCCCAGCTCGCGCTCGGCTTCCAGGAGGGCCAACCAAAGCCTGCGCCACAGACCGATGCGGCGCCGCTCGCTCCACAGCGACTGCATCGCCGGGGAGGCGTAGCGGACGGAGAGGGGAGAGACCCAGCTCACACCGTCGCCTTGGGCCGGGCGGTGATCTTGCCCCAGTCCGCGAGGAACTGCGCCAGGCCCTTATCGGTCAGGGGATGCTGCAACAGCTTCTTCAAGACGTCGGGCGGCAGCGTGGCGACGTCGGCGCCGATCATCGCCGCGTCCACCACGTGGCGCGGGTGGCGCAGCGATGCCGCGAGGATCTCGGTGGCGAACTGATAGTTGTCGAAGATCACGCGCGCTTCGCGGATCACGTCCATGCCGTCCTGGCCGACGTCGTCGAGCCGGCCGATGAAGGGGCTGACGTAGCTCGCCCCCGCCTTGGCGGCGACGAGGCACTGCACGCTCGAGAAGCACAGCGTGACGTTGGTGCGGATGCCCTCGCTCGCCAGGCGGCGCACCGCCACCATGCCCTGTTCGATCATCGGGATCTTCACCACGATGTTGTCGGCGATCTTCGCGAGCTCGTGCCCTTCGCGTACCATCGCGTCGGCTTCGACGGCGACCACCTCCGCCGAGACCGGGCCCTCGACGAGCGAGCAGATCTCCTTAAGGACGTCGCGCGGGTCCAGGTCGCTCGCCACCTTCGCGAGCAGCGACGGATTCGTCGTGATGCCGTCGATCAGCCCGGCCTGCGTCGCCCAGCTGATGTCCTTCAGGTTCGCGCTGTCGAGGAAAAACTTCATGACTCAGGCCTCGGCGTAGAGTTCCGGTGGATAGCGCACCGTCACCAGGTAGAGACCCTGGGGCGGGGCGGGCGGACTGGCCGCCTGATTGTCGGTCGCGGCGAGCAGACGGAGGAAGTCGTCGGGGGGGCGCCGACCGAGCGCGATGTCGACCATCGCACCCACGAGGAATCGCACCATATGGTGCAGAAACCGGTCGGCTTCGATCGTGAACGTGACCCCCGCGCCGTCCGCTCGCGGCGCCCACTCGGCAAGCGCCACGCGGCATCGGTAATCGGAGGCCGCTCCCGCGGCCGCCAGGCCGCGAAAGTCGTGCTCGCCCGCGAGCTGACCGGCCGCGCGCTCCAGCGCTGCGGGATCGAGCGGCCGCCCGAGCGACCACTCGTACGGACGGCGAAAAGGCGAGCGGCTGCCGTCGTCCGTGCCGATCACATAGCGATAGCGTCGCGCCGTGGCGCTGCGCCGCGCGTGAAAACCGGGCTGCATCGGGTGCACGCGCTCCACCCAGATGTCGTGCGGCAAGAGCGCGTTCAGTGCCCGCCGCAGCTCGCCCGCGTCCCGCTCCCAGCGCGCGCCGGGCACGAAGCTCACGCCTTGGCCCAACGCGTGCACACCGCTGTCGGTACGACCGGCACCGGTGGCGGGAACGCGGCTGCCCACCAGCCGCTCCAGCACCGCCTCGAACTCCGCCTGTACCGAGCGGCCCACCGGCTGGCGCTGCCAGCCCACGAAATTCGCCCCGTCGTACTGAATCACGGCCAGGTAGGGGCGGTGAGTCACGGGCGAAAGATAACTCGTTGTCGCGTTTGACAAAAGGCGAATTTTCGGGGTAGTTTTGGTCAGCCCTAATCCCCCCATGTCCGACGCTGCCGCCCCGCTCCAGCGCGCCATCGCCGCGCTCGCCAATCACGAATCCCTGAGCGCAGACCTGGCGGCGGCCGTCTTCGCCGCGGTGATGCGTGGGGAGGCGTCTCCGGTCCAAGTGTCGGCCCTCCTCGTGGGGCTGCGCGTCAAGGGCGAGACCCCCGACGAAGTGGCTGGCGCGGCGCGGGCCCTGCGCGACGCGATGGTGCGTGTCGCCACCGATCCCGCCCACCTGGTCGATACCTGCGGCACCGGCGGCGGCACGGTCTCCACGTTCAACATCTCGACGGCGGCGGCATTCGTGGTGGCGGCGGCGGGCGGCCGCGTCGCCAAGCACGGCAATCGCTCGTTCACCTCCAAGTGCGGCTCGGCCGATGTGCTGGAGGCCCTAGGGGTGAACATTGTGCTCCCGGCCGCCGCCGCCGCGCGGGTGCTCGATCAGGCGCGCATCACATTTCTGTTCGCACCCAACTACCACCCCGCGATGAAGCACGTCGGGCCCGTGCGGCGCGAGCTGGGCGTGCCATCGGTCATGAATCTGGTGGGGCCGCTCGCCAATCCGGCGGGGGTCGAGCGCCAGGTGGTCGGCGTGGCCGACCGCGATCGCGGGCCGCTCTTGGCGGGCGCCCTGCTGCGCCTCGGCGCGGCGCACGCCATGGTGGTGCACGGGCGTGCGGGACTGGACGAGATCTCGCCGCACGGCATCACGGACGTGTGGGAAGTGCACGACGGGCGGGTGGATACCTGGGAGCTCGATCCCGCAGCCTTCGGCTTGGAGGTGCCGGATCTCGGCATGTTGCGGGGCGGGGAACCGGGCGAGAACGCCCAGCGGGTGGAGCGGCTCTTGGCGGACGGGAAGAGCGACGCAGCCGGGGCCGCTGCGGTGACGCTCAATGCCGGGGCCGCCCTTTATGTGGCGGGTCTGGCGCGCACCTATAAGGAAGGTGTCGCCCTGGCGCGCGAGACACTCGCCGCCGGTAGCGCCCGCGAGCGGCTCGTGGCGTTGCGGCGGGTCAGTACTTCCGAATGACGCCCACCACGGTGCCTTGGACGATCACATCGCGCTCGTTGACGCGCAGCGCCGACATCGCGGGGTTGGCGGGCTGCAGGCGGATCCACCCGCCGGGCTCGCGATAGTACCGTTTGACCGTGGCGCCGGCGCCCGGCACCTGCGCGATGACCATCTGGCCGTTGTCCGCCGTGTTGCGCTCGTGCACGACGACGTAGTCGCCGTCCTTGATCTGCTCGTCGATCATCGATTGGCCGCGGACCTTCAGCACGTAACTGCGGCCGCGCCGGGGCAGCAGGTCGTCGGGGACGGCGACGGTATCGTCGCCGGTGAGGGCCTCGATGGGGTCGCCGGCCGCGACGTAGCCCAAGAGCGGCAGCTCGGTGGCGCCCGATTGACCCTTGGGGGGAACGACCTCGATGCCGCGGCTCTCGTTATGATTGCGGTGGATGTAGCCTTTGCGCTCGAGGTTGGTGAGGTGCTCATGCACCGTGGCGAGCGACTGGAATCCGAACTTGCGGGCGATCTCCTCGAAACTGGGGGCATAGCCGTTGTCGGCGATGTAGCCCGCGATGTAGTCGAGAATCTCGTGTTGACGGCGCGTGAGCGGCATCTGGTCTCCCGAAAATAACCCGAACCCTAATCTACCCGAAAGCGCCCCGAACGCAAGCATGCCCCAACCCACGCTCCCGACGATTCTGGCGGCGACACGACGACGCTTGGAGGCACTGCGGCCGGCCATCCGGGACCTCGAACGCCGCGCCGCGAAAGCGCCGGCGCCGCGGCCGTTTGCGCCGGCGCTGGGAGGCGATGCCGTCGCGGTGATCGCCGAAGTGAAGCGTCGCTCGCCCTCGGCCGGAGCGATCCGGGAAGCACTCGACCCGGTGGCCACGGCGCGGGCGTACGTCTCAGGCGGGGCCGTGGCGGTATCGGTGCTGACCGACGAGCCGCATTTCGGCGGCTCCCTCGCCGACTTGGAAGCGGTGGTGCGCGCCGTGACGGTACCCGTGTTGCGCAAGGACTTCATCCTCGACGAGCTTCAGCTGCTCGAAGCCCGCGCCGCAGGCGCGAGCGCCGTGCTCCTCATCGTGCGCGCGCTCGACGACGCGGACCTCGCCGCGCTGGCGCAGTCGGCCCGCGGCCTCGGCCTGGGCACGTTGGTCGAAGCGCATGACGAGCGGGAGTTGGATCGCGCGCTCGCGGTCGAGCCGTCCGCGCTCGGCATCAACAGTCGCGACCTCGACACGTTCACGGTGGACCTCGCGAGCGCCGAGCGCCTGCTCGCGCGAGTCCCGGCGGGCCTGGCGGCGGTGGCGGAGAGCGGCATCGAGACGCGCGCCGACGTGGAGCGTCTGGCGCGAGCCGGCGCCGATCTAGTGCTGGTGGGCACGGCGGTGGCGCGCGCGCCCGATCCGGAGCAAGCCGTGCGCGACTTGGTGGGGATCAAGCGAAAGAGGCGCAAGTGACGTCGCAGCAGGCAGCCGGCCGCTTTGGGCCCTATGGCGGGCGCTATGTCCCGGAAACGCTGATGGGTGCGCTTGACGAGCTGGCGCGCACCTACGAAGCGGCGCGGGCGGACGCAGCGTTCTGGACCGAGCTCGACGGCCTGCTGCGCGACTATGTGGGCCGCCCCACGCCGCTCTCCGACGCGCCGCGGCTCGCGGCCGAGCTGGGCGCGGGCGTGCGCGTGTTGCTCAAGCGCGAAGACCTGAACCACACCGGCGCCCACAAGATCAACAACACGCTGGGCCAGGCGCTCTTGGCGCGCCGGATGGGCAAGCGGCGCATCATCGCGGAAACCGGTGCGGGCCAGCACGGCGTCGCCACGGCGACGGTGTGCGCACGCTTCGGCCTCGAGTGCGTGATCTACATGGGTGAGGAGGACATGCGGCGCCAGCGGCTCAACGTGTACCGCATGGAGCTGCTGGGCGCGCGGGTGGTCCCGGTGACGGCGGGCACGCGCACGCTGAAGGATGCGACCAACGAAGCCCTGCGCGACTGGGTCAGCAACGTCATCACGACCCACTACATCATCGGCTCGGTGGTGGGGCCCGATCCGTTTCCCCGCATCGTGCGCGATTTTCAGGCGATCATCGGGCGCGAGGCGCGGGCCCAGATGTTGGACCGCGGCGGCGCGTTGCCGCGGACCGTGGTCGCCTGCGTCGGCGGAGGCTCCAACGCCATCGGCATCTTCACGGCATTCCTGGGCGACCAGGGCGTGGAACTGGTCGGCGTCGAGGCGGCGGGGGAAGGCGTCGCGACCGGCCGGCACGCGGCCTCCTTGGGCGCGGGGCGGCCGGGGGTGTTTCACGGCAGTTTCAGCTACTTGCTGCAGGACGCCGACGGCCAAGTCCAACCGGCCCATTCGGTTTCGGCGGGGCTGGACTACCCGGGGGTAGGGCCCGAACACGCTTACCTGAAGGATACCGGACGGGTATTGTATGAGGCGGTTTCCGACCGCGACGCCCTGGACGCCTTCGCTGCCTTGTCGCGGCTGGAGGGGATCCTGCCGGCGCTCGAGAGCGCGCACGCGGTGGCCTGGGTGCGCGGCCACGCCGGCCGGTGGCATGCCGGAGATGTGGTCCTGATCAACCTGAGCGGCCGGGGCGATAAAGACGTCGCCATGGTCGCCGACCTGACTGGAGCGTCGGCCTGACCAACGCGTCCGTGCCCGAGCTCGCGCTGCAGGCATCCCAGGTGGAGGAGCTGATGCAGCTCGTCTCCAAGGGGATGCGTGCGACGCAGCTGTATCTCCCCAACAACCCGGTCTACCAACGCGCCGTCGAGAATGTCCGCGGCGCGTTCCGGCAGGTGTGGCAGAGCGACGAGGAAATCGTCTTCGACGTGCGCGAGACCGAGCTGCGCTGGGACGATCAGACCGTCTATTCCAACGATCAGAAGAACGAGAGCATCGCCTGGACCCTCCACAAGGACGGCGTGCGCTCGCTCACGCTGAAACGCGGCGTCGAAGACGAGGAGCTCGTGCGCTTCTTGGCCGTGATGCACAAAGCGCGCACGCTGCAGTCCGACGCCGCCGACGACCTGCTGACGTTGCTGTGGGAGCAGGACTTCCAATGCATCTCGTACACATTCCGCGAGCTCGCGACCGACAACGCGGTGCCGATCGAGCACGGCGCCGAGGTCCCGTCCGCCTCGGCGATGGACGTCCGCCAAAAGGTGCAGGAGGAGGCGCCGCCCAAGCGCGAGGGCCTTGTATCGATCGACGAGTTCGACACGACGCTCTACTTCCTCGACGACAAGGAGATCGAGTTCCTCCGCCAGGAAGTCGAGCGCGAGTACTCGCAGGACCTACGGCGCAACGTCTTATCGATGTTGTTCGATCTGCTCGAGCTGCAGACCTACGGGACGGTCCGGGCGGAGCTGATCTCGATCGTCGAGAACTTCATCCCGTATCTCCTGGGCGCCGGCGACTTCCGCTCCGTCGCGTTCATCCTGCGCGAGGCGCGGGTGATCCTGGAGCGCGCCCGTGAGTTGATTCCCGAGCACCGCACGGCGCTCGAGACGTTGCCGACGCGGCTGTCGCAGGCCGAGGCGTTGTCGCAGTTGCTGCAGTCGCTCGACGAAGCCACGGTGAACCCCACCGAGGACGAGCTGAGCGAGCTGTTCCAGGAGTTGAAGCCGGAAGCGCTGGCGACGTTGATGGGCTGGATCCCGAAGCTCGCCAACGAGCGCGTGCGGCAGCTGGTGCAGACGTCCGCGGAGCGGCTGGCGCTCACCAACGCCAGCGAAGTGCTCAAGGCGCTGGCGATCGACGACTCGGCCGCGCAGCTCGAGATGGTGCGGCTCGCGGGCCGCCTCAAGCTGCCGGGCGCGCCGGAGGGCATGGGCCCGCTGCTGGAGAAAGGCGACCGCCAGCTGAAGCTCGCGATCGTCGAAGCGCTGACGGCGATCGCGAGCCCGAGCGCGATGCGCCTGCTGGAGAAGGCGGTCGAGGACAGCGAGCGCGACGTGCGCATCGGAGCGGTGAAATTCCTGGCCGCCCGCGGCTACCGCAACGCGTTCCCCGGCATCGAGAGTGCCGTCACGGGCGGCAAGCTCAAGCAGGCCGACCTCACCGAGAAGATGACGTTCTTCGAAGCCTACGGTGCCCTGGCGGGCACGAGCGGCGTGGCGGTGCTCGAAAAGATGCTCCTGGCGAAGGGCATGTTCGCCAAGACCGAAGACGCCGAGACCCGCGCCTGCGCGGCCATGGCGCTCGGGAAGATCAAGTCGCCCGAGGCGCGCGCGGTGCTCGACAAAGCGAAGGCCGACAAGGAAGCACTGGTGCGCAACGCGGTGAACCGCGCGCTGCGGGAGGCCGGGGCGTGAGCGATCCGCAAGTTCCCGCCCCGATGCGGCGCCCGTCGATGGTCGAAACCGTCCAGTCGACTGACGGTTTCCTGCGACTCGCCGGGCGCGAGTTCCTCGTGGTGCTCTATACCGCGCTGCGCTCGCTCAAACTCTATCCGATCGAGAACGCCACCGCTCAGAAGGCGCTGGACGACCTCGCGACCGCGACCAAGCACCTGCTCGACGTGGAGCGCGAGCTCGAAGTCCGCATGCAGGGCGAGTTCATCTTCGTGAACTCCACGCGGCTGCGGCTCGACCTCGACAACTACGCGTCGTTCTCGCACATCCTCGGCATGTTCCGCCAGTGCGGTATCGGCGCCGTGCGGGTGGACGAGGGCGTGGACCGCCGCCAGCTGCAGATCTTCGTGTCGCTGCTGCTGTCGTATGCCGCGAAGGAAGCGAATCCCAACAAGGTGTTCGAGCTGGGTCAGAAGCTCACGGACTCCGGTGCCACATTCGTGGCGGTAGAGCCGCCGCTCGAGACCGAGGAGGACACCGAGGACGCCGAGCGGCAGAAGGAAGCCGCCAAGCGCACCTATGCCCGCTCGGTGGCGGTGACGAAGGAAGTGATCAACTCGATCCGCATGGGACGCACCGCCAACGTCAAGAAGGTGAAGCGGGCGGTGCAGTCGATCGTCGATCAGGTGCTGAACAACGAGTCCTCACTGGTCGGGCTCACCACGCTGCGCGACTACGACGAATACACCTTCACCCATTCGGTGAACGTCACGATCTTCTCGGTCGCGCTGGGCCGCAAGCTCGGGCTCACCAAGCTGCAGCTCTACGACCTCGGCATGTCGGCGTTGTTCCACGACGTGGGGAAGTCGCGCGTGCCGCTGGAGGTGCTGAATAAGGAAGGCGGGCTCACCGACGAAGAGTGGCGCATCATGCAGGCGCACCCCTGGCTCGGCGTGCTCACCCTGTTCGGCCTGCGCGGCTACGGCGAAATCCCCTATCGCGGTATGATCGGGGCGTACGAGCACCACATGAAGGTCGACCTCACCGGTTACCCCAAGTCGATCCGGCAGCGGCAGATGTCGATCTTCTCCAAGATCATCTCCGTCGCGGACGGGTTCGACGCCGCCACCAGCCGCCGCATCTATCAGACGGTGCCGATCCAGCCCGACCAGGTGCTCAAGGAGATGTGGGAGAACCCGCGCCGCGGCTACGATCCGGTAGTGGTGAAGGCGTTCATCAATCTGATCGGCATCTACCCCGTGGGCACGTGCGTCATTCTCGACACCTACGAAGTGGGTGTCGTGCACGCAGCGAACCCCGACGTCAGCCAGGTGCACCGGCCGGTGGTGCGCATCGTGACGTCGGCCGACGGCGGCCTGCTCACGCCCGGGTTCCTGGCCGATCTCGCGCAGCGCGATGAGCAAGGCAACTTCCCTCGCACCATCGTCAAAGTCACCGACCCGGTCAAATACGGCCTCAAGGTCAGCGACTACTTTGTCTGACCGCCCCATCGCCGCGCGGTGGCGGGCGGTGCGGGACGCCGGCCGTGCCGCGCTGATTCCCTACCTGACGGCGGGATTTCCCACCGCCGCAGGGTCGCTCGAGGCATTGCAGCGCGTCGCCGCGGCGGGCGCCGACCTGATCGAGGTGGGCGTGCCGTTCTCCGATCCGCTGGCCGATGGCCCCACCATCCAGCACGCCAGCGAAGTCGCGCTGGCACAGGGGATGACGCTCGCGGGCGTGCTCGATCTGGTGCGCCGCGCCGCGCTACCCGTGCCGGTGGTCCTGATGACCTACGTCAATCCGGTGCTTGCCTACGGCGCGGCCCGGCTGCTCGGCGACGCGGCCAGCGCCGGGGTCGCGGGCCTCCTGCTCACGGATGTCCCCGCCGGTGCCGATCCGGACCTCGAGCGCGCGGTGGCGGCGAGCCCGCTCGACCTCATCCGTCTCGTGGCCCCCACGACGCCGCCCGAACGCCTCACACAGGCGGCGTCGGGCGGCGGCGGTTTCGTGTATCTCATTTCACGCCTCGGCGTGACCGGCGCCCGCGCCCGCGTGCCCGACGATCTCGGCGCGCAAGTGGCGCGCGTGCGCGCCGCGACCCCGCTGCCGGTCGCCGTCGGCTTCGGCATCAGCACAGCGGCGCAGGTGCGCGAGACCGCACGCCTGGCGGACGGCGTGGTGGTCGGAAGCGCGCTGGTCGAGGCGCTGGGCGCGGGCGGGCCGGCCGCGGCGGAGCGCCTGGTGCGCGACCTGGCGCAAGCAGCGCGGGAGCGCGCGGCATGAGCATCCCGCAGCTCGTTCGGATCTACGGTCGGTCGTTGCAATACGGCGGCATCGCGTTGCTGCTGGCGGTCCTGGTGGCGGACCCGCGCTGGGTGGATCAGCTCCCGGCCGTCCTGTTGCTCACGCTCGCCACCGTGGCGCTGCGGGGCATGGTGGTGCCGGTGGGGAAGTACAGCTACCTGACGCAGACCGGCCTCGGGGCGCTCGCGGGCAGTCTGTTGTGGGGTGTGCCGGCGGCGGCGCTAGCAGTCGCCGCGGCAACGCTGCTCACCGACTGGGCGTGGCATCGCAAGCCGCTGGATGCGGCCGTCACCAACCTCGGCCGGGAGGTGGTGTCGCTGGTCGCCGCGTTCGGCGTGTACGCCGCGGTGCTGCACGCCTGGGGCGGCGCGCCCCGGTTGTCGCTCGACCTGCTGCCCGCGCTCGTCGGGTACGCGCTCGCGTACTTCGTGTTCAGCCGTCTGCTCTTCTACTTCAGCCTGCTGCTGCGCGCCAAGCTCGAGGTGTCGGAGCGGCTGATGATCATCCGCTACGAGGTGATCGCCTACGCCGCCACGCTGCTCGCGGGAGGCACGCTGGTCACGGTGGCAACGGAGTGGCCGCTTCCGGCCGCGCTCTTGGTCGCCGTCGTCGTCGCGTTCCTCGGCCTGTTGCTGAAGCTGCTGCTCGAAGAAGCGATCGGCGCCGAGGAGCTCAACAAGATTCACGCGATGGAGGCGGTGGTCACGAGCAGTCTGAGCTTGCAGGAGTCCTTCGCGCGGATCGAACGGCTGGCCCACCGTCTCGTGGATTGGGGCGACTTCCGGATCTATCGTAAACAGGACGCCGGCCCGACGCTGGCGTACCGCAGCGCGATCGGCCGCGCGATCCGCGGCGAGCCGACGGCCGACACCGCGGCGCTGCGCGACGGCGTGATGCAGAGCGGCGACATGGTGGTGATCGACGACGTGACGCGCGACAAGCGCATCGCCGACACGGCGCCCGACGTGCAGACGCTCGTGATCGTGCCGCTGCGCCTGGGCGAGCAGGTGATCGGCACGCTGGAGCTAGAGCACCACAAGAAGAAGAGCTACCACCGCAAGGATCTGCTCACCATCTCGACCTTCGCCAATCAATTGGCCACCGCCATTCACATCACCGATCTGCGCCAGCCGCTGGTGGAAACGGTCGAGCGGATGACGGGACAGCTGGCGACGCTGACGCACGCGACCGTCGCCCTGCGCGAAGCCGCGGGCGCGGTGGCCGATTCCACCAACCTGATTCGCGCCGGCGTGGCGAGCGAAGAGGGCGAGGTGGCGGGCGGGCTCGAGGCCACGGAACGCCTGTCGCAAGTGGCGCGGCGCGTGTCGGAAGACGGCGCCGGCGCGGCCCAATCGTCGTCCTCGGCGAGCGACGTGGCCAAGACGAACCGCCAGCAGATCCGCGACGCGATCGAGCGCTTGGTGGCGCTGAAGCAGTTCGTGGGCGAGAGCTCGGGCAAAGTGCAGGAGCTGGGCCAAGTGAGCCGGCGCATCACGGGATTCATCGCGTCGATTCGCGAGCTGGCGGACATGACCAACCTGCTCGCGCTCAACGCGGCGATCGAGGCGGCGCGAGCGGGTAAACACGGCAAGGGATTCGCCGTCGTGGCCGACGAGGTCCGCCGCCTGGCCGAGCAGAGCGCCACCGCGGCGGCCGAGGCGGGCGACTTGGTGCAGGACATTCACCGTCAGGTGGGCGAGGTGGTGGAGCAGATGCGCCGCGGGCAGGTGAGCGTCGGCGGCGTGGAGGACGTGTCGGCCGCCGCGCTCGAAGCGCTGGACGCCATCGTAGTAGCGACGGGCGACGCCACAGCGCACGCGCAGCGCATCGCGGCGGCGGCGGGCGAGCAGGATCAGGCCTTCGCCCGGCTGCGCGAGCGCATCAACGCGGTGGCGCTCATCGCCGGGAAGAACCGCACCGAGGCGGACGACGTCGCGACGCGCGCCAAGGAGGCGGCGCAGGGGCTCACCGAGCTGGAGCGGGCCACGCGCGAGCTGGAGCAAGTGGCTGCGATGCTGCGCGAATTGACCCGCGGCTTTGCCAGTGTGACCTAGGACGTTAGCATTCCCGCCATGACGACCGCCCCGGTGTACGTGGCCCTGGGATCGAACGTGGGCGAGCGCGCCGCGCACCTCGCATTTGCGCGGGAGCGCCTGAGCCGTTTGCCGCAAACCCGCCTGCTCGGCGTGTCCACCGTGGAAGAGACCGCGCCGCTGGGCGGCGTGGTGCAGGGGCCCTATCTCAATCAGATGGCGCTGCTCGAGACGGCGCTCGAGCCGGCGGCTCTGCTCGGCCACCTCCTGGCGATCGAAGCGGCACGCGGCCGCGACCGCGCCGCGACGGTGCGTTGGGGTCCCCGCACCCTCGATCTCGACATCGTCCGCTACGGCGATCGGGTAGTCGAGCCCAATCTGAGCCTGCCGCATCCCGAGCTGCCGCATCGCGACTTCTGGCAGCGCGAGCTGGCCGAGCTCGACGTGCTGGTGCCGCATGGCTGAGGCGCCCAAGCCCGTTACGACGCTCGGCATCGTCGCCATGAAGGCCAAGGGCGAGCGCATCGTCATGCTCACCTGCTACGACGCGCTGTTCGCGCGGCTGCTCGACGCCAGCGGCGTCGACATCCTCCTGGTCGGCGACTCCGTGAACGAAGTGCTCGCGGGCCAGCCCAGCACCCTGTCGGCGACGCTGGATCAGATGATCTATCACACCAGCATGGTGCGGCGCGGCACCCAGCACGCGTTGGTCATCTGCGACATGCCGTTTCTCACCTATCAGGTGTCGGTCGAAGAGGCGATCCGCAATTGCGGTCGCGTGATGGCCAAGACCGGCTGTCATGCGGTGAAGCTCGAAGGCGGCCGTCCCGTGGCCGCCACCGTGCGCGCGCTGGTGGACATCGGCATTCCGGTCATGGGGCACCTCGGTCTCACGCCGCAGTCGGTGCACGCGCTGGGCGGCCACCGGGTGCAGGGACGTGACGACAAATCGGCCGCGCGGCTGCACGATGACGCCAGAGCGCTCGAGGACGCAGGCGCGTTCGCGATCGTACTGGAGCTGGTGCCGGCGCCGCTCGCCGCCGAGATCTCCAAGTCGCTGACGATCCCCACGATCGGCATCGGTGCGGGACCGGGGTGCGACGGGCAGGTCCTGGTGCTGCCCGACATGCTCGGCCTGAACGATCGCTTCAACGCCAAGTTCGTGAAGAAGTACGGCGACCTGGCGGGCCAGGTGCGCGACGCGGTGACGCGGTTCGCGGGCGAAGTGCGCTCGGGGAAGTATCCGGACGCGGATCACTCGTTCCAGCAGTAGCGATGCAGGATCTCATCGCGCTCGACGCCATGCGCGCCTGGTCGCGCGCCGAGCAGGTGCGCGGGCGCCGCGTCGCATTGGTTCCCACCATGGGTTTTCTCCACGAAGGCCACCTGCGGCTGCTGGACCGCGCGCGCGAGCTCGCCGACCGCGTGGTGTTGAGCATCTTCGTCAATCCGCTGCAGTTCGGACCCGGCGAGGACTTCGAGCGGTATCCGCGCGACCTGCCGCGCGATCGCGCGCTGGCGCAGGGCCGTGCGGTGGACGTGCTGTTCCTCCCCGAGCGCGCCGCGATGTACCCCGAGGATCCGGCGGTGCGCGTGGCACCGGGCGCGATGGGCGACACGCTCGAGGGCGCCGCGCGGCCCGGCCATTTCGCGGGCGTGCTCACGGTGGTGCTGAAACTGTTGGCGATCGTCGAGCCCGACGTCGCCGTGTTCGGCCGCAAGGACTTTCAGCAGGCGACGTTGGTGCGCCGCATGGCGGCGGATCTCGATCTGCCGGTCACGATCGACGTCGCGCCCACTGTCCGGGAGCTGGATGGACTCGCGCTCTCCTCGCGCAACGCGTACCTCGCCCCCGAAGAGCGCCGCTCGGCGCTGGCGCTGTCACGCTGTCTGCGCGCCGTGGAGCAGGCGTGGCGCGGCGGCGAGGCGAGTGCCACGGCGCTGGCACGGCGCGGCCTGGAAGTCCTGACCCAGCCGGGGGTCATCCCAGAGTACGTGGCCTTGGTGGACGAGCGCCTGCAGCCCGTCGTGCGCGTGAGCGCCGCAACGGTGGCGGTGGTCGCCGCGCGCGTGGGGAAGACCCGGCTTATCGACAACGTCGTGCTGGGCGATGGCGTCGCGGGCGACGTGGCCGTGCGCTCGTGACGCTGCCGAGTTGGGCCGTCGTCACACCGGCCCGTCGGGCCCACATCGAGCGCGTCGCGGGCTTGCTGACACAATGGGCGACAGCGTTGCGGGCGCCCGAGGCCGAACGCGCCCGCTGGCTGAAAGCGGCATGGCTGCACGACGCCCTGCGCGATGCGCCGCTCCCCGACGAGCTCGCCCACGGCCCGGTGGCGGCTGAACGGGCGGAGCGGGAAGGCGAGCGCGATCGCGGCGTGCTGGACGCGGTGCGCTACCACACGATCGGCTATGCGGGTTGGGACGACGTCGGCCGGATGCTCTACCTAGCGGACTTCCTCGAGCCGGGGCGCGATTTCGATGGTGCGGCGCGCGCGGCCCTCGCCGCCCGCGTGCCGAGCGAGTGCCAGGATGTCCTGCGGGAGGTCGCGGCGCGCCGCATCACGTGGGTGGTGCGCTCCGGCTGGCCGCTGCCGCGCGAGACGGTGGATTTCTGGAACGCGCTCGTCTCGGCCTGATCGCGGCGCTGCTCGCGCTCGGCTGCGGGCGCCACGGCGCGGGCGGTGCCTACACCGTGCCGGGCGAGGGTGCCGAGCGCATCCAGGTCGAAGTCCTCAACGCCTCGGGGCGCGCCAGCGTGGCGCGCGTCGGCACGCGGGTGCTGCGCCACGGCGGCATCGACGTGGTGAGCTTCGGCAACGCGCCGGCGAGCGTGGGCGTGCTGGATTCGACCGAGATCGTCATCCGGCGCGGTCCGGCGGTGCTGGGCGAGCGGATCCGGCGCGTGTTGGGAGTGGGGCGGGTGTTCGTGCGGCTCGATTCGACGCTACTCGTCGACGCCAGCGTGTACCTCGGGAAGAACTTTACGGCGCCGCTCGACTTCCACCCGTAGCTGGCCGCAGGCAGCGCTGATGTCGAGTCCGCGGCTGCGGCGCAGCACCGCCTCGACCCCGCCGCGCTTCACGCGGCGCTCGAAGGCGATCATCTGCGCGTGGCTGCTCGGCGTGAGATCGGGCGCGCCGCCCGGGTGCAGCGGTAGCAGGTTCACCAGGGCGCCCAGCGGCCGGGCGATTTTGGCGAGCTGATCCGCCGCCTCCAGCGAATCGTTCTTGCCGCCGATCAAAACGTATTCCAGAGTCACCCGCCGTTTGAAACGTTCCAGCGCTTTGCGCACGTCGGCGAGGCCGTACTTCTGCTCGATCGGCATCAACTCGCGGCGCAGCTCCGCGGTCGGGGCGTGCAGCGACAACGCCAAGCGGAACTGCTCCGGGCGGGCGGCGAATTTGGCGAGACTCGGCAGGATGCCGACCGTCGAGACGGTGATGTGCCGCGCGCCGATGCCCAGACCATCGGGGTGGTTGAGAATGGTGAGCGCCGTGTCGACGGCGTCCCAGTTGAGCAACGGCTCGCCCATCCCCATAAAGACCACGTTGGTCGGTTTCTTCGAGCCATCGCGCAGCACGATCTCGCGCACCTGACCCGCGATTTCCGCGGCGCCGAGATTGCGGCGGAAGCCCATCCGGCCGGTGGCGCAGAATACGCAGCCCAGCGCGCAGCCCTCCTGCGACGAAATGCACAGCGTGCGGCGCTTGCCTTCCGGGATCAGCACGGATTCGACCGCTTCGCCGCCGCCCAGGTTCCACAGGAATTTCTCGGTGCCGTCCTGCGAGAGCTGCTGCGTCCCGAGCTCCAGGCGCGTGAGCGGCAGCTCGGCCTCGAGCGCTGCGCGCAGCGGGGCCGGGAGATCCGTCGCATCCGCCCACGACGCGACCGGGCGCTGCCACAGACGAGGCAGGATCTGGGTGAGGCGATAGGCGGGTTCGCCGCGCGCCGCGAGCCAGGCGCTCACCGCCTCCTGGGCCGCGGCGGGGGTGAGGCCGAGGAGATCGGTCATTGCAGCCGCGCCTCGATGCCGACGCGAAACGCCGAGCCCAGGTTTTCCGCGCCGGTGTCGCGAGCGAGGCGCAGGCGGTAGCGGCCGATGCCCAAGTCGATCCCGGCGGTGCCGCGCAGCGACGCGCAGCAGTAGCTCTGCTCGCGTACGAGCACGAGCTCCGCGGCGAGACGATCATCGAAGGCGAGTCGCCCGCCGAGGTAATGGTCGGCGGAGCTGCCGCGGGCGAACGTCAGGCCGTAGCTCGCATCGAAGCGGGCATGTTGGGCGCCCCACAACGGGCCGTGCCACAGGCGCAGCTCCACGCCGGCGTACACTTCTTGGGCGGCATGGGTCGTGGAGAGGGACGAGAAGAAGTGCGTCGCGGCCGCGAGCCGCAGGACGGGGCCGAGCGCCCGAGCGACGCCCACGTCGAAGGTGACGCGGCTCGCACGTTGGCCGTCGATTTTCGTATCGTGCCACAGCGCGCTCGCGCCGACGATCGTGGCGCCGGTGCCGTGCGCATACGTGACACCTGCGGTCTCGGTGTAGAAGGGGATCGCCCCGCCCGTGGGGTCGGGACTCACCGTGGTGCGCACCAGATCGCCGAGCTCCATGCGGCCGTAGAGGAATCCCAACGCCCCGCCCGCCGCGCGCACGCGCGCCACGGCAAGTACGCCCGAGGCACCGATGGTGGCTGGTGTCTCGATGGCGTCGACGGCCACCGTGCCATGTGCGGGGAGCGGTTGCGCCGGATTCCACAGGACGGCCACCGCGCCGCGCGCGAGCGCGGGCGGTGCGGGGATCGTGGTAGCGGCGAGGCGCCACAACTCGGTACCGGCCTCTTGCTGCGCCACGAGCGTGGCCGGCAGGAGTGCCACGGCGAGCCAGCCAATGCGTTGCACGCCGAATGGTTACCGTGACACGTGGCGCTGTCAACCCAAGTTGACTATCTTCAACCGGTTACACCACTTGAGCCTCATTCGTGCGTCTCTCGGAACTCCTCTCGCCGAGCCGGATCCGGGTGCCCCTTCGGGCGAAGGACAAAGAGGGGGTGCTGCGGGAGCTCGTGGACCTGCTGGTACAGCAGGACGGCGGCGCCGCGCCCGACGACATCCTAGGGGCGATTCTGGAGCGCGAGCGGCAGTTCCCCACGGGGATCGGGTACGGGGTGGCGGTGCCGCACGGGAAAACGCCGGTCCTGTCCGAGTTGGGGATCGTGGCCGGGACGG
>Ga0209648_10001672_pt1 | contig 17995 bp, 14 predicted proteins | sample GraSoi2013_115cm_FD_185830 | JGI IMG/M metagenome (GOLD analysis project Ga0209648, IMG submission 185830) | Grasslands soil microbial communities from the Angelo Coastal Reserve, California, USA - Sample 9_17_2013_115cm (SPAdes) (version 2) | ecosystem: Environmental > Terrestrial > Soil >...
TCGCCGGCCTTCAACTCGCCCTTCTTCCCTTCCTCGAATTGGGCATAGGCCGAGCCGCTGGTGTAGGAGCGGATGCAATCTTCGAGCGAGATTTTTTCCTGCGGTTGCCAGCCGCCGGCGGGTGTGCCGTCAGGGAGTTGGCGCGTTACGCAGGCGTGAAGACCGCGGAGCGGGCTGACCTCTTCGACGGGATAATCCGTGCCGAAGGCGAGACGCGCACCGCTTTTTTCCAGAGTGGCCCATGCGTAAGCGCCCTTGATGCGCTCGGAACCGATGCGGGATTCTGCCCAGCGCATGTCGGTGGTTTGATGCGAAGGCTGCATGGACGCGATGACTTTGAGCTTGGCAAAGCGCGGGAGATCGTCGGGGGCAATGACTTGGGCGTGCTCGATGCGGTCGCGGCGATCGCGCGCGCCATTGGCTTTTGCTATGGCTTCGAAAACGTCCAGGACGATATGGTTGGTGCGGTCACCGATGGCGTGGATGTTTATCTGGAAGCCGGCTTTGTCGCGTTCGATGGCGAGCGATTTCACCTTGTCGGGCTCCATGATCAGGATGCCGGTGGTCTTGGCGTCGTCGGAATAAGGCTCGAGCATGGCGGCGGTGCGAGAACCGAGCGCGCCATCGGCAACGAATTTGAGGGCGCCGGTTTTTAGCCATGGGTCGGTGGTGCCGCCTTCGGCGCGCTTGTTTTGCAGATCATTGAGCGGCTCGGCGAAGTGCAGCCATTCGGTGATGCGCACGGTGAGCTTGCCGTCTTCTTTTAATTGTTTGTAGGTGCGAAAGTCTTCCCACTCGGAATTGTCCTGAACGGACGTGACACCATTTTTCGCGAGATCGGCGAGAACCATGGTGATTCCACGGCGGCGCTGCTCGGCAGTGGGATCCGGGATGCGCGAGCGCACAAATTCCATCGCCGGACCTTCCTTGAGGATGCCGGTGAGCTCGCCAGCGGAGTTGCGTTCGAACTCGCCGCCGGAAGGATTGGGCGTGTTCTGACCGAGTTCCGCGAGCTTGAGGGCCAGCGAGTTGGCGACGGCGATGTGCTCGGAGACATGGGTCAGCAGCACGGGATTCTTTGGCGCGACATCGTCGAGTTCCCATTTATTGGGAAATTGCTTTTCCGGCCACAGCGTGTGATCCCAGCCTTCGCCGGTGATCCATTCGCCTTCTTTGTGGGAAGCGACGCTGGCGGCAAGGCGCTGTTTCAGTTCTTCGACGGATGCCGCGCCGTAGAGACGCACGGCGAGCATGCCCTGGCCCGCGTAGCCCAAGTGCACGTGGGCGTCATTGAAGCCGGGCATGATGAATTTTTCGTGGAGTTCAACCGTTTCGGTGTTGGCATCGCCGCCGCATTCGAGCATGACGTGAGAAATCGAACCGATGCAAAGGATGTTTCCGTCGCGGATGGCCATGGCCTGCGCCCAGGGATGCTGGGGATCGTTGGTGTAGATGCGGCCATGCAGATACCGAACGGTGCGCGGAGCCTCTTGCGCCGCGTGAGCCTGGGGCCGGAGCGCGGTGAACACGGCGAACGCTGTTACGAGCACAAGGACGGCTGACGCACCCGCACGAGCCGGATGTGTGGCACCTGGATGACGATTCATCGAGCTTTTTCCTCCGCAAGTCCGGAAACGCCGATCAAGGTGAGCAGCGCGCGCTTGAGGCCCATTTCCCGGGAGGCGGGCTCGTACCACTCTTGCAGGGAGTGCGCGCCGCCGCCGGTGCCCCCAGCGCCGATGGAGATGGCGTCGATACCGTGGGAGAGCGGGATGTTGGCGTCCGTGGAGGAGCGCTCGAGGCGCGATTGGTTGCCCACGTAGACATCGGCAGCGCGCAACGCGGCGAGCAGCGCTGAATTGGCGGGCAATTCCCCGCCCGGGCGGCTGCCGAGGAGGTTCACCTTCCACTCGAGCTTGCCTTTGGAGCGGTCGCGCGCGGATTCCATTTCGTCGCGCACGCCGGCGGCGATGCATTCGCGCAGGGCGGAGTCGAGCTTGGTAAGCTCGTCTTCGCTTTCGGAGCGGATGTCGACCTTTAGTTTTGCTTCGTAGGGGATGGAGTTGACGGAGGTACCGCCTTCAATCTGGCCGATGTTGAAGGTAGTGCGCGGGCTGACGGGCACTTTGGTGTTGATGAAGCGGACGGAAGCGCGCACGAGGGCGTTGATGGGATTGGGCATGCCGAAGTCGGACCAACTGTGGCCGCCGGGGCCGTTAATGGTAGCCTCGAGACGGCGCGAGGCCAGCGCTTTGGTGGTGACATGGTCGGTGCCGGAACCGTCGAGGACGATTACGGATTTTAGTTTGGGTCTGTAGGTCTCGACGAGGGCGCGCATGCCGCGGAGATTGCCTTCGCCTTCTTCGCCGACGTCGGCGACGAACAAAATCGTGCGACGCGGCTTGATGTGCGCTTCGTGGCACGCGCGGGCAATGGCGACGAGCGCGGCGAGACCGGTGCCGTTGTCGGAGATTCCGGGGGCGAGGAGGCGATCGCCTTCGTGGCGGACTTTTACTTCGGTGGAGGAGGGGAAGACGGTGTCGAGATGCGCGGAGAGTACGACGATTTCCTTTTCATTTGCGCCGCGCAGCTCGCCGATGACGTTGCCGGTTTTATCGATTTGAACTTCGAGGCCGGAGGACGCAAGAAGTGCTCTCACGGCGACGCCGCGCTGGGCTTCTTGAAACGGCGGAGCGGGAATCTCGGTGAGGCGCACCTGCTGCTCGGTGATCCAGGTTAGATTGCGCGTGAGCCACGCCAGGGCGGATTGGACTTCGGAATTGTCGGCGTATTGCGTGCTTGGAGTGTGACGGCTGTTGTGGGGGACGCTGGCGGACCGGACTGGCATGCAGAAGAGAATAACCCAAAGGGCCGCTTGTTTCATCGCGGAGTGCCGCGCCTGTGGGGCGATCAATTGTGCGCGGCCTCGGCACAGAGAGCTTGCACTTCGGATTCGGTGAGGACGCGGGCGGATTGCTTGGCGGCGTCGAAGATGCGGGTGACGAGCGCGTCATCGGCGGGGATGCCGTGGCGCTCGAGCCAGAAGAGCACGTTGGACTTGCCGCTCATGGGGCCGATTTCGATGATTTGGTCGAGGCCGAAGAGATGGGACGGGACGCCGCTGTAGACGGCATCGGCGAGGGCGGCGTCTTTTTTGTGATAGGCCTTGATGATGGCGGCGGCGTGCACGCCGGTGGCGGTGCGGAAGGCGTCGCGGCCGATGACCGGGTAATTCGGCGGGATCGTGGTGTGCGTCGATTTGGCGACTTTTTCGCAATATTCCTTGAGGCGGGAGAGATCTTGATCGAGCAGGCCCATGAGGCGGAGGTTGACGAGCATGAGTTCCATAGGCGTGTTGCCGACGCGCTCGCCTAAAGAATTGGCGGCGGCGTGGACGCAGTGCGCGCCCGCGGCCACGGCCCAGAGCGAATTCGCGATGGCGAGGCCGCGATCATTATGACCGTGCCAATCGACTCGAATTTTTGCGCCGCTGGGCTTCACGACTTCGTGGATGGCGAACTTTATGAGGTTGTACGCACCTTGCGGGGTGGCGTGGCCGACCGTGTCACAAAGCACGATGGCACGGGCGCCGCTGCGGATGGCGGTGGAATAGAGGCGCTTCACCGTTTCGGGGTCGGTGCGAATGGTATCTTCGGTGACGTACATCGACGGAAGATTGTGGTCGACGGCGAACTTCACGGCTTTTTCGGTGGTGCGCTCGAGATGATCGACGGTCCAGTCTTCCACGAGGCGTCGAATGGGGCTGGAGCCGAGGAAGGTGGCGGCTTCGATGGCGATTCCCACTCGCTGAGAAATTTCGGCGATAGGGCGAATGTCGGCTTCGACGGTGCGGGCGGCGGCGTTGGGGCGAATCTTCATGCGATTGGTGGCGATCTCGCGGGCGAGAGCTTCGGTGTGCTCGACGGCGCGCGGGCCGGCGCCGGGAAGGCCGATGTTCAGCGAATCGATGCCGAGCGATTCCATCAGATGCAGGATTTCGATTTTTTCTTCGATGCTGGGATCGTAGACAGAGGGATTTTGCAGGCCGTCGCGGAGGGTTTCGTCGTTGAGCAGGATGCGGGTGCCTGGTGGGATAAGCGGGGCGGAAGCTTGGTTCCAATCGTGGATCCATTCGTTGTTTGTGGGTGCGGTCATTTGGCTCGTCCTTACTGCCCTGCCCTTGGTTAAAGCCGTTAGCCCATTTGACGTTGAGGTCCTTCAGCTATCCTTGTCGGATAGCTTCAGGATGACACCGGTTTGTGCGCGACGCAAAACGTGCGACGCCGCGGGTGTTCCGCCGTCTCGCGAAAATCGTCGCGGTCCGGCAATTCCGCTACTCGATACACGCCACGTCGCAACAGCGGTAGCGAATCGGGCGGCCGCAAAAGCGGCGCAAGACCGCCGCACTCCATAAAAATCGCGCTCATTTCAGACCGTGGTCGCGGAACATTGTTTTCAGGGCTCCGCGCGCGTGGCGCAGGCGGGCGCCGATGCCGCGGCCAAACTCGAATTGCAGGAAGGCGTCGGCGGCGCGCTCCAGGTCGGCGCCGTAGCGATACCACCAGGGCTTTTCGCGGCGCGGCATGCGATCCACATCGATATATTTCGTTTGCACCATTTCGCGGAGGCCGGCTCTGCCGTGCGTGCGGCCCCAACCGCTGGCGCCGCAACCACCGTGGGGAGCTTCCGCGATGGCGAAATAACTGATGGCATCGTTGATCATGACTGCGCCGGCGCGGAGGCGTTTGGCGATGACTTCGCCGCGAGAGGCGTCGCGCGTCCACACGCTGGCGGAGAGCGCGAAGGGCGAATCGTTCGCGCGTGTAATCGCTTCTTCCGAGTTCGCTACCGTTTGCACGGCGAGGATTGGTCCGAAGGTCTCTTCCTGAAAAAGCTTCATGGTGGCATCGACGTTTGTAATTACCGTGGGCTCAAAAAAGTTTGGGCCAAGATCAACGCGCGGATGCCCGCCGCACAGAACGCGTGCGCCGCGGCTGACGGCGTCTTCGACGAGGTCGACCATGCGCTCAACGTGATGCGGGCGAATCATGGGGCCGACGTCAGTAACGGGATTGCTGCCGGGCCCTAGCCGCAGCTTTTTTGTTTTGGCCACGCAGCGCGCGGCAAATTCATCGCTTACAGATTGCTCGACAAAGAGGCGCTCGACCGAGAGACAAACTTGACCGCAATTTGTGTAGCTGCCCCAAACCGCGGCGCTCGCGGCGACGTCGAGGTCCGCATCGGCGAGGACAATCATGGCGTCTTTGCCGCCAAGCTCGAGCACCGTGGGAATCAGGCGCTTGGCGCAGGCTTCCGCGACGCGGCGGCCGGTCGCGACACTTCCGGTGAACAAGACTTTGTCGGGATCAGCATCGATCAGAGCCTGCCCGACTTCGCCGCCGCCTTGCACGATGGCAACTAAATCTTTCGGGAAGCCGGCGTCGGCAAAAAGTTTCTCGATGAGTGCGCCACAGTGCGGAGTGAAATCGCTGGTCTTGCAAATAACAGCATTGCCCGCGGCAACAGCGGGGATAATTTGGCTCATCGGAATTGCCAGCGGGTAATTCCAGGAGCTGATGATGCCGATGACGCCGAGGGGCTCGTAGGTTAGTTTGCCGGACTTGGCTTTTGCGGCTGTGCTGTGATGCGGGACGGGCTCGGGTGATAGCAGGCGTTCGGCATTCTTTGCGAAATAAGCAGCGCTATCGACGGCGACAAAAATGTCGGCGAATAGCGCTTCGACACGCGGCTTTCCCGATTCGGCGACGACGGCATCGGCCAACTCGTCCCGGGAGGACATGACGCGGTCGCGCAGATCGCGCAGACGCGCACAGCGTTCGCGCACGGGAATGCGAACCCAAGCAGCCTGGGCCGCTCGCGCCCGCGCGACGAATTGCGGCAACGATGCAGGCGGCGTTTTCTCAAAATATCCGAGCGTCTCGCCAGTCGCGGGATTTATCGAAGGGAGCGAATCGACGGAGATGGCGGTTGCGGCCATAAGCGGATTCTATATGAAAACATCCCGAAACAGGCGCAGCGGCACGAGCCAAGACACGCGGCGTCACTTTTCAGGCGTAACGGGCAGGGTCGCCGTGCTTATGGCTGAGGGATCGTCGCGCAACTTGAGATACAAGCCGGTTTCGCCCGGATGCGGAACGCTGAGCGTTGCGTCCAGGAAGCCGGCGGGAACTGGGGCTGTGTGGGTGAATTGCGGGTCGGATGCGACGGAGTCAATCAAGTACAAACTGGCGCCGCTTAACTGGCATGGTTTGTCGGGCTTTGCGGAACAGCGAATCTCCTTAAGCACTGGAACACGCACGAGCACCGCGAGCGCTTGCCAATCTCCTTTGCCGCCGTCTGTACCAATCGCGCGAAATTGCAGCGGCCCGAACGCCGATGGACCAAAGGCCTTCAGCGGATCCAGGGTCGCCACGACATTTTCGGAGTCGCGCAACACGAGGCTTCCGTCGTTAAAGCCGAGCATCGCGCTGAGGGATTCATCCGCGTTCGCGACTTCAATCTTCTCGGTGCGTGAAAATCGATTGGGGATTTCCGTTTTCAGGAGAAACGTGATCTGGCCGTCCAGCGGCAGTTCTTCCTGGCTGCCCAGGCTGATAGCTGACGGCACTGCGCCGGGCCGGATACTCTTGCTCACCAGCGTCACCTTGGGACGCGAAGCTTCTACCACCGTGGGGAGTTCCAGCACGCGGCCGTCCTTGAGAGCAATTCGCGCAACCAATCGTTCCATGGGCTGGAGCGCGGGCGGATTTGACTCGTTTACCGCCAGGCGGAGTTCATCTTTCTCGTTGGCGCGCGTCAGCTTTGCGGGAACGAAGCGAGTTCCCTTCAGCTCAAACCGTTCCACCTCGTCCAGCCGGCTGCCCTTTAATATGCCCTCTGCGTCGCCGGCATTAATCACGAAGCTTTCCAAATGTGCCGCTTCTGAATAGGCCTGGACGGCTACTTCGTCGGGATGGATCAGCCCGAACTGATGGAGTCTCAGTTTCATTGGCCCTGCGGCTTGATCTTTCATCACAACTTTGATTTCCAGTTCCTCAGGCTTACTGAGCTTCCAGCTGGTTTTTGCCTCACGTCCTTGCGCGTCTTGAATGCTCAGGGTCTCAACACACACCGCGTCGGGCGATTGCACATGAAGTGTATCTTCACGGCCAACGATCAAGGCGCTTTCCTCTGTGGCCGGAATGCTCCAGTGAGCCGAACGAGAGGTCCTCAGGTGAAAGTTTGGGCCGTCAAACGCCTCGAATCCCCAATACCCGTGCAATGTGCCAGTGACTTCCGGGTCGAGCTTCGCCGGATCGAGAGCATGGGTATCGATCTTAAAGCCGCCGCTTGCGGGTGCAGCCTCGGCCGGAAAATCCACAGTGCCTCCGGATTTCCCTTGGACACGGAGCACAAAATCGTGGGCGATATTCGCGGAGTAGACCAATGGAGCGCCCTCGACCGGCAAAACCAGGGGCGACTTCTGCAGGCAGTACACCTGCTTGGCATCCGCGGTGCGCAAGGGCGGGAGTTGCGGAGCCTCGACTGGAGGCAGTCCGACAACGATGACGGACATCGGCTTGCGAAACGATGGCGGGTTATTCAATTTCAGGTTCATCTCCTCTTTTTTGGGGAGAACCAGGGCGGGAATGTACTGGTAGGACGCCGTATGGATGTTGTTCATGACCCGTGCGAGATCGACGATGGCTCCGATGTACGCACTGTAAAATCCACCGCCAGCGAGCGGCGTGGCCGACACCGCCCCGATCAAGTCAGAGTTGGGGCCCGAAGTCAGTGCCGCGACCATCGACTGACTATGCCCGTCATCGAGAACAAGATTGCCGGTATTCTGCGTGAGACAGGAGGCTTGCTGCTCCAGCGGCCGTTCAAAACACTGCTGATCCAGGCGGATACCCAGCGTGCGGGCCAAGAGAATCGAACGCTCGTGCAGAGCCTTCGGATCAGCGTCGGAAATCTCGCGCACATCGCTGAGATATTTCTCGAGGCGCGTGCGGTCCAAACTGGCTTGATTTAGATCCTGCGACGCACGCACAAACACACCCGGCTTGTCGTGCACCACGGAGCGCAAGGTGCTGAAATCTCCTCCGGTCTCGGGGGCCAGGAACAGCAGGGCCTGCTGCGCGTCCTGGGGCACGGTAACGACAATTCCTTCCTCTCGGACCTGTTTTTTCCACGTCTCGGCTCGCGTGAACCAACTTTCGGGAGGAGGGTTAGTCGAACCGCGTAGAAAAGCGACTACTAGTAAGTAGCGGGCAGACTGATCCTGCGGAAAATCCGGATGGATCCACAGGCGGTCTCCGGGCTGCAGATTGGGCACCTCGGAGATGGGCAGCGGCTTTCCAGCACGCGTCACCTTCATTTCGATGCGCGGGCCAAGAAGATCAAACGCAGCATTGTCGGCGCGCGCTGAAGTTGCCGAGCAGATCAGCGCCAGAATTGCGGTCGAAAGAGTTACGAGCACTTTATCGACGGCTATCTTTGGTCCCATTAGTCACTAACCCCTAATCGCAAGAGTGCATTTTGGTCTTTCTGAGACACCAAAGGAAAAGCTATTACTGCCTTTTACTGCAACGACCCCGTGCTCAATACTATTTGAATTTTATCGGTAAAGCGTTTCGGGAACTACCCTCAATTTGAGAAAAAATGGAAGGCACGTGGGGATCCGGAGATAGGTCGTTTCTAGTATTGAATCCAAAGCCTGGGCTCGAATAGAACGGGAGCGAATCAAGTGCACAGTGTCACCACAGGCGCCGTACAGCAAAGTTGTCGAAGGCCTTGTCCTTGCTGATGACGGATACGTCTTCGATCTGGGCCTGCGCGATCAGCATGCGGTCGAAGGGATCTTTGTGTAGCGAGTCGAGAGCGCCCGCGCGGAGAGCATGCTCAATAGAGATGGGGAGCGCCACGAAGCCCTCTTCCAGGATCTGTTCCTCAAGTCCCTGGGCTAATTCCCGCGATTTGAATTTGCCCAAACGCGTTTTGATAGCGAGTTCCCAGGCTGAGGCGGCCGAAACCAAGACAGCCGTATCGGCGTCCTCGATGACTTCACGGGCCTTGGCAGATAGCTTCTCACGACCTTCGACCCACCATACCAACGCGTGTGTGTCGAGCAGTACCCGGCTCACTCGATACCCCATTCGGACAATTCTTTTTCTGTGAGGGGCTCAAACGCATCCGGCGTGTACCACACCTTTCCTTTAAGCCGACCCGGGACGCGTTTCTTCTTTCGCGTCGATAGCGCCACGAGTTTCGCGACCGGTTTCTTGCCGCGGGCGATGATGACCTCTTCCCCGCGCGCGGCCTTTCGCAGGAGCTTGGAAAGGTTGGTTTTTGCCTGGTGCACTGTGTACATGCTTAGCTAAGTATATTAGCTAAGCGCGGGTTCGGCAAGGCTCCGGCGCTCAACCATTCCACAATTGTCCCTCAGCGGTTGCCGATACGGAAGGCCTCCTCGTGGTTGACACTGACCATGCACAGGCCTTGCGGCGGAACGGTAGGCCCGGACTTGGAGCGATCTTTTAGCTCAAACAGGCGGTTGATGTCTTCAGGCTGGAGTTTGCCGCGCCCGACGTCGAGCAGCGTGCCGACCATCTTGCGCACCATGTAACGCAGGAAGGAGCGGCCGCGGACGGTGAAGACCAACTCCTCGCCGTCGGCGGAGCGCAGCAGTTCTGTCGAATAAATCTCGCGCTCGGTGGAGCGCTCCTTGTCGTCTTCTTCCGAACCCGTCGAAGCAGCGAACGAAGCGAAATTGTGCACGCCGACAAAGCGGGCTGCGGCATCGCGCATGGCATCTTCGTCCAGCGGAAACGGATAATGCAGCACATAACGCCAAAGCATGGGCGGAACAACTTTTCCGCGATACAGACGATAGCGGTAAATTTTGCCGAGCGCCGACCAGCGCGCGTTGAAGTCCGGGCCGACTTCTTCTGCGGCAGCAATGCGAATCGTGGGCGGCAGCAGGGCGTTCAGTGCGCGCTGAAACTCACCCGCGGAAAGCGCCGACTGCGTGCGAAAGCTGCCGACCTGACCCAGCGCGTGCACGCCCGCGTCGGTGCGTCCGGCGCCGTGCAGTTGCACGTTCTCCCGCGTGATACGCCGCAGGACGTTCACAATTTCGCCTTGAATCGTAGGTTTGTTGGCTTGGATCTGCCAACCGTGGAAATCCGTGCCGTCGTAGGCAATCGTGAGCTTGAAATAGCGCATAGGAACCCGGAATTATCGGTTATTGAGGAGAGGAGCGTCCAGTCGGCAGGCGGCTGGGCAGTTAGCGGGCGTGCGAGCGGCTCCTGAACGGATGCCCGCCACGCGACGCAACTCGGCAAAGTGAGTCCGGGAACTACGACGGGGAGCGGGCAAATCGGCTGCCGGGTTTGACTGCGGCGCTGCCCTCGCGGCACAGCGGGCAGTCCTCGGGCTCGTAGCTGGCGATGGGAAGATCGAGCAGCGCCTGTGCTTCCACGGGAAATTCGATTTTGCCGCCGCTGCGGTCGATGAGCGCACCCGCTGCAACTACTCGCCCGCCGGCTTCCTCCACCACCTGGATGGTCTCCAGCGTGGAGCCTCCGGTGGTCCACACATCTTCGATTACCAAAACATGCTGATCGGGCCGCAACGTAAATCCGCGACGCAAGCACATTATTCCAGTAGAGTCGCGCTCGGCAAAGATTGCCGGAACGCCTCCGCGGGGGGAGGACTTGGCGTCTGGCAAGGCGCGAGCCACTTCCTGGCCGATGACGATGCCGCCCAGCGCGGGGGAAACAACGACTTCGATGGTGGCGTCCGAGAAAAGCGCGGCCAGAGCGTGCCCTAATTTTTCCGCGTAGCGCGGATACTGCAGGACGAGCGCGCACTGCACGTACGTGCCGCTATGGAGGCCGCTGGAGAGCTCAAAATGACCGTGCCGAATGGCTCCCGAATCCTCGAACAAGCGCACCAACTCTTCGTCTTGCAGCATAGTAAGTCCCCGGCAATCACGCAAAGGCGCCCCGGCAAACCATTGGGCGCCGTATGCGTCGAACGGTGAGCAGCCTAGCTGTTGGCGTGGCGCGTTGTCAACCGACGCGACCGCCTGCTAGACTGCCAAGTTTGCGCCGCCAGCCAGCACCTGCTTCTGACGATTTGGTGAAACAAATTGTGTCCGTTGAACGTTGTACAGTTGGGCGTTAAAGCGCACAGTTCGGTGAATACCACTACTCGAGGGGTGAAGAACACGATGAACGTGAAACGGATGGCCGCAGAGCGGTCAAGGATGTGGACGTCTGCCTTGGGAGCCGTGCTCCGGTCAGCCGCGAAACGCCCGGGACAGCTAACGCGCGCGTCGCTGGCGGCGTTTCTGGCTGTATTGCTCGCCGGGGGACCTGTTTGGGCGCAGGATCCAGGAGCGCCTCCGCAACAACCGGCGCCTGAGCAACAGAAAACCGGGCTTCCCACGCCTCAGACACCGGCGCAAGATGTTTATAAGCCGGCTCCGACGAATCCTCCGATTCCCGTTTCACTCGGCGTCGAAAAATATCACTACACCCGGGCGCCACACGGATTCCCCAATCTGATCGCTCCATATCGACCGATCCGAATTCCCGAGCCCCTGCTCACCAACTCGCCGCGCATCGATCAGTTGATTCACGATGGCAAGCTGGAACTGACGCTGCAAGACGCGGTGGAATTGGCGCTCGAGAACAGCATGGACATCGCGGTGCAACGCTATATTCCGTGGTTTGCCGACACTGATATTCTCGCCACGGAAGCTGGTTCCCAGCCATTCGGCATTCCTGGCGCGGAGATTCGCCAGTCTTTTGCGAACATCCCGTTCCTTAATTACGATCCAACGCTCACAACACAGATTTCGTACGATGATCGCAAGACGCCAATTAACAACCCGTTTATCTCTGGCACTGGCACGGGCGCCAGCACGGTCGCGGCGACCCTGTTTTCTCACACCGCGCAGTACACCAATAGCCTCTCGGAGGGATTCTCGACCGGTACGACAGCGACACTGGCGTGGAATAACACGCGGTCGTCAACCAGCCCCACCGCTAACTTTTTCAATCCTGACGTATCGTCCTCACTGGTCGTTTCTGTGCAGCAGCAACTGCTGAATGGCTTTGGGCGATTCGCGAACCGGCGGAACATCCTGATCGCCAAAAACAACCGAAAGCTCGCGAACTATGTTTTTGAGCAGCAGGCGATCACTACGGTTACCAACACAATCACCGCCTATTGGGAGCTCGCCTACGCGCGCGCGAACGTCGAGGTGCAGCAGCAGGCCGTGTCCGTGTCGCAGAGATTGTACGGCGACAACAAGAAGCAGTTGGAGATCGGCACGCTAGCTCCGCTTGACGTGACGCGGGCGGAAGCGCAGCTGGCCACGGATCAGCAGAACTTAATCATTGCGCAAACGACGAAGCTGAATGACGAGCAGATCCTGAAGAATGCAATTACGAAGGACCCGCTGGCCGCCAATTTGCTCAACGTCGAGATCATTCCCACCGACAAGCCCACGCCGCCGGAAGCCACGGAAGCGCCCTCCTTTGAAGAGGCCATCAGACAAGCATTTCAGAGACGGCCGGAGCTGCTCGAGCAGCAAATCAATATCACGAACGCCGGGATTGACGCGCGCGCCACGGGGATCGCGCTGCGGCCGACCGCTACCCTCTTTGCTCAGTACACGAGCCAGGGTCTGGCTGGCGTTTCGCCCATAACCGGAGCTCCAACGACGGGCGCCGGAGCCCCAATCGTGGATGCCAATGGCAATCCGATCCCAGGCTTTTTTGAGCCCCTGGTTTCCGCGCCGCCCATTACGGGAAAGAACGAGCACGGATTTACGACCGCACAGAGTCAGATCTTTCACAATATGTTCCCCGACTATCTGGTGGGCGTGAACGTGCAAATCCCATTCCGCAACCGCGCGGCGCAAGCCACCAACCAGCACGCCATCCTGGCGTTACGGCAAATCGAGGCGCAGCTGCAGCAGCTCAAAAACCTTGCGGTGGTGGACGTTCGCACAGCTTACATTACCCTGCAACAAGACCGCGTGCAGGTCGCAACCGCCAGCGAAGCTCGAAAGCTCCAGCAGGAAACATTCGATGCCGAGCAAAAGAAATATCAGCTCGGTGCGTCTACCGTTTACAACGTCATTTTGACGCAGCGTGACTTGGTCACCGCGCAAGGCGCGGAGTTGCGTGCTCTCGCCAATCTTCTTGAGGCCAAGGCTCAGTACGAGCGCGCGGTGGCGAGCACGTTGGACGTGAATCGCGTGAGCATCGCGGATGCCAAACACGGCGAAGTGGAAAAAGACACGCTCATTCCCGGCACGCTGCATGGCAAGGTGGTGGGCACGGAAAATCCGTTAGATTTGTTGACAGACGGCCAATCCAAGAAATAGGCGGCTTTTACTGTCAATAAGTCGAATATTTGTGCACCTTAGCTCGACCGCGCTTGCTAGGCCGCTATCTTTCGCATAGCATGAAAGTGGCGGCCTGAAAGCCGCGGGAGCGCTTGGTCATGAGCAATGATTCCAAGGCATCGACGCAAACAGTAGCTCCTGCCGAGCCTTCCTCCCCACATCGCAAACCTTCCGCGAAAGAGAAATCCTGGGAAGAAAACACGCTCCGGCCTACCCTCGAGAAAAATCCCGAGCGCCAAGCCGAGTTCACCACCGTTTCCGGCTTTCCGATTCAGCGGATGTACACGCCTGCCGATCTCCCTGACTGGAATCCTGACCACGATTTGGGGTATCCCGGCGAGCCTCCCTACACGCGCGGCATTCATTCCACGATGCATCGCGGGCGCCTGTGGACCATGCGGCAATTCGCCGGCTTTGGCGCGGCCGAAGACACCAACCAACGCTTTCGCTATTTGCTTTCGCAGGGGCAGACCGGTCTGTCGACAGCCTTCGATTTGCCAACTTTGATGGGCTACGACTCCGACCATCCGCTTTCCGAGGGCGAAGTTGGCAAGTGCGGCGTTGCGATCAGTTCGTTGGCGGACATGGAAGTTCTCTTCGACAAGATTCCGCTCGCAAATGTCACCACCTCGATGACTATAAATTCGCCCGCGGCAGTGATTTGGGCCATGTACCTGGCCGTGGCCGAAAAGCAGGGCGCGGACTGGAAGAAGATTTCCGGCACGCTGCAGAATGACATTCTGAAGGAATACATCGCGCAGAAGGAATACATCTACCCTCCCGAGCCGTCGATGCGGCTCGTCATCGACACGTTTGAATTCGGCGTGAAGAACACGCCCAAGTTCAACACCATTTCCATCAGCGGCTATCACATTCGCGAAGCGGGCTCGACGGCGATTCAGGAATTGGCGTTTACGCTGCGCGATGGACTCGAATACGTGGAATGGGGAATGCGCCGCGGTCTTCAGGTCGACGAATTCGTCCCGCAGCTTTCGTTTTTCTTTAATGCGCACAATGATTTCTTCGAGGAAATCGCCAAGTATCGCGCCGCACGGCGCATCTGGCACAAGGCTATGGTCGAGCGCTACAAGTCGCAGAATCCGCGTTCGTGGGCGCTGCGCTTTCACACGCAGACCGCCGGCTGTTCGCTGACCGCGCAGCAACCGTATAACAACGTGGTGCGTACGGCGATTCAGGCGCTTGCGGCGGTGCTCGGCGGCACACAATCGCTGCATACCAATTCGCTCGATGAAGCCTGGGCGCTGCCTACGGAATTTGCGGCGACGATCGCGTTGCGGACGCAGCAGATTATTGCGCATGAGACGGGCGTGACGAACACCGTCGATGCATTGGGTGGCTCCTATTTTGTCGAAACGCTCACAAACCAGGTGGAGCGCGGAGCATGGGATTACATCGAGAAAATTGACGCGCTGGGCGGCATGGTCGCCGCCATCGAGCGCGGGTACCCGCAGCGGGAAATCTCCGAAGCTTCCTATCGCTATCAGGTCGCGGTCGACAAGAAAGAAAAAATTATTGTCGGCGTCAACGACTTTGTGACGCAGGAAAAGCCGCTGGACACTTTGCAAATCGATGAGACCGTGGCGCATCGACAGGCCGAGCGCTTGAGCAAACTGCGCGCTGAGCGCTCGAGTGACGAGGTCGCCCGCCGGCTCGGCGCGTTGCGCAAAGCGGCGCAGGGCAGCGAGAATCTGATGCCCTTTATCTTCGACGCCGTAAAGTCGTACGCCACACTCGGCGAAATCTGCGACGCCATGCGCGAAGTCTTCGGCACCTACGAAGAAATCGCCATCACCTAGTCTTCTCAGTGCCCTCTGTGTCTTATCTCCGTGAACTCTGTGTTAAATTCCGTTCCGCATGACGGACAACGAGATTACTCACGAGATTATCGGCGCAGCAATTGAGGTCCACCGCCTACTCGGTCCCGGCCTGCTGGAGTCCGCCTACGAGGAATGCCTCGCGAAAGAACTGACGCTGCGCAAGTTGACCGTGGAACGGCAGAAGCCTGTCCCAGTGGTCTATAAGGATGTGAAGCTCGAGTGTGGATACAGAATTGATTTGCTAGTCGAGAACCGAGTTGTGGTAGAGCTCAAATCTATCGAGAGCCTGGCTGCCATTCATGAGGCCATCATTCTCACCTACCTGCGTCTTTCAGGACGTCGGTTGGGGCTGTTGATTAACTTCAACGTGAATGTTCTAAGAGACGGCGTCAAGCGGTATATCATCTAATCGCCGAAAAACACTAACACAGAGCACACAGAGAACTGCCACAGAGGGCACAGAGAAGAATGGCGGAAAAGAAGATACGAGTTTTGATCGCGAAGCCGGGGTTGGATGGGCACGACCGCGGCGCTAAGATCATTGCGCGCGCTCTGCGCGATGCCGGCATGGAAGTGATCTACACCGGCTTGCGCCAGACGCCCGAGATGATTGCCTCTGCCGCCGTGCAAGAAGACGTCGATGTCATCGGCCTCTCAATTCTCTCCGGCGCGCACAACACGCTTTGCCCGCAGCTCATGAGCCTGCTACACGACAAAGGCATGAACGACGTAACCGTAGTCCTCGGCGGAATCATCCCCGAAGCGGACATCCCTGCCCTGAAGAAAGCCGGCATCGCGGAAATCTTTCTCCCCGGCACCTCCACGCAAGATATCGTGAGTTTCATTCACAAGCGCATCGCGCATTAGACCGCCCGTCTTTTCTGTTCGGTGAGGGCAGAACGCAGCGATCCCAACCGTTGTGATTTCACGTCAACGCCTCAGTCGCCCCACGATCATCGCGGTGACGCTCCGAACCACCTGAACTTCACAAATGACAAGGCCGGACGCAGAGCGCCCGGCCTGACTAGACTTGCATCGGCTCGTACGGTGAGACTACGGACGCTCGGGCTTGCCGTGTTCCGGCTTGCTTTGCTCCGGTTTGTTGTTGGAATGCGGCGCGCTTTCGTGCTGCCCGTTGGAATGCGGCGCGGGCGCGCGGTCAGCGTGCGAGTTGCCACGCGATTCGGTCGCTGCTTGGTTTCTTCCCCGTGAATCCGGGACCGGTCGCGCATCCCGTGCGTTGTTCGGCCTGGACGCGCCGGCGTCCCGGTTCCCCGCGTTCGCCGGACGATCATTGTGGCTGACGTTTCTGTTCGACGGAAACGCGTTGCCAGGGCGATCCGCGCGCCGGTCCGACGGGCGATCAGCACGATTACCCGGCCCGGGCCGGTTGGCATTGTCCCCCCGCGCACCTACAACGTTGCGGTGGAAATCCCCCGGTCGCCCGCTAGCGGCCACCGCCGGCCGGCCGTGATTCACCGACGCCCACTGCGAGCGGTCCGCTCGCGCGGCGTGCTCGTGATCTATCTGCTCTCGCCTCGCTTCGATATGGTGCTCGTGCTCCGCAAATCTTTCCTGCTCGCTTTCGCGCGCACGGATTCCGTTCGGCCCGCCGTTGAAGCTCACGCGCTCAACGTTATTCACGACCACCGTGCGGTTGTAGTAGTTGTGAATCACCGTCACGTTTACGTTGGTCACCTCGCGGTTGTACATAAACTCCCTGCCCCGCCATTCGCCGCCCCAAAAACCCACGCCCGTATAGCCGTAGCCATAATTAATTCCGCCATAAAAGCCGACGTGTGGTCCCCAGTAACCCCCATGCCAGACGTACACACCTTCGCCAAATCCCCAATAACCTGGCGTCCACAGCAGACCGGGTTCCGGCGCCATCACCCACGTTCCGGGCACCCAATAATAGTCATCGTCGCCATAAGCCCAATATCCGGGCGTCCAGATATAACCCGGGGCGGGGCAAACCGGCTGCGCATACACCGGCAGCACTGGAGGCCCTACTCGGACGGAAATTCCTACCGCGACTTGCGCATTGGAAGCCGCTGGCGTGCTCAGTAGTATTGCAGTTAACAGGAAGTATCCAAGAGATCTCAGAGTTCGCATCTTGTCACCTTTCCGGTGCAGCATTGTTTCTACGCTAATGCATGCTGAGCGGGCGCGGAATCGGCCCAGGGTCTCTTGTGAGTATTAACACTCTTTTAGCAGAAAAGTTGTGCCGCCGGGCTGCCAAGCTTGGTCGTTTGCTTTATGCGTAACGCTCACGAACGCCAATACCTGCGCGCGCTTGTAAAAAGGGTTCCGCGCTCGCAGTATCACTGCAGAGACCGTATACTGGGGCGTTTGCGGCGCCCTGGTAAAGTCGGCCAGCGCTTGCTTCGCGCCGCCAGTATCTTTTTCGAGGATTGCGAGTGGCTGCTTCCACCCTGAAGACGATCGTCAACACGAAGTCGCCCGAATTTGAGAAGAATACCCGCCGGATGATCGATCTCGTCACGCAAATCAAGAACGAAGAAGAGCAGATCTTCCAGGGTGGTGGCGCGAAGGCGATCGAATCGCAGCACAAGAAAGGCCGGCTAACGGCGCGCGAGCGCGTCGCAAAGCTGATCGATCCTCGCTCGCAATTCTTCGAGTTGGGAATTTTCGCCGCCTACGAAATGTACGAAGAGTGGGGCGGCGCGCCTTCGGCGGGAACGATCACCGGACTCGCGCGCGTCTGCGG
>Ga0209648_10001674_pt1 | contig 17985 bp, 13 predicted proteins | sample GraSoi2013_115cm_FD_185830 | JGI IMG/M metagenome (GOLD analysis project Ga0209648, IMG submission 185830) | Grasslands soil microbial communities from the Angelo Coastal Reserve, California, USA - Sample 9_17_2013_115cm (SPAdes) (version 2) | ecosystem: Environmental > Terrestrial > Soil >...
ATCGAGTTCGGCAAGCGTGTGCCCGCCGAGGTCCGCTTCATCGAGTACATGGACGTCGGGGGCGCGACGCGCTGGTCCATGGACCAGGTCGTGAGCCGGAAGCAGATGCTCGAGGCGCTGGAGGCACGCTACGGCCGGATCGAGCCCATCGTGGAGGAAACCAGCGCGCCGGCTGACCGGTACCGGCTCCCCGACGGCACCGTCTTCGGCATCATCGCCTCGACGACCGCGCCCTTCTGCTCGAGCTGCGACCGGAGCCGGCTCACCGCCGACGGCATGTGGTATCTCTGCCTCTACGCCCAGCGCGGCGTCGACCTGCGCGGCCCGTTCCGCCGGGGCGCGAGCCCGGAGGAGCTGCGCGAGCTCATCGCCGGCGGCTGGCGGCGGCGCGCCGACCGCGGCGCCGAGGAGCGCCTGGCCCTGCGCGAGCGCACGCCGCTCGTCCAGATCGCACGGCTCAAGGAGGACCCGCACCTGGAGATGCACACCCGCGGGGGCTAGCGCCGCGAGGGAACGCGTGAGCTCGTCCGACACGCCGAAGATCGACGTCCGGGAGCGCGGGGCCCAGCAGCAGACGTCCGAGCGCCGGCTGTACATGCAGCTCCACGCGTTCGGGGGCTGCCTCGACCCGAAGCCGCTCGTCCGGGCGCTCGAGTCGAGCCGGATCGAGGCCGTGCTCTACCAGGACACGAACGACCCACGCGGCGTGGGCGTCCTCGCGCTCCACGAGGACCCGGTCTTCTTCGTCCACGGTCTCCGCGAGCTCCTGAACGCCGAGCCCTTCGCGGGACTCGCGCCGAAGCCCGAGCTCACGATGTTCGGCCGGACGTACTCGTCGGGATTCGAGCAGGACCTCGACGAGTGGCTGCTCCGCCGGCCGCGGCGGACGGCGTTGAACCCGGCCTGGCCCTGGGCCGTCTGGTACCCGCTGCGCCGCACGGGCGCTTTCGCGCGGCTCTCGGGGGAGGAGCAGGGCAAGATCATCCGCGAGCACAGCGTGCTCGGCCACGCCTACGGCGACGCCGATCTCGCCCACGACGTCCGCCTCGCCTGCCACGGGCTCGACGTCCACGATAACGACTTCGTCATCGGTCTCGTGGGCAAGGACCTCCACCCGCTCTCGCACCTGATCCAGACCATGCGCAAGACCGTCCAGACCGCGCAGTACATCCAGACGCTCGGCCCGTTCTTCGTCGGCCACGCGCTCTGGCAGAGCCCGCTGCGCTGAGCTCCGGGCCCGAGCCCGGCACTTTAGAGACCCTTGCGGGAGGATGAACCCCCCGTGTGGAGGAGATTCCGATGGCGGAGTACATTCCCAGCCCCAGGGAGTGGGTGCGCGACCAGGTCGAGCTCTACGAGCGCAGTGGTGGAACCGAAGGCACCACGCTCCGCGACACCGGGCTGCCGGTGATCATCGTGACCCACACCGGCAACAAGACCGGCGCGATTCGCAAGACCCCATTGATGCGCGTCAAGGACGGCGCCAACTACATCCTCGTCGGTTCGCTTGGAGGAGCGCCGACAAACCCGGTCTGGGTGTACAACCTGCGCGCCAATCCGGCCATCGAGATCCGCGATCACACCGCGGTGCAGCCGATGCGGGTCCGCGAGGTTGAGGACGGGGCCGAGCGGGCGAGACTCTGGAAGCTCGCGGTCTCGGCGTATCCTCCGTACGCGGACTACCAGACGCGGACTACACGGCGGATCCCGATCTTCGTCGCGGAGCCTCGAAGCCAGCCGAAGCGGGAGGCGTAGGCGCTTCCGGTGGGCGGTCGCCGAACGCGATCCATGGCATCTACGCCGGCACCGGCCAGCGTCAAGAAACGGAGAATGGGTAGGATAGCTTGGTCCGCGTCAGCGATACTCTTCGCTGCTCGCCGCGCCATGGATGAGGAGGACAGGGGGACGATCGATCAGGGAAGGGGCGCGGGGAGGTCGGACTTGCCCATCAGATAGAGGTCCACGCCCCGCGCGGCAGAGCGGCCCTCGGCGATCGCCCAGACGATCAGCGACTGGCCGCGCTGCATGTCGCCGCAGGTGAAGACGCCGGGCACGCTCGTCATCCAGCTCGCATCGCGCCAGACGTTGCCGCGCTCCGTGATCGTGACGCCGAGGTCGGCGAGCATCCCGGGCTTCTCGGCGCCGAGAAAGCCCATCGCGAGGAGGACCAGCTCGCAGTCGATCGTGAACTCGCTCCCCGGTACGGGCTTGAAATCGAGCCGGCTGCCCTCGCGGACCATGTCCACCCGCATCGCCTCGAGTTGACGGACGCGCCCTGCGGTGTCGCCGTTGAAGCGCTGGGTGGAGACGGCGTAGACTCTCTCGCCGCCCTCCTCGTGGGCGCCCGACACGCGAAAGATGTTCGGCCACTGAGGCCACGGGTTGTCGGACGCGCGTGCGTCGGGCGGCCGCGGGAGCAGCTCGAACTGGTGGACCGACGCCGCGCCCTGGCGGTGGACGGTGCCGAGGCAGTCGGCGCCGGTATCGCCGCCGCCGATGATCACCACGCGCCTCCCCTTGGCCGTGATGAACTGCTCGTCCGGCACCACGTCGCCTTCGCAGCGCTTGTTCTGGAGCGTCAGGTACTCCATCGCGAAGTGGATACCCTGGAGCCCGCGCCCGGGCACGGGCAGATCGCGCGGCTGGCAGGCGCCGCCGGCGAGCACGAGCGCGTCGAACTCGCTGCGCAGGTCCGCGACCGCAACGTTCCCACCCACGTGGGCGTTCGTGCGGTAGGCGATGCCCTCCTTCTCCATGATCTGGAGGCGCCGGTCGAGGACGCGCTTCTCCATCTTGAACTCGGGGATGCCGTAGCGGAGGAGCCCGCCGATGCGGTCGGCGCGCTCGAGCACGATGACCGAGTGGCCGGCGCGGCAGAGCTGCTGGGCGCACGCGAGGCCGGCGGGGCCGGAGCCGACGACCGCGACCTTCTTGCCGGTGCGGACGGCGGGCGGCTCGGGGACGACCCAGCCCTCGTCGAAGGCGCGCGCGATGATCCGCTCCTCGACGGCCTTGATCGTGACCGCGTCGTCGTTGATCCCGAGGACGCACGAGCCCTCGCACGGCGCCGGGCAGAGGCGGCCCGTCCACTCGGGGAAGTTGTTCGTCGCGTGCAGGCGCTCGATCGCGTCCCGCCAGCGGTCGCGGTACACGAGGTCGTTCCAGTCGGGGATGATGTTGCCGAGCGGGCAGCCCTGGTGGCAGAAGGGGATGCCGCAGTCCATGCAGCGCGCGGCCTGCTTTTTTAGATCGTCGACGGGGTAGGGGAGGTAGATCTCCCTCCAGTCGCGGAGCCGCTCCGCCACCGGGCGGGTCGGCCACTTCTTGCGCTGGATCTCGAGGAAGCCGGTGACCTTACCCACTCGGCGTCCCGACCAGCTCGGCGAACGTGGGCTCGCGCCCCTCGGCGCGGGCGCGCGCCTCGGCCGCCAGCACGCGCTTGTAGTCCTTCGCCATGACCTTGACGAACCGCGGCTGCACGCCGATCCAGTCGGCGAGGAGCTTGGCCGCGTAGGTCGAGTCGGTGAGCTGGATGTGGCGCTCGATGAGGCCGCGCACCAGCGCGATGTCCTCGGCGCGGTCGAAGGGCTCGAGGTCCACCATGCCGAGGTTGCAGCGCCGCTTGAAGTCGCCGTCCACGTCGAGCACGAACGCGATGCCGCCGGACATGCCCGCGGCGAAGTTGCGTCCCGTCCGTCCGAGGACGACGACGCGGCCGCCGGTCATGTACTCGCAGCCGTGGTCGCCGATCCCCTCGACGACCGCGTGGGCGCCGCTGTTCCTGACGGCGAACCGCTCGCCCGCGACCCCGCGCACGAACGCCTCGCCGCTCGTCGCGCCGTAGAGCGCGACGTTGCCGATGACGATGTTCTCCTCGGCGACGAACGTGGAGCGCTTCGGCGGATAGACGATGAGCCGACCGCCGGAGAGCCCCTTGCCCCAGTAGTCGTTGGCGTCGCCCTCGAGCGTGAACGTGATCCCGCGCGGGACGAACGCGCCGAACGACTGGCCGGCGGAGCCCGTGAAGTGGACGCGGATCGTGTCGTCCGGGAGGCCCTCGCCGCCCCAGCGGCGCGTGATCTCGTGGCCGAGCATGGTGCCGACGGTGCGGTTGACGTTCCGGATCGGCAGCGCGAGCTCGACGCGCTTCTGGCGCTCGATCGCGTCGCGGCACTTCGGGATGAGCGTGGTGCGGTCGAGGGCGCGGTCGAGCCCGTGGTCCTGGACCGTCACGCAGTGGCGCGCGACCTCGGGCGGCATGTCGGGCCGGTGGAAGATCGCCGAGAAGTCGAGCCCGCGCGCCTTCCAGTGGTCGAGCGCCGGCCTGAAGTCGAGCCGGTCGGCGCGCCCGATCATCTCGTCCATGGTCCGGAAGCCGAGCGCGGCCATGTACTCGCGCACCTCCTCGGCGATGAAGCGGAAGAAGGTCGTCACGAACTCGGGCCGGCCGTTGAAGCGCTTGCGGAGCTCCGGGTCCTGGGTGGCGATCCCGACGGGGCAGGTGTTCAGGTGGCAGACCCGCATCATGATGCAGCCGAGCACCACGAGCGGGGCCGTCGAGAAGCCGAACTCCTCGGCGCCCAGGAGCGCGGCGATCACGACGTCGCGGCCGGTCTTCATCTGGCCATCCACCTGGACGACGATCCGGTCGCGGAGCTTGTTCAGGACGAGGACCTGCTGGGTCTCGGCGATGCCGAGCTCCCAGGGAATGCCACCGTGCTTGATCGAGGTGAGTGGCGAGGCCCCCGTGCCGCCGTCGTGGCCGGAGATCAGGACGACGTCCGAGTGGGCCTTGGCGACGCCGGCCGCGACGGTGCCGACGCCGACTTCCGCGACGAGCTTCACGTGGATCCGCGCCTTTGGATTGGCGTTCTTCAGGTCGTGGATCAGCTGGGCCAGGTCCTCGATCGAGTAGATGTCGTGGTGCGGCGGCGGCGAGATGAGCTGCACGCCGGGCGTCGCGAAGCGCACCTTCGCGATCCAGGGGTACACCTTCGGACCGGGGAGCTGGCCGCCCTCGCCGGGCTTGGCCCCCTGGGCCATCTTGATCTGGAGGTCGTCCGCGTTCACGAGGTACTCGCTCGTCACGCCGAAGCGCGCGGAGGCGACCTGCTTGACCGCGCTCCGCCGGGAGTCGCCGTTCGCGTCGCGTGTGTAGCGGGCCGCGTCCTCGCCGCCCTCGCCCGTGTTCGACCGGCCGCCGATCCGGTTCATCGCGATGGCGAGGGTCTCGTGGGCTTCCTGGCTGATCGAGCCGTAGGACATGGCGCCGGTCGCGAACCGCCGGAGGATCGTCTCGACGGGCTCGACCTCCGCGAGCGGGACGGGCGCCAGCGCCGGCTTGAGCCCGATCAGGCCGCGCAGGGTCGCGAGGTTCCGGCTCTGCTCGTCCACGAGCTTCGTGTAGTCCTTGTAGATCTTGTACTGGCCCGCGCGCGTCGCGTGCTGGAGCCTGAAGACGGTGTCCGGGTTGAAGAGGTGGTACTCGCCGTCGCGCCGCCACTGGTACTCGCCTCCCCAGTCCAGCTCGGCCGCGCCCACCGGCCGGTCGGGGAACGCGCGCCCGTGCCAGCGGCGGACCTCCTCGGCGACGACGTCGAGGCCGATGCCCGAGACGCGCGAGGCCGTCCCGGTGAAGTAATGGTCCACGAGGTCGCGGTTCAGGCCGACGGCCTCGAAGATCTGGGCGCCGCAGTAGCTCTGCAGCGTCGAGATCCCCATCTTGGCCATGACCTTGAGGATCCCCTTGTTGAGCGCCTTGATGTAGTTCCGGACCGCCTTCTTGTGATCGGTCCCGGTGAGGATGCCCTGGCGGATCATGTCGTCCAGGGTCTCGAAGGCGACCCACGGGTTGACGGCGCCGGCGCCGTACCCGATGAGCAGGCACATGTGGTGCACCTCGCGCGCGTCGCCGGTCTCGACGACGAGCCCGCAGCGCGTGCGCTCGCCGCGGCGCACGAGGTGGTGGTGCACCGCGGCGGTGGCGAGGAGGCTCGGGATCGCCGCGCGACCGCGGCTCACGCCGCGGTCGGAGAGGACGACGACGTTGTGGCCCTCGGCGAGCGCCGCGCTCGCCGTCCGCTGGAGCTCCTCGAGGGCCCGCTCGAGCCCCGGCGCGCCCTCGCTGACGGTCCACAGCATGGGGAGCGTGATCGCCTTGAAGCCCGGCACGTCCACGTGCCTGAGCTTGGCGAGCTCCTCGTTCGAGAGCACCGGATCGGGGAGCACGATCTGGCGGCAGGACTCGGGCTCGGGCACGAGGAGATTCCGCTCGGGCCCGGCCGTGGACTCCATCGCCGTCACCAGCTCCTCCCGGATCTGGTCGAGCGGCGGGTTCGTCACCTGGGCGAAGAGCTGCTTGAAGTAGTCGTAGAGCGGCCGCGGCCGGTTCGACAGGACGGCGAGCGCCGTGTCGGTCCCCATCGAGCCGACCGGCTCCTCGCCGTTCTTCGCCATCGGCGCGAGGAGGATCCGGAGGTCCTCGTGCGTGTAGCCGAAGGCGATCTGCCGGTTCAGCACGGTCTCGTGGTCGGGCGCGGGCAGCGGCCGCTCGGGCAGGTCCTCGAGGCGCGCCGAGTGCTGCCTGAGCCACTCCGCGTAGGGATGCTCGGCGGCGAGCTTCGCCTTGATCTCGTCGTCGTCCACGATGCGGCCCTGCGCCGTGTCCACGAGGAAGATCCGGCCGGGATGCAGGCGCTCCTTGACCAGGATGTTCTCGGGCGGGACGTCGAGGACGCCGACCTCGGACGCCATGATCACGAGGCCGTCCTTGGTCACGTAGTACCGCGAGGGCCGGAGGCCGTTGCGGTCCAGCACCGCGCCGATCACCGTGCCGTCGGTGAAGGCGATCGAGGCCGGGCCGTCCCAGGGCTCCATCAGGGAGGCGTGGTACTCGTAGAACGCGCGCCGCTCCGGGCTCATGAACTCGTGGTTCTGCCAGGGCTCCGGGATCATCATGAGGATCGCGTGCGGGAGCGACCGGCCGTTCATCACGAGGAACTCGAGCACGTTGTCGAACGTCGCCGAGTCCGAGAGCCCCTCGCGCGTGACGGGCAGGACCTTCCGGAGATCGTCGCCCAGGAGGGGGGAGCGGCAGAGCGCCTCGCGCGCCCGCATCCAGTTGATGTTCCCGCGCAGCGTGTTGATCTCGCCGTTGTGGGCGATGTAGCGATAGGGGTGGGCGAGCGGCCACGAGGGGAACGTGTTGGTGCTGAACCGCTGGTGCACGAGCGCCAACGCCGTTTCCACGTCCGGATCCCCGAGGTCCGGGTACATGGCCTGGATCTGGTCGGCGGAGAGCATGCCCTTGTAGATCAGCGTGTTCGAGCTGAGGCTCGGCAGGTAGGCGAATTTGTTCTCGGGGATGTCGAGCGCCGCGACGGCCTTCTCGAAGAGCTTGCGGATCACGTAGAGCGTGCGCTCGAAGGCGGGGTGGTCGGCGACGCCCGCGCCCCGGCCGATGAAGACCTGCTGGATGTTCGGCTCGACCGAGCGCGCGGTGGCGCCGAGGAGATGGTCGTCGGTCGGCACGTCGCGCCAGCCGCAGAGCCGCTGGCCCTCCTCCTCGACGATCGAGTGGAGGAGCGCGCGCACCCGGTCGCGCTGCTCGGGGTCGCGCGGGAGGAAGACGAGCCCGCAGCCGTACTCGGTGACCGGGGGCAGGGGGATGCCGAGCCGCGCGCACTCGCGCCGGAGGAACCGGTCGGGCATCTGGAGCAGGATGCCGGCGCCGTCGCCGGTGTTCGGCTCGCAGCCGCACGCGCCGCGGTGGAGGAGGTTGATGAGGACCTCGAGCGCCCGGCGGACGATCGTGTGCGACTTCCGCCCCTTGATGTCCACGACGAAGCCGACGCCGCAGGCGTCGTGCTCGTGCTGCGGGTCGTAGAGGCCTTGGGCGGGCGGCTGGCCGGGCACCGGAGCGGGCGGCGTTCCGCGTTGAAGCTCGCTCATTACCGCATCCCCTTTGTGAACAGTTGCACGATACTACATATCCGGAGATTATTAGTCATCCAGAAAATTTGTATAGTGTGTATCAGCAAATCTGATAGTAAGATCAGGCGATGCACCTGGAGACGCTGCAACTCTACTGCGAGGTCGTCCGGCTCCGCTCCTTCTCCCGGGGCGCGGAGCAGAGCTTCGTCTCCCAGTCCGCGGCGAGCCAGGCCGTCCAGCAGCTCGAGGCCGAGCTCGGCGTGGCGCTGCTCGACCGGAGCAAGCGGCCGTTCGTCGTCACGCCCGAGGGCCAGGCGTTCTACGGGGCGTGCCGCGGGCTCCTGGAGTCGTGGGAGAAGGTGAAGACCGAGGTCGCCGCGGTGAAGGCGCGGGTGGACGGGACGGTGCGGGTCGCGGCGATCTACTCGGTGGGCCTCCACGACGTGAGCCGCCACATGCAGCGCTTCATGTCGCTCTACCCGGAGGCGCGCGTCCAGCTCGAGTGCCTGCACCCGCACAAGGTGGTGGAGGCGGTCATCGAGGGCGAGGCGGACGTGGGGATCATGTCCTACCCGCCCGCCGACCGCGCCCTCTCGATCGTGCCCCTGCGCGCCGAGCCGATGGCGTTCGTCTGCCACCCGAGCCACCGCCTGGCGCGGCGGCGGCAGATCCAGCCCGGAGACCTGAACGGCGAGACCTTCGTGGCGTTCGATCCCGGCCTCACCATCCGCAAGGCGATCGACAGGGCGCTCCGGCAGCACAACGTGAAGGTCAACATCGTCATGGAGTTCGACAACATCGAGACGATCAAGCAGGCGATCATCATCGATGCCGGCGTGAGCATCCTGCCGCGCCACACCGTCCAGAAGGAGGCGGGGATCCGGACGCTGGCGGTCGTGCCGCTGGCGATCCCCGACCTGGTCCGGCCGGTCGGGATCATCCACCGGCGGCAGAAGCTCCTGACGCCGACCGTGAGCCGGTTCATCCAGCTTCTCAAGGACGCGAGCGAAGAGCCCGCCGGGTCGGCGTCAACGTCCCGCGACGGCGGGCGCCCGCCGGCCAACTCGGGTAGGATGGCGGGTGGAGCCCGTGGAGGCATGAAGGGGGCAAGCAATGGGCGAGTTTGAGGACCAGTACACCCAGGAGCTCGAGGGCGACGTCAAGGCGACCCGGGGGGCACTCCTCGCCGACACCATTACCGTCCTGTCGCCGGCCGAGCCGATCTGCCTGAAGGAGACGGCGACCGTGCACGAGGCCGTCCAGACGATGCTGGCGCGCCGGCAGGCGGGGGTGCTGATCACCGACGCCGAGGGCCGGCTCACCGGGATCTTCACCGAGCGCGACGTGCTGACGCGGGTCCTCGGCCGGGACCTCGATACCCGGAAGACGGCGCTCTCGGCGGTGATGACGCCGAACCCCGACGCGCTCTCGGTGCGCGACCGGGTCGCCTGGGCGGTCCACTCGATGAGCGTCGCCGGCTACCGGACGGTGCCCCTGGTCGACGCGGAGCGGCGGCCGATCGGGGTCGTGACCGTCAGCGACGTCATCCGGTGGCTGGCCAACCTCTTTCCGGAAGCGGTCCTGAACCTGCCGCCGGGGGACCGGATCAAACGCCCCCACGAGATCGACGCGGGCTGACGGCCGGGGGGGCCGGTGGCCCGACCGGGGCGGCAAACCTTGCCGGGGTCTGGGCCGTCTTATAAAATGAGCGAGGTCCGCCGGAGTTCAGAGCGCGCCGACCGGGGGCGGGCGGCCTCAGCGGGGATTCCCGACACACCGATGGTCGTGGCCGGTGTGTGTGTGCGGCAGGGACGAGATTGAGCGAGGAGAGATGATTCGATGAGCGAGACGGCGACGCCTGCCGCGGGTGCGCACAAGTCGCTGAAGGAGCTGGACCGCGCGGTCATCCGGTTCGCGGGCGACTCCGGCGACGGCATGCAGCTGACCGGCGAGCAGTTCACCACCGAGTCGGCGTGGGCCGGCAACGACATCGCGACCCTGCCCAACTTCCCGGCGGAGATCCGCGCCCCGGCGGGCACGCTCTTCGGGGTGTCGAGCTTCCAGCTCCAGTTCGGCAGCCAGCGCGTCTACACGCCGGGCGATCGGCTCGACTGCCTCGTCGCGATGAACCCGGCCGCCCTCAAGGTGCACCTGCGCGACCTGAAGACCGGCGGGCTCCTGATCGTCAACACCCAGGCCTTCGACAAGCGCAACCTCGACAAGGCCGGCTACGCGTCGGACCCGCTCGCCGACCCGGCGCTCGGCGAGCGCTACCGCCTGCACAAGGTGGACATGACGGCGCTCACGCTCGAGGCCGTCAAGGACCTCCCGCTGAACACGAAGGAGAAGGACCGGACCAAGAACTTCTTCGCGCTCGGCCTGGTCTCGTGGATCTACACGCGGCCGCTCGAGCCCACGCTCGACTGGATCCAGAAGAAGTTCTCGAAGAACCCGGCCATCGCCGAGGCGAACACGCGCGTGCTGAAGGCGGGCCACGCCTACGGCGAGACCGCCGAGATCTTCAGCGAGCACTACGCGATCGAGCCGGCGGAGATGGCGCCGGGCCTCTACCGGGCGATGACGGGCAACCGCGCGCTCGCGTGGGGCCTCCTCGCGGCGGCGGCGCGCTCGAAGGTGCCCGTCGTCTACGGCGCGTACCCGATCACGCCCGCGAGCGACATCCTGCACGAGCTGGCCCTCCACAAGCGCTTCCGCGTGCGGACGATCCAGGCCGAGGACGAGATCGCGGCGGTGACGTCGGCGATCGGCGCCGCCTTCGGCGGGGCGATCGGCGTGACCGGCTCGAGCGGGCCCGGCATCGCGCTCAAGAGCGAGGCGATCGGCCTCGCCGTGACCGCGGAGCTGCCGCTGGTGGTCTTCAACATCCAGCGCGCGGGTCCGTCCACGGGCATGCCGACCAAGACCGAGCAGGCCGACCTGATGCAGGCGCTCTACGGGCGCAACAGCGAGTCGCCGGTCGTCGTGCTCGCGCCCGCCACGCCCGGCGACTGCTTCTACATCGCCTACGAGGCGGTGCGCATCGCGGCGAAGTACATGGTCCCGGTGATCGTCCTGAGCGACGGCTTCCTCGCGAACGGCTCGGAGCCGTGGCTGATCCCCGACGTCGGCACGCTGCCGCCGATCGAGATCGCGTTTCGGACGGAGCCGGAGGGCTTCTTCCCGTACCTGCGCGATCCAGCGACGCTCGCCCGCCCGTGGGTGCGCCCCGGCACGCCGGGGCTCGAGCACCGGATCGGCGGCATCGAGAAGCAGGACGTCACGGGCAACATCTCCTACGATCCCGACAACCACGACCACATGGTCCGGACGCGCGCCGAGAAGGTGCGGCGCGTGGCGCAGGAGATCCCGCCGACCTCGATCAACGGGCCGGCGACCGGCGACGTGCTCGTCGTCGGCTGGGGCGGGACGTACGGCGCCATCACGGCGGCGGTCGAACGCGCGCAGGGCGAGGGCAAGTCCGTCGCGTCCATCCACCTGCGCCACCTGAACCCGCTGCCGCCGGACCTCGGCCACATCCTGCGCGAGTACCGCCGGGTGCTCGTGCCCGAGATCAACAGCGGCCAGCTCGTGCGCGTGCTGCGCGCCGAGTACCTCGTGGACGCCGTCGGCTTCAACCGGGTGCGCGGGCTGCCGCTCGCGAGCGAGGAGATCCACGAGGCCATCACCCAGCTCCAGGAGAGTCGCGTATGAGCTCGAGCGGCGCCGACGCGAAGGAAGCGCCCAAGTACACGAAGAAGGACTTCGAGTCCGACCAGGACGTCCGCTGGTGCCCCGGCTGCGGGGACTACGCGATCCTGTCGGCGGCGCAGAAGGCGATGCCCGACCTCGGCATCCCGAAGGAGAACATCGTCTTCATCTCCGGGATCGGCTGCTCGAGCCGGTTCCCGTACTACATGAACACCTACGGCTTCCACACGATCCACGGCCGGGCGCCGGCCGTCGCGACGGGCCTGCGCCTCGCGCGGCCGGACCTCAAGGTGTTCGTGGTGACGGGCGACGGCGACGGGCTCTCGATCGGCGGCAACCACATGCTGCACGTGTTGCGCCGCAACGTGAACGTCACAATCTTATTGTTCAACAACCGGATCTACGGTCTCACGAAGGGCCAGTACTCGCCGACGAGCGAGCTCGGCAAGGTGACGAAGTCCACGCCCATGGGCTCGGCCGACCGGCCCGTGAACCCGCTCGCCTTCGCGCTCGGCTGCGGCGCCACGTTCGTCGCGCGCGCGGTGGACCGGAACATCCAGCACATGGAGGAGATGCTCAGGCGCGCCGCCCACCACCACGGCGCCGCGTTCCTCGAGATCCTCCAGAACTGCAACGTCTACAACGACCTCGCCTGGAACGTGCTCTACGACAAGGAGCAGAAGGTCCGGTACGAGCTCCGGCTGGAGCACGGCAAGCCGCTGCTGTTCGGGCCGCAGGACGACCGGAGCGCCGTCATCATGGACGGCGTCGTGCCGAAGGTGGTGAAGGCGAAGGACGTCCCCGAGAGCGCGCTCTGGATCCACGACGAGAAGAACGTGAACGCGGCGAAGCTCCTGGCGGACCTCTTCGCGCCCGACTTCCCGGTCCCGGTCGGCGTGCTCGCGGCCATCGAGGCGCCCGTCTACGAGGAGCTCATGCTCCAGCAGGAGCAGAAGGCGATCTCCGACCGCGGCCCCGGCGACATCGCGAAGCTCCTGACCTCCGGAGACACCTGGAAGATCTCCTGATCCTCTGGGATCCGCTGCCATGCCTCTGAGCCCCGGCCTCGTCGGCGAGCTCCAGCGGATCCTCGGCCCCGAGGGCCTCGTCCTGTCCTACGAGGGCCGGCTCGTCTACGAGTGCGACATGCACACCTTCTACAAGGGCGCGCCCGACGCCGTCGCGCTCCCGGCCACCACCGAGCAGGTCGTCGCGATCGTCGGGCTCTGCCGCCGCGCGGGCGTGCCCGTCGTGCCGCGCGGCTCGGGCACGGGACTGATCGGCGGCGCCATGGCGCCGTCGGGCGGCGTGATGGTCGCGCTCAACCGGATGAACCGGATCCTCGAGGTGGACCTCCCGAACCGCTGCGCGACCGTGGAGCCCGGGCTCATCAACCTGGCGCTCACGCGGGCGGTCGAGGCGCGCGGCTGGTTCTTCGCCCCCGACCCGTCGAGCCAGATGGTGTCGTCCATCGGCGGCAACGTCGGAACGAACGCCGGCGGGCCGCACTGCCTGAAGTACGGGATCACCACCAACCACGTCCTCGGCCTCGAGCTCGTCACGGGGACGGGGGAGCTCGTCAAGCTCGGCGGGAAGGTGGCCGACCGCCCGGGTTACGACCTCACGGGCGTCGCGGTGGGCTCCGAGGGGACGTTCGGCCTCGTCACCGCGGTCACGGTGCGGCTCCTGCACGCGGCGGAGGCGGTGAAGACGCTCCTCGCGTCGTTCACGGACATCGAGGACGCCTCGGAGGCCGTGTCGGCGATCATCGCCGCCGGCATCATCCCCGCGGCGCTCGAGATGCTCGACGAGTTGATGATCCGCGCGATCAACGAGGGGACGGGGGCGGGCTATCCGAAGGACGCGGCCGCGGTCCTCCTGATCGAGCTCGACGGCCCCGCCGCCGAGGTGGACGCGCAGGGCGAGCGCTGCGCGCGGATCTGCTGGGAGCGCGGCGCCCTCGAGGTGCGCGTCGCGCGCGACGCCACGGAGCGGGCGCTCCTCTGGAAGGGACGGAAGGAGGCGGCGGGCGCCGTCGGCCGCCTGGCGCCGACCTACCTCCTGCAGGACGCGGTCGTGCCGCGCTCCAAGCTCCCCGCGATCATGCGCGAGCTCCGCGCGATCGGCGCGCGTCACGGCGTCCAGATCGCCAACGTCTTCCACGCCGGTGACGGCAACCTCCACCCGCTCATCCTCTACGACGATCGGAACCCGGCCGAGCTCGAGCGGGCGAAGGCGGCAAACGAGGAGCTGCTCCACGCGTGCATCGCGATGGGCGGCACCGTCACGGGCGAGCACGGCGTCGGCCTCGACAAGGCGAAGAACCTGCCGCTCCAGTATGCGGATGCCGACCTGAACTTCATGTATCGCTTGAGGCGCATTTTCGACCCCGATCGGATCATGAACCCGGGCAAGCTCCTCCCCGCGCACCCCGCGTGCGGCGAAGGCTTCCGCCCGCCGCGGCCGCGCCTGCCCGAGGGCGCCTGGATCTGAGCGTGGGCGCCGTCACGGGCTCGGTCGGGGGGGCGCTGGCGGCGATCGCCGGACGTCCCCGGGTCGAGGAGGGCGCCGAGGTCCACGCGGGCTTCACGATCGACGGGCTGCTCCCGCGCTGGGTCGTCCGGCCGGCGACGCTCGAGCAGGTGAGCGGGGTCCTGGCGCTCGCCTGGGACGCCGGGCTCGCCGTCGTCCCGCACGGCTCGGGCGCGGCGCAGGAGCTCGGTGTGCCGCCCGCGAAGGTGGACGTGGTCCTGGACCTCCGTGACCTCGACCGGGTCGTCGAGTACAACCCCGACGACCTCACGATCACGGTGCAGGCCGGGGTGACGCTCGGCACGCTCGAATCCTGGCTCGCCGCGCGCCGCCAGTTCCTGCCGCTCGACCCGCCCGGCGCCCGGGCGCGGACGCTCGGCGGGATCGCCGCCACCGGCGCGAGCGGCCCGCTCCGCCTGCGCTACGGCACGCTGCGCGACCTGCTGCTGGGCGTGAGGTTCGTCCAGGCCGACGGCGTCGTGACCTGGGGCGGCGCCCGCGTGGTGAAGTCCGTGAGCGGCTACGACGTGCCGAAGCTGATGGTGGGCGCCTGCGGGACGCTCGGCGTCATCGGCGAGCTGACGCTCAGGCTCCACCCGCTGCCCGACGCCGAGCAGACCTGGGTCGTCCCGTGTCGCGACGCCGGCGCGGCGCAGGACTTCGTCCTGCGGCTCCTCGACTCGACGGTGCAGCCGAGCCGGGTCGAGTTCCTGAACGCCGCCGCCCTCGCGGCCTGCGAGATCGCGGGGAGCGCGGCGGCGGTCGCGGTCTCGATCGGGACGGCCGAGGCCGCGGTGCGAGCCCAGGGCGACGCGCTGGGCGCCCTCGCGCGCGCGGCGGGGAGCGCGGCGGGACTTGTGGCCGCGGGCTTCTGGGACCGTTACGACGCGGCGATGGCGCCGGAGGAGGGCGTGAGGCTCGGCGTCGGGACGCTCGCCTCGAAGGTCGGCGAGACCGTGGGCGAGATCGAGCGCGCCGTCGCGGCGTCGCTCGCGGGCGCCGCGCCGACGCTCGGCGGGTGCGCGCCGCTCGGGAGCCTGCGCGCGTCCTTCCCGGGGACCGACCCCGCGCGGGTCAAGGCCATCGTCGAGCGGCTCCGCGCGGCCGTCGCGCCGGCGGGCGGCAGCGTGACGATCCAGCGCGCCCCGCGCGACGTCCGCCGCGTGGTGGATCCGTGGGGGCCGGTCGAGCCGGGGCCGCTCGCGCTCATGCGCGCGCTCAAGGAGGAGTTCGACGCGCGGCGCGTCCTGAACCCCGGCCGCTTCGTCGGGGGGCTCTGATGGAGTCCACCCTGGGCGCCTTCAGCGGGCCCGACGCCCCCGATCTCGACGAGCTGAGGAAGTGCGTCCACTGTGGAATCTGTCTCCCGCAGTGTCCGACCTATCGCGTGCTGGGCCAGGAGATGGACTCGCCGCGAGGCCGCATCTATCTGATGCGCGCCGCCGCCGAGGGCCGCGTCGGGCTGACGGCGACCTTCCAGCGCCACATCGATCTCTGCCTCGGCTGCCGCGCGTGCGAGAGCGCCTGCCCGTCGGGTGTCAGGTTCGGCTCGCTCCTCGAGGCGACGCGCATCCAGTTGAGGCGCCACGGCCCGCCGCCCCGGCGGCGGCTCCTCGAGGCGCTGCTCTTCTCCGTGTTCCCCGAGCCGGGGCGCGTGGGCGCGGCACTCAAGGCCTTCAGGCTCTACCGGCGCAGCGGGCTCCGCCCCCTCGTCAGGGCGACGGGCGTCCTCCGCCTCTTCCCGCGCCTCGCGGCGCTGGAAGCGCTGCTCGACGACGTTCCCGCCGCGGCGGCCCTGCCCGAGCTCGTCCCCGCGCGAGGCAGGGTGAGGGGACGCGTCGGGCTCCTCACCGGCTGCGTCCAGCGCCACCTCTATCCGGGAGTGAACCGCGACACCGCGCGGCTCCTGGCGCTCGCCGGCTACGACGTCGTCGTGCCGGGCGCCCAGGGCTGCTGTGGGGCCCTCGAGCTCCACGCGGGCCGCGTGGACGCGCTGCGCGCGCGGGCCCGGGCCCTCGTCGCCGCGTTCCCCGAGGACCTGGACTTCGTCGTCGCCAATGCTGCCGGCTGCGGGTCGGCGATGAAGGAGTACGGCCACTGGCTGCCGGAGGCGGTCGGCTTCGCCGAGCGCGTGAGGGACGTCGTCGAGGTGCTCGGCGAGGCGGACCTCCCGCTCGGGCGGCTCGACCTCACGGTGACCTACCACGACGCCTGCCACCTGGCCCACGGCCAGCGCCTCCGCCAGGAGCCGCGGGCGCTCCTGCGCAGGATCCCCGGGCTCAGGCTCGTCGAGCTCGGCGACAGCGACCTCTGCTGCGGCAGCGCCGGCGTCTACAATCTCCTCGAGCCCGCCCTCGCGCGCGAGCTCCTCGCGGCGAAGGTCGAGCGGATCGCCGAGACGGGCGCGCGCGTCGTCGCGACGGGCAATCCGGGCTGCCTCCTCCAGATCGCGCAGGGCTGCCGCGAGCGCGGCCTGGACGTGACGCTCGTCCATCCCGTAGAGTTGCTTGCGAGAGCCGTGGAAGCGCGAGACGCAGGACGTCGCGGGGCCGCAGCGCGAGCCGCAGCCGCAAGGCGAGGCGAGTCTGGGATCGAGTCCCCGCCGTCCGAGGCGAGCGAAATCGACTGATGCGCATCAGGGTCAGGGACCACGTGAAGCTCCAGCCGGACAGGATGGCGAAGGTCGCCCTCGCCTCGACGGAGCGCGCCCTCCTCGACCTCTACTGCGTGGCGCCCGGCCAGACCCAGAAGCCCCACACCCACGGCGACCAGGACAAGATCTACTACGTGGTGGAAGGCCGCGGGCGGTTCAGCGTGGGCGGCGAGGAGCTCGTGCTCGAGGCGGGGGACGCGACCGTGGCGCGGGCCGGCGTCGAGCACGGCCTCGTCAACGACGGCACGGCGCCGCTCCTCGTGCTCGTCGTCGTGACGCCGCCGCCGCCGCACGCCTGAGCCGATGGCCCCCGCGGTCCGCGCGTCGCTGATGGTGACCTGCCTCGGCGACATGTTCTTCCCCGAGGTGGGTGTCGCCACGGTGCGGCTCCTCCGGCGCCTCGGCGTCGCCGTGGACTTCCCCGAGGGCCAGACCTGCTGCGGCCAGCCGCTCTTCAACTCCGGCTACCACGCCGGCGCCGCGCGCGTCGGCGCCCGGATGGTCGAGCTCTTGAAGGACGCCCAGCACGTCGTGGTGCCCTCGGGCTCGTGCGCGTTCATGGTGAAGCACGAGCTGCCCGGCCTCCTCCACGACCCCGCGCAGCGCGCCGCCGCCGAGCGCGTCGCCGGGCGAACCTACGAGCTGTCCCAGTTCCTCGTGAAGGTGCTCGGCCGGACCGAGTTCAAGGCCTCGGTCGCGGGGCGCGTGACCTACCACGACTCCTGTCATCTCCTGCGTGGCCTCCACGAGTCGGCGACCCCGCGCGCGATCCTCCGGAAGCTCGTGGGCGCGGAGCTGGTCGAGCTCGGCGGAGCGGACGAGTGCTGCGGCTTCGGGGGCTCGTTCGCCGTGCGGCTGCCCGAGGTATCCTCGCAGATCCTCGACAAGAAGCTCGCGAACATCGAGGCGACCGGCGCCGCGTGCGTCGTCGCCTGCGACGCGGGCTGCCTCATGCAGATGGGGGGCGGGCTCCGGCGGCGGGGCTCGCGGGTGCGCGCGCTCCACCTCGCGGAGCTGATCGGCGGGGAAGGGACATGAGACATCCTGTGTCAACCATCGCGCGCTCAGGCAGCGGCGAGCGCCTGGGCGGCGCGATGCCGGCGGACGTCGTATGGGGTGCGATCCTGCCAGCAGCGCCAAAGGATGCGGGCCCACGCGCG
>Ga0209648_10001675_pt1 | contig 17981 bp, 16 predicted proteins | sample GraSoi2013_115cm_FD_185830 | JGI IMG/M metagenome (GOLD analysis project Ga0209648, IMG submission 185830) | Grasslands soil microbial communities from the Angelo Coastal Reserve, California, USA - Sample 9_17_2013_115cm (SPAdes) (version 2) | ecosystem: Environmental > Terrestrial > Soil >...
GCGAAGAAGCCGACCGCGTCGTCGGGCTCGAGATGGGAGCTGACGATTACGTGACCAAGCCCTTCAGCCCGCGCGAATTGCTTGCGCGCGTCAAGGCGCTGCTCCGCCGTGCCGAGCCGCCCGCCGACGCGCCCCGCACTATTGAGATCGGCAAGCTGGCGATTGACCCGGCGTCTTATCGCGTGAGTCATTCGGGGAAACCGGTACCGCTCAGCACGCTCGAATTCCGGCTGCTCTATTACCTTGCTTCGCGCCCAAACCGCGTTTTTACCAGGGATCAATTGCTCGACGCGGTCTGGGGAACGGATCGCTTCGTTACGCCGCGCAGCGTGGACGTTTACGTCCGCCGCTTGCGTGAAAAGATCGAGGCTGATCCGGAGAACCCCTTGTATTTGAAAACGGTCCGGGGCGCGGGCTATTTGTTTGAAACTCGTGCGGCTTAACCTTTTCTGGAAACTCGGTTTTGCCTTTTTCGCCCTGCTGATCGCGGTCCTGCTCACCGTCGATTTTTATGCCGAGCGCGCCCTGCGGCGGAACTACGAACGCGCTGGTTTCGAAAAGCTCACCTCCGTTGCCCATATCGCTCTTGCAAGTCCTCCACTGCCGCCGTCTGTGGACATAAGTTCGGCCAGCGCCGATCGCCCCGCGCTGCGCGAATGGGTTCAGAAAATGGCGGCCAGCGGGGTTCGCGTGACCGTCATTGCCGCGGACGGCCGGGTTTTGGCGGATTCACAGTCTGATCCCTCGACGATGGAAAACCATGCGGGGCGCCCGGAAATCCGCGATGCCTTTGCAAAGGGCTACGGCCAGTCCATTCGTCACAGCGTAACGGTCAATCGGGACCTGTTGTATTACGCTGTGCGGCAAGACCTCCCCACTGGCGGGCCGGTCGTCCTTCGCTTCGCGCTTCCTGTCGCTACCGTCGATGAAGTCCTGGGCTCCTTTCGCCACAGTCTGTGGCTGTCCTCTCTTGTGATCCTACTGATTTCTGGCGCTGCTTCCCTGTTGGTTTCGCGGAGCTTTGCGGATCGCGTGGACCGCCTGCAGGAGTTTTCCCGCCGCGTAGCCCAGGGCGATTTCCGTCCGCTCCTTGCCGACCCGGCTGGTGACGCACTAGACAAACTGGCAGTATCGTTAAGCGAGACGGCGGCACGCCTCGACCTTACCATCCGCTCCCTTAGGGATGAGCGCAATTTCTCGGCAGCAATCCTCGGCAGCATGGTGGAAGGCGTGGTGGTGGTGGACGCCGCGAACCGCGTGGTTTTCTCGAACCCTGGTTTCGCCGAGATTCTCGGCCTGGATGTGCCGCCAAAGATCGGCAGCCCTCTCGTCGAATCTGTCAGGCAGACGGAATTGATTGAAGCGGTGCGCAAGGTGCTGCGCGGCGAACCTGCGGTGCACGCGGAAATTGTAACCGGTACGCTGCGGCAGCGATTTTTTGCCGCCACCGCCACGGCCGTGCGCGGAGGAGAGACGTCCGGCGCTGTACTCGTGCTGCACGACATTACCGAGCTGCGCAAGCTCGAGCGCGTACGCCGCGATTTCGTCGCCAATGTTTCACATGAACTGCGGACCCCGCTTACCGCCATTCAGGGTTTTGCGGAAACGCTTCTCGCCGGCGCCATCGACGACCCGCAAAATCGCATGCGCTTTCTCGAGATCATTCTTGAGCACTCCCGGCGTCTCGCGCGGCTCACCGAGGATCTGCTCATGCTCTCGAAAATGGATGCCGACCGGCTGGAACTGGAGATCCGCCGCCTCAGCGTCTCTCAATTCGTCGAGGGCTGCATCGAAACCACGCAGCGTCCCGCCGCCGAAAAGGATCTGCGTATCTCCGTGAATCTGCAGCAGCCCCTGCCGGACATTGCCGCTGACCGCCGCCGTCTTGCCGAAGTCCTGCAAAATCTGCTCGATAACGCCATGCAATACACTCCGTCCGGCGGCCAGATCTTGGTCAGTGCGTCCGCGAAGGGCGATGAAGTAACTTTCACGGTTTCTGACACCGGCATCGGCATCCCGAGGGCCGACCAGTTTCGCATCTTCGAGCGCTTCTACCGGGTTGACGTTGCCCGTTCCCGCGAAGTCGGCGGTACCGGCCTGGGCCTCTCCATCGCCAAACATCTTGTTGAAGTTCATGGCGGCCGCATCTGGGTCGAAAGCGATGTGGGCCAGGGTTCCAAGTTTCATTTCACCGTTCCCATTTTCGGCCCGGAACGGGCCACTTTGCGCTCCGCACGCTGACCCAAGCGGCGGAAGCGCGGCGAAAGTCCAGCAGCCCTCTAAACCTCTTCTTTTGCAGCATTTTCACAATTGTGTGAACAAGCTGTAATCAATTTCGACGCAGAATTTCGTGTACGAGCGGAAGTGTGACTTGTAAGCCTCCGCTCCGAAAGGAACTCATGGCCGCAAACGCCGGACTCACGGAAGTCGTGCTTTACGACACGCTCGTGAATTATCTCGTTTCCATGGCGCGCACCGTTGAAGGCGCCATGAACCGCGCGCTCGACGCCATCGTTAGCCTGCAAAATCCCGGTACCTCGGCTCTCCCCGGGGAAGTGTTTCTCCTCGAGCCGCGCATCAACGAAATGGAAATTGTGATCGATGAACATGCGATCCGCCTGCTCCGCCGAGGTTCGTTCAGCGATGATGAGATGCGGCTGATCGTTGCTGCCCTGAAAATCACCAACGATCTCGAGCGTATCGGCGACATCGCGGTGAATCTTGCCGAGCGTGTCGTCTCCCTTCGCGAAATGCAAGGCGCGAATGTTCCCGAAGAGTTGGCTCCGATGGCCTCCGCCGTGCGCGTCATGGTCAGCAAGAGTCTCGGCGCGCTCATTTTCCGCAACGTTGAGATGGCCACCCAGGTTCTCGAAAGCGACGATGTCGTCGATCAATACCGCGACCGCATTTTCGAAAAGCTGCTCCAGCATATGACTCAGGAACCCGCACTCGTGGGCCCGGGCATGCAATTCATTCTTGCCACGCGGCACCTCGAACGCATCGCGGACCACGCCACCAACATTGCCGAAGACATCATCTACTGGGTTCGTGGTCTGGATGTCCGGCATGGACGCGGCCTCGCTGTTCGCTCCGACGAGACGGAGCAGACCGTTTCGACTTCCGCCGGGGATTCTGCCATTACGGAGGATTCACACCCCCTTCATTCGCACGTGACCCCGGCTTGCGAGGCTGAGCGCGCTTGATCTTCACGTACAGTCCTACCTCGGGGACCGGTGCACCCCTGGCTCCGGTCCCCATCTCCCCCCTCTTCAATAGTTGAACGTTTCCGCCAAGGCCGGAATCTAGGCGTTGGGCTGAGTTAAGTCTCTGCGAAGAACCTACTTCGTGCCTAGACGGCAAGGGCCTGCCACCCGTCGAGAAGGATCGCCACGGCTATTGGGCGGTAGCGGCAGGCGACGACGAGCGAGAAACGACTCTGAAAACGGCGGCGAGGTGGACGGCAGCGTTTGAGGTGAAGAAGACGGAAGCAGCAGCGTCGAAGTCGATCGAAAGATGGATGACCTCGCCGGGAAGAATGCGGAAAACGCTGTCAGCGCCGTGTTCCGGGGCGATGCGAAATTCCGCGGCGGCGGCAAATTCCGAAGGGGCGAATTCCAAAGGCCACACCGAGCGATCAGCGAAGACGATGCAGTTCCAGCCAACGTTGCCGCAGGGGTTGCTTTCGGGGATGAGGTCATCCGGGGGCGGATTCCGAGGCAGGAGCCGGAGGCGTAGCTGACGGTATTCATCCGCTGGAACGGTGGCTGGGACGATTGCGCCGACGCGTACATCCTGCGATGGAGAATTGCGGGACGAATCCAACTGGGCCAATAGGTCCAACTGCAGCGGATGTGCGGCCAATTCAGGGGCGAGTTCCCGCCAGCCAGAGGAATCCTCGTCTGCCGTCATGCTCGGATGGGCCTCGATACCGCGAAGGGTCAGAAAAATGTGCTGGACATGACTTGGCAATGCGCTTGGTGATGGATGCGCCGATGAGGGTGGCGCTGAAAAAGCCGCGGAGCCTGCGGGAGGCGCGGAAGCCGTACTCATCTGTACGATCACGGCGCCGATGGCTGTGCTGAGAGGGCAGGACGTGTTGCTGACGTTGACGCCACTGCCACTCCCGTTCCAAAAGCCGCTGACGCAGGTACTGCCGCAACCCGGCACGGCCAGGCAGAGCAGCAGCACGGCGGGCAAGATTTTTGTAGGAACGTTCGCCGCGGCTTCCATGGCGCCCGTGCGCTGCATACTGGCCTCACTTCTAGGGAACGAAGGTGAGGATAAGGATATCACTTCCTGAATTCATCGTGCGGAGCGCCTGCTTTTCGCCGGGATTCGATTTGCGCGTATTCCTTATGGGAATAGAATGCAGCGGAATGCGCCCTTCTCCTGAGCCGCGATGGAACGGCGACTGCCAACTATCAATATCGCTTGACCCAAATCATCCTCGCCTATACCATCTCCGCACCGAAGTAGGTCCTTCCTCGCGGTGCCGAGGGTAAGCCAGGCCTTTGGAGGTTTCGGATGATTCGCTTTTTCCTACGACGCGCCAATGGACAAGACACTAGCCAGCAACATTTTTTTCGGCTGGTCTCGACCTTTGCGTGTCGTTGTTGATCCACCGTTAAATCCGCAACCTCTGATACGTCAATGGTTTCCCGTGGATTCCCGGGTATTGTTACGGGATATTCACACTCGATTGACGCAATTGTAAGACCGGGCCTTTACCTTTGCCGCGGGGTGGTACGCATTCGCTTCGGTACCAGGTCGAATTTTGCTCCAAAGAGAGAGGAAATGAAAAAACTAGCGACGCTCACACTATCGTTGTTCCTCGTTTCCGGAATTGCTTTTGCTGATACGCCGAAAGACGCCGATGCCCAGCCTGCCAAGGCTCAACCGGCAAAGCCCAAGGCGGCCAAGAAGGCTGAGAACTCCAATGCAGCCATCGCGGCCCAGCTCGAAGAGCTCCGACAGACTCTGCAGTCGCAGCAGGAGCAGCTGCAGTTGCTGAAGGAAGAGCTCGCCAAGCGCGACCGCCAAATTGACGAAGCGCGCGAAGCGGCCGCCGCTGCCAATGCTCGTGCCACTGAGGCGAGCACCAAAGCCACCGAAGCCGTGAACACCACTGCGGAAGCGAAGTCCAGCGCGGTTATGCTCAACTCCGCGGTCAGCAACTTGAAGGCCAGCAACGAGGCCCTCAAGGCCACTGTGGCCACGGAACAGGCGGAAGCGAAGAAAGCCGAAGAAACCGGCCCGACCACGATCAAGTACAAGGGCATCAACATTACGCCTGTCGGGTTTATCGCGGCAGAGACGGTTTTCCGCAATCGCGCCACCGGCGGTGACATTCCCACTGCGATGAGCGCCATCCCGTACCCCGGAAACGCGCTAAGTAGAGTTACCGAAAATAACTTCTCAGGTCGTCAATCCCGAATCGGCGTCCTCGCCGACACGAAAGTCGGCAGCGCCAAAGTAAGCGCCTACTACGAGGCGGACTTCTTCGGCGCTGGCACGACCTCCAACAACCGGCAGACCAATAGCTACGTGTTGCGCCAGCGCCAATTATGGGGACAGGCGGCATTTGATAGCGGGTGGCAGTTTACCGGCGGCCAAATGTGGACGCTGGCTACGGAGACCCGGAAGGGCATACAGAACCGCCAGGAAGTTCTGCCGATGACGATCGATGTCAACTACACGGTGGGCTTCACTTACGCGCGGGGGTACGGCTTCCGCGCTGTCAAGGATTTCGGTGGCAAATACGCGGTGGGCGTTTCGGTGGAAGGTCCGCAGTCGACGTTCGGCGGGCGCGGCTTCTCGACATTTACCACTGCGGCCGGGGTGGTCACGCAAAACTTCTTCATCAACGCCCCAGGCGCTGGCGGCGGTCTATATAACGCGTTCGACGCCACTGGCTACACCGTCAACAGGGCTCCCGACATACTTTTCAAGGCAGCCGCGGATCCGGGATGGGGTCACTATGAGTTGTTCGGCATCGTGAGCACGTTCCGGAACCGTGTTTACCCTTGTGGTGTAATTAGCTACACGCCAAATGGCACGGTGATAACCGCTGCGAACGGGAACACTACCACCTACACTGGTAACCCAATTACCTGCGGGGCCTTGACTGCAGGGGAAGCGCCCAGCGTTGCCGGGGCATTCAATGATTCACGCACAGGAGGCGGTTTAGGAGCGGTTTTCCGAGTTCCGCTGTTTTCAAAGAAGGTCGACTTTGGTGTGAAAGGCCTCGCCGGTGGTGGCGTCGGCCGATATGGCGCAGCTCAGCTTCCCGATCTGACCTTCCGTCCGGACGGCACGGCGGCGTTGATTCGCACCGCTCACGGGCTCGGCACCATCGAGTGGCATGCAAGCCCGAAGTTGGATCTTTATTTTAACTACGGCGGGGAATACGCCTGGCGCGCTGGTTACACTGGGTATAACAGTGTAAAAATCACGGCAACGTCTGTAACGGGTAACGGACCTGGGGCGCCGCTCCTAGTGAACACGATTGTAGCGCGATCCAGCTCGGGAGCGGGGGGCTTTGGGGGACCGACGGCGAATAACAGCGGTTGCGCGAATGAGGCTGTGCCCGCCGGCTCTTCAGCGCCTGGGTCTGGCCCCTGCGCGGGCGACATCCGCTTCATTCAAGAAGGCACCTTTGGCTTTTGGCACAAGATGTACCAGGGCCCGAAGGGTGGCATTCGCTGGGGCGTTCAATACTCTTACATAACGAAGAGTGGTTGGTCTGGGGCAGGGAACATCCAGCCGAAAGCTGTGGACAGCATGGTGTTCACCTCTTTCCGCTATTACCTGCCGTAGTCCAGGCCAGGCAATCGGCGCTCCGTCCCTCCTCTGGGGCAGAAAAGGGCAGCTCTTCACGGAGCTGCCTTTTTTTATTCTCCCCTCTGACGCGGCTCTAAACCACTCATCGAACGAGCCTTAGCCGTTGATGCCGCCCGCCGATTCAAGCAACAATCAACCCGCTGTAACAATTCCGTAACAATAAGAAGACATACTGGTTTTCCCCTAGGAAAACTCTCGATGATTTTAAACGGAGATAAAGCATGAATCGAATTGCAGCATTGCTCTTAGTAGTTCTGGCAGTCGCCGGTGTTCTGTGGGCGGATGCCACACTTTCCATCAATGGCGCCGGCGCGACATTCCCCAACCCGATTTATTCGAAGTGGTTCGACGAATACCACAAAAAGTTCAGCAACATACAGATCAACTACCAGTCCCTGGGGTCCGGAGCGGGCATTAAACAGGTAACGGATGGAACAGTAGATTTCGGTGCCTCTGACGGCCCAATGAACGATGAGCAGCTCAAAGCCTACGCCGATAAGCACGGCTCCGGAATTCTTCACTTTCCCACCGTGCTCGGCGGGGTTGTTCCTATGGCCAACATTCCTGGTGTCGATGTGAGTTTGAATTTCACGGGGGAAGCCCTCGCAGGAATTTTTCTCGGCAAAGTCACTCGGTGGAATGACCCGATCATCGCTGGCGAAAACAAAGGCGTTAATCTTCCCGCTGCGGACATTGTCGTGGTGCACCGCGCCGACGGCAGCGGCACGACTTACTGTTGGACAGACTATCTCTCAAAGGTCAGCGATGAATGGAAGACCAAAGTGGGCAAAGGCACTTCGGTGAATTGGCCCGTGGGCCTGGGCGGCAAGGGAAGCGAGGGCGTAACAGGCACGGTCAAGAACACGCCGAACTCCATCGGATACGTCGAACTCATCTACGCTGAATCTAACAAGATTCCTTACGGCAATGTGAAAAACGCCGCAGGCGCGTTCGTGAAGGCTTCCCTCGCGACAGTCAGCGCTGCTGCTGCCGGCGCTGCGAAAGATATGCCGGATGACTTCCGTGTTTCCATCACCAACGCGCCTGGCAAGGCTTCCTACCCAATCTCTACGTTCACCTGGCTATTGATTCCAGAGAAGATCCCCGATGCCGCCAAGCGCGACGCCCTCAAGGGTTTCGTCAAGTGGGCGCTGGCAGACGGACAGGGCTATGCGGAAAGCCTGTTATATGCGAAGCTGCCGAAAGAAGTCGTGGCCAAGGAATTGAAGGCCATCGATAAGATCCAATAAGTCCGGCTGATCTAGAGTGGCAACAACAACCAATACCGTCCCGGGCGCGGGCCCTATTTCGGGCTCGCGCTCGTTTCTTTCCAAGCTGCGCGAAGGAGACGAAATCGCCCGGCTGTTCACTTTTTTGTTCGCCGCTTCCGTTGTGCTCTTGACTGTGCTGCTGGTTTACGAACTCTGGATTGGCTCGTCGCTGCCCCGTCACAAGTTCGGCTTCAATTTCTTTCGCACCTCGGTATGGGACCCCATTTTCGATCAGTTTGGCGCGCTACCCTTCATTTACGGCACGACCGCCACCGCCGTGGTTTCGCTGGTGATCGCCGTACCTCTCGGTATTGGCGCGGCCATTTTTCTTGCCGAACTGGCCCCCGCGAGACTTTCCGACACGCTGGAATTCTTCATCGATCTTCTTGCCGCTGTGCCCAGCGTAATTTACGGCCTTCTTGGCGTGTTCATCGTAATTCCGTTGATGCGCGATTACATTCAGCCGGCGCTCAAAAAGTCACTCGGTTTTCTGCCCCTGTTTCAAGGTCCTACTTACGGATTTGGCATTTTGACGGCCGGTATGGTCCTCGCCATCATGGTCATTCCCTATATTATTTCCGTCTCGCGTGAAGTGCTGCTCTCTGTGCCGCGCGATCAAAGGGAAGCTGCCCTGTCTCTTGGCGCGACACGCTGGGAATCGACCTGGAAAGTGGTCGTGCCCTTTGCCCGTGGCGGCATCATGGGTGCTATCTTTTTGGCCCTTGCGCGGGCGCTCGGCGAAACCATAGCCGTCGCCATGGTCATCGGCAACCAGCCCATTATCCGCGCCTCACTTTTCTCGTCGGGTTATTCGATCGCTGCCATTATCGCCAACGAGCTCACCGAAGCTGTCAGCAATCTGCACTATCAATCCCTCATTGAGTTGGGCCTCGTGCTCTTTCTTCTGACTTTCATTCTCAACGGGCTCGCTCGCCTGCTGATTGTGGCTACTTCCCAGCGCGGCGCCGGAATGGGGAACGCATGAACACTCGGCTCCGGTGGCGCAAGTTCGTGAGCAACTTTATGCTCACCATGACTGGTGTATGTGCCTTGGTTTCTGTTTCCGTCCTCTTCTTCATCCTTGGCTACCTCGTTTATCACGGCGGAACATCGGTTAGTTGGAACTTCTTTACCAAGTTGCCGGTGCCTGTCGGCGAAATCGGCGGCGGCATGGCCAACGCCATTCTCGGCAGCGCGAAGTTGCTTCTCCTCGCTACCCTCATCGGCGTTCCCATCGGATTCCTCGGCGCCGTTTATCTCGCGGAATTCAGCGGCGGGACCACCGCTTTTGTCGTGCGTTACGCCGCCGACTTGCTCAACGGCGTCCCTTCCATCGTCATCGGCATTTTTGCCTACGCCATCGTCGTTCTTCCATTCAAGCATTTCTCTACGCTTTCAGGCGGTTTCGCTCTCGGCCTGATGATGATTCCGATCACTCTCCGCAGCACGGAAGAGTTTCTGCGCTCCGTGCCCAACGCTTTGCGCGAAGCGGCCATGGCCCTCGGCGCCAGCAGATGGAAGACTATCGCCACGGTTATCGTCCCCGCCGCCTATCGCGGCATTCTCACCGCCGTTCTGTTGGCCTTCGCCCGTGTTGCGGGGGAAACCGCCCCGCTCCTTTTCACCGCCTTCGGCAATCAATTTTGGAGCCAAGGCTGGAATCAGCCCACCGCTTCTTTGCCAACAATGATCTATGCTTACGCGCTCTCTCCGTATGATGATTGGCATCGTCAGGCTTGGGCCGGGGGGCTGGTCTTGCTTGGTTTGATTCTTATCATTAACATCGTTGCTCGGGCGATTCTTTCCCGGGGTATTGCTGTTCCGAGGTCGTAACCTATGCAAGCTTCTGTGAGGCCAGTTTTGCCCGTGAACATTCCACACATCGCGACCAACGCAACGGCTAAGGACCCCTCCGCAGCCCTCTCCATGCGCATGAGCATTTCCAAGGTCAATTTCTTTTACGGCGCCAAGCAGGTCCTCTTCGACATCAGCATGGGCATCGCCACCAATAAGGTCACCTCTCTGATCGGCCCTTCCGGTTGCGGCAAGTCCACTCTGCTCCGCACCCTCAACCGCATGCACGAGACCGTGCGCAGCGCCCGCCTCGAAGGCGAAATTCTGCTCGACGGCCAGAACATCCTCGCGCAAGACGTCACTTCTTATCGTCGGCGCGTCGGCATGGTTTTCCAGCGTCCCAATCCTTTTCCCAAGTCCATTTTCGACAACGTTGCTTACGGCTTGCGGATCAACGGCTCGAAAACCCCCATCTCCGAAGCCGTCGAAAAAAGCCTCCGCCACGCCGCCCTATGGGACGAAGTGAAAGACCACCTTCACAAGTCCGCCTACGAACTTTCCGGCGGCCAGCAGCAGCGCTTGTGCATCGCGCGCGCCCTCGCCGTCGAGCCTGAAGTTCTTCTCCTCGACGAGCCTTGCTCCGCGCTCGACCCCATCAGCACCGCCAAAATCGAAGAGCTGCTCGTGCAGTTGAAGGATCTCTGCACCATCGTCACCGTTACCCACAACATGCAGCAGGCCGCGCGCATCAGTGACTTCACCGCCTTCCTGCTCATCGGCCAGCTCATTGAGTTCAGTCCCACGCCGCAGCTCTTTACCACCCCCGGTGACCCGCGTACGGAGGCTTACATCACCGGACGCTTCGGCTAGTTTCGTTCCGTCATTTCGAGCGAAGCGAGAAATCTCTCTTCGCTCTGTAGCAACCGAATCCTGCGCGAGAATTTGAATTTAGAGTATTCTTTGAGACACAAGAGGACAGGATGGAACGCCACTTCGAAAAAGACCTCAACGAAATGAAAGAGCGCCTGCTCTGGATGGGCAGCCTTGCCGAACGCGCCGTTCACCAGTCCGTTCAAGCCGTTCTCGAATCCGATGAGCAGCTCGCCAAGCGCGTCCTCCAGGAAGAGGACGCCATCAACGAGCTACAAATGGAAGTTGACGACCGCGTGGTTCAGCTTCTCGCCCTGCACCAGCTTATGGCCACCGATCTCCGCTTCGTGCTGGCCGTCTCGCGCATCAACAATGACCTCGAGCGTATCGGCGATCAGGCCGTCAACATCGCCCAGGGCGCCCTGCGCATCCTTCGCCATCCCCGCGTAAAGCCTTACGTCGATCTGCCGCGCATGAGCGAACTCACCGAAGAAATGGTGCGCAACGCCCTCAACGCCGTCGTCCGCCGCGACGTCGAGCTCGCCCAGAGTGTCCTCGCCACCGACGATCAGGTGGACCACTACCGCGATCAGATTTTCCGTGAATTGCTTACCTATATGATGGGCGATTCCAGCGTGGTCTTTCCTGCGTTCGAATTAATCCTCGTCGCCAAAAATCTCGAGCGCATCGGCGACCACGCCACCAACATCGCCGAGGACGTCATCTACCTCGTCCAGGGCCAGGACATCCGCCACAACGTCGTCGACCGCCGCTAGCGCAATTCGACTTCACCGCGACTATCGCTTCGCGCTTGGGCGGAGTCCGCAGTGGGGGACGCGGATAGTCTCCCGGTCCCTTTCACGGCACCGCTCTCATTTGCCCTTTAGAAAATCCACCAGGCGGTTGGCCACGCCCTTCTGCGTCTTGTCCGCACCGCCGCCGAAAGCTCCCCAATTGGTTTCTCCAAAGGTCTGGAAATTGTAGAGTTGCTTTCCAGTTTTCTTGTCGACCAAGTAGCAGTTAGCACGCAATTCTGCCCGGCCCGTTCCCCCGCCCAACATGTAGCGTTTCGCCCGGCTCCCTTTGTTAAACGTGATGAATTCTCCGAACAGAATCACTGTTTTCTCATCGTCGTCCTTGGCTGTGCCCGCAAAGACCACCTTATTGTCGTCATCCGGGTCCTTCTTGGGGAAAGTGAGATCTTTATTGATGTCCGCGCCGAACAGTTTCGATTCGTTGATCTTTTGCACAATCATCGCATGCACATCCTCGATCGTCTTGGCGTCGAGCGTGTCACCTACCTTGTTCCGGAATGGCGCCAGCTCAATCTTGGCGTAGGGGATTAGTTTTTCGCGCTTGCTCTGATCGGCGTATGCCGCAAGCGCCATGAGGAAAATAAAGAAGAAGGCCCAGTGTCTGCTTACTTTCATGTTGTCTCCTTGTTCCCAACGAAGACTGTCAGCGTTTGGGATGAAGATGGAGCCGCACGGCACCAGCGAGGGGTGACTAGAACCTGCTCAAATCCAGCCAGCACCTTTCCTTGGCGGGCCCCTATCGATGGGCCGATGCTACGCCCGGACGCCATTTGCTGGCAAGCGACATCCCGCGACAATCGCCCCATTCGGCCCGCATGTCGTCGATTGTCGTTCCTTTCCTGAAAGCTATGTGCGATTACCTTTTTCGCTAATCCGGACCTACTTCGCTGGCGGAAGGGTGAAGTCCTGGTCTACGTAGGCCAGCAACGGAGTTCCCTGTTTGACCTCCACATTCTTCCCATGCTTGATCAGGCCAATTGGTCCGAAAAGTACCGTCAGGGCCACTGCGGCCCCAACCTTGCCTTCTCCTTCTTTACCTTTGGTTCCACGCAGCCTCATTCTCGTATCATTTACGAGAAGGTATTCCAATCGCATGTTCAATTCGCCGCCCTTACCCAACATGCCGGCCTTCTTTGCGTGCGTGATGGTTCCCACCGCCTTCGCACCGGCCTTGCACACCGTCACGTCGCCAACTTTCAGGTCTTCGTCCAGAACTAGATTTATGGGATCATCATCGTTCGCGGTCTTTGAACTCAAGTCTTGGGCAAACTTCAGCTTCACGTCGGTCCCTTCCTTCAAAATCATCTTTGCGGCCGGCTCCGCCGGTGGCGCAAGCGCCGTTGAAGTCGCGGGTGCGGGTGGCGCCGCTTGGGTCGTGGGCGCCGGGTTTTGTGCGGCGGCAACCGAGCTGAAGCACAGTAGCAACATCGCAGTACTCAAAGTAGTGGATTTACATTTCATGGCAAGCTGTCCTCTCACACAGATTTCGAACTGGCAGCCGGTGGGAAGCTGAAGGCCTCGCGGTAGGCATAAAACTACCCGCCAGTGTTCTTGCTTGGGATTTAGATTTTGGCCGTCAATCGAGCGGTAATATACACCCGAATTTCTCCGCAAACAATCCTCCCTTTCTTAAGAGTGCCTCGTGGTAAACACGAAACCCCTGATCGGTGCGCTGCTTGTCCAGCCGCCACGATCCTGCCGAATGATGTTCCCTGGCCGGGCACTTGGCAAGCGACATCCTGCGACAACCGTCTCACCCAGCCCGCTTGTCGCCACTTGTCATTCCGGCGCTTGTCACCCTGATGCTATACTGCGCCGGTCAAACGTTCCCATCGGGAATTCCTCGCGTAATGGGTCAGTTTGAATTCTCTTAATCGTGACAATAGGGGTCAAAATTCAACCGGTAGTGGTCAGTTTGAATTTTCTTAATCGTGACAATAGGGGTCAAAATTCAAACTGACCCACTGCCATTCCTCGTTGAGAGGTGCCCATGTTCTCCAGATCATGTTTGGCTTTGGTTTTAGCCCTTGCGGCCGCATTGGCGCCGCAAGCAAATTCCCATCCCCAAGCGGCCGCGTCACCCGCGATTCCAGATACCCCGGCGGGCCGCACCTTCAAGGCTTGGCTCGAAGCCTTCAACAGCGGCGACCGCGCTTCGCTTGACGCTTACCTCCAGAAGTACGATCCCGGCAAGCCGTTGGACCGCGAGATGCAATTCCGTGGCATGACTGGTGGTTTCGACCTCCTCCAAATCGTCAAGAGCGAACCGCTCCATCTCGAATTCCTCGTCAAGGGGCGCAGCGACGGGATAACCGCTTTTGGCAAGCTGGAAGTGAGACAAGGCGATCCCTCCCAGGTCGCCAGCTTCGCGCTGCGCGCCATCCATCCCGGCGCCAAGGTCTCTGATTTGAGTTTCAAGATTGACGCTGCCACGCGAGCCCGCGTGATTGATGGCGCCATCGCCCAGCTCAATGAGTTTTACGTCTTTCCCGAAACAGCGAAAAAGATGGGAGAAGCTGTCAAAGCAAAACAGAAAAAAGGTGACTACGATTCCATTACCGACGGTGACGCCTTCGCCAAAATGCTCACCGATAATTTCCAGGAGGTGAGCCACGACAAGCATCTACGCGTGGACTTCAGCCCCGCGCCCATGCCCGATCGCCACGAAGGCCCGCCGAATGCCGATGAGCGCGCCCGCTACCGCAAGGACATGGAACGCATGAACTGCGGCTTCGACAAAGTGGAGATCCTCTCCGGCAACGTCGGCTACCTCAAGTTCAATTTTTTCGCTGATCCGGACATGTGCGGACCCACCGCCGTTGCCGCCATGAATTTCCTCGCCAATGTGGACGCCATCATTTTCGACTTGCGCGAAAACGGCGGCGGCGATCCAAAAATGATCGCCTTCATTTCCACCTACCTCTTTTCCGACGCCACCCACCTGAATGATCTTTGGGAGCGCAAGGGGGATGTGACCCACCAGTATTGGACTTTGCCGTACGTCCCTGGCAAGCGTTTGGACGGCAAGCCCGCCTACGTGCTCACCTCGAAGGAAACTTTCTCCGGTGCCGAAGAGTTCAGCTACAACCTCAAGAACCTGAAACGCGCCACCATCATTGGCGAGACCACCGGAGGCGGCGCCCATCCCGTCAACGGTCACCGCATCGACGACCACTTCATGATTGGCGTGCCCTTCGCCCGCGCCATCAACCCCATCTCCAAAACCAACTGGGAGGGAACCGGCGTCGTGCCCGACGTGAGGGTTCCCGCCGCCGACGCCCTAGCCACCGCCCAAAAACTCGCCGCCGAAAAACTCGGGTCGAAATAACCTCCCCCGATGCGCCTTTGTAGGGGCCGCCTATCGCAGTGACAGGACTGCTAGTCGGCAGTTTGAGTGCCTATGTTGCAAGAGACCAAAGTTTGCGGTGGAACGAAGTCTTTGATCGCTTTGGGGGTATAGAAGCAGAAGCGAGTGTGATGAATCTTTCCAAACTGATCGGAATAAGCAATGCACCCATTCATTCGCAAGCGATATTGGGAAACATCTTCTGTACCGCCGTATCCAACTTTTGCGTCAGAAGGAAATGCGAATCGATCGTTTGGGAAGAGGGTTGGTCCAGTCGGCGGAACGATAACAGTTTCAGGCCTGCCAGACACGACTGTCTGACTGCGATTCTCAATAACTCCCAAGTCGGCCATCGAACAACTCGCAGTTTCGGCGCTCTTAATACGCTCTAGAAATTCTTTTACGTTCTTACTGCTATCTATTTCCGAAATTGGATTGATGTTTACATGCAAAGCAGGAGATGGTCCGTAGTTTCTGGCAGCTATGGTTACCACGTACTCTAATTCATTTCTATTATGAGTAGCGTGCAATCTGTCTTGTATAACTGGCACTCCTTCTACTCCAATCCAAGGACGATTGCTTGTCACCAAGGCATCGTGTGCAGTATTGGCAGCACTGGTTGCGGCATCGGCAGCATCCTGGGCAGCTTTAGTGGATTTACGCATTTCCGTCAACTGGCCGTTGTAAATGCTCAAGGCATACATCCCGACTACAACCAGCGCACCATTAATAAACAGACTGCCAAACTCAAACCATCGAAATTCCCGGCGTATTTCCTGGGCAACTGTTGGTTGGTCATTGGCGTCATTCTCAGTCTTCGTTCTAACTTTGCTTTGTTCCGGTGTGGAGGTAGAACTTTCGGGCTGCGTCGGCGAATGTTGCTCGGCACTGTTGGTAGGTTTATCGCTGTTGAGATCACTTGTCATCGTGCAGGCCTCCGGCTAGGGACAAACTGAGGCTTTGAAAAAAGCCGGAATGCATCGAGGGACCAAAAGCAAAAGAGAGATTTGAACAAACCATGACTGCGCTCTCTCGAGTAGAGAAAATAGAACTTTCAGAGACGATAAAGAAAAAACCGGAGAAACGCAAGGATTAGGCGGCTCTACGATGGCCGCGGCGGGCGGCGCGGACGCTCGTGGGGTGTCGCAGCCTTCGGTTCTTAGCCTGTAGGTTTTGACTCAATCACTGGCAATCCCAACTTCAACGACTTGACCAGGCCTGATGCTCCTCAGAGCGGAGAGTGCGTCGGGAATATGTGGCCGAATGTCATCGAGGTCATTTGACACTGTGCAGATAATCAAGACGGCGATATTCCGGCCTCTGAGGTTCTGTTGATGACGGATGTTCTTGTCTATCGTGACGAAGACATCGAATTTCTTTTCGGCCAACGCGAGCAGCTCACCATTTTCTTTCCCACTGAATCCAGCCTCCTGAACGGTCTCGCCTTCGTACCCGCCCTCCACAAAAAGATACTTTGTTCTTCGAGGCAAGCACTCGTCCAGGAGCAGTTTCATTTCAGAGTGGCCGTAAGGCTGATCCTGGCTTCTTCCAGAGCGGCAATGGCGTCACTACGGCTCACGCTGGGGAAGTCCTCCAGAAATTCGCTTAGACTCCGTTCGTGCCCCAAATAATCAGTCAGGGACTTAAAGGGGACTCGCGTCCCGCGAAACACCGGCTCACCGCTGAGAATCGCTGGATTGCTAACGATAATACCCGAGGCCATTCCTTTGACGCTCCTCTCCAGATTCTAGCCCATCTCGCAAGTCCCATCCACTAAACCCCATCGCTTTTGCCTCGAATTCTTTCACTTGACTCGCATTACCGTTGTGGTATAATACCCCTATTGATTACTGCGCCCCGGCTCCAGCCGGGGCGTTTCTGTTTTAGGCCCATGTTTGTAGCGTCAGCATCCTTGCTGGCGTTTCTTGCTTTGTTGTAGGGGGCGCTTCAGCGCGTCCTGCTTTTAATCCGTAATCCCAAAACTCAACTCTAAGGAGACTTTTATGTCCTCTCTCAGTGCAAAGGACCGCGTGTCCTTGTGTTCGTTTACTTTCTCGGATGGCCGCCGCTGCCAGACTCCTCGCTTCCGCAACAATCCCCGCTTCTGTCCCTACCACGCCCAAAAAGAAGCCCGCGCCCGCGCCGCGCAAAAACTCGGCAAAGACCTCACCTACTTCTTCTCCGGCGACTACCTCTCTGCCTGCGATCTCAGCACCACCCTGGGACGCCTCATCCCTGCCGTTATCCGCGGCGATGTAAAACCCAGAGCTGCCCGCACCGTCGCCTACCTGGCGCAAACTCTCCTGCAGGCCATTCACATCTCCCAGCACGAATACATCAACGCTTTCGGCTCCGACGCCTGGCGCCAATCCGTCCGCAACTCCGTCAACTACAACCACGACTACCTCTTCCCGCCCACCCCAGAATCCCAGCACCGCGAGTCTTCCGCCCCGGCTACCGCGACTGCCGCGAACTCGCCCGCCCCCGAACCGCAACAGCCCGCCTCCGCGGCGCCATCGCCCCATCCTCAACACACATCGCCCCCGCCTCGATCAGCCGAACCCCCGGTGAATTGTCATTCCGAGCGCAGCGAGGAATCTGCTTCTTCTTCAAACTCGTCACTCGCCACTCACCACTCGCCACCTCCTCAAACCCCACAACCGGCCCCACCGCCGCACACCCCTTTACCTCCCACGAGCGCCGAATTCGTCGAGCAGGTATTGGCTCGCTTGAAACCTGCTTCTTCCGCTCCCCCCGCCACATCTCCGCAACCCGCCCAAACACCAAGTTGTCATTCCGAGCGTAGCGAGGAACCTGCTTTCTACTCTTCCTCCGCACCATCTCCAGCCTCTGCCCAAGCCCCGCAAACCGCTTCACCCTCTTCCCACGTCTGTCATCCTGGGCGTACCTGTTAGCGCCGATGCAAAAATCCCCATAGTGCCGGTTGAATTTTCCCCACCCTTTAACGTGGTAAACCGTAGACCACTCCATACGGAGGAGGTTCCGAAACTTGTTAAGGGGGCGCGACGTGCAAGAACTGAAAGA
>Ga0209648_10001676_pt1 | contig 17979 bp, 17 predicted proteins | sample GraSoi2013_115cm_FD_185830 | JGI IMG/M metagenome (GOLD analysis project Ga0209648, IMG submission 185830) | Grasslands soil microbial communities from the Angelo Coastal Reserve, California, USA - Sample 9_17_2013_115cm (SPAdes) (version 2) | ecosystem: Environmental > Terrestrial > Soil >...
CTCGAGATGCAGCAACATCATCCGCCCCCACAATTGCGCACCCTGCGCCGCGACGTGCCGGACCCGCTCGCGGCCGTGGTGGCGCGAGCCCTCGCCAAGGCGCGAGTCGAGCGCTGGCAGACGGCGACCGAAATGCGCGCCGCGCTCGTCCCCTTCCTCGACCCCGCCTGAGCGGAGGCCGCTGACGCCGGGCCTCGTCCACCGCGGTTCTGCGTCCCCGGCTGGCCGGCGGCTCGGCCACCCGCTACACTGACGCCATGCGCCGCCTGCGGTCGAGTGCGCTCCTCGCCACGCTCGTCCTCGCCGCCTGCCAACCCCGGGCGCGGCGCCTGCTGCTCCTGGACTTGACGCTCGCCGACCCCGCGCTCCTGAACGGCACCAGCCAGCCCTGGCACGCGGCGGGCTACACGGTGGAATACCGTCGCTTCTATCCGCACCTCACGCGGGGCGATCTCGACCGCTACCGCACGCTCATCTTCCTGCTCGGCCGCGAGCCCGAAGCCCCGTCCGACGCCCTGGTCGCCGGCGATCTCGCCCTCCTGACGGAGTGGGTGCTCCGGGGAGGCACCGTCGTTCTGGGCTACGACGCCGACGGCGAGGGATACTTGGACCGCTGGACGGCGAACCGCTGGCTCGACTTCGAGGGCACGGGTATCGCGATCGGAGACCGGCTGCTCGAGGACACCGTCGCCCGCGTGGTGACGACGACCGGCCGGTCTCAGCCCTGGGCGGAAGCGCGTGCCGTCGGCGATGAGCCGCTCGGCTCGGTGTACGACCCGTTTCCGCTGGGTCGCAACGACGTCGTCGCCGCACGTGACCCGTCGGCCCTGCTCGCCGTGACGTCGCGGCACGCGTTCGTCCGCGCGCCGCGCCAGCCGTCCGCGCGGGGCGGGGCCGGGGTGGTAGCCGCCGCGCGCATCGGCGAGGGCTTGGTGGTCGTCGTCAGTCGCCACGCGCTCGCTGCCCTGGGGCCGCAGTTCCGCGCGACCACGGCCCCGCTGCTGCCGTTCGACGCGCTCGAGCGGACCGAGGCGTTCCTCACGGCGTTGGCGCGATGGACCCGGCGCCCCGCGGAGTGGGCCCATGTCCCTCCCGCCGCGCACGGCGGCCCGCTCACACTCGACCAGGCGCCCCTCCGGGTCGAACTCGCGTCCCCGCGGCTCGCGCCGCCGAGCGGGGTGGACACGACCCTGCTCCCGCTCGTGCCGGACCCGGGCCTGTCGCGCGCGACGAGCGTCCCTGAGTGGCTGCGGCAACAAGGCATGCGGGTGCTCTGGGCGCCGCTCGTACCGAGTCGCGACGGGCGTCATGTGATGCGCTCCGGGGCGTCGCTCGACTCGCTCGTCGCGCTGCTCGATGTCGGCGGGTTCAACCTGCTCGGCGGCGACGCCGCCCCTGAGAGTGCGGACTCGCTGCACGTGCGCTGGGAAGAGCGCGACGCGGTGCACCGCGCCTGGGCCGCCGCCGTGGGCCGGCTCGAGCCCACGAGCGTGGCGTGGATTCCGGTGCTCGACTATGGCAACGCCCGCCGCACGTCCGCCGACTCCTCGCGCGGCGCGCGCGGGGAGGCACTCGCGTCCCCGTGCGCGCTCGACTCGGCGCTGTGGGCGGAGGGGCTGGCCACGGCCTACGGCGCGCTCGGCCGGCTCGCCGCCGACCCGCGCACGGGCGTGATCGCGCTCGGCCTGGACGTCGGCGGCACGCGGAGCTACTCCATGGGTCAGGACTTCTGCGACGCCGCGTGGCGCCGCGGGGTGGCGGGCCTTCCCCAAGCCGCCGCACTAGACTCGCTGCCCTACGCGGCGCGCTACGCGGCGCTGCGCGACACCGGCCTACTGCAGCGCTATTACCAGGCCCTCGAAAGCGAAGTCGCCGCGCGGGGCGCGGTGGTGCGCGACCGGGTGCTCAAGCAGCGGCGCGATCTGCTTTTCGCGTTCCGCCTGCCCCAGCCGCCGGCCGACTGGTTCACCCTCGGCCTGTTGCGCGGGTTCGACCTGCCCGACCGCCCGCTGCTCGTGTTCACCCCGGAACCGCGCCCGCGCGAGCTCTTGGCGCTGTACCGCGCACGCGGCCTCAACCTGGCCCACGCCGTGGCGCTGCCGTTCGCCGCCCTCGGCACCCGCGACCTGGTGGGCCTCAAGCGCCTCGTATTCGACGAGAATGACGGGTTCTGGCTCAGCGCCGACGACGCCCCCGCCGCCGCGAAGCGCTTGCCGCTCGACAGTTTGGGCCGCTGGCTGCGGCGGCTGGCGAAGCCAGCCTTGCACCAACCCTTCGCAAGCCCGTAGGTTTCCTACCGGTGGCGGTAGGGTGCGATGGTCGCGGCACGCTGGCTGGTGTGGTGTGCCGAGGAAAGTCCGAGCTCCACAGGGCAGACTGCCAGGTAACGCCTGGGCGCCGCGAGGCGACGGAAGGGCCACAGAGAACAGACCGCCTCTGAATAAGAGGTAAGGGTGAAACGGTGGGGTAAGAGCCCACCGCGCGTCTGGTAACAGGCGCGGCACGGTAACCCCCAGTCGGAGCAAGGCCAAGTAAGCAGCGAGACCCTGCCCGGGTCGTCTGAGCTGCGGGTAGGCCGCGCGAGGTGGCTGGCGACAGCCATCCCAGAGAGATGACCATCTGCCCGCCACGGCGGGCGAACAGAACTCGGCTTATGGCCCTACCGCCCACCTCCTGATGACGGCACCGAAGCCCTATCCCGCGCAATGGGAGCAGGTCGCCGACCTGCGGGTGTTCCGTACGACCGCACAGGAATGGGAGAAGCTGATCGGGTGGCGCACCGACATGCGGAAGCGCGGCTGGAAGCTGCTGCGCGTCTCGAGCGAGGGCAGCGAGATGGTCGCCGTATTCGGCCGCACGAAAGGCACCACGTCGGCACCCGCCTAGCGCCTACGCAGCTCGTGCGGGCGCTGTACGCGGCGGCGGCGCTGACCGCCGCCTGCAGCTCGGGACGGGCGGTCACGCCGCCCCCGGCCGTCGCCCCCAGCCCGTACGCGCCCGCGGCGTCCCAACCCGCGGCACCCCCGACGCCGCCCGCCAAACCCCGCGCCGACCCGGTGCGCTACGGGCCGAGCGCGGTGCGCTACCTCGTGCACCGCCAGCTCCACATCCAGCAGGCCCTCGGGGACCAGAACCAGATGCAGGACCTCGGCGTGCGGATCTTCGTCGCCCTGGCGATCACGGGGCCCGCCGACGCCGTCGGCTACCCGACCACGGTGACCGTCGATTCGATGGTGGCCGACTCCGGCACGCCGCCGCGCGTCGCCGACAACCTCGTCAAGGTGCGCAAGCTCGTGTTCGCGGGCCGGGTGGTGGCGAAGGGGGAGTTCGTGAACGCCGTGCCGTCCGATAGCGCGCTGGCGCAGTCGGTGGTCCAGTTGCTCGGCAACTTCCGCGACTTCCTGCCGCGCCTGCCGGCGGGCGGCGTCAAACCGGGAGCGGCGTGGACCGACACGGTGGAAACCACCCAGAAGGGCAGCGACGCCGAGGGCTCGCGGCGCACGATCATGCACGCGAGCGCCACGCCGTGGGGCGACCAGGCGGGCGTGCCTACGCTCCGCGTGGAGAGCAGCCAGAGCTACAGCGTGTCCGGCAGCGGCAAGAATGCCGGTCAGCCCTACGAGCTGGCGGGCAGCGGCAGCGCGAACGGTACCGCGCTCCTCACCGCCGATGGCCGCTACATGGGTGGCGAGTCCCGCGACTCGACGACGCTGACCATCCGCCTCCCGGCGCAAGGCGTCTCGGTCCCCGTGGTCCAGCTGACCCGCACGACCATCGCGGTGCTGCCGTAGGAGGTGGCGGTCGGGCCGCCCGGCGGTCGGTCGGACTGCTGGCGCTGCTCGTTCTCGGGACGCGCACGGCCCCGGCCCAAGTCGCCCCCAACCGCACGACCCGATACCTCGACCCGAGCGACGTCAGCGATGCCCGCGCCGTGTGGGTGAACCCCGCGGGCCTGGCACGCTACGAGGAGGCGTCCCTCCACCTCGATCTGAGCGTGGTGGACCCCGGCGCGGCTGGGCGCCTGCGTCAGCTCACCCTCGGCGTGAACTCGCGCGGGCTCGCGTTTGGCTACCAGCGGGATGTGTTCGCCGACGGCGGGCGGGGCCACACCTATCGCGTCGGGTTCGCCGCGGGGCACGCCGGCCTCGCGGCGGGCGTCGCCGCGGCGTTGTACCGCGGCGCCACCACGGGGACGGGGTGGGACCTGGGCCTGCTGTATGATTGGACCCCGAGCGTGTCGCTCGCCGGGGTCGTCCAAAACGTCGGCCGGCCGAACGTGCGCGGCACGACGCTCCCCGTCACCTACGTACCGGGCGCGACGCTGCACCTCCTAGGGGCGCGCGCCGCCCTCTCCGCGAGCAGTCGGCTCACGTCCGCCGGCGTAGTGGGCTACTCCCTCGGCGCGCGCGCGCGATTCACCGATGCTCCGCAGCTCCCGCTCGCGCTGCTCGCGCGCATCGACACCGACCGCGCGTTGCACGGCGCCGGCTTCGCGTTCGGCCTGTCCCTCGGCGCCCAAGACTTCGCCGGCCTCCTCGCTACCGCACCCGGCAACCTGGGCCGCATCGACGCGGTCGACCTGTATGGCGTGTCGACGCGTCGCTTCCGGCCGGGTCGAATCCTCAGGGACTGAGCTAAAGGGTGCGCCGCGCCGGCACCGCCCCAAGCAGCTGGCGCAGCCGGGGCACGAGTCCGTAGACGTCGCGCGCAGAGAGGCTTCGAAACACGGTGTCCCGGCGCGACAGCGACACCGCGAGGACGAGTCGCACCGCGAGTCCGCCCCGCACCGTCAGGCCGTAGCGCGCGTGCACGCTGTCGCGGGCATAAGTGCGCACGCCATGGGGCGTCACGATCGCGACCGTGTGGCGCGCCACGACGAGTAGCGTCGTGTCGTCCGCGCCCTGCGGGGCGAACACGTACAGCGGGACGTCGCCCCGCGCGACGGCCCCTTGGTGCCGCAACGCCTGGACCAGGCTGTCGGGAACGGGAGCACTGAGCGCGACGCGCGGCGGCTTCGACAGTAGCGTGGCCGCCACGACCACGAGGGCCGCCACCGCCGCCAGGCCGACGACGGCGCGGACGGCCCCGACCACGAGCCCCGGGCCGAGGCGCACATTCTCCTTGGCGGCCGTCGGTAGGGCCGCGACGAGCGCGTGGCTCAGCTCGTCGGCGGACTGGTAGCGCTCCGCGGGATCCTTGGCCAGCATGCGGTCGAGGACCGCGGCGAGCGCCTGCGGCACGTCGCTGCGGACGCGCCGGATCGGCACGGGCTCGGCCGTCGCCTGCTTCATGAGGATCGACTGGGCGGACTCACCGTCGAACGGCGGGACGCCGGCGAGCAACTGGTACAGCACGACCCCCAGGGCGTAGATGTCCGAGCGCGCGTCGACCCGCTCGCCCGTCGCCTGCTCGGGGCTCATGTAGTGGGGCGTGCCCACGACCATCCCCTCGGTCGTGAGCTGACTCGCCGACGCCTCCTGAGCCGCCTTGGCGATTCCGAAATCGGTGACCAGCACGTGCCCCGCGCCATCGAGCAGGATGTTGTCGGGCTTCACGTCCCGGTGCACGACGCCGTGGGCGTGCGCGCAGCCGAGCGCATCGGCCACCTGGCGCGCGATGCGAGCCGCGTCGGCTACGGACAGCCGCCGGTGCGTCTCGATGAGCTGGCGCACCGAGGGTCCGTCGACGCAGCGCATCACGATGTAGAGGACTTCGTTCTTATAGCCGCCGACCTTGTAGATCGGCACGATGTGCGGGTGCTCGAGCTGCGCGCTGGTGCGCGCCTCGCGCACGAATCGCTCGGCGAGACCGGGCGACGGCGTCTGCCCGAGATCGAGGACCTTGACGGCGACGTCGCGGTTGAGCGCTGGCTGTCGCACGCGGAACACCGCGGCGAAGCCGCCTTCGCCCAACAGGTCTCCGACGCTAAATTCCTTGCCGAGGGCCTTTTGGAGGCGACGGCGGAGCGTGGCGATATCGAGCGACATGGCGGAGGCGAAACGTAGGAACGGGCGCCGGGTGGCGCTAGGGACCGCGGCGCTCGTCGGCGTGTGGCTGTTCGGCGTGTGGCCGCCGCCGCTGTGGTGGCGCGATCACTGGCCGCGCGAGACGGCGCTGATGCGCGCGGCGCCGCGGGGACGGAGCGACACGGCGGGGGCGGCGGTGGTCCACGCGACACCGTTGGCCGCGCTGGCTCCGCTGCTGCCACGGATGGTGGTGATCGGTGAGGACTCCCGCTTCCGCACGCACCACGGGATCGACCCGACGGAGATCGCCGACGCGATCGGCGCGGACCGGCACCGCGGTGTCCGGGCCACACTCGTCGCGGCGTGGCGGGAGCGCGACAGGCTGCGGGGCGCGAGCACGATCACCCAGCAGCTCGCCAAGAACTTGTACCTCTCGTCGTCGCGCAATCCGCTGCGCAAGCTGAAAGAAGCGATGACCGCCCTGCGCCTCGAGGTGGCCCTGTCGAAGGACCGGATCCTCGAGCTCTACCTCGGCGTTGCCGAGTGGGGCCCGGGCGTGTGGGGCGCGGAGGCGGCGAGCCGCGCCTACTTTGGCGTGCCACCGGCGCAACTCACGGACGTCGAGGCCGCCGCGCTCGCCGCGACGCTGCCGCACCCTCGCAGCTCGAATCCGATCTTTCGCCCCGAGCGCATGCTCGCCCGGCGCGACCTCATCCTGGCGCGCTATCGCGGCGCCGACGTCGCTCTCCCCACCGAGGAGGATGCGGACTCACTGCCGCTCGGCGGGGTGCCGGAGCCGGCGCCGGCGTCGGTGCCCGAGTCGAGCGACGTCCGGCTGCCGGTCGCGGCCGAGAGCAGCGCGGTCGAGCGCTCCCCGGACGACACCACGCTCACGCGACAAACGGCGCGCGGTGGCCGGGACAGCTTGCCCTGACCACCGCGCGCTCGGCCTCCGCCCGCACCCGACGGGTTTAGTCGACCAGCCGTAACGGCATCACGAGCGCCATGTAGCTTGCCGGATCGTCCCACCCGACCGGCTCCACCGTCGCCGCGCGCTCGGGGGCCTTGAAGGTGAGCCGCACCTCGTCCGTCGGCATGTACTTGAGGATCTCGAGCAGGTAGGTCGCGTTGAAGCCGATCTCGAGCGGCTCGCCCTCGTACGTCACGGCGAGCTCGTCTTGTGCCTCGCCCAGATCGGGCGTCTGGACCGAGAACTTGACGGCGCCACCGGAGAAGGCGAGCCGGATCCGGTGCGTCTGATCGCTCGCGACGACGCTCATCCGGCGCAGCGCCGCGGCCATGGCGGCCTTGTCGACCGTCGCGAACTTGTCGTTCTCGCGGGGAATCACCTGCTCGTAGTTCGGATACGGCCCCTCGATGAGCCGGGAGAAGACGAGCGTGTTGCCGGCGCGGAACCCGATGTGGTTGTCGGACCGGGCGATCTCGAGTGCCTCCTCGGCGGCAAACAGGCGGCGGATCTGCTCGAGCGCCTTGGGCGGCACGATCAAGTCGGCTGTGGACCCACCCTTCGCGGGCACGTCCATCTTGGCGAGGCGATGCCCGTTCGTCGCCACCATGCGCATATGGTCGGGCCGGAGCTCCCACAGCACGCCGTTCAGGATCGGGCGGCTCTCCTCGCTGGAGGCGGCGAAGGCGACGTGGCCCACCAGCTTGTGCACCACGCCCGCCGCCGCCTTCCAGGCGGCGTCGAACTTGACCGCCGGGAACGACGGAAACTCCTCGCGCGGCAGGCCCAGCAACTTGAACTTGGCGCGCCCGCACTCGATCCCCACGCGCGCCTCGCCGGCTGCGGTGATGCGCACGGGGCCGGAAGGCAGCTCGCGGGCGATGTCCACGAGCTTCTTGGCGGGGAGCGTCACCGCCCCCTCGGCATCCACCTCGGCGGGCACCGTCGTCGTCACCGCAATGTCGAGATCGGTGCCCGAGAGACGCAGTCCCTGCTTCGTGACCTCCACCAGGACGTTCGCGAGGACCGGCAGGGTGGTCTTCGCGGGGATGGCCGCCGCCACCGCGCTTAACCCTTCCTGCAGCTGCTCCCGCGTGATCGTGAACTTCATCCGCTTCGTCGCCTCTCCAATGTGGAGTAGAATCTACTGCCTCTACTTATAGAACTACTAATAGTAGTAGTAGTAGAGAGCCGGCAAATGTGGGTGAACCACACTAACCCGTTGGGTAACCAGATCGCGTAGGGAGTGCTGACCCGATGTGGGCGTGATGTTGGGAGTGTTGGCAATCCGCCGCTTTCCCACGTTCCCGCCAGTGCCTCCACATCGCCCACAATGCCCACATTCCCCTTCCCACACGCCAGCTACAGTGCGGACAACTCCTGGCGCGCCATTTCGACGCGATCCTTGAAGGTCCGGTCCCGCACCATCTGCCGCTCGACCTTGTCCACCGAGTGAATCACGGTCGAGTGGTCCCGCCCCCCGAACGCCTGCCCGATCTCGACCAGCTGCATCCCCAGCATGTCACGCGCGAGGTACATCGCCACCTGGCGCGGGACCGTGAGGGTCTTGGTGCGCGCCTTGGACCGCAACCCCTCGGGGGTGACGCCCCAGCGCCGCGCCACGACTTCCTGGACCCGATCGATGCTGGGCGTGGCCTGGGCAGCGTAGCCGGCCGCCTCCTCGCCCTGGCGGATCTTGTCCGACAGCGCTTCGCGCGCGAGCTCGATCGTCACCTCGCGGTTCTTGAGCGAGGCGAACAAGAGGAGCTTGATGATGCAGCCCTCGAGCTCCCGCACGCTCGAGCGGATGTGCTCGGCGATGAACCGCAACACGTCGTCCGGGATGGTAAGCTCGAGGTGGTCCTGCTCCGCCTTCTTCCGCAGAATCGCGATCCGGTGCTCGAGATCGGGGTGCCCGATGTCCGCGACCAACCCCCACTCGAAGCGCGAGATCAGCCGGTCCTCGAGACCCGGGATCTCCTTCGGCGGCCGGTCCGAGGTCAGCACGATCTGCTTGTGCCCCTCGAACAGCGCGTTGAAGGTGTGGAAGAACTCCTCCTGCGTCATTTCCTTGCCCTCGAGGAAATGGACGTCGTCGACCAGGAAGAGATCCACGTCGTTGCGGTAGCGGCGCCGGAACTCGGACATCGTGCGTGCGTGGATCGACTCGATGACCTCGTTGATGAACTGCTCGGCACCGAAGTAGTGGACGCGGGTCGCGGGGTATTTCGTGAGGACGGCGTGGGCGATCGCTTGCATCAGGTGCGTCTTGCCGAGCCCCGTCGCGCCGTAAATGAAGAGCGGGTTGTACGTCTTACCGGGCGCCTCGGCGACGGCGTGCGCCGCCGCCGCGGCCAGCTCGTTCGATTTGCCGATCACGAACGTCTGGAACGTGTAGCGCTCGTTGAGCGGCGTGGTGGGCACGCCGGTCTTGTCGGGCGCCGTGGGCTCGCGCGGGGCCACGAAGAAGTCCATCTGCGGGCGCTGCTGGCGGTCCTCCTGCACGCGGAACACGACCGCGGTCGGTCGCCCGAACACGCGCTCCGCCGCACGCGCTAACACGCTCGCGTGCTTCGACTCGTTCCATTCAACGGCGAATTGATCGGGCGCGCCGACGATCAGCCGGCCGTCGTCGAGTGCGATCGGCACCGCCGGCTCGAGCCACGTGCGCACCGTCGCGTCGGGGAGTTCGCGCCGGGCCTCGTCGAGAAGGCGTCTCCAAGCTTCTTGAGTTGACTGCTCCATCCGCGAGTAACGAAAGGTGGGACGTCCAGCAAGGGCGGCCAGATACTACGCCTCGCATGTGGAAAAGTCAACCTTGACCGCCGCTCGGACGACCGTGTAGTTTCCCGGCCTCACGAGAGGAACGTATGGGTCCGACGTATCGCCCGCGCAATCGGCGGCGCATCAACAAGCATGGCTTCCGCAAGCGCATGAAAGATGTATGGGGGCGCGCCGTCCTGTCCCGCCGACGGAAGAAGGGGCGCAAGCGCCTCACCGTCCGTCTGCCTTCCAAGCACCGGAGCCACTAACGCGAGAGCGGTATCCGCGTCGCGTGCGCCTGGCGCGCGGCTCGGATCTCACGGCCTGCTGGGACGAGGGTCGCCACTGGCACACTCCGCACCTCGACCTGGCGTGGCGTCGGAACCCGATCGGCCACCCACGCATGGGCATCGTCGTTCCCCGCTTCCAGTTCACCGCGGTGGCGCGCAATCGCTTGCGCCGCCGACTGCGCGAGATTCTGCGGCGCGATGCGCTCGCCCGACTCCCCGCCGTCGACCTGGTCGTGCGCGCCAAGCGGACCGCGTACGCGGCCCCGTTCGCCGCCCTGCGCGCCGAATTGACGGCGGGCGTGACGCACATCACATGAGCATCGCGCGCTGGCCCCGACTGACCGTCATGGCGCTGATCCGCGTCTACCAACGCACCCTGTCGCATCTCGTGTGGACGCAGTGCCGCTTCGTGCCGTCCTGCTCGCGCTACACCTGGGAAGCGGTGGAACGCTATGGCGCGCTGCGCGGCTCGTGGCTGGGCGTGAAGCGGATTCTGCGCTGCCATCCGCTGCATCCCGGCGGCTACGATCCGGTGCCCTGAGGCCGCCCCTGTGGAACGACGCCTGATTCTGGCCATCCTCCTGATGCTCGTCGTGCTCGTGGTGCCGAGTATTCTGTTTCCGCCACGGAAGCCCGTCGGTCCGCCCGGCGGCCGGGCGGACACGACCGCCCGGACGGAACCGGCGGCCCCGGAATCCGCGGCGGCGGCGGGGGCGGTGGGGGCGGCGGCGCTCCCGGTTGTCCGGCCGCCCGAGCGGTCCGCGCGCGCCCCGGCTGAAACGGTCTGGGTCACGTCGCCCCAGTACCGGCTCGGCTTCAGCACGCGCGGCGCGTCGCTCGTGCGGGCCGAGCTGCTCGGCTACCGCTCCTTCGCTCCCGCGGACTCGGGGCGGGCGGTCCAGCTGGTGCCGACCGGCGAGGCCTGGCTCGTGTACGCGCGCGCCGGTGAGAGCGACACGACCGCGCTGTCCGACTGGAGTTTCTCGCCCAGTGCCGCCGGCCTCCACGTCGGCACCGATAGCGCGACGTTGACGTTCAGCGCCGAGCGGGGCGGCGCCCGCATCTCGATCGCGTACCGCTTCTATCCGACCGAGTATCACTTCGGGGTGCGGGGCCGGCTCGAAGGGTTCGGCGCGAGCGGCGCCACTCTGCTGCTCGGCATGGGGGACGGGCTGCGCTCGGTCGAAGCCGATTCGCTGGACGATTTCCACCACTACGCGATCGTCACCAAAGCGGCGAAGACGCAAAGCACCGGCTTCGAGTCGCTCAAGCCGGGCGAGCGCAAGATCCTGGACGGGCCGTTCGAGTGGGCCGGGGTGAAGTCGAAATACTTCTTCCTGGCGGCGCTCGCGATCGAGCCGAACCAGCCGCAGTTCGGGGCTGCGGTCGCGGTGGGGGGGCCGCGCACGGTGAGCACCTCGTCGCTGTTCGGTCGCTCCACCGTGGCGACGCGCATGGCGTTCGCGCTCACCCTGCCGGTGCCGCCCGCCGGCGAGTTCCGCCACGAGGTGTATCTCGGGCCGCTCGAGTATCGCCGCGTCGCCCGGCTCGGGCATGGGCTCGACGACGCGAACCCATACGGCGGCTTCCTCCGCCCGATCATCCAGCCGGTGTCGGTGCTGGTGGTGAACATCCTCATCTGGATGCACAGCCAGCTCAACCTCGCCTACGGCTGGGTGCTCGTCATCTTCGGCGTGATGGTGCGCGCGCTCTTGTGGCCGCTGAACCAGCGCGCCATGGAGTCGAGCATTCGGATGCAGGCGGCCGCCCCGGTCATCAAGCAGGTCCAGGACCGTTACAAAAACGAGCCGGAGCGGCTGCAGCGGGAGATGCTGCGGGTCTACAAGGAGCATAACGTCAACCCGCTCGGTGGCTGCCTGCCCATGCTCTTGCCGATGCCGGTCCTGTTCGCGCTGTTCTTCGTGTTCGCGAACACGATCGAATTCCGGGGCGTGCCGTTCCTGTGGATCCCGGACCTGGCGCGCCCCGACCCCTTGTACATCATCCCCATCATCATGGGGCTGTCGATGTTCGTGCTGTCGAAGGTGGGGCAGATCGGCGTGCCGCCGAACCCGCAGACGAAGACCATGGTGTACTTCATGCCGGTCTTTATGACGATCCTCTTCCTGCGCTTCGCCTCGGGGCTGAACATCTACTACGCCGTGAGCAACATCTTCAGCATCCCGCAGCAGTACCTGATCGCGCGGCGCCGCTTGCGGGAGCAGGGGAAGCGCTCCTAGGGGCAGCCGCGGAGAGAGGGAGACGCGTGCTCGCCGATCCCATCGTTGCGCTGGTGACGCCGCCTGGGCGCTCGGCCCTCGCCATGATTCGGCTGTCCGGGCGCGGCGCGTTCGACGTCGCGGCGCGCGTGCTGCGACCCTTTCACTCCGAGCCCCCCCGCACCGTCCGCCGGGTCCACGTCGTGCACCCGGCGACCGGGGCGCGCGTGGACGACGCCCTCGCCGCCTGCTTCCCCGGGCCCCGCTCCTACACCGGGGAGGACCTGGTCGAGCTCTCGACGCACGGCGGCCTACTCGTCCCCGCCGCCGCCGTGAGCGCGCTCGCGGCGGCGGGCGCGCGGCTCGCGGCGCCGGGGGAGTTCAGCCGCCGCGCGTTCGTCAACGGTAAGCTGGACCTGCTCCAGGCGGAGGCGACCGCCGATCTGATCGACGCGGGATCGCCCGCCCAGGCGCGCAGCGCCCTCCACCAGCTCGACCGCGGGTTGTCGGTCCGGCTCGAACGGCTTCGCGCCGAGCTGCTCGAGCTCGAGGCGCTCATCGCCTACGACATTGATTTCCCGGAGGAGGACGAAGGCGTCGTGGCGCCGGCGAAGGTCGAGCACGCCTGGCGGACCGCCCGCAACCGGATCGCGCAGCTGCTGCTGACGGCACCCGAGGGGGAGCGGTTGCGCGAAGGGGCATTGCTCGTGATCGCCGGACGCCCCAACGCGGGCAAATCGTCCCTCTTCAACACCCTGCTCGGCACCGAGCGCGCCATTGTCACCGAGGTCCCGGGGACCACGCGCGACGCGATCGAGGCGTACGCCGTGCTCGAAGGCTTCCCCTTTCGGTTGGTGGACACGGCGGGCCTGCGCGACAGCGTGGACCGCGTGGAGCGCCTCGGGATTGAGGTGAGCCGCAAGTATCTCGCCGCCGCCGATCTGGTGGTGTTCTGCGAGGCGGCGGACGAGGGACAAGGAGACGGAGAGGGAGCGGGCGCCGCTCGGGCGGCGTTCCTCGCGGCGTGCCGCGCACCCGTCGTGCGGGTGCGCACCAAGATCGATCTCGCAGCCGCCGCACCGCTGCCGGACGCCCCGCCCGGGGTGTCGGTCCTGAGCGGCGCGGGGCTCGCCGAGCTCAAGCGGACGCTCGCCCAAGTCGCCTTCGCGCGGCTGCTCGCGCTCGGGGACGTGGAGCCGGTGATCACGCGGGCGCGCCACCGCGACGCGCTCGAACGCGCGCTCGCCGAAGTGGACGCGTTCGGGGCCGCCCGGCAGGCGGGTGTGGACGCGGCCGCGACCGCGACCCACCTGCGCGCGGCGGTGGGCGCGCTCGACGACTTGATCGGCGTCGTGACACCCGACGACGTGCTCGATCGCGTGTTCGCGAGCTTCTGCGTCGGGAAGTGACGTGAGCGAGCAGCGCCGTCCGCGGTTGCTGGCCGGTCGCCGCGCCACCATGTTTCCCCACCGCTAGGCGAAGACCTGGAGCCCCCCGTCCCCCCCGTCCCGCCGGCCCGACCCCAAGGAGGTACCGATCGTATGGACGCCCCCGCTGGCGCGCCGCCCATGCGCGCGCCCGAGCGCTGGCTCGCAGTCCTGCGGATCGCGGTCGGGCTGTGGTTCGCGAAGGCGATCTTCACCAAGCTGGCGATCACGCTGGCGTGGGGCTTCTTGCCGGTGCCCACGGCCTCGGACCGATGGATCCACGTGATGCCGAAGCTGGTCGGCCAGTACGCCGCGGGTAACCCCGTGGGGTTCTTCCGGGCCTTCCTCGAGCAGACCGTCGTAAGCCATGCCACCCTATTCGCCCAGCTCACCGCGTTTGGCGAAGCCGCCGTGGGACTGGGGTTAGTGCTCGGCTGCTGCACCGGGCTCGCGTCCGCGATCGGGTTGGTCTTGGGCGTGAACTACGGCCTCGCCGTGGCGTGGCAGGGCTCCGCGCAGCAGGGCTTCCACTACCTGCTGATCACGAGTCTCGTCGTGCTTCTCGCGGTGCGGGCCGGGCGCACCTGGGGCGTCGATGGCTGGGTGCGCGCCCGCCACCCGGGGTCGTGGCTCGCGCGGCTGCCGTTGGGCTAAGGAATGTAGAGCAGGTCGTAGGGCCGTTCGCCCACCGGGACCGTGTGCGCGACCGTGAGCGTAGCGGTCGCGATCACCGAGACGGTGTTCGCGCGGCCGTTCGCCGTGTACAACCAGCGCCCATCTGGCGAGAGGGCGATCCCCCAGGGACGCTGTCCCACCATGATGCGGCCGATCTCGGTGTGGCGCACCGCGTCGATCACGCGCACGCTCGCACCGGCGCCCTCGGTGACGTAGGCGACGCGGCCGTCCGGAGCGAACGCCACCCGCACGGGCTTCGTCGTGCGGTCTCCGATCGGAAACTGGGTGAGGATCGAGTCGCGGGCCGCGTCCACCACGGTGATCGTGCCGCCCGCTTCGGCCGTGACCCACGCCTGCCCGCCATCCGGCGTGAAGGCGATCGTGCGCGGATTGTCGCCCACCTTGAGTGTGCCCCGGACCGCTCCGGTCTTGGCGTCGAGCACCGAGACGGTGCTCGCAGTCTCGGACGTGATGTAGACCTTGGAGCCGTCGCGCGAGATGCCGACGCCCTCCGGCTCGGCCCCGACCGGGGTGGAAAACAGGATGCGATGGGTCGTGGCGTCGATGGCGCTCGCCTTGGCGATCTGCTCGTTCGAGACGTACACGGTGCGGCCGTCCGGGCTCAACACCAGGAGCTCGGGATCGCTGTCGGCGGGGAACGTGGCGGTGAGCTTGGCCTGGGCGACGTCGATCGCGGCGATCGCGTTGTCCTCACCGAGCGCCACGTACACCGTCGCATGATCGGGGCTCAAGGCGAGCCCGCGCGGTCGCTTCCCGACGGGGATCGTGGCGAGCACGGCGTTGGTGCGTGCGGAGATGACCGTGACACTGTTCCCCCGCTCATTGCTCGCATACACGAGGGGGTCGCGCGCGCTGGGGTTCGGGCGCGCCGGGCCCGGGCTCGCGCCGGCGAGGAAGAGCGGCGCGACGGCGCAGACGGCGCGCACGCGGACGGAGCGCCCGGCCGTCAGGCGGGCGGCCGGCTCAGTCGTTGAAGATTGCCTGGTCGGCATGCAGGGCTTTGTCCAGGCCGCGGATTCGGTCCTTGCCGCGGATGTCCTTGAACAGGGCGCCACTCAGATCCGCGCCCGTCAGGTCGGCGTCGGTCAGGTCGGCGCCCGTCAGATTGGCGCGCACGAGGAGGACCTTGCGCAGGTTCGCTCCGGTCAAGTCCGCGCCGCTGAAGTCGACGCCCGTGGCGTCGAGGCGCATGATGCCCATCGACTGATTCCCGGCGTCGGCGCCGAGATCGGCCCGGACAAATTTCGCGCGCTGTGCCTTGGCGTTGCCGATCGGGCCGATGAGCCGGGCCCCGCTGGCGTCGGCGTCGGACAGGTCGGCGCCCGGGAGAATCACGGCGAAGAGGCTCGCGTGGCGCAGGAGGGCGCGCCGCAGGTCGACGCGGTACGCGACGGCGACGTCCAGATTCGCGCCCGAGAAGTCCGCGTCGGTCGCGACCGCGTCGGTGAGCGTGACCGAGAAGAGGCGGGCGTTCGCGAGGTTGGTGCGCACGAGGTGGCAGCGCGTGAGATTGGCACGCTTGAAATCGACGCCCGCGAGGTCGAGGCCCGAGAGGTCCTGCCCGGTGAAGTCGGCTGGCCGCTCGGGCGTGGCCACGGCGAGGGCCGCGAGCACCTGCTCGCGCGTGAGGCGCTCCTGGGCGGGCGCGGGCCGGGCGGCGACGCCGGCGGCCGCCAGCGCGAGGACCAGCGCCCCGAGCCTTCGCAGGCAGCGTCCCCGCTCGCTCACGGACTCTTGGGGTGCAGGTCGGATTGCCGGTGCGGCCGGCCGGGTTTGACCCAGCCGTCACTGCGCGCCTTCACGTACTGGTACAGCTCGTAGATGGCGGACGTATCGAGCATCTGCTTCCACGCCGGCATCCCCTTCGCCAGGCGGCCGTTCAGGGCCGTGGCGACGAAGCTGTCGCGCGGGAACGCGCCCCCGGTGGGGCTGAGCGCCCAGCGCAGATCGGGGGCGGAGGGGTTCACGCCGCCGATCGCGTCCTCGCCGTGGCAGCGGAAGCAATAGACGTGGAACCACTTCCAGCCCTGATAGATGGAATCGGAGACGAGCAAGCTGTCGTGCACCGTGTCGCCGCCCGGGGTGGGGGCGACGGCCGCGCGCGGTGCCAGCAGCGGCACGTTGTACTCCTGCAGGATACGGACGATCTCGTCATGCCGGCGGATGAGCGCCGAGTCGAGTTGCGCCTTCAGTTCCTTGTCGCGATGGCGTACGCCCATCGCCATGTCGAACGCGAACGGCATGCCGGAGACGGGATCCGAGTCCGGCAGTGCGGTCATCGTGAGCGGCACGGGCTCGTGCTTGACCCAATACCCCGCCAAGGGTCCCCACACGATGGCGACGTCGATCGAGTCTTTGGCCAGCGCGTCGAAGATGTCCTGCGGGTGGTCGGCCTTGGGGTCCGGGTTCAGGAAATTACCGAAGCCGACAAGCCCCCTGATCCCGCGGGCACTGAGCGCGTGCGCCGGCGGCGTGTTGGTGTAGTCGTAGCCGATCATGTTCACGCCGATCCGCAGGTGCTTCAAGACCGTGTCGTCGAGCGAGCGCAGCGCGAGGCCGCGGTCGGCGCGGTACACGAAGTGGTAGGTCGAGCGGTAGTACGGTTTCGTGGTGGCCACAGGATCGAGGCCGACCGGCGCCTGGATCATGACGTCGCAGCGGCCCGCGAGGATCGAGGCGCGCAGCATGCCGCGGCGGCCGGGCTGCCAATAGTTGATGACCGTGGCATTGAAATCGCGGGCAATGACATGCGCGATCTTGTTCTCGAATCCCTCCTCCTTGTCGTTGGAGAAGGGCAAATCGTAGGGGTCTGCGCAGATCCGGAGCTCGGCCGGGGGCCGCGGTGCGCCGGCCATGAGGGTGACGGCGACGGCGGCCACGACCGTCGCCGTGGTGAGCGTGGAGCGACTGGAGTGCGGCATGGTTCTCCCCGGTGAGCGGCAGCGGACACGACCAAGTGCGGACGATACTACACCCGGTGCCGGAGCGGGTTCGCTCCGGCACCGGGTGGACTGCGTGCTGCCGAGCTCGCTTCGCGCTGCGTTAGGGCAGCGTGAACACGACCATCGCACCGCCGGCGTTGCTCATGTTGGTGTAGTCGTTGAAGGCGCCGATCGCGCCGAGAGCGGCGGTCGGATCCTCCGTACCAATGTTGAGCGCTACGCCAGCCCCCGCCCAGCCGCCGATGCCCGAGAGCACGGCGATGTACTGCTTACCGTCCGGCGCGAGGTAGGTCATCGGGTTCCCGATGATGCCCGACGGCGTCTTGAACTTCCATAACAGCGTGCCGGTCGTGGCATCCACCGCCTTGAGCCAGCCTTCCATCGTGCCGTAGAACACGAGGCCCCCGGCCGTGGCCAGAGCGCCGCCGTAGGCCGCCAGATTCTCCTTGAGCTCCCACCGCTTGATCCCGGTCGTCGGGTCCCACGCGACGAATGCGCCGCGTTGCCCGTCTTTTCCGGGGTACATCCGCACGATGGCGCCGACGTACGGCTGGCCCGCCGAATACTTCACCTCTACGCCCTCATAGTCCATGCAGATGTTGTTCGTGGGGACGTAGAAGAGCTTGGTCTGCGGTGAGTACGCGGAGGGTTGCTGGTCTTTGAAGCCGATCGCGGCGGGGCAGATATTCTCGGTGTTCTTCTTCGAGGT
>Ga0209648_10001678_pt1 | contig 17975 bp, 12 predicted proteins | sample GraSoi2013_115cm_FD_185830 | JGI IMG/M metagenome (GOLD analysis project Ga0209648, IMG submission 185830) | Grasslands soil microbial communities from the Angelo Coastal Reserve, California, USA - Sample 9_17_2013_115cm (SPAdes) (version 2) | ecosystem: Environmental > Terrestrial > Soil >...
CGGAATACGTGAACTAAAGACTTGCTGCGAAAGAAAACGGGTCAGGCAAGCGCGTCACGCTCGCCTGGCCCACCACACCAACCTTTCAACCCGGAGGGGAGAAACATCGATGCCAGCAAACTCTATCACAACCCAAACTACCAGCGTCAGACGTTTTGCTTTAGGTCAAACGTTCATCACACCCGGAGCAGAAGAAGCGCTCCAAATCGCCGGACAGACGGCGCTTGAATTCTTGCGGCGTCACATGTCCTGCGATGCGAGAACGACGTTTCACTAGACGAGGGCTTCCGTCTATTGAGCAACTACCGAACCCGAACCGGCCATCAGCTTTGGATTATCACTGAGGCAGACCGAAGCGCAACAACGATTCTCCTGCCTTCGGAATACTAAGGCGAAACCAAAGAACAAAAAGCAGCGCGGGTGCTCACATCACCCGCGCTGCTCATTCTGTGCCTTGCCCATCTTCAAAGAAGAATCGGCACGGCAATTATTTGCTTGCCGAAGCTCTAGTCTTTCCCCGAACCCTTGACCACAACAAGTATAGCATTAACCACAACCTCGCAGCTTGCGGGTTTGACAACGTAAGCCAAGCGCCAACCAGGAACGCTTCATTCTTTGTCAGATTGGTCCCGATTGCCGGAATAGAACTACCGGGAGTATGGGAATCAAACCTTCTGAGATGCCTGCAAAACTGCATCCCAGAAATCTCCCGACGGTCAGTTATCATCTTGAAGCTGTCGTTCCATTCGCTCGCTGTGCGACATATCGGTTTTGGCTTTGATACAGGCTTCGCACAGATTGCTTTCAGTCGGTGGCTGAGATGTGAGATGGAGATCCAAAATCTCTACGGGGCCATCAATGATTATTGGAAGAACTCCTAAGCCGCAAAGCGTGTGCTGCCGATCCGAAGTAATCAAGTGGTAAACGTCATTCGGCCAGCATTTCGCATACATGAAATGAGGGTTTCTTTTGCTAGTGTGCCGGGATGACTCTATGTTAAATGAACACCCAGAACATAGATGGTTTGACGTTTAAGAGCAAGCCAACGGTCCAGAGGTCGAGCAAATCGTGATTAACCTTTGCCGACGGAACGCCACTGGAAAACGCTTGGCCGGTCGAGGATTATTTCGACAGTCTGACCTACCGCTTGACCCCTTAGCTCGTCTCAGAGCGGCCTACTTGGTGACGCTCGGTTTCGGTTGTACGGGTCAAGGTTCAATCAACAACTTTGGCCGCTTAGCCGCCAAGGTTAATCTTGCTGGATTAGGTTGAATGAAAGCTGAGAAGGTGCTACGCACCTGAAAAATAGGGACACGACACCCCCGAAAATCGTGGCTGTGGCGTCTACGTTGTAAACGCCGCGTTAACTTTGTTAACGCACGTCTCGATTGTCCAGGCTTTTCAAGATTCGTCGAAGAACCAGCAAGACAGGAAACGCCTTTCTTATTGTTTCAAAGGGGTAAGCTTCGGCAAGTTTCGCAAAGAAAAACTGGCGAATCGGACGGTCATCCGATAATCGGGCATTACGTAATCAGGCGGCACGCAAGACATCAAAGAGCGATGTCATGCGCGCCTGCGGCCGTTGGCCTTTCCCCTTCTTACGTAATGGCGATTATCTGACGCCCGCGTTTACAGATCCTCCCCCTTACGCCCGCTTCGCTCGCCGGCTCGCGCACTCGCACGGCTCGCTTCGCTAATGCCCCCGCTGGGGGCTGGCGCAGGCCCGTTGTTATTTCCAGACCTTTTGCGAACCCCCGGGAGTACCAACTCACGGTTTTCAATCCAGCCAAGTTGGTGCGCTCGCTGCTTGCTCCAACCCATTAATTCGAGAATTCCCATCACCCCGGCATCCGCAAACATCGCTGCTGCTGTCAGACGCAATGTCTTAGGTGTGCAGTGTCCCACGCCAGCGTTCGCGCAACCACGATCAATGGTATTCGTAATAAATTTCCGTGTAACAGGTTTCTCATGTTTAGCTCCGGCTGGCGTTAATAAAACATACTTATTGCTCAGGCCTTTGAGCACGCGCGCGCGCCACTCATCAACTCGTCCCAGCAGCGGCATCAGCCACTCAACTAGCGATGAGTCGAATTCGATCCGCTTCTCAACTCGTCCGGTGGAAAGATTCCCGCGAGATGGCTCTCGCTCCGGAATGATGATGCAACGCGCATCGGACAACTTCTGAGCTTCTCCACTTTCGTCTCTGAGTAGTTGCGAGTGGATTAGTTCCCATACAGAACACGTGTGAAAAGTTATTAAATAAAAGACGAAGGCTTCAATCGGATGCGCCGTCGGTGAGGCGACATATTTTACTATTTGCTTTATCACATCCGCTGGATAATGTCGAAAAGTCGGACTATGACGCGCAGTCGCGGTAACTTTTTCTCGAGTAAGACCTACTTCAAAAGCCCATTGCAAAAGACCCTGAATATGGTCGCATGCTATTCCGACTGTTGGGTTCGTATGCCATCGTGTCTTTAACATGCGGCCACAACAAGCGCAATTCGGAGTGTCACCATAAACGTCATACGCGACCGCCGTGTGGCAACCAGTGCAAACCCATTGCCACCTGCAGAACTGCTCAAACTCCTCGAACACGAAGTCAGTGATTTCGTGAAGACCTACGCCGCGACCCGCGCACCAGTTCAGTAACTGCGTCGTGTTAATAAGCCGGTTATAAACTGTAAAAGCCGAGAAGCTCACTTGCTTCATCCAGTCAACATGGTTGGATACCGCTTCTCTTAAATGCTCTGGCATCTGTTCGATTAAGTTTTGGATTCTTTTTCTTCCGAGATACGACTTCCTATCTTCGAGCCTTCCCAGTGCGACCTGAATATAAGCGAGCTCCCAGAGACAGGAGCGAATCGCTTGCGCCCGCTTTCGGTTCTCGCCACCCAGCGGGGGCATGATGTCCTGAAGCCATTCCCAGGTTAGAGGTTCTGGTATGGAAATGTCTTGGAGGAAGGCGGCAAATACGCTGAATCGCCGTCTCATGTCCTCATCAACTGCGTTCCAATCAATCCGTTCAGCTAGCTGCATCAAATAAGTGTGATTCGGGCCGCGATAGTTATTGAGAAGGTTTCGCAAACTTCCACTAGCAAGGTGATTCTGATAACACCGCAAACATCGCGGCCCATTCTTCTTTACCGCGATCAATTTCTCGTTACCACAATCAATGCACTGCGCCACCGCATTCGCACGTTTCAGGGCGCACGCGCGACAGATGTTTTCGTTCAGATACGCCGGACGCTTCACCTTATTGCACGTGTTGCATCTGATCTTTTGTTTGAGGGCTTCTAAACGACCATCTTGGAGTCGCTTCTTGTGACATTCAATGCAATAGCCGTCCCTTGGATCAATGCGCGTTAGCTTGCCGCAACAAGAGCAGGCACCTTGCGCGGTTGTGCTTATCCTAACGTATGCACGCTCCTGACCCGCCGGTCTTCCGATTCCGTCTACGCTGAAAGTGTCTTGAGTGTTGTCCTCACATCTCCCGCAAACATCTGTACCCGATCGATTCCGGTGACGACGCTTACAACGGATACACACGACAACCCGTGTTCCCTTATCGGCATGCGACATATACTTACCTGTTGATTTGTCGAGTGCGTGTTATTCGTACTCATGAATTGGAAATTGAAAAGGATCCGGATACTCACCGTCTGGAATGTCTGAAGGCTCGGAGCTGTTCAATCCGCGGCCTTTTGGATCCGGCTCCATTACGCAAAAATCATTCAGATTGCAGCCAAGCGCGTTACAGATAGTTTGCATCGTTTTTAATCGCAAAGATTCCGGCGGCTGCTTTAATAAAGCGCACACGGCAGGCAAGGAGCGAGGTAATCCGTGTTCCCTCAGCAGTGCTTGCAGATCTACTGGCCGATGAACGTTTTTTCGGAGGAACAATTCTCTCCGTAGGTTCCAATGGAAGCTCATCTTTGAATCCCCCTTGATCAAGTAGTTGGTGATAATTCATCTGCCACTTTCTTGGCAGCGTCGCTAAGTGTTCTTTTGCTCGGCCGGATATAACGGTGGATTGTACCGAGGCCCGTATGACCGAGAAGTCGTGATATGGCAATCAACTTTTCAGGATGTTTCTCCGCATTGCCGGTTGTGAAACTTCGGCGCTGATCATGCCAACCAAACGAATTAGGAACTTCGATTTGCGTTTCTTTCGCGAGATCAACGATTCGGTCTAATGCCTCACGCATCGCTCCATAAGTCATTCTTTTTCCATGCTGCGTAAGAAACAACGCTTCGGTCGCAACATCTGCTCTGGCGAGTACTGGTCGAGTGTGTTTCAAATATACGCGCAGAGTTTGAGCAGCAAAATCTGTTAGGATCGTAAGCCGCTGTCGCTTACCGGAACCTTTACAGCCTTTACCGAATCGGACCCAGATTCGGCGTTCATCAAAACGGATGTCAGCTACATCCAGATGGCACAGCTCAGTGGCTCTGACACCTGATGTTACGGCCACGACGATGAGCACATAGTTCCGACGCGCAAGATCATGGTTGCGACTCTTCTTTAGATAATCGACCCGAACGAAATCAAGAAAATATCTCAGGGACTCTCCGACTAAGGCTGGATCGACATTGGGGTCATCGACGGCATGCACCGGAGAATCGTAGCGAGTGACTGGCTGAGAGGGCGTCCCGTACCTCTCAGCTATCGCGATTGGCATGCGGCCTGGGATGTAAGCCTTTTGAATTACGTAGTCACACAAACGACGTACCTCACTGAGGTATTTAATTTGTGTCCCGCGGCTGTACTCGTATTTGCTCAGGCTCTCCGCGTAGAGGTCAATGATTTCGTTGCCGAGCGGCTGCAGTAGATCCCATATCAGAATGTGACCCTGAGGATCACCGGCTGGATATCTGATAAGGATGGACTCGAAAAAGTTATTTAGAAACCCTCGGGTTCGGTCGGCTGTCTCTTGCTCAAAGCGTCTCTTCTCAAATGTCCTTAAGTAAGCAGCCAGGACAGAATCGTGATCCGCTTTCCTTTGCTCATAAGGAACAGCAGCGAGTTCCTGCGGAACCTCAATCAATACAGTAAATGGATACGGCATTTTTTCTCCTTTTTTTCGCGCACGAGCGAGATTAAATTCGAGTTAACAAAATTAAGTGCTGCTTAACTTCATCGCGTGCTCACTCGCGACGCATTTCAAATCGAGTGAATTGGTTAACTACATTTTTCACACCATGGGAAACATCGATGTTTCCCAGTAGAACATGAGGCGGCCTACGCCTTGGCAATCGTTGGGCCACACGATGATTAGACTGCCCTCAGAATCTCAACTCATCGCGTTCAGACAGCTACAGCGATTCTTGAAACACTCTTTCGAGTCTTAGAGCAGCTGTGATCCGGATCTCCTTGTCTGATGTGATCTTCCTTACGATAGCAACGTGGGTGCGCGCCGAGCTGGCTCCCTCTTCTGATCGTGTAGTTGAGAGCACGAGAATTATTTTGGAAACAAGTGGACAGGCTTCAGAGTGTCTTAAGGGGCCAGGTCTTTCACCGTCGCGGTGTTGCCACCTAACCACACTCCCGCGGTCTCGATTAATGAGTTGATAGAGTATTGCTCTCCTCTCATAGATGAAATCCACGCAGATTACTCGCGTTCTTTAACTCCCAGCCTTGCGGCATGGAACGTGCCCTAAGGCTGATCGCCCGGAACTCGGTGACCTCTTAAAACTCCCGGGCGAAATGGCAGGATCTTCCAATGGTCACCTTCGCTAACGAATTGATCGTGGGATAACAATTATCCTTCTCAGCTCGTTAGCGAGCATTCCATCAACGTTCGATCGAACAAGAGGTCGCGCAGCCTTTCAGACTCGTGTGCCTTGCGCTGAGCCAGCTCTGAAACGGCGAAGCGATTAGAGGTTAGCGAAGGTAAAGGAAAATCGTTGTTCTTAAGAGCAGAAACACACAAGTTCGCGCGGCACAGACTTTGCGCTGATGGGTCACCGAGGCAATTCGTGAGCGTGAAAATCGCTCTCACCGCGTGGCGGCTGACAGACTCTCAGCGCGAGCCGCCACACCCAACTCAAGTTCCGAGATGGCGTAGCCCGGCTGAGCCGGAGGTCTACCTCTAGGCAATTGAATACACAGACAACGAATTCTGAAAGCACAAATAAATCGAGCAAAGCCTTGAGCGGAAAACGGGAACAAAGTACAGTACGCGCGGCCCAGATAGTACCGGTCTATCCGGCGAATATTGACATTCAGCGTACACTGCGCGGGCTGATGATTATCTTGGGAATCGATCGCCAGGAAATTGAGCGGCGATTAAAGGAGCGAAAACATCGTATAGATCACGCTGACGGGCCAATTCGCTAAATGAGAGTCGTTTGCTATTCCAGAGTTTCTAGTGCCATCCAGGAAGAGAAAGGCACCATCCGCACTCAGGGCGAGGTTGCTGATCGATACTGCGCTGCGAACGCGATCACACCCATCAATCGTTACGTTGACGATGGTGTCTCGGGCAGCATTCCAATACGCGAGCGGCCGGGTGGCGCAAAGTTGTGGGCCGATGCGGATGCGCGCCGATTTGATCTGATATTGGTTTTCAGTCTTAGTCGTCTCGCCCGAAGCACACTTGAGATCCTAAACGCTTTAGAGTTTTTCAAAGCAAGAGGGATCGCCATCAAGTCCCTTACCCAGGACATCGACACCAGCACCCCTACCGGACAGTTCTTCATTACGAACCTCGCGTCTATGGATCAGCTGATGCGAGACAACATCAAAGAAAACACGCGGCACGGACTAGAACGAATCGTGCGTGCAGGCCAGTGGGCGGGCGGCACACCTCCATTCGGCTATAGGGTTGTTGATAAGCGAGTAGCGATTGACCCGATTCAATCGAAGATCGTGCAAGACATCTTCAAGTGGTATCTCGGAGGGGCGCGGGTGCGTGGGATCGCGGTTCGGCTAAACGCAGCCGATGTAACGCATTCGATCAGTAAGCGCTGGTGGGATACAACCGTTTCAAAACTCCTTCGCAATCGAGCCTACATCGGCGAGTTGGTTTGGAGAAAGCGGACAGACCGGAGAAAGGTCGCCGGGAAATCAGTCTGCACTAAGACCACCAAGGATCAACAGATCATGGTGCGAATCCCGCCGCTTGTACCGTCAGAGGATTTTGAGCGCGTTCAGCTAACACTGACAACGAACCAGGCCAATTCGTTTCGCAACGTCAAGAACTTCTATCTACTTCGCGGTTTGATATTTTGTCGAGAGTGCGGCTCGAAGTATGTCGGCATGACCAGCGGGCGCAAGCCGTGGGTTAAGCAGTTCTACCGATGCCGGTCGCACATTAGCACCAGCCAGATTCCTCCTTGTAACGGCAAGGCCGTGCGAGCCGACTTGCTCGACGCCGCAGTCTGGGACCATTGCTCAAGCTTCGCAGAGAATCCCTCCATCGTTATTGACGAGCTGCGCAGCGTCATGCTGTCAAAACAGGACAACCAATGGGAATTGAGACTCGAGGCGAAGGCCCTCGACGCTTCGATCGCCGCTCGCTCTCAGCAACGAGCGAAAGTGATTAACCTTCACAGGAAGGGGATAGTGAGTGATGCCGAGGCTGAGCGCGAGCTTTTGGCTCTACGAAGTGAGCTCGAAGGGCTAGAACAGCAACGCCAGGAGTTACTCGATGCGCTAGGGTCCGCTGAAGACGCAGAATATCGAATCATGACGGCTGAATCTATGCTTAAATTAGTAGCTGAAAGAGTCTTGAGCGCGGATGACGAGGCAAGGCGCGAGGTCGCCGTGGCTTGGATTGATCGAATTGAAATCGAAACTGTAGGCGCAGGACGTGAGGGGCGTGCTAAAGCCCACGTTCGCTTTGTGTTCCAGTCATCGGCTGAGACTGTTACCTCTGTGGCGCCCGGGGTAGCTACTTCGAGCGCTCGTTTGGCAGCCTGCTGGCCGCGTACCTCGCGAAAATCGACGGCGTAGCGCTCGTCGTGAATCAGCAGTTCCGCCGGATCGACGCGAATTGGTGGCGGAGGATTCTCGGATCTAATGGCCGCGATCATTTCAACGGCGTTCCGCAGATCGGTGACCGCATATACGTTGACATCAGAAACGACGGCGGCCTCTTTGGCGTTTTCGTCCGGCAGTAAGATGTGTTTCGCTTCGGATTGGCGCGCGCGCAGCGCAATCGGCAACGCGCCGCGGATAGGACGAACACGTCCATCGAGCGATAGCTCGCCGACGGACAGAATGTCGGTCAGGTGCTTTGTGTCGCCGAGATCGCCGTTGGCCCCCAGGATGCCGAGCGCAATCGGCAGATCGAAGCTGGCACCTTCCTTGCGGACGTCCGCCGGTGCCAGGTTGATTGTTGTCTTGTGAAAGGGAAAGAAGAACGCACTGTTGTTGATGGCCGCTTGGATGCGCTCTCGCGATTCGCGGACGGCGAGATCAGGCAAGCCGACAATGGTTACGGTTGCGGGAGTGTCCGTCTCGTTCCGCACCGGAGTAAGATCGACCTCCACGTCGACCAGATTGGCGTCGATGCCATAGACTGCGGCGGATTGGGTGCGGAAGAGCATGGGAGTCTGTGGCCCGGACCTTAGTCTCTGATTAGAATCCAGAATATGACGGTGGCCGCTTTCATGGATTACACAGACCGGAAGTCTGTGCTACTTAAACGAGCACGAGCGCGCCTCTTCCGAAGCGCGCTCGCCATTTTTTTATCGGTCGCATTAAAGCGACCTTCTATCACTTACTTATTCAGACAACTGGCAACGAATTATTTCCGTCGCGAACTGGGGGCACTCGGTGCGCCCGGTAGCTTGATTTCCTGTCCGGCCTGCAACTCAACATTGGGTCCAATGCCATTCAGCCGTGCCAACTCGTCGGCAGACAATTTATGCGAGGCGGCAATCCTGGCAATCGTGTCACCCTTGCGGGCACGTACCTTGGTCAGATTAGGAGCGCTGTTCGCGTCCGCTGTCGTCGGTGTGTTCCGGCGCCAGTTGGTTAACCTGACACTGCTGTTAGGAACGACCAGTTTATTCGTCGACTTGGTGTCGGTTCCCGGGTTCATTGATTGCAGCGTTGCGACGCTGACGCCCGTACGATTCGCGACCGACTGTAACTCTTCTCCCGGAGCCACAGTAATCACTCGCGCCGTATCACGCCGATCGTTGGGAACGCGTTTCAGCACAGACGCAAGTTGTTTCGACTTGCCCGTGGGCACGCGAACTATGTAAGACTCGCCTCGCGGAGTGGTGTCACGTCTCAGTTCCGGATTCAACGCTTCGATATAGTCAACGCTGCTGTCCGTCGCGTCGGCAATCAAACGCAAGCTGGTGGCGGACTGAACCGCGACGCTGTCAAACGCCATGGGAGCCTCGGGACGAATCCCATGAAAGCCATACTTTTCGGGATTCTTCGCGATTAGGATCACGGCCAGAATATTAGGAACGTAGTTGCGCGTCTCCTGCGCAATGTACGGATAAATCTTCCAGTAGTTCGCCGCACCCGCGCGAGAGATGGCGCGATCGACATTCAAGGCGCCCGTGTTGTAGGCCGCCATAGCCAGCAGCCAATCGCCGTTGTAGCGCTTGGCGAGGTCTTTCAAGTACCTGGCCGAGGCAGCGGTCGGTTTTTCAATACCGTTACGCTCGTCAACCCAGGCGGTCTGACGCAATCCGTACTGCGTGCCCGTGCCGCTCACGAACTGCCACAAACCAGACGCTGCGGCCCAGGAACGGGCCCTCGGGCTCCAGGCACTTTCGACCTGACCGAGCCAGGTAATGTCTTCAGGTACGCCCTCGCGACGGAAAGTTTCACGCGCGATCTTCATGTATCGACCTGAACGGTGCAGACCGGCTTCCATCGTCGATCGTCCGCGTCCCTGGTAATAGTTGATGTACTGCTGAATGAGCGGATTGGTCGTGAAGTTAAAGTCGAGAGAGTTCTTTGCCTGCTCGAGTTCGGCGATGTCCGTCTCCGAAACTTTCTTTTCGGTTTCGGTCAGGATTAGTTTGCTAAGAGGATCGAGCGGTGAAGGATCGAAACCCTGTTGCCGGAAACCAATCATCACCTGCTTCGGCTGCCGGGTCCTGGCGACCTCGGTTTGATCAGCCTTCGGATTCGCCGGTCCCTGCGCCACAACCGGTGTCGCGTTCTGCTGTGGCGTGGCTTGAATCAGCGGTACCTCTTCGCGATAAACCTTCTCGACCAACTCAAGGTAGAAGGTTTGCAGACGCTGGCTGCCACGCACGTCAAGCCCGGACATCAGAATCTCGTCCACGGCCTTGTCGAATTCGTCTCGAGCCTGGTCGCGCTTGTTATCTTCGAGGTTGAGCTTGCCCTTGCGAAAATGATCGTTGGCGCGCTCGATGATCTGATCCACGCGTGGGTCAGTTTTCTGAACTTCGGTCTGAATCTCGCGTGCGGAAGAACCGCCGGGCTGGGCCTGGACAACAGCGGGAACGAAAATGGCTGCGGCAAATAAAAAGGCGCTCGCAGCTAAACTAAGAGGGCTACGGGTCATCAATCGTTGTTCTCCTCTGATAATGCTTTGGGCGAATCCACGACTGCGACTTCCACCTGAGTCGCGCCTGCGGCATTCACTACTAGTAAACTACTAAACCAATACGGAATGTGGAAAGTTCCCGTTTTTCGTGGCTTGAAATCGGCCACCCGAAGGCCGAGGTTATCACACGAGTCTGGGGGTGTCAAACCAAAGTAATTCAGCAAAATCGGCCTGAAAGCCCTTTATTTTCCACAGAGATCCGCAATCCCTAAACGCTCATGAAGAGCAGCACCGCGATCAACGGCGGCGCCAGCACCAACAGCAACAAAAGCAGCCACAAAAGCACCCGTTTGGTCGTTTGGCTCCGGTCGCTGCCTTCGGTCATACGTTGCCAACTCCCCCTGGGTTACTTAATTTCCAACGGCTATCGAAAATCGCGACGTCCACTGGCGGCCTGTGGCAAACGAACGGGTCGCTGCGTAGACCCTAGCGCGGGTACCACCTTATCCTTCAACGCCTCCCGGATAACCTGCCGCATATTGTCCACAAAGACAAACTCAATGTCCTTGAACAGCTCCTTCGGTACTTCGTCCAAATCCCTGCGATTTAGTGCCGGCATAATGATCTTGGTCACTCGTGCACGCCGCGCAGCCAGAACCTTCTCTTTGATGCCTCCAACCGCCAGAACATTACCGCGCAAAGTGATTTCACCGGTCATGGCCACATCTTTTCGCACCGGTCTCAGCGATAAAGCCGAGATCAGAGCCGTAGCCAGGGTGATTCCGGCAGACGGACCGTCCTTGGGAATTGCTCCTTCGGGAATGTGAATATGCAAATCGAACTTGCTGAAGTCGTCCGGATCTATTTGCAGCTCTTTAGCGCGCGACTTGGCGTACGAAAATGCTGCCTGCGCTGACTCGCGCATTATTTCGCCAAGCTGCCCGGTCAAGACCAGACTTCCTTTTCCTTTCATGCGCAGGGCTTCGACAAACAGGACGTCTCCACCGACCACCGTCCAGGCGAGCCCGGTCGCGACCCCAATCTGGTCTTTCTTCAAGACCTCTTCGGGGATAACTTTCGGCGCGCCCAGAAATTCGTGCAAATTCTTGAGCGAGACACGGACTACACCCTTCTGGCCTTCCCCAATACGCCGAGCGACTTTGCGGCAGATTGATCCAATCTCTCGTTCGAGTTGGCGGAGACCCGCTTCGTGGGTATAGCGCTGAATCATTGCTGTCAGAGCTGTGCGAGAAAAATTCAAGTCGCGTGGGGTGATGCCATTTTCGTCCATTTGCTTGGGCAGCAAGTGGCGTAAAGCAATCTCCAGCTTCTCTTCTTCGGTATATCCGGCAAGGCGGATCACTTCCATACGATCGCGCAAGGCCGATTGGACCGTGTCGAGAATATTTGCCGTGGTCATGAAAATTACGTTCGACAAATCAAACGTGACGCCCAGGTAGTTATCGCGAAAACTATTGTTCTGTTCCGGGTCGAGAACTTCGAGCAGCGCGGACGACGGGTCCCCACGAAAGTCCGCGCCGACCTTGTCGATCTCATCGAGCATGATTAGCGGATTGTTCGTGCCGGCCTGCTGGATCGCCTGGATGATGCGACCGGGCATCGCGCCGACATAAGTGCGACGGTGACCGCGAATCTCAGCTTCATCGTGGACGCCGCCGAGGCTTAGCCGCATGAACTTTCGGCCCAAAGCGCGCGCGATCGAGCGTCCCAAACTCGTTTTGCCCACACCCGGCGGGCCAACCAAACATAGAATCGGTCCCTTTGGTTTCTCTTTCAGTTTGCGCACGGCCAGAGCTTCGATGATGCGCTCTTTCACCTTCTCTAATCCGTAATGATCCTCGTTCAAGATGCGCTCAGCTTTATGCAGGTCGAGATTGTCTTTGGAAGATTTTGACCACGGCAAGTCGGTCATAATTTCCATCCAGTTGCGCAGCGTCGCAGTCTCAGCCGCATCAGGATGCATGCGTTCGAGCTTCTTTAGTTGCCGCAGCGTCTCTTCCTCAGCGGCCTTGGGCATCTTGGCAACTTCAATTTTCTCGCGGAACTGTTGCAGCTCCTCAGCCAGCTCGTTCCCTTCCCCCAGTTCGGTCTGAATGGCCTTCATCTGCTGGCGTAGATAGAATTCGCGTTGCGATCTGTCTATGTCGGCGCGCGCCTGCGTATTAATTTCCTGCTGCACGGTCAGCACTTCGATTTCTTTGTTGAGCAGCTCGTTTACGCGTCTGAGCCGCGCAGTGGTGTCCGCAATCTCGAGCACGGATTGTGCATCTTCGACTTTCAGTTCCAGGTTCGAGGCGGAAAGATCCGCCAGCCGGCCCGCGTCGTCGAGATTCGCGATTATGGCCATTACTTCCGGAGAGATGTTCTTGCCGAGGTTTGCCGCTTTTTCCATCGACCCGCGCACATTGCGCATCAGTGCTTCAACCTCGAGCGATCGCTCAGGCGCCAGCACTTCCGGCATCACCTCCAATTTCGCCAGCAAAAACTCGCCGGCTGAATTCACCGATCTAATCTGGGCGCGCGACACACCCTGGACGAGGATGCGAATGCGCCCGTCGGGCAGCTTCAGCATTCTCATAATTACGGCCGCGGTTCCGACCTGATGGAGATCGTCCTGCTGAGGTTCTTCCTTATCAAGATCCTTCTGGCAGGCGAGCAGGATCATCCGATGTTCACCGAGCGCTTCGTCGACGGCCCGAATCGATCGGTCACGCGAAACAAACAGCGGCACGATCATGAACGGGTAAATCACTATGTCGCGCAGCGGCAGCAGCGGTAACTCGTCGGGGATCTGTAACTGCGGCTCAGCTTCGTTAAGTGCGAGTCCTTCAGTAAGTTCTTCGTTGATGTTGTCTGACATCTTATGAATCTGATTTCTTCCTAATCGGTTACTCCGGCCCGGCAATGGGAACTCTGAATTCCGACCCGCGGCGATCTTTTATTTTCGGCAAATGGATTGTCAGAACGCCGTTTGCCAACTCAGCCGTCGCATCCTTTACGCTAATCGTCCAACGCAGGGGCACCTCTCGATTAAAATGGCCATAGCTTCGTTCGGAACAAAGATGCGTCACGATTCGCTGCCGCGAACGCCGTTTCTTCTTTTCGCCACAAATGCGCAACTTGTTACTGTGCAAGCCAATCTTGATCTGACTGGCAGTCACCCCCGGCAGTTCGATGCGCACGCAAATCGCGTTGGCTGTCTCGCAAAGGTCGACCGGCGGCGCCCATGCGCCGGCGATCGTCGGCACTTGTGCTTCGGCGGCTTCCTGTAACACTGAAAAAAGTCGCCCGATGCGTTCCGTCAAACGCTTAAGCTCGATCCGTTCCAGACCCGCCGCGCCTACACTCTTAACCATGTTAAGTCCGTCCGCTGGTACGCCAGCGCCGCACCGCTATCAGCGCCCAAATAAACTCAATCAATCCAAATGGCCATGCGCCCTGAAGAAAACCGTAAAGCGACCCTAACACACACGCCAGGGCAAATCCGAGCACAAACCAATGGCTGCGCTTTTCGAAAGCGTAGCAAACCAACATCGCGGTTACCGCAAATAAACCGAAAAGCGTAAGCGGATTCAAAAAGTTTGCCACGGCCAGATTTTGGATCCCAGGAAACGTCCGACCGATCAATCTTAGGTCCTCTTTTGCATGCCGCCCTGACGCGCCCGCACCAGGGTCTTCAATTCATTCATGAATTCGGAGACGTCCTCGAACTCAAGATAAACGGACGCAAATCGCACGTACGCCACCTTATCCAGTTCTTTCAGGCGACGCATGATCAATTCGCCGATCTTGCTGGTCGGCCGTTCGCGCTCCGGAGACTCCTGCACGTACTTTTCCACGGCGTTAACGATACTATCCAGCTTCGCCGGCGGAATTGGTCGCTTTTCACAGGCGCGCAAGAGTCCCGCCATTACTTTGTTCCGATCGAAAGTCTCGCGCGTTTGGTCCTTCTTGGTCACCATGTATGGGATCTGGTCTATTCGCTCATAGGAGGTAAAGCGCCGCTCGCACTTTAAGCATTCACGGCGTCTCCGAATCGAATCGCCTTCCCGCGACTCGCGCGAGTCAACGACTTTGTCTTCAATAAAACCGCAGAAGGGGCATTTCATAGTTTTTCGATCCTCACTATTGCTAACTTGTCTTCAAGCACTGTCACGCGCCCTCAGCCAGCGCGACTTTCTCGTCTTCCACCGCGTGCTCGACCGATTGCACGGAAATCAGGGCGCGCAGACGAGTGATGTTGATGTCACCGCGCAGAAAATAGAAGAAGCCAAACAACGCCGCGGGAGCGAAGTCGACCAGGTGGAGAATGATTGCGACGGCGGCCGCCTGCTCGCGGGCTACGCCAAGAAGAACCAGCGCCGCGCCTGTGGCGGCATGAAAAGCGCCCGCTGCGCCGCCGGGAGTGGGGACTGCCGAGCCGACCATCGACCAACCCATCACAAACAGTATTTGCGAGATCCCAAACGGTAATCCAAACGCGCGGCAAACCAGGAGATTGCCCAAAGCAACCGACCCCCACAACAGGACCGACAAGCCAACGCTCACAGTCAATTGGCGGATGTTCGACATTACGCTCAAAGCCGTCGCCAGTTGCTCCAGCGTGCTCAGCACGGCGCGCTTCAATCTGGCGCCGAGGCGCGATTTCCCGTTGACCTTTCGATCCAGCCAAACAATTACCCTCGAAGATCGCCGTTTGGACCAAATCAATAGGATCACTATCACGGCCAGCAGACCCACCAGCAGCCACCCAACAGTGCGAGCCTGAGAAAACGCGTCGGCGGTGTTGGCGGGCGGTTTAAGCCAAAGCAGGTTAAGGGCGAAAATCGACACGACCGCAATCGTGTCGTACAAACGCTCAACCATGATGGTGACAAAAGACGCGGCCGGGCGCACGCGCTTGTCCCGCATCGGCAAAACCACTGGACGTACAACCTCGCCGGCGCGGCCAATCAGCAAAATGGCGCCAAATCCTACCGTGGTGGCGATCCAGATTTCACGGAGGCTTGCTTTGGCCAAAGGCGCGAGTAGTACCTGCCAACGAATCGCGCGCCAAAGGTAACCCAGCAAGACAATTCCCGCCCCCAGCAGGATTAGGCGCCAGTCTGATCTTTGGACGGCGAGTTTGACTTGCACCCAGTCCAGCCGGCGGCCGAACCACCAGATAATCGCAACTGCCAGAAGAAGCAGCGCCGCAAATTCCAGATACTTGCGATATTTTACCAAGGCCTTTTTTTCCGACTCAGTTAATAACGTTACTTCAAAACGGGCGAGAGGATAACTTGACTAAAATCAGAACGCGACCACAAGATATGGTGTGGCTTCGAAAGCCTACAACAGTTTAATGGTGCTTGCAAGAATCGTCTAAAATACGGCTCGTTGGGGAGCGATGGTCGTTGGTCGCTTCAATTGATTTGCCTACGGAACTTTGTTTTGCAGCCGGACGTAAGACGGTTCGAGTCGGGCGAGGTTCCGACGGTTTTGACAACGACCAGCGAAATCGGAGAACTCAAAACGTGGGAGCCGCCAAGAGCTTGGCTACCAACGAAGGCGCGGAATTAGTTAGAAGATGCCGGGCCGGCGATGGCGCGGCCTGGGAAGAGATTGTCCAAAACTACACTCGCCGCATCTATAACCTCGCTTACCGCTTCACATCTCGTGCCGATTCGGCGGAAGACCTGACCCAGGAAGTCTTCATTCGGGTCTATCGATCACTTGACCAGTACAATCCAAAACAAGGTGATTTGCAGAACTGGCTGATGCGGCTGGCTCGAAACCTGGTCATTGACGATTATCGCAAACGGCAACGCGCCCCTCAGGACGAAGCGGCGGACGACCTGGAGGTTCACCAGTATCATCTGCGAGCCGCTGGAAGTTCGGCGCAAAGGGAGATGGAGCGCCGCGAACTCGGTGCCCAGGTCCAGGCAGGAATCGACAAGCTTTCGCCGGACTTGCGCACCTGCGTCATTCTGCGGGACATCGAAGAGCTCAGTTATCAGGAGATTGTCGACTTGTTAAAAATACCTGAGGGAACGGTGAAGTCACGCATCAATCGAGGGCGTATTGAACTTGCGAAGATTCTGCGTCGTATGCGTGTAGTGGAGGCGTAGTGTCGGCAAGCCCGATCGTTAGGGAGGGCCTCGATGCAAGAAACGCGAGATCAAAGGTAAACCAGAATGCTTTGTCACGAATTTGAAGATCAACTGACGGACTATCTAGACGGCTCGCTCGGGGTGCAGGCAAACAAGGATTTTGCCGAACACGCGATGCGTTGTCCCGTCTGTCATGATCTGCTCGGCGAAGTGAAGAACACTCTGCTTGCCTGTTCGGCCTCGGAAGCCCCGGAGGCGGGGGCCGGTCTGGAAGCTCGTATCCTCCTCACCACGATTCCCGAGACGGCGATTACCTGTTCGGATTTTGAAGAGCATCTGACGGACTATCTCGATGGATTCTTGCTGGCCCCTCTTTATCACCGTTGGGAACGGCATGCGGCGATGTGCGCGAGTTGCAGTGAACTTCCGGGCGATGTGGTCAGGGCCATCGGCGCTTGCTATACATACAAACAGGACGAACTGACAGTGCCCGCAGGACTCGAAGCCCGCATCCTGCAAAGCACCATTGGCAATGTTCTGCCACAGCAGGTGCGCGCTCCGTTTACGGCTCGCTTGATTGAATGGGTGCGGGGAGCATTGGATCCGATCGTCTCGCCGCAACTCGCGTCAGTAGCGACCATGTTGCTGGTGTCAGTGTTCGTCTTGACCAACACAGTCTCGACCGACGGTTCAGTCAATGGAATCTATCAGGCAAGCCTGCAATTGGCCGAACGCACTGCCGGGAACGCTTCAAAGAGTTCAGCGCTTCCTAACGGAGTGAAGAAACTGGCCGACGATCTGATGGGCGGAGACGACGGCTCGGGAGAAGGAAAAGATGCAAACAAGAATCAGAATGGATCGAATCAAGAGGGCGCGCCGCGTGGCTCGCAAAGCAAGCCGAAAAGTGAAGGCTCGCAGCAAAAGAAAGAGTGAGTAGCCTGTAGTCAGAACCGCCTGCGGTAGCGGGCGGGCAAAGAACGCAATTATGAACTGTGCTTATCACGCCAGGAACCCGGCCGCCGTGCAATGCAGCCAGTGCGCACGGCCACTCTGCACCGCCTGCGATCACCGCATCCGAGGTTTTCCTTTCTGTCAGGATTGCATCGTCGCGGGCGTCGAGATGCTACGGTACCAGCAAACGCGTACGACGGATCAAAATGTCATCCGCCGCAAGACCTCGCCGTTTGTCGCAACCTTGCTTTCGTTCTTTGTTCCCGGACTGGGTGCGGCTTACAACGGTCAGACTTCTAAAGCGATCGTTCACTTCGCAATCTTTGCCAGCTTCTTTCAGATGGCGGTCGTCACCGATGGCGTAACGTTCTTTGTTCTCGGCGTGGTCGGCACCTGGTTGTTCGCGGCAGTTGATGCCTGCCGC
>Ga0209648_10001679_pt1 | contig 17968 bp, 8 predicted proteins | sample GraSoi2013_115cm_FD_185830 | JGI IMG/M metagenome (GOLD analysis project Ga0209648, IMG submission 185830) | Grasslands soil microbial communities from the Angelo Coastal Reserve, California, USA - Sample 9_17_2013_115cm (SPAdes) (version 2) | ecosystem: Environmental > Terrestrial > Soil >...
ATGAACGTCACGCTCGACGGCGAAATCGTGCGCAAGCTCAAACCGGTCTTCGGTTATTTGCACCGCAACCACGAGCAGATCGGCGAGCACACAAGTTATCTCGGCTCGATGCCGTACACCGATCGGCTCGATTATTTTTGTTCGATGACCAACAACTGGGCCTACGCGCTCAGTGTAGAGAAACTCGCCGGCATCGAAGTTCCGGAGCGCGCCGAATACCTGCGCGTCATTCTCGCCGAACTTACGCGGCTGCAAAACCACGCGTCGCTTCTCGGTTTTTTGTTGAGCGACATGGGAGCATGGGGTACGCCGCTCATGTACGCGTTCCGCGAGCGCGAGAAAATTCTCGACCTGTTCGAATCGCTCGCCGGCTCGCGCATGATGTGCGACTACATGCGATTCGGTGGCTGCCGGGTCGACGCGAACGATGAGTGGCTCACAGGCGCGAAGAAGATAGTCGATCGATTCCCGACGTTTTTGGATGAGTTCGAAGAACTGATTTTGCAAAACGAAATCGTGATCGCACGGACCCAGAACGTCGGAAAACTTTCGCCGGAGCTTGCGATCAGCGCTGGAATTACCGGCCCGATGCTGCGCGCGTGCGGCGTGAATTATGACATCCGCAAGGTGGACGGCTACGGATTTTATCCGCGTTTCAAATTTCGTATTCCGTTAGGCGAACATGGTGATACTTATGATCGACTGATGATGCGCGCGTTGGAGATGCGCGAGACCGTCGAGATTTTGAAACAGGCGTTCGCGCAAATTCAGCCGGGGCCGATCGTGAATCCCAAGGTGAAGATCCGCGCGTTCCGGCCACCAGTTGGCGAAGCGTATGGACGAATTGAAGCGCCCAAAGGCGAGCTCGGATTTTATCTCATCAGCGACGGCGGCCCAAATCCGTATCGCTACCGCGTGCGCCCGCCGAGTTTCATTAATCTCACCGTGCTCGAGGACCTCTGCCTCAACCATACCGTCGCCGACGTAATGGTAATCCTCGGCAGCATCGATATCGTCATGGGAGAGGTAGATCGATGATTGGCACGGGCATACTCAAAGGCATGGCGGTCACCGCGCGAAACTTCGTCGGAAGCTATTTCGACAAGGAGCGGCTGATCACGGTGCAGTATCCGGAGGAGCGGAATCCGTTGCCGGAGAATTATCGCAATTTCCCATTCCTGATTTACGACGGCGACGATCAGCAAGCGGGCTTGCGCTGCGTGGCCTGCAAGATTTGCGAGAAGGAATGTCCGCCGCAATGCATCTACATCGTTAAGAGCGATGACAAGAAGCCCGACTATATGGGCAAACCTCAGTTCTATCCGAAGGTGTTTGACATCGACATCTCGGTCTGCATGAGCTGTCAGATTTGCGTGGAGGTTTGTCCGTTCGAAGCGATCAAGATGGACAAGGACTTCGAGCTGAGTAAGCGCGAACGCTTTCAACAGCTGCTCTCGCGTAAGGAGCAGTTGTCGAAGCCTAACGAGTACTATCACAAAATTCATCCGATCGAAGCTGACGCAGTTGATAAAAATCTCGCGGACGCGGCGGCAGCCGCTGAAGCTAAGAAGAAGGCCGCGGCAGAAGCAGCAGCCAAAGCTGCGGCCGCGAAGGCAGCCGCAGCTGCACAGGCTCCTCTAGAAGCTTCGTCCTGATGGCGAGCCGGCGATCGCGTTCTCGCCTTGCCGTGTAGGCTCTGTCGCGGTTCAAGATTTCTTGACGACGCGTAACTAAAAAGGCTAAAACCGGCAGAGGAACAAAGGAGCGACACACTGTGAGAAGAATGATTTCCTTTGTGAACCTCGTCCTCGCGATGTTGTTGGTGGGCCTCATCGTGGCCTGCCAGAGCACGGCAGTTGCGCCCGGTGGAGCGCCCGCGAAAGAAACGCTGCTCTTGCAGTCCGGATTCAGACCGTTCACCGTGACTACCCCGAAGCAGCAACAACGGGTGAGCGCACTGCCGGCCGGCAGGGTTTCCACCGTCGGATACAGAGGACAATTGTATTATGTATACCCGACTTCGACCAAGGACCGGATCCTGGTGGGCAATCAAACGCAGTACAATGCTTACAAACAGGCGCTTGTGGCGTATGGAGTGACGACGATCCCCGATTTTGTGGAGGAAACGCACGGGCCGCATCGCATTCTCATTCAGCAATTTGATGGATTCGGTCCGCTGGGAGAATGATGACGCGTTTCGAGCGCCTGCGCTCTTGATGCACACAGCCTAACGATTCGCGCCCGCGGGGAACATTACCTTGTCGGGGGCGGCATTAAGCGCGGCGAGAAGCTTTTTGATCAACCGCGTTTTCACGCGACCAGCTTCCCGCGGAGAAACGAGATAGCGGACGATGGCTTCGAGCCACGTATTTTCGCTTACCCGAAAAATTACGCGCGGTCGCTCGTGAACTTCCAATTCGTCGACTGGCGTACGAGCGAGCAAGTCACGAAACGTTTGCACGCGGTCTATCATCTCTTTACCTAGCTCTTCCTCAGTAACTTTCTGCATCGTGCTGGCGATGAACTCGAGATCGGCGTTGAAGGCGACAGGGAGCTTAATCTCATTCCATATGTAGGGGAAAAGAGGCCACGAATAATTGTAAACGATTTCGTCGAGCACTTGCTCATTCGGAAACTTGATCAACCGACCGCTCGGATGATCGCCTGAAATGTATTTACCGCCGAATTCCCACAGAGTGGTGTCGAGATACCCAACGTCGATCACGTCGCCTGTGGCTTCACCGATTTGTATGCGATCACCTACCCGGTAAGGTTGGCGAACGAGGATATAAATCCAGGCGATGAAGCTTTTCATCGGCGTTTGTACAGCGAGGCCGATGATAATTGAGCCAATACCGAACGCGGCAAGCGCGGCATACCAATTGACGAAAATGATCGATATGCCGATCACCGCGATAGCAAGAGCGACGACCAGATGCAGAATACGCTGAAGGGTGAAACGCGTCGAAGGATCCTCTATCCGCCCAAGGCCATAGATGGAAACAGCTCGTGCGATAGTGAGAACGATCACGATCAACGCTGTTCCGCGTAGAATTCGCCAAACGACACCGACAGTTGATTGCGGCAACGGAATCACCTTGGTGCCGATGAGAAAATAGACGGCAATGCAACCAGCAAGAACAAGTGCCTGTATAATGAACCAGAGTTTGTCTATGCCGCGCGCCTTGATCGTTTCGGAGCGTTTTTCGCCAGTGGTCCGCTGGAGCTCTTTACGAATTTCTGGCTTGCGTGAAATTTCTTCTGCTGTCTCTGGCATTACTATTAAAATCGCATTGAGAGGAAGGAACGCGCGCCGGGAGTGAAGGTTATCGATGATCTTGCCGGGCAGCTGCGAAAGCCTCCCGCTGAATGCTCAACCGGAATCGATTCTCAAATGTGCTGTCGAATACTGAAATTGCGGGCTGCTTGCCCGGAAGGCGGAGCGCGAGAGTGGCATTCTTTCACGCGCGTTTCGACGCGCTGCGCGCAGCGCTTTTCTGTGGCCGGAAGAGGTGGCTGAGGTTGTAGCGCAGAACCGATCGCTGACTGAACTTCGCGCTGTTGGTCCCTTCATAGAGAGACAAATTCGGCGCTGGATTGACAAGCCTCCGCCCTTAAATCACGTAATTCCGGCCATTCGTGAGGATTTCATTTCACTCGCTGAAGCGAGACGGCTACTAACGAGAAAACAGTCATGGGCAAGGAACTTGCGCGGCGATTTGCAAATGCACACGCGCTGGAGTGATGGATCGGGCACGATTGCGGAAATGCACATAGCCGCAATGGAGCGTGATTGAATGGCACAGGCGGGTCGCCTGCACCCGCGTGGCAAACAGGCTGCACGGCTCGCGGTCCAGCTTGAGTCTGGTCTCGAAGTTGTTTCCGAATTAGGGGACTCTTCTGCCTGCTGATATTGCTCAGAATAAAAAAGATCAGACAGAGCAGCAGAAAGAGCCCGAACAGGAACTTGGCAATTGCGGCAGCGCCCGCCGCGATCCCCGTGAATCCAAACAGTGCTGCGACGATCGCGATTACCAGAAAAATAACGGCCCAACGTAGCATGACTTCACCTCCTCAAAGATAAATCGAACGAGCCATCGCAATGCGTGGTTAGTTTCTTAACGGATAATCGCGTCGATATTCCCAAGTCATATTCTATAAGGTTAACTATGAGGCTTTGGCGGAAGAATGGCGATCGCGTTTTGCTGGTTGGCATTTTTCAAAGCTCGGGGACCAGTCGGGTTGTACTGAAGAATCTTTATCGAGCCGGGGTTCGCCGCGTCGCCGCAATCCACGCTTCGGCCGGCGGTCGGCCACGGTTTGAGAAATTTGGGATCTCGACGATTGGCGGAGTGGCCGCCGCCTCGGTCTTCGGCCTGGCCATCGGGGCATTCATCTTTTGGCAGCGCGGAATTCTGGCTGATTACCGGCCGGGAGTGCTAGCGCTGTTGTTGGCGGCGTTTGCATTGGCGGGCGCTCTCAGCGGATGGATTCTTGTCCGGTTGCTTCAGCAGCATGTTGATGAGAAGAGGCTGACCCGGTTCGCTGGCACGATCTTGCCGGACGAAACGGTGGTTATAGCCGAGGTTGAGGCCAGCGAAACGGCGCGCGTGCTCGTAATTTTACGGGACGTGGAAGCCGAGACGCCCGTGACGTTCGGTTTTTATCCGCCGCCACCATTCTCTATCGAATCGACTACGCGGCGGCTCTGGGAGGAACGACCTTCGACTCAGCGTCTCTTGGAAAACGCCGCGCCCCTCGCCGGATCGATCCTGGTCAGCTGGGAAACGCAGCCGCGCGGGCAATCGTTTCTGCGTCGGCTGCGCGAAGTAGAAAGCGCGCTGGAATGGACGAACGCGAGTCTCACGATGTCGGGCGAAATGCACCAAGCGTTCGCTCTTTCGGCAGAGTGGCTGCTCGATAATGCCTATTTAATTCGGGAGCAAGTGACCGATTTGCGGAGGAGTCTACCGCAAAAATACTACGGAGGGCTGCCTCTTATCGCCAAAGGTCCTGCGGCAGGGCTGCCCCGTGTTTACCGCGTGGCCTCGGAGATGGTATCGGAGAGCGGCGGCGCATTGGAGCCGGAGATCATCCGGAAATTTCTCGTCGCTTTCCAGGCGATCACGCCACTGGACATCGGAGAACTTTGGGCCCTGCCGCTGATGTTGCGTTTGCATTTACTCGAATGCCTGCGCGCGCTCGCGATACAGGTCGAGCAACAGCAAAGCCAGAGCGAGGAGGCTGATTTTTGGGCCAACCGGCTCATAACGGCCGCGCGCCACAGCTCGACGGAATTGCTCAAAATGATGGAGGCCTTGGTGGAGCGTCATCCCGAGCCGACCGCGCATTTTGCGAGCGAACTTATGGCGCATCTTTATGACGAAGAGGGGGCGCTGCCCCTGGTAAGCACGTGGGTGGAACGCTCTCTACGTGCGCCTTTTCTCGAAGTAATGCAGCAGGAACACCGGCGCCAGGCCGTGCAGCAGACCGCGCTCGCCGATGTGATCAATAGTTGCCGCCTCCTTTCGCAAATCGCGTGGCCAGAATTTTTCGAGTCGATCAGTTGGGCGGAAAGCGAATTGGCCGCCGATCCCGCCGGAGTTTATGACCGCTTGGATTTTGAAACGGCTGATCGTTGCCGGAGCGCTGTGGAGGAAATTGCCCGATGGTCAAAACGTTCGGAACAGGAAATCATCGCGCAAACGTTGGCGTTGGCGAAGACCGCCGAGGACGAAGTTGGGCGACACGTGGGATACTATTTGATCGACGCGGGCCGACCAACGCTTGAGCGAGCGCTGGGTGCCCGGGTTCCGATCGCGGAACGGTCACGCCGCTGGCTTCGCGCGCACGCGGCAGGCGCGTATTTTGGGAGTCTCTTTGTGCTCGCGCTCGCAATGGTGGCGGCTCCTCTCCTTTTCATTACTGAGTCGATTCCCGGGGTCACCCTCGCGCTGCTCGGCCTTTTGCTTCTCTTACCCGCAAGTGAGCTGGCGGTGCTGATCGTGAATTACCTCGTGACCTCGCTTCTGCCTCCGCAGGTGTTGCCGAAGATGTCCTTTAAGAAAGAAGGCATACCCGATGATTGCCGGACGCTGGTGGTAGTGCCGACGTTACTCACGACGCCAAACGCAATCCAAAGCGAGCTCGACCGCCTCGAAATTCGCTATCTCGGAAATACGGATGCGAATCTGCGATTCTCGCTATTGACCGATTTTGCTGATGCACCGCGGCGGAGCATGCCCGAGGACGAAGAGTATATCGACATCGTGGCCCGCGGGATCGAGAAACTGAATCGCCGGCACGGAGCGGGGCGCTTCTTTCTTTTTCATCGCGGACGCTCATGGAGTGAGAGCGAGCAACGCTGGATCGGCTGGGAGCGCAAGCGCGGGAAGCTCGAGCAGCTCAATCGATTCCTGAGCGGCGAATCCGCGCCCGAGGTCGAAGTGTTTCTCTACGCGGGCAATCGGGCTCATCTCGAGGGTATTCGGTTTGTCATCACATTGGATGCCGATACGCAACTGCTCCGCGGCACTGCCCGGAGGATGATTGAAACCCTGGCGCACCCGCTAAATCAGGCGCGGTTTTCACGGGATGGCCGCCGCTTGATTCGCGGTTACACGATCATTCAACCAAGCGTTAGTGCCACGCTTCCGAGCGCTACGGCCACATGGTTTTCACGCATCTTTGCCGATCCGCGCGGGATCGATCCGTATACCCATGCAGTCTCCGACATTTATCAGGATCTGTTCGGTGAAGGCAGCTATCACGGCAAAGGCATTTACGAATTGCGGACATTTCATCGCCTTTTGTCCGGGCGCTTTCCGACGGCACACTTGTTGAGCCATGATCTTCTGGAAGGCAGTCACGTCCGCGTCGGGTTGGCGACAGACATCGAACTGCTCGATGCCTTTCCAAGCAGTTACATCGCGTGGTGGAATCGGCAGCACCGCTGGATTCGCGGCGACTGGCAAATCATTGATTGGCTGATGCCGCGCGTGCCGGTGGGCGGCGGCAGGATTGAACACAACCCGCTTTCCGTCTTCAATCGGTGGAAGATCTTTGACAATTTGCGCCGCAGTCTCGTACCGCCTGCGATGGTGGCCCTTCTCCTGGTGGGCTGGTTTCTCACACCGGTGCCGATGCTGTGGAGCGGGATCATCGCCGGTGTGATGTTGTGGCCAGTCCTGAATTCTCTCCTTGCGCTTCTGTTCCATCCGCCGCCGCCCGGGACGAGATTCTGGCGCGAACCGCGCGACCGTCTGCTTCGTTCCCTGCTCGCGGTTATTTTCCTGCCGGATTATGCGGGCATGGCGATCGATGCCATCGCTCGCGTCGCCTACCGGCGCATCACTTCGCGTCGCTTACTACTGGAATGGGAGACGTCACAAGATGCCCATCGACGCGCAAAAAATCAGCAGCAGCAATTTGTTCTCACCCGACTTTGGGTCCCGGCTGCATGCGTGCTTCTTCTCGCAGGTGCAGCGTGGCTGGGCACATCGGTGCTGATGGCCGTGGCGCCGTTCCTCCTTTTGTGGGCTTTCTTCCCGGTCGCGGTAATCGTGATCAATCGTCCGGCGAAGAGCTGGCGTGGCGGAATTTTGACAGCGGACGACCGGCGGTTCCTGCGCATCGCTGCGCGGCGAACCTGGAGATATTTTGATGATTTTGTCGGGCCGCAAACCTCCTGGCTGCCGCCAGATAATGTTCAGGAGATGCCGATGCGGGAAATTTTCCTGCGCACTTCGCCGACGAACATCGGGCTTTGGATGCTGGCGACCGTGGGGGCCAACGACTTTGGTTATGTCACGATCGACGACTTGGTGGCGCGCAACCTGGGCACGCTGGAAACAATCAGTCGCCTCGAGCGTTTCGAAGGCCATCTCTTCAATTGGTACGACCTGAGTACGCTGGAGCCGTTGCGTCCCCGCTACGTCTCGACAGTGGATAGCGGCAATTTGCTCGCAAGCCTATGGACTTTCGCAACCAGCTGCAATGAACTCGCCAATCGGCCTCTTCTGGATGCGAGTGCCTTGCGTGGACTCGCCGACACGCTCGGCGTGATGCGGCAAATCACCGCCGCAATGAAGGAAGCTCAACCTCCTCCCGCGCTTCTGCGCTTGGCGGAACTGATTACGGGCCAGTCGGCTAATCTGGAGGAAATCATCCTACGCTTGCGCGCGGCTCGAGCACCCGCGCAGGATCTAATGCTCTTCTTCCAGGCGTCCGAAACCGATCCACGCGTTTACTGGGCGCAACAAGTCGCCAAACAAGTCGCGGCCTGGAATGCCGTCATCGATAAATATTTTCGGCCGGTGGAAATCCTGATGGCGTCGCCGTCGCAATTGATGTCGTTAGGCAAAGCGTCGCACGAATCCCGGCGCGAGGCGCTCGCTGCGACCTTTTCGCTGCAAAACATTGCCACCGAGGGAATCCCCGGGCTCGTGCCGCTGCTTGCATTTCACGGGGAACGAGAGCGACCGGAGCTTCCTCAACCCGTGCGCGAGTGGTTCGACCTTCTAGTAACCGAAGTCGAGCGCTCGCGCCAGGGCGCCTCCGAGCAGCTCGCGCAATTGCACGAATTGATCGCCCAGAGCCAGCAACTGGAAAACGGCATGGGGTTGCGATTTCTTTACGATCAGGAACGGCGGATTTTTGCAATTGGGTATCAAGTGGCGGAGCGGCGACTCGACACATCCTTCTACGATTTGCTCGCAAGTGAGGCACGCCTAACGAGTTTCGTGGCCATCGCCCGCGGCGAAGTGCCGGTGGAACACTGGTGGGCTTTGAGCCGGCCTTTTGGCTCTGCCTACGGTCGGCTGCCCCTCCTTTCCTGGAGCGGGACGATGTTCGAATATTTGATGCCGCTCTTGTTCACTCAGACGCACGAGAATTCGCTGCTTGATCTTGCGTGCCATGACGCTGTGCGTTGCCAGATTGCTTATGCCCAACAAAGCCGCGTGCCGTGGGGCATCTCGGAATCCGCATACAGTGCTCTAGACCGGCATAACGTCTATCAATACCGCGCGTTCGGCGTGCCGGAGTTGGCGTTGCGGCGCGGGCAGGAAGAGGATCTGGTCGTCGCTCCGTACGCGGCCGCGCTCGCTCTCGGCGTGGAACCGGCCGCCGCCATGAAAAATCTGCGGCGACTTGCCAGGCTCGGCAACACTGCGCTTCTCGGTGACTACGGTTACTACGAGGCGATCGACTACTCCCGACGGACCGAACCCGGCGGCGCGGCCGGGATCATCATCCGTTGTTACATGGTGCATCACCAGGCGATGTCGCTCCTCGCTTACGACAATGCTTTGCATAGCAATACGATGCGGAGGCGGTTCCATTCCGACGCGCGCATTCGCGCTACCGAGCCGCTCTTGCACGAGCATATCCCGGAACAAATTTTGCCGACCACCGGTGAGGCGCACGAAGAGCGACCCGTTCCTCGAACGATTCCGATCCTCGACAGCGCGGTCGGAACGCAAACACCCGATATCGCCTCGCCGCGCATTCACCTGCTGTCCAATGGAACCTGCTCGGTTATGGTGACGAATTCAGGCGGCGGCTACTTGCGCTGGTTGGATCTGGACGTTACCCGCTGGCGCGCCGACACGACCTGCGATGTGCCGGGCGCAGTTTGTTATATCCGGGATTTGGAAAGCGACACAATCTGGAGCAACACCCATCGACCGGTGCGAAGTCCCGAGCGCCGTTACACCTGGAGTTTCACGCCGGACAAAGCGGAGTTCCGACGGAGAAGCGGGCCGTGTGAGACTTTTACGGAAATTGTCGTTTCCGCAGAAGACGACGCCGAAGTCCGGCGCATCACTTTGGTCAACATCTCGCGCAAATCGTGCCGTCTGGAGTTGACCACTTACCTCGAGCTCGCTCTTGCGCCGCACCGGGCAGATCGCGCGCATCCCGCTTTCAGCAAGCTCTTCATCGAAACCGAATGGCTTCCGCATTGCAAAGCCCTCCTCGCCCATCGTCGGCTCCGCGCTCCAGACGAACAGCCGATCTGGGCCGCACATCTCTTGGTCCCCGAGTCTTCCGTCACCGGCACGACTCAGTTCGAAACCGACCGCGCACAGTTTCTCGGTCGAGGCCGCACGCCCGAAAATCCCCTCGCGCTCAGCCGCGGCCTAACGAGCCGGATCGGCGCCGTTCTCGATCCGATCTTCAGCCTGCGCCGACATATCACTCTCCTGCCTAACCAACGATTTCAATTTGCGCTCGTCACGGTGGCGGCGGAGTCGCGCGAAGCCGTGATCCGGCTCGCCGAACGCTACGCGGAATTTCACACGTGCGCTCGTGCCTTCGAGACAGCGTGGACTCATTCCCAACTTGAGATGCGTCGGCTCCACATCCGCCCAAGAGATGTTCAGATTTTCCAACAACTGGCGGCCCACGTCCTTTTTCCGCAGGCTCAATTGCGACCGCCACCCGCGCGTCTCGGTCGCCGCGGCGAAGGTCAGCGCGCGCTCTGGCGGCAGGGCATTTCAGGCGACATGCCGATTGTCGTCGTCATGATCGGTCACCTCCGCGACATAGAAGTGGTGCGTGAAATATTGACCGCGCACACCTTCTGGCATTTGCGCGGGTTGAAAGCCGATCTTGTGCTGGTAAGCGAGGAACTGGCCAGCTACGAAGAACCCTTAATCGGCGAGTTGCGTCGGCTCATTGAAGCACACGCGCACATGACCGTCGTCGACCAACCCGGAGGCGTCTATCTCCGCTCTGTGACTAAAATTTCGAAAGAAGAGCTGATCGCACTGCAGGCCGCCGCGCGGATGGTCCTGGTCGCGGCCCGTGGCACACTGCGCCAACAGCTCGCCGCGACGACACCCGTTGCCGCGAAGCCACGGCTGTTAGCACCCGGCCGGGAGTTCCGCGAAGAACCGTCCGCGCCCCTGCCATTTATGGAGCTGAAATATTTCAACGGCCTCGGCGGCTTCACTGAGGACGGAAAGGAATTTGTGATCTATTTGGGTCCCGGCCGCCAAACGCCGCTCCCTTGGATCAACATCATGGCCAATCCGAAGTTTGGCGCATTTGTTTCCGAGTCGGGCGCCGAATTTGTCTGGGGGCGCAATAGCCAGAACGATCGCCTCACGCCGTGGTTCAACGACCCGATCTCCGATGTACCCGGAACTGCTATCTACATCCGCGATGATGACATCGGCGTCGCTTGGTCGCCCACGCCCCAACCGATCCGGGAAAAGGACGCTTACCGCGCGCGGCATGGTCACGGTTACACAACATTTGAACACAACAGCCATGCCATCGAACAACGGCTCCTCACCTTCGTGCCGGTCGATAACTCCGGCGGACTACCGGTGCGCCTCCAGCGGTTGCGCTTACGCAACAATTCGTCGCGCCCGCGCAAGCTGACCGTCACTTCCTACGCCACACTCGTTCTCGGATCCGATCCGGAGGAAACCGGTATGCATGTGGTCACGAAATGGGATTTGCAGAGCCAGAGCCTGTTTGCGCGCAACTCCTACAATCCGGAATTTTGCGAATGCATCACTTTTGCCGCTTCGAGTCCAACGCCTGCTTCGTTCACGGGTGATCGCGCCGCGTTCATCGGACGCAACCGCTCGCTGCGTGATCCAGCGGCGATGCAGCACGTACGATTAACTGGCGACATTGGCGCCGGTTTGGATCCTTGCGCCGCGTTGCAGGTCGTGGTCGAGATCGATCCCGGAGAGACCGCCGAGATGACTTTTCTGCTCGGGCAGGCGGACGATGAAGAAAAAGCACGTGTGATCGTGGACCGATTTCGCGATCCCGCCAACGTCGAAGCCGCCCTCGAGGAAACCCGGCAGTGGTGGGACCGGCTCCTTAGTACGATCGAAGTGGAAACGCCGGAGCTTTCCACGAATTTCATGCTCAACCGCTGGCTGCTTTACCAGACTCTCAGCTGCCGCGTCTGGGGCCGCTCAGCCTTTTATCAATCGAGCGGCGCTTACGGGTTTCGCGACCAGTTGCAGGACGTGATGGCCCTCGTGCACGCCGCGCCCGAAATCGCGCGTGACCACATTCTGCGCGCTGCCGCGCGACAATTTGTGGAAGGCGATGTCCAGCACTGGTGGCACCCCGAGTCAGGCGCTGGCGTCCGCACCCGGATCAGTGACGATCTTCTCTGGCTTCCTTTCGTCACTGCGCACTACGTCCGCAGCACCGGCAACGCCACGATCCTCGATCAGACCGTTCCGTTTCTCGAAGCCAAGCCGCTAGAGGCCCAACAGATAGAAAGCCTCTCCATTCCGATCGCTTCCCACCCGGAAGGCACGCTGCTAGAACATTGCCGGCGCGCCGTCGCCCACTCCGCCACCGCTGGTCCGCATGGGCTGCCGCTGATCGGAGGGGGCGATTGGAACGACGGGCTCAACCGCGTCGGACTGGGCGGCAAAGGCGAAAGCGTTTGGCTCGCCTGGTTTGAGATTTGTGTGCTCGGCGATTTCGCGGAATTGCTCGTACTGCGCGAGTATCACGACGAAGCGCAGGCCTGCCGCAGACGCGCCGCCGGGCTCGCAAAGATCATTGACGCCCGGGCTTGGGACGGAGCGTGGTACCGACGTGGATACTTTGACGATGGAACTCCTTTGGGATCAAAGAAGTGCACGGAAGCGCGAATCGATTCGATTCCGCAAACCTGGGCAACGATCTCCGGCACAGGCAACCCAGATCGCGTGGAGGTTGCGCTGCGATCACTTGAAGAGAATCTCGTGCGTGAAGCCGACGACCTGATCTTGCTCTTAACTCCGCCTTTTGACAAGACCACCGCCGATGTTGGCTACATCAAGGGTTACCCGCCCGGCGTTCGGGAAAACGGCGGGCAGTACACTCATGCCGCCGTCTGGGTTGCCATGGCTTTCGCGCGCCGGGGCGATGGCGATAAAGCCGTCCGGTTTTTGCGGATGCTGAATCCGATCGAGCACGCTCGGGACGAGAAGGATTGCGATCGCTACAAGGTCGAGCCGTACGTTATGCCGGGGGACGTTTACTCGTTAGTCGGCCACGTCGGGCGCGGTGGCTGGACGTGGTACACGGGCGCGGCGGCTTGGACCTACCGAGTCTGGCTCGAAGAAATTCTGGGATTCCAACGCCGCGGTGACACGCTCACGATCAATCCGGTCATACCGAAAGATTGGCCTGGCTTCCGTCTGCGATACCGTTTCCAGAACACCATTTATCGCATCTCGGTCGAGAATCCAGACCACTGTTCGCGAGGTGTCACCCTGGTGGAATTGGATGGAGTCGCGGCTGCCGACAAAATAGTGGCTTTGCGTGACGACGAGCTGCCTCACGAGGTGCGTGTTGTCCTCGGAATCAATCCGTCGACATGAGCGTCGTCTGCTCCCGGCCGCAGCGCTCATAAAACGCATCGATTGGTTTCATTGCCATAGGTTGATGACTCCATTCGATGGTTTGCTGCTTCTAACCACGCTTCCTCGTCCATTGATAAACCGTCTGATGTCCAAACGCCTCCGGCAACGCGATCAACTGCTTTTTGCTATGTTCGCGGTTTCCTGCCGTTGGATTGTGAATTAGAGATTCGCATATTCGTTTGCTCTATTCAGCAGATCTTCACAAGCTATTGGGCCAAAAGTTAGTGTATGAAAATGCGAATCCTAATTTCGAACGATGACGGTATTTACAGCCCGGGCATTCTGCCGCTGGCGAAGGCAGCCGCGCGTTTTGGTGACGTGCGCATTGTTGCGCCCGATGTCGAGCAATCCTCAATGAGTCATGCCATTACCGCGTCGCGGCCCCTGCGGTGTAAACGTGTGCATCGCGACGAGTTCGACGCGTATAGCGTTAATGGCACGCCGGCTGATTGCGTTGCGCTCGGCATGCATAAATGGGGACACGTCGATCTTGTTCTATCCGGCATCAACTTGGGCCTGAACCTCGGCAACTCAGTCTGGCATTCCGGCACACTGGCAGCGGCGAAGCAGGCAGCACTACTCGGGGCCCGCGGAATCGCGTTGAGTACGAATGTCAGTGACAGTCATGAGCCGGACTTTTCAGCGCTTGAGCCATACGTCGCCAAAGTCCTCGATCTACTATTGGGAACCAAAACGCTATCTTTGGTGAATGTGAATCTGCCGGAAAGACCCAAGGGCATTCGGTGGACTCGGCAATCTGTGCGCCACTACGATGGCAAGGTCGTTCCTGACAAAGACCCGATGGGACGCTCAATCTTCTGGTTCACGGTGACTCCGCTGGAAGGCGCTGCGAAAGGGACCGACCGCTGGGCAGTCGAGCACAATTGGGTGTCGATCACTCCGTTGCGTCTGGATCTGACAGATGAAGCTGATCTTGCTAGGGCTCTAGCACTTTCAGAAACGCCGACGACGAAGGTCGTCAAAAAGCGTGTGGCTACCGCTCGATCGCGCAAGAGACATTGAGCAAACTCCAAGCGTTGATAGCCACAGGCCTGCTTGCCACGCCATAGCCTTGCTAGAACGGCCCGCGGGGCCGTGGCTACAGGGGCGACTTGACGAGGTGTTCGAACTCAGTCGATTTTCTCCGGGAAATCGCGGTGGGTCGGGGAACCAATCAATAGCGGTGCTCCGATTCCCATGGAAATCGCCTTGGTAGCCGATGGGGGAGAATCGATCCAGCAATTTAGCGCTGCATCAGACAGCGGAACAGTTCCACATTCTAGTGGATAGCGTGGAGGAATACGCCATCTACCTCCTGGACCCGAACGGAAATGTTGTGACGTGGAACCCAGGCGCAGAGAAAATCAAAGGGTACACGGCAGAAGAAATTATCGGAAAGAACTTTGCCTGCTTCTATACGGCGGAGGATGTCGCCGGTGAGAAGCCGCAACACAATCTGCGTGAGGCAGCCCACCGAGGGCACATTCGCGATCAAGGTCTCCGCGTCCGCAAAGATGGAACAACTTTTGAAGCCGAAGTTGTATTAACCGTCCTGCGCGACGAGAAGGGCAACACTCGGGGATACTCCAAAGTCACACGCGATATCACCGACCAAATTCGCAGTCGAGAATTTGAAGCGGAAAAGATCGCAGCGGAAAAAGCAAGCAAGGCTAAGGACGATTTTCTCGCAGCGCTCAGTCATGAACTCCGCACGCCGCTTACACCAGCGTTGGCGGCGGCGACCTACCTCCAAGAGAATGCAGCAAAACTCCCGACCGAGTTCGCAGAAGATGTACAAATAATAAAGCGTAACGTGCAATTGCAGGCACGGTTGATTGACGACCTGCTCGATCTCACTCGCATTACGCGCGGCAAGCTTCAGCTCACTCTAGAACGTGTCGACGCGAATGCCCTCGTCCGCGATGCAATCGATATCGCGAATTCAGCCATCGCAGCAAAGAAATTGAATGTTTCCGCCGAGTTTGACGCGACGAAACCGTACATCCTCGGCGATTCCATCCGGCTTCAGCAAGTGTTTTGGAATTTAATTAACAATGCCGTGAAATTCACGTCATCAGGTGGACAGATTGCTATTCGGACCTCGAACGATGAGGCTGGCCATTTCCACTTCGAAATCAGGGACAATGGAATTGGAATTGAACGTGAACGGATGGGTCTGCTGTTCACGCCATTTGAGCAGGCTGATGCTTCGGTAAGCCGTCAGTTCGGTGGTCTTGGGCTAGGTCTCGCGATTTCTAAACATCTCGTGGGCCTTCACCATGGCACAATTGAAGCGGAGAGCCGTGGCCGGAGTTTCGGCGCCACGTTTAAGGTAACGCTCGACACGGTGCCAGAAGGAGTCGGAACAACTGATCCGGGTTCTCGTGCCCCCAAACATCCGGCAAAGCCATTGCGAATCCTGCTCGTAGAAGACCACCGTGACACGCGACGTACCTTGTCGCGCCTGCTCACTCATTTCGGTCATGACGTTTTAGCTGCCGACAACATACGAAGCGCGCTCAAAATTGTAGACTCTGGAAACGTGGATGTGCTCTTGTGTGACATCGGCCTGCCGGATGGAAGCGGTTACGAGGTAATCTCACAAGCCAGGCGAAAATGGCCAATCAAAGCCGTCGCGATCACCGGGTTCGGCACTGAAGACGACATTCGGCGCACCAAAGAAGCGGGATTCGATTTTCACCTGGTGAAACCAATAGACCTGCACGAGCTACAAACTGTTCTCGACCAAGTCAATGCTGGCTCGCCTCGCACTGGTTCGGCATCTTTTCAGCGGCAAGGCCAATTGCGTGATTGAGGCTCACCTATTCAGCCTAGGCCGCGTCGTATTCACGACCAGGTCACATTTGATTTCCGGCCGCCCTACTGTGCGGCGGCCGCACATCAGCGGGCGCCGCTGATTTCGACAGCAGCTAACGATCTGAGGACGCGCCCGCCAGTTCCGGCTCCATAAGCGCCTCTGGATTCACAATGTCTTCCGCTAAGTTATTCAGGAGCTCGTTCGCTTCGGATTCTTCGTCGAGAGTGGTTTGCAGAAGCTCTGCTGACCTGTCCTTTCCAAGGAGTTGCGCAAATGTGCGGACGCTGCCGTAACTCGCAATCTCGTAATGTTCGACTTTCTGTGCAGCTACAATGATCCCAGCATCAATCACGGATTCTTCGCCGTCTTCGTGAAGGATTTCGGATCCTTCCTCAATCAGCCCTTTCATTGCCTTGCAGGTCTTACCCTTCGGCTTCTCACCAAGCTCCTCGAAGACCTCTTCCAGGCGTTCGACATGTGTTTTCGTCTGTTCCAGATGTTTCTCGAAGGCCTCCTGTAATTCCTCTGATGAAGCACCCTTCGCCATTTTGGGCAATGCCTTAATCAATTGGTTCTCTGCGTTGTAGAGGTCCCGCAATTCATCCACGTACAGTGTTTTCAATGTATCCAGCTTCATAGATCCCTTTCTATTCCTAGGTTCCGTTTGAATTCCGGCGACCCGGTGCGTACCGGACGCCGCCCCTTGAAAAATAACGCGGTGAAACATGGAATTGCGCGTGTTTCATTTTGAAAATTTTTCCGAGCGTGCGTAACCGACTCAAGCGCAAACATAAGATCCATCTCGGCGCGCTACGCGCTCGTAGACGCTCATGTAATCGTTTGCCATGCGAGTTGCCGTGAGTCGTTTTTCAAAAACCTCTCGGCAACACGCGCGATTGAGATTGCGAGCCTGGCGAACTGCTTCAGCAGCGGCGTCCAGTTCTCTCACGATGAAGCCTGTTACTCCATCTTCCATCACCTCAGGAACAGATCCACTTTTATAGGCGATCACCGGAGTGCCGCAGGCCATCGCCTCAATCATGACCAGCCCGAAAGGCTCTGGCCACTCAATCGGAAACAATAAAGCATAGGCATTTCCTAGAAACTCGTTCTTCTGTTGATCGCTGATTTCCCCGACCCACTCCACATGCGGGTCATTCAAAAGCGGTTCAACGACCCGCTTGAAATAGCGACGATCGGCGCGATCGACTTTGGCTGCAATCTTGAGTGGCATGTCGACGCGCTTGGCAATTTCGATCGCCCGATCCGCTCCTTTTTCTGGCGAGATCCGTCCTAGAAAAGCAAGGTAGTCTCCGCGATCAGGGTAGAACCGGAACAGGTCATTCGGCAATCCATGGTAAATAGTCGCCTGCCAGTTCGCCCAAGGCATAGGCTCGCGTTGAGTATTCGAGATTGAGATGACTGGCACATCTCGAAACCGGTCGAAAACACGGACGAGGTCGGGCATATCAAGACGTCCGTGCAAAGTCGTGACGTGCGGAACAGGCAGGTACCGAGAGACCGCAAAATGAAGGTAACCAGTGTGGAAATGAATCACATCGAATTCGTGAGCGTGCTCGACCACGTGATCTATCAGAATGACTTCTCGTGCCATGGGATCCTTGCAGCGCTGGTTCTTACGAACCGAACGCCGAAATGGCGCAATGAGCCGCGCGTTCGTAACCGAGTCGCCGCTGGCGAACAGAGTGACCTCGTGGCCGAAGCGAACTAATTCTTCAGTGAGGTACGAAACGATCCG
>Ga0209648_10001680_pt1 | contig 17966 bp, 17 predicted proteins | sample GraSoi2013_115cm_FD_185830 | JGI IMG/M metagenome (GOLD analysis project Ga0209648, IMG submission 185830) | Grasslands soil microbial communities from the Angelo Coastal Reserve, California, USA - Sample 9_17_2013_115cm (SPAdes) (version 2) | ecosystem: Environmental > Terrestrial > Soil >...
TTCCTCCTTCAAGAGAAAGGCCCTGATCATCAACTAAACGACGCGCCCGACAACTGGCAGCTTTTTCAAAGAACTGTGCACGATGTCATGGCACTCTTTCCTGTAACCGATGTCGTGGCATTCATCACTTAATACTCAGTACTTTGACTTTTTTCTCGCAGGACACCAAAGTACTAAGCACTAAGCACAAAGATCAAAGTACAGTCTGTTTATGCCGCATCGTATCACACTGATTCCCGGCGATGGCATCGGCCCCGAAGTCGCCTCCGCCGTCGTGCGCATCATCGGAGCTTCCGGCGTAGAGATCGAATGGGAAGAGCACGTCGCCGGCCAGCAAGCGCTGGATAAATTCGGCGCGACGTTGCCTGAGGATCTGCTTGAATCAATCAAACGCAACAAGGTCGGCCTTAAAGGCCCCATCACCACGCCGGTCGGCAAAGGCTTCACTTCCGTCAACGTCGGTTTGCGCAAGGCTTTGGATCTCTACGCCAACCTGCGGCCGATCCGGGCGCTGCCGAATGTCCCCTGTCGAAATCCAAATCTCGATCTGGTGGTGGTGCGCGAGAACACTGAGAGCCTCTACTCAGGCCTCGAACACGAAATCATCCCTGGCGTGGTCGAGAGTCTAAAGATTATTACTGAGAAAGCTTCGACGCGGATTGCTCGCTTTGCGTTCGACTATGCGCTGAGCGAAAACCGCAGAAAGATCACCGCGGTGCACAAAGCGAACATCATGAAGCTCTCAGACGGATTGTTCCTGAGATGTTTTCACAAGGTCGCAGAAGATCATCCGGAGATCGAAGCTGTAGACATGATCGTCGACAACGCCTCGATGCAGTTGGTCATGCGGCCCGAGCAATTCGACATCCTGCTGTGCGAGAATCTCTATGGCGACATCGTCTCGGATCTTTGCGCCGGATTGATTGGCGGTTTGGGTCTGGTGCCGGGCGCCAACATCGGCGAGAAAGGCGCAGTGTTCGAAGCCGTCCACGGCTCGGCGCCCGACATTGCAGGCCTTGGCATAGCCAATCCGACGGCGCTCTTGCAGTCAGCGATTCTAATGCTGCGTCACATCGACGAACGCGCCGCTGCCGATCGTATCGAGAATGCCATGCTGAAAGTTTTCGCCGAAGGCAAAGTCCGCACCCGCGACATCGGCGGCACCGCGAGTACGGATGAGTTTGCCGATGCGATCATTGGGAAGATGTAGATGAGCGAAGAGCACGTTGGAGGTAGTTGAAGAGTCTTATACCTGTTTCTACGGCTGGACTACGTTGCGAGAAAATGGCGGCCAGAGCCGACTTGTTTCGCTCCTCCGGAGCTTGGAGTTTCTTGAGATTCCTGGTTCTATAAACATTTGGTCCCTCCGGGACCGAAGACCCGATTACGACAACTAAACAAACATATTCGTTGCGAGGGACTTTAGAGACAACACACTAATCTTCTGCCGCTCTCCAGTGATCCAATACCTCATCTACACGGTCCGCAACTGCGCCTCGTGCGTCTGATCTGTCCCAACCTGTGCCCAGCAGTTCGTCATAGTTCGTTTCGCTATGCCGAATGTGGGCGATGACGGCGAGGCGCACGGCTTGCTCGTCCATTTTTTTCCCAACGCCGAGCGCCCGATGCGGCCGCTGTATTTCAGGCAGGCATGCTCGGCGATCCTTTGTTCACGACCAGACACGATTCGCGGAAAGGCTTCGCGGATCCTGGCGGCGAATCGCTCGACTAAAGTTTCGTCGAGTTCCGCTCTCCGTTCGGCCTCACGCTCTCTGCGACGCGCCCGCAGATCGGCGTCAGCCAGACACTCGTCTTCCGCCAATTCAAGCGCTGCTTCTTCGACCAGAAGCCCTTGCCGCTCGTAATGCTTGCGGGCTCGACTCCATTTCAAGACGACGGCGGACAAAAGCGCATGTTTGCGCGCGCGCCGGGTTAGCGCCGCATCGCCGGAAGGAAGAAAGATAAGATGATCCAAATCCGCGCAAGACAGGCACAGCGCGCCTTTGTCCCTGACGAGAGTAATCCAGGCTTTCCTGCCGAGATCTTCTTTGCACGCATCACAGGTTGACTCACGAGTGGAAATGAAGACTTTCAGCTCTTCGGTTTCCTGTTTTGGGGTTGCGGCCATTTTCCTTAACTCCGTGTACGAACTGACATCGCAATCCTAATAAGAAGATTCAAAGTGACGAGACCGGTGATGACAAAGAAAAGCGATCCACGAACTCACACGAAATAAGTCGATTAGTGGATCGCATTGCTTTCGCATCACCAGACAGCGGTCGTCAACCAAAATTGCCAAGGCGCTCTTTAAGCAGACTACTAGAGCTTTCCGCCGAGCATCGATTCCTTCATGAACGCCGCGGCTTCGTCTATGCTCGGCAATTCATCCACGTGCCGCAATTCGATATTAAGACTCTGCGTAAGATTTCTAAGCAAGCCGCGCAGAAACTTCGAGCGCACCAGCAGCCGCACCGGCACGACCTGGTTCTGCAATAACGCCTTTACCAGAGCGTTGGGGATTTCGGCGTGCATGGTCATCAACGATTGCTCTGCCGTCATCGCGTCGGCGCCCAGAATGAATCCGCTGTTGCTGTCGGCGATCATAAAGACGTATACGCTCAAAGGTCTCTGTGCCGGCTTGACGATACGCCCAGGTGTAAGCAACAGATCAACTTCAAGATCAAGATCGCTTCGTTGAACGTGTTTGAGTAGTTCCAGCAAGCCACTATCAACGACGATCGCCGGGAATTCACGCTTCGGCCGCTGAATGCGCCACACTTGATCTTCCCAAACGAGTTGCGCTTCCTCCTCATGCGCGACACGCACCCAACGGCCGCCCTTCTCTACGCGCCCGACAGGCTGAATCGGGTTAGGATCGTCGCGCACGCGTTTGGCAACGTCGAGTACCTGGGACAGAGCGTGAATGAGAAAACGAGCCTCGGCGCGCGTCAAAAACCAGGGCAGATACCCGGGACGATAACTGCGGAACATGGGCCACCCGTTGGGACCTTTAAACCTCAGACCCAAGTGTTTGATTAGATCGCGGTCTTCTTTTTCCAGAAACTCACGATCTGAGAACGCGGCTTGAAGATGCGGCATCTCGATAAGGCGCTGTGGAGTGGCGGATTCGTCGGCTTGAAAATCAATAAAGTCGTACAACCCTGAGGCGCCGAGATAAACCCGCCACAGCCTCGTACTCGCCGATGTTGCCCATGACGCTCACAAATCCAAGCTCGCTGGTGTCAGGACTGGCCACGCCAAAGACGTCCGTTTCCTCCATCCATAGCCACGGCGCCAACTTTTTAACCTGAATCGCCAGATCATAGAGTTGCCAGGCTTCCGGATCAGAATGACTGAGCATCAATTCCTGATCCGCACCAGGCTGCTGATTATTGTCGGTGAGCTTTCTTTTCGATTTCGCCGCCATCCAACGGATAATAAAGGCATCTGATCGAAACGCAAAGGTTGAAGTGCAGTTGATTACACACTCCGCGACGACATGACGCTACAAAGCGTCTCAACCAACTCGTCAATCTTAATCGGCTTGGTAAGGTGAGTGGCGAATCCTTCCGCTTTAGCCCTCACAACGTCCTCAGCGCGACCAAAACCGGTCAGGGCCAAGGCGGGTAATGTAGCAGTCGAAGGCTCGGCCCGCACCCTCCGCAAACACTTCGAAACCATCCATTCCCGGCATTGAGATATCTGTAATCAGCAGATCAAAATTCTTATGACGAAGAATTTCTAATGCTTCGTCGCCACTGTTGGCAGACTCAGCCAGGGCCCCTTCGATTTCCAGCAGCTTTCTTAACATCTCAACAGTGTCCGCGGAATCGTCGAGCACCAGCACGCGAACGTCGGCCAACCTTCTGGCCTTGATTGTTTCCGCTGGCCCCTCAATTCCCTGGGCGGTTATGGCAATAGTGTAAGGCGAGAGAATATATGCGACGCTGGTACCTGGCAGCCAGTTGACAGAAAGCCTCAGTGTCCGCCGCCTGGGCACGCTTAAATTAGTTCGTCTTCGATGTTTGTCACCGGCCGATCGCCTCAGAGGGAAGGTCCGAGCCGTGCTTGCCCTCATACTCTACGCTCTAACACTCCAATAGACACGCGCTCTGAGATTTGGTTGGCTTTGAGGACGGAAATTTATCGCTTGACTCTCCGGAAACGCGGGCCTAGCATACAAAACTGTCCCTCGTAGAAACGCGCAGTTCAGATAATTTAAGAGGAGTCACCACTTTGATTACTCTGAAGGTCAACGGCCAGGCAATGAATGTTGACGTCGATCCGAGCACGCCTCTGCTCTGGGTTTTGCGGGACACATTGAGCCTGACCGGGACCAAATACGGATGCGGAATGGCGCAGTGCGGCGCGTGCACGGTGCACCTGAATGGGGAAGCGATTCGTTCGTGCGTCAAGCGCGTCGCGGACGCCGTCGGCAAAGAGATCACGACGATCGAGGGATTATCGCCTGATCTAAGTCATCCGTTACAAAAAGCCTGGATGGAAATCGATGTGCCGCAGTGTGGCTATTGTCAGTCGGGGCAGATCATGAGCGCGGCCGTTTTGCTCGCTGAGAATTCCCAGCCGACGGACGCGGATATCGACGAGGCGATGACCGGGAACATCTGCCGTTGCGGCACCTATCTAAGAATTCGCGAAGCGATCCATCGAGCGGCGGAAATGAAGAGAGGCGGACGGCGGAGTCACCGATTAGATGAAGATCGTCGCGCAGGTGCGACGATCTTAGTGCCGTAGGCACGCGATGTTTATAGCACCGACGTAAATTGGTTTTTCTTCTCAGCCCATTTATGGGCGGCTCATGTTGCGCTCCTAAAGGAGCTGATTTGATTCATGCGACACGAGGCTATAAACATTTGGCCGCTACGCGGCTTCAGAAATTTCAAGAAGAGTTCGAACAATCGGGATTATGACCGTTAAGTTAGAGCGACGAGATTTTTTGCGCGTTAGCGCCGCGGCCGGTGGCGGTTTGCTGATCAGTCTCTATCTCCCCGAGTTCGCCAAAGCCGGCACGGATGCCGGCGTATTACAACCAGGAATGGCCGTGCTCCCAGAGGGCGAGCTCTCAACATTTGCTCCGAACGCCTTCCTGCGTATCGGCGCTGACGATCGAGTCACCCTCATCATCGGCCAGTCAGAAATGGGCCAGGGAATCCTGACTTCCTTACCGATGCTACTTGCCGAAGAGCTCGAGGTTGATTTCTCGACCGTCCATTTCGAACAGGGGCCCGCGGACAAAGCGTTTTTCAATCCTAATTTTGGCGGCCAAATTACCGGTGGCAGCGCCAGCGTGAAAACTTTCTACCAGCCGCTGCGAAAAGCCGGCGCGACGGCGCGCGAAATGCTGATCGAGGCGGCGGCGCAGACCTGGAATGTTCCGGCAAAGGATTGTAAAGCCGAGCGCGGTTCAGTGATTCACGTTGCGAGCGGCAAGCGCCTCCGATATGGCGAGCTGGTCGAAAAGGCCGCGAAGCTGACGCCGCCGGAAAACGCTCCGCTGAAGGATCCGAAAGATTTCAAATTGATCGGCAAGGCAACCCACCGGCTCGACACTTCCGGCAAAGTGAATGGCTCGGCCGTCTTTGGCATCGACGTTAAAGTTCCGGGAATGCTGACTGCGACCGTGCTCCGTTGCCCGGTGTTCGGTGGCAAGGTAGCGAGCTTTGACGACTCGAAAGCTAAAGCAGTGAGTGGCGTCCGTCGGATAGTCCAGATTGATTCTGGCGTGGCGGTAGTGGCGGACACTTTCTGGGCAGCGAAGAAAGGCCGCGACGTTCTGGAAGTTAAGTGGGACGAAGGCCCGAGAGCGAATCAGACCAGCGAAGACATCACCCGCATGTTCGCCGCCGCAGTGGAGAAGCCCGGCGCCGTGGCGCGCAAGGAAGGTGACGTTGCCGCAGCGTTCGCGAAAGCTGCTAAGAAAATAGAAGCCATCTATGAAGTCCCTTATCTGGCGCATGCGACGATGGAGCCGATGAATTGCACCGCCGACGTGCGCGCCAACAGTTGCGACGTTTGGGGTGGGATTCAGGCGCAGACATGGTCGCAGGGCGCGGCCGCAAAATTCGCCGGACTGGCGCCGGAAAAAGTGAACATCCATACGACGATGTTGGGCGGAGGCTTTGGCCGCCGCGCGGAATCTGACTTTGTGATTGAGGCGGTCCAGATTTCCAAAGCCATGGGCGCGCCGGTCAAAGTAATCTGGACCCGCGAAGACGATATGCAGCACGACTTTTATCGTCCCGGCGCTTATCACAAATTCACCGCGGCGCTGGATGACAAAGGAAATATCATCGCGTGGCTGCATCGGACCGCGAGTTCATCGATCTATGCCGCGCACGGGTTTGGCAATCCGCCGGTGGACGGCGCCGCAGTCGAAGGCGCGAAAGAACTGCCATATGCGATTCCCAACTTACAGGTTGAATGGGCGCGGCAAGAGCCGGGCATTCCCGTCGGTTTCTGGCGCTCAGTCGGCCACTCGCACACAGCTTTTGTGACCGAGTGTTTTCTGGATGAGCTGGCCGCGGCCGGCGGAAAAGATCCTTATGAACTTCGCCGCGCGCTGCTGGACAAAGAGCCGCGGCACAAGAGGGTGTTGGAACTCGCGGCGAACAAAGGAGACTGGGGCAAGCCGTTACCCAAAGGACAAGCCCGAGGAATCGCTGTCGCTGAATCTTTCGGCAGCTTTGTAGCGCAGGTGGCAGAGGTGACGGTCGGCAACGACGGCAACGTGCGTGTGAATCGCGTGGTCTGTGCGATTGATTGCGGACCGTTTGTGAATCCCGACACGATCGAAGCACAAATGCAAAGCTGCGTCGTCTATGGTTTGACGGCCGCGCTGAAAGGCGACATCACGATCGAACGTGGGCGCGTCAAGCAGCGAAACTTTCATGACTATCCGATGCTGCGCATGAACGAGATGCCGCGGGTCGAGGTCTACATAGTGCCCAGCACGGACAAGATGGGCGGTGTAGGCGAGCCGGGAACGCCGCCGGTGGCGCCGGCAGTAGCGAACGCGATTTTCGCGGCGACCGGCAAGCGAGTGAGGAAGCTGCCGATTGGGTTGGTTGCATGACAGATGCTTTAGGAAAAGCGGGGGCAAGCCCGCCTTCCCAACCTGAGAGACTTTCCAGGTTGACCAGTTCCATGGCTGTTTGAAAGGCTCTCGAGTTTCGTTTCTTAGCGCCAAGTGAAGGCATCTCAGGGTCAGGAAGGAGGGCTTGCCCCCGCTCTTGGGTATCGGAATAGAAAATGGCGAGGAAAAAATTACAAATTAATCTTCTAATCGCTGTCCTCTTCATGATCGCGCTTGGACTGATTGCTCGTCCAATCTCTTCTTGGGCGGACGAGGGTGTGCTTTTCGAGAAGGACGACTCGAAAGCCCGCGAACTCTTCACCTCGATCGTTCCGGTGCTCAAACATCCGCGCTGTCTGAATTGTCATGCGAACGGTGACTTTCCCCGACAGGGCGATGACAGCCACATCCATATGCAGAACGTGAAGCGGGGCATCGATGGGCACGGCAAGTACGGCCAGAAGTGCAGCGCTTGTCATCAGGAACAGAACGTAGCCGGTCTTAACATGCCTCCAGGCGCACCGGGCTGGCATCTGCCACCGGCGAAGACGCCCATGATCTGGGAAGGAAGAACTCCGGGAGAGATTTGTCGTCAGATTAAGGATCCGAAGCAGAATAACGGTAAAACGATCGCTCAGATCATCGAGCATGTAACTTCCGACAAACTGGTGATGTGGGGTTGGAATCCCGGCGAAGGGCGCACGATGCCAATGATGGCTCACGACGAATTCGCGAAAAGATTTCAGGACTGGGCGCGCCTTGGCGCGGCGTGTCCGCAGTGAATCTCTCGGGCTCGGAGAAAAGTTCACCACAGAGGGAGACAGAGTCGAACGATCAACCTAACTGCGCCTTGGCCTTCTTCGGCAACTTCGCCAGCACCAAATCGTAAGCCCCGCGAAGTAGCTCCTTCAGTTCCTTGTCGCTCAGCACATTGAAGCGTTCCAGCGCCACCCAGTGATAACGAGCCACGTAGGGTGCGGGAACGATGCCGTCCTGTTCTATCAGCTCAGCAAACTTTTCCGGCGTGCATTTGAACGACATACAGTGATCTGATGCGGGGTCCAGTCCGATGACCGCGAACATCTTGCCGCCGATCTTGAAGACGAGGTCATTTCCCCACAGCACGACTTCAGTGACGTGCGGGAACGAGAGGCTGTGAGCGCGAACCTGTTCGATGTCCATAGTCTCTTATCCGCAGATTTCGCAGATTACTCAGCTTAGTAAATCAAGATGGCCCTGATTGATGACTCAGAATAGAGATAAATCTCCGTCTCTTTGTGTCTGCGTAATCTGCGTAATCTGCGGACATGTTCCTGTCGTTGTCAAAGCAGCGGCCCGTCGCGTCCCATTAACTCGCGCCGCACGATCTTCACCGGCGGACTGCCGGCCTTAATAAAGCGATCGTGAAAGTCCTGCAGCGAAAACTTGTCGCCCATCCTACGACGATAGTCTTCGCGCAGCTTAAGAATCTCCAGCTTGCCCAACGTGTACATCAGGTAGGTCGGGTCGCCAGTACCACGTTTGGTTTCCATCTCACCGACTACGGGTTGCTGCCGTCCTTCTTTGATAAAAAATTCCTTCGCCTGCGCCATCGTCATACCCTGCGTGTGCATCTTGATGCCGACGATGTAACGGCAATCACGCAGCAGCGCATCGACCAGTTGTGCGAGACGATATTTTGGATCGTTATTGTACAAGCCTTCGTCGAGGACCATCTCTTCGCTGTAATGTGCCCAGCCTTCGGCATTGGAACCGGCGGCGGTCAGCTTGCGTACTTTCGACAAGTCCGGACTGTTCTTGAGCCAGAGGAATTGCGTGTAATGACCGGGCCAGACCTCATGAACTGAAACGTTGCTCAACAGGGGATAGTTGTAGCCTTGCAGATACTCTTCCTGCTTCGCTTTCGGCCAGGAAGGATCCGGCAGCGTGATGTTATAGAAAGCTTCAGTCGCTTTCGTTTCGTACGGACCGGGTGTGTCCATCGACGCGAACGTCGTGGCGCGGGCAAACGGCGGGGTTTCGACTACTTTCGCCTGTGCGCCTCCGGGCACCGTGATGATCTTCCTATCGATCAGGAACTGCCGCAGACCGTCTAGCTGCTGCTGTGCTGATGAAAGCAATTTGTCCGCGCTCGGGTGATCGCTTTCGACTTGCTTGAGAACTTCCTCCGGAGACTTGTTTGGATCGATCCGGCGGGCCGTCTCGACAAACGCGCGCTGGTCCTTGCGCAACTGGGCATAGCCAATCTTCAAGAGACGCGGCAAAGACACATCGACCATCTCGTCATACAAAAGCTTGAGCCGGTAGTTCTCAGCGCCGATCGCAAAGGCGCCACGCGAACGCGGCAGCAGATCCTTTTGCAGAAACGATTGATATTCTTTCAGGGCCGCGATCGCGCCGTCATTGACGCGTTTGAACTCAGCCCGGAGTACGGTGCTCTTTACTTCCTTGAACGCGTCGGTGACAGTGTTTTGGAAGAAACCGATATTGCCGGGTAGTTGTTCGATCGCGATGTCAGTGTAAATCTTCGGCGGATTGCTCAGTATCTGGCGCGCCTGCTGCAAAGCGCGCGGAATTTGTTTCTCGCGCGCGATGACTGAGCGCAGACGTTCATCGAGCGGAGCGAAGTCGCGTTTTATTAAGGCGAATATGCTTCCCGTGACCGCGCCCGAGTAGGCGTCGGGATTTTTGCGCCACATCTGCACGCGCTCTTCTTCCAGCAGCAGGCTATGAATCAAAGCAATCATGATCTCGCGATCGTCGCGGTCACCTTGAGAAAGGGTGCGGGGACTTATCGCTTCGAACTCTGCCAGATAAGTAAGCAGACTGCGGCGATTGCGCTGGTGGGCGGCGAGTGAGAAATCTTCCAGTTGACCATCGTATTGGTGAAAACCAACACTGGTAGCCTGCGAAGGATACGTTTTGAAATAGTCCTCGAAATAGGTATCAACCAGTTCATGAAACGTGCGCGGCTTGGCGGTGATTGTCATCGCTGCTGAGGCGGTTATGACCACGCCGATCAGAAAGTGAAGGAAAAGTTTTGAATCCACCTGGTCGTCTCCTTTACCGCATCATATCAGAAATGGATAGGCGGGCCGGAATGCACACTTAGACGCCAGTGTCCTAAGTTCAATTCTCTGTTACGCAGAGATAAAACCAACTTGGGACACCACCCGATAGACCCCGGAAAGGTCCCAAAAACATTGGACTAACTGCAATTGAAATAGTTCTGAGTTCGAGATGCTAAGCCTGGCCTTGCCAGGGCGGAAATTGCGAAAGATATGCGGAGTTGATTCCGTTAAGCCAGACGAGCCGGTCGTCAATCTTCTTCGGCGTTACCACTCGGGAAATCACGATCAGCCAAATGAGAGCGAAAAGGAAAACCGCAAATCCGAGAAGCCCTATTATTGGGTATTCATAAGCGAAGCCGACGATGATTGATATGAGCCCGCCTGCCAGAAGTATCCAGCCAACCGCGATCTTTTTGCGCCGGCGCTGAAAATGTTCGGCGCACAGTCCAATGTAGATTGTGGCGCGTTTGCTTAGGACCGCGGCCAGGATTGCGTAGATCAGAAGGGCCACAAAGATCAGTAAGTACAGCACCGGGGAATGCCACGCGAGCCTGCGCCTGAGTCGCACGCCGTTGGCGGGCGCATTGCACTTCACGCAACGATCGGGTAACGGGGCTTCTTTCACCATCACCAGAGTCGAGTTGTCACGCCAGACTCCGCCCGACGGTGGCGGTGGCAGCACGTAACCGTCTTCCAAAACGATTCCGGCTGGTGTTGGCTGAGCCGGCACTCCCGCGGTTGATTGGGCGGCGCCGCAGCGCTTGCAGTTTGCTGAGCTGGCAAAATTTACCAGACCACACTCTGCGCATCTCCAGGATGTAGTCATGGTCGTAAGTTTCTCTTCGGAGAAAACCGAACAGCGGGTATGGAAAACTAGCTGAGCGCTTAGTTCGGCTTGCGATTGCCGATCTCACGCAACCGTGTGACTACCTGATCAATTAACCAGTTCGGGGTGGAGGCTCCGGCAGTGACACCGACGCGATCCACACCTGCCAGATCTTCGGGGTTGATCTCGCCGTCAGTTTCGATCAAAAAGCTGCGCTCGCACTGTTCCTTGCAGACGGCCAGCAGTTTGATGCTGTTCGAGGAATGCTTGCCGCCGATAATGTAGAAGACGTCAACCAGACCGGCGAGTGCCCGCGCGGCATCCTGACGATCGCGCGTGGCTGAACAGATGGTGTTGACGACTTGCGGCTCAGCGTCGGCCTTGGCGCGCACGGCTTCGGCAACTTCGAGGAAGGTCTGCAGCTTGAGTGTGGTTTGCGAAACGACCAGTGGCGCGTGTAGCGGCGGCAGTTTCGCAACTTCGCCGGCGTCGCTGACGACGAACGTATTGGAAGGCGCGTAACCGACGACGCCAATCATTTCAGGATGATCCGGACTGCCGGCGACTACGACGTGCCGGCCTTCCTTGGCCGCGCGCTCAGCGAGGCGCTGGACGCGAGTAACGAACGGACAGGTGGCATCAACGACCAGCGCCGCGCGTTGTTCAAGTTGGATCTGCACCAGCGGCGTCACGCCGTGCGCGCGAATCACGGCGATTTCGTCTTCACCGACTTCGGCGGGTGCTTCGATGGTGGACACGCCTTCACCCTCCAGACGCTTCATTTCCTGCGTGTTGTGAATCAGCGGACCCAGCGTGCGCACCGGCGCGCCAACTTCCAGCGCGTCCTCAACCATCTCGACGGCGCGCTCGACACCAAAACAAAATCCGAATTCGTCAGCTAATAAAACTTCCATAATCGAAGTCTCTTAGAACCTCGCTTAATGTTAACACAGGAATTGCGAGACAGCATCCGCTGGGAGCGCGGACGTCCCGTCCGCATTGAGCGCAAAGCGCGAATGTCAGATAGCGGAGACAATCGAGCGCCATGCGGCGCTGTGCGGACGAGACGTCCGCGCTCCCAGCAAGACGAAGAGGTCTCACCTCACCGGCTCGCGCAAGATGATCTCCGCCGCTTTTGCTGCTGTCCGTGCGGCCTCAGCATGTGTCTGCTTCAGTCCGGCAATTTGCAAAAGAGCCTCGCCGGTGCGCGAAAGCAAACGCACCAGGTCGCCCTCCTCGGCACGGGTTTCGCGAACCAGGGCCGGCCAATCGGAGCCGCCGACCCAATGTGCCGCCGCCGCCGCCGCCGAGAAATTTATTTCCGCCGCGGCCTCGATCCCCTGCTTCCATTCCTCGGTTGATACTTCAAAGGCAATTTCTTCGAACTTGATCAGCAAACTGACGATCGCGTCGTCCAGTTCGAGTTCGCCGTAGTCGCGATCTTCGTCGGCGACCAGGGCCGCGATTAAGGCCGCGGCCCGCGGTGCGTCGAGCTCAGCAAACAGTCCGCGTTGCAAAGCCTCGCCCACAAGCAAGGGCCGATCGACGCGCAGGTCCGCCAGCCAGCGGCCGCGATCGGTTACCCGTTCGCTGGTAAATTCAAGATAGCCGAAGCGATTGAGTACATGCGCACAGCGCTCAAAGGGCTCCCAGACCTCTGCGCGCAGACGTTCAAACTGCCGCTCGGCCCGTTCGATTGCGACGGCTTCCGGTTGCAGCGACCACAAAAGTTCGCTGGCAGAGGCGCGTTCTTCGCCGGTCAAAGCGGAAGGCATAAGCGAATCGATCAGGTCGTTAACCAGCTTGATCGAATCTGCTTCTTCGTTGCGCGCGTCGCGCAGACGAGGTTCCGGCAAACCGAGCTGATTACCGCGGTCGTGAATCTCGTCAAAGGCTTCTTCGGTCTTATCCGGCTTCGTCGAAAAGACCGGAGCAAAAACTCGACCGATACGTGCAAGCGGAAATGACGCAGTGCGGCCATCTTCGCGGACGCCGGTCACGCCGTCACGGCTACGCGCGGTCACCAGCACCAGACGCTTACCGCTGCGGCCAATAGCCACGATCCGGCCGGGTTGAACCACCTGGTGCAGCCAGCGCAGCAACGCCTCCCGGCGCGTGTGCGGGGCCAGTTCCAGCAGGCGCGAACGCGCGCTCGCCAGTCGCTCCAAGCCGCGCGCCGCTCCGGCCGCCAGGCGGAACGGTGCGAGTTCCAAAGCCTGGCGAATACGCTGCTCGCCTTCGTCGCGGGTTCTTTCCAGCTCATGAATCCGCGGCAAAAGGTTTCGATAGGCATAACTCTTTTCGGCAATGGCGCGCACCTGCGCAAAATTTCCGAAAGCATCCAGCAGATTAAGCAGCGAGGTATAGGTGGCGCGGAACTGACTTTCCAGGTTGTCGGGCGGCGCGCTTAGCAGTTCGGCAATGCGTTGCGGATTTTGATGAGGCCCCGGAGCGGCGATGATGAAGCCAACGCGATCTTTCCCGCGCCGGCCGGCGCGCCCGGTCATTTGCTGCACCTCGGAAGCAGTGAGGGACTGCCAGCCGTTGGCGCTGCGCCGGTCGGCGACGGTGATCACAACCGTGCGTGCAGGAAAGTCAACGCCCGCGGCCACCGTCGCGGTGGCGAAGATTGCGTCGAGCAAACCGGCGCTCATCATCTTCTCGATCACCAGCTTCCAGGCGGGCAGATGGCCGGCGTGGTGCGCGGCGATCCCGCTGCGAACGATTGCGTCCCAGTGGCGATGGTTGCGAATCTCCGGCTGTTGCTCGACAAAGTCGCGCATGAATTCAAGCCGCGCTTCGCGTCGCTGATCGTTGATGGCGCGCCGGCTCAGCGCAGCTTCTGAAGCAGCTTCGTCGCAGCGGCGGCGCGTCGGCAGGAAAATAATGGCCGGCAATAAATTGTATGAACCTAGCGCCGCGAGCAACGTAGCCGGCGGCATTTCTGGCATGCGCAGTTTCATGTTGGAGCGCAAACGCAAAGCGTATCAGAAGCCCGACCGTTAGGGAGGGCTAGCTTCGCTAGCATTTATGACAGTGAAAGCTGAATTGGATTAACTCCGTAGTCGCCCTTGCTGACGCGCGGGCTTCTGACACCCGCCCTCGAGCGCATGAATTTACCATCTCCGTCGTCTTCCTCTCCCTTGTCCGCGGTAACGATCTTGCTGGTCTTGCTCAGTCAATTTCATGATTTCGGGATTCAGCTTACCTTTGTCACTTAACAGTGGCACCAGCCGCTTATCAGGCATCAGGAACGCCGCGCGCAGAGGCACCGGTCGCGCGCCCGGACGTGTGACCACCCCACAGCGCACGCCGCGCACTTCGGCGATCCACGCGGCAAACTCTTCCGCGTTTCCAATCGTTGCCGACAGTAACAACAGGCGGATGCGCGGCGGCGTCAGAATGATCGCTTCTTCCCAGACGTGGCCGCGTTCTTCGTCGGCCAGATAGTGCGCTTCATCCATCACCGCCAAATCGGCGCGCACGTCTTCGCCACCGCGCAACGCATCGAATAACTGGTTGCGAAAGATTTCCGTCGTGCCCACGATCAGCGGCGCGTTTGGATTTTCTTTACGATCGCCGGTCAGGATGCCCACGTTTCCGGCGCCGAACTCATCGATGAACTCCTGATACTTTGAGTTTGTCAGCGCCTTCAGCGGCGTCGTATACCAGGCGCTTTTGCCTGCGTCGAGCAAGCGGCGAATTTCTTCGCGGGCAATCCAGGTTTTGCCGCTGCCGGTCGGCGCAGTTACCAGCACATCTTCAAACTCGAGTGCCGTGAGGGCTTCGAGTTGAAACGGATCGGGTTTGAAGGCAGCCGGCTTGGGAGCGCCAATGCCGCCGAGCAGCTCGCGCAACTCGCGACCGTAGTTTCCCGATGGCGCCGGTGAAACAGTGTCTTGCGGGCGTGTCGAGTCGCGAGTGTGTGTTTGACGATTTCCCGCGCCTCTTATTCCGTCCCGGCTTCTTTTCCTGCCATGATCATTGCGCCGCCTGTTTTTCACGAAAAGCATTGTAGTCCAGGTGTCGCTGATCCGCAGATTACACCGCCAGAAACTGGCAAACGCGAGGATACCTGCTGAGTCCTGTTTCCTTTCTCCGTCTAATTCGGTAATCTGCGCAATCTGCGGACATGGCTGCACCGGATAATCAGAGCCTCAAATTGCAGCCAGCGGACGCGTGTTCTACACTCTTATTACTAAACAATCGATCACAACTTAGCGGACTAACTTAGCGTCTAACTGGATTACATTCGGGAAAATATGCTGGACTTATATAAAACAAGCGGGCTGTTTGAGAATTTCGAAGTCAATCCTGAGCCGTTTTGGCCGCGCATCGTGCGGCTGCTGGGTGGTTCAGTAGCTTTGCATCTGGTGCTGATCGCGTGCGTGGTTTTCATCCCGCCGGTGCGTGACGCGCTTAGCATCGCCGCCATGTTCTCAGGCGCAGGATTTGTCGATCGGGCCTACAACAAGACAAAAATTGAGAACGAAGGCGACATCGTTGAGATTACGACTGAAAAGTTTCATTATCCCGAAGGCTACTTTGCGTTGGACGCGCAGGCTCTCCCGAGCCCGACTCCGGCGTTTCCGATAGCTCCGGGTTTCACGCCGCCGCCCATTCCGCCGTCGCAGCTTCTGAGTCCGTCGCCAACTCCGGCGCCGGTCGCGACTCCATCACCCGCCATCGCCGCAAACGCGACGCCTGCCCCAAGCCCGAACGCCGACGACGAGAAAGAGAAACAGAAGATCGAGGCAGAACTTGATCGCGCAGCACTGGAAAACGGCGTCAAGCGTCCCAAAGAGATCAATACGCGACCTTTTAAAGATCTTTTGGCCGACGCGAAAAGAAAAAAAGATCGTGGCGAGCTGAATCTAAACGGACAAATCGAGCTGACGGTCGAAGCCGATCGTGGACAGGACGGCAAGCTCGTCAATGCCGTGGTCAAGGACAAACGCGGCGACAAGAAACTCGAAGCGGTGGCGCTCGACTTTGTGGCGGCGTTAAGTGACAGCGGAGTGCTTGATTTCCTCGAAGGGACAAAACACATACGGCTAATAGCCAAAGTTGATGACCAGAACGTCGAAGTGGTCGCATCAACCGAAGTCGAATCGGAACAACGCGCGCGGCAGATGGAAAAAGGCTTCAGCCTGTTGATTGTCGGAGGCCGGATCGCCAAACGTGGCAAGGACGAGGAGATTTACTACAATCACACCCAGGTGTCGTCGAAGGACAAGGAAGTCAGCGTGAAGTTTTTGATGTCGCGCACCGAGATGGGTACGTTGCTGTCGAAATATACCAGCGAGAAATAGGATCGGCAATCGTTTGCGCCTCCTCAAAAATAACAGTGCCACAGGCAAGATCGCAGGTTCTTCTTTACCTTTCGTGATTTTTCGTGTGATTTAGTGGATCGCCTGCTGTCGGCAAAGATTCGATCCACGAAATCACACGAAGCCGCACGAAAGGACCTTCTGTACGTCATGACACAACACCACGCACCTGCGAGGAGCAAATAGGATGCGAAAGAGTTCCACTATCCTGAGCGTTGCGGTCATTACTCTTCTCTTGATTGGCTGCACCAGCCGGCCTCAGCCCGTTGCCCAACAGCCATCGCCCGCCGACAAGCCGAATGACAACAATGGCGGAATCAAGTTGACGAGCTCGGCTTTCAAAGAAGGCCAGCCGATTCCCGCGACCTATACCTGCAAGGGCGTGAACATTTCGCCGCCATTGGAATGGAGCGGGATGCCGAAGACCGCCAGGACGATCGCGATCATCGCTGACGATCCGGACGCGCCCTCAGGCACGTGGGTCCACTGGGTGCTCTACAATCTTCCGGCCGACATTATTGGATTAGTCGAAAACCTGCCGCCGACTGAGAGCCTCAAGGCGGGTGGTCTTCAGGGCAAGAATGATTCTGGGAGGATCGGATACGACGGGCCCTGTCCGCCATCGGGAACGCATCGTTACTTTTTTAAGATATATGCGCTGGATGCAGAACTGCCGTTGAAGGCCGGCGCCACGAAAGCCGAAGTTGAGAAGGCGATGGCAGGTCGCATCGTGGCGCAGGGACAGTTGATGGGGACGTATGGTAGGTAAGTGCCCGAAAGACTCTATCAATCTAACTAACTCTATCTCCTAACTAACGATCAGCTCCGACACGTGCTCGGCTTCGTACCTCTCGATCAAGACGCTGAGCACTTCCATCAGCGAAGCCAACGGATGATTCTCGTCCTCTCCGACCTCGTCAATGAGATGGTCAAGCAAGGCGATGATGCGGTTATACTCGGCTCCGGTGTGAGGAACGAATATATCGTCAGATAAGGATGACCAGGCGTTCGCAAATTTTTGGATATCAGGAATCATAGGCAGAGGGTACAGAACACTTGCGGTAGGCAAGCGGGTCTCAACGCTCATTACTCGCTGGCCACAGAGTACGTGTGAAAACTCAACCCGTTCAGCGCCAAAGGCGCGAGATGTAACAGCCTGGGCCATCGGCCCAGGTACGAGCAGTGTTGAAGTTTCCCCAGCGCTGAAAGCGCGAAATAATGTTAGAGGTACTCAGTCAGTGCTGTTTACGGCCTACTTTCTCTATTTCGCGCCTTCAGCGCTTCCTAATCCTGTTTGACTCTCTCACCTGGGGCGTTGCCCCAGGCTATTGCATCTAGCGCCTTTGGCGCTGAGACCATGAGTTTTGACACAGTATCTACCGCGAGCGGTTCCGTAAGCGGCCTATGGAATCACGCCTTCCGGCACCTGCCACGGATGTAATTCAATGACGAGCCTGCCGATCTTGACCATCGGATCGGTGTCGCACAGCTCTTGTGCTTCGGCGATTGAGCCGACGCGAAAGACAAAAATCCCGCGCAGTTCGCCATCGTCGCCGAACGGTCCGGCCATCACCAGCTTCTTCGTCGCCGCCAGACGATTGATGTTTGCGAGATGCGCCTTTTGCAGCTCCTGAACTTCCGGAGTT
>Ga0209648_10001681_pt1 | contig 17965 bp, 20 predicted proteins | sample GraSoi2013_115cm_FD_185830 | JGI IMG/M metagenome (GOLD analysis project Ga0209648, IMG submission 185830) | Grasslands soil microbial communities from the Angelo Coastal Reserve, California, USA - Sample 9_17_2013_115cm (SPAdes) (version 2) | ecosystem: Environmental > Terrestrial > Soil >...
CGAGAGCGAAGGGAGGATCTCGCTCTCGATCTCCCGCCGGAACGACGCCCGGTCTTCTATCGTGACGCTCTGGGAGAAGTCGACGAAGATGACGACAGCCGTCCCGTGTTGGACGGCGGCCGGCGTGGAGGGCGCGCAGCCGGTCATCAGGAAAAGCGCCTGCGTCATCACGACGAGAACCCAGGGCGTCAGTCGGCATCGAACGAGGGACTCACCGACCATCCAACGCCCCGTTCTCGCCGTTCAGGGAGACTTCCGGCCACCACTCCAGCTTGGGGAACTCGGGACTCCTCCTGAAGGAGTACGGCGGCAACAGTCGGCGGAAGCGAATGTTGGTCTGCCGGTACAGCGCCACCCGCTGGTTGGTGAGCGCCCGAACCTGTTCGACCTGGCTCTTGGCCGCCTGGATCTCCCCGTTGATCTTGGGGCCGATCTGGAAGAGCCTCTTGCGGACGGCGTTCCGCTTCCGGTCCAGCGAGATGAGCGACTTGTGGAACCGGTCCAGATTCTCGTCCGGATCGTGCGCGAAGTACGAGGCGGTCAGGGCACCGAAGAAGATCAGACTGTTGAGCGCGAAGAGGGCCCAGGCCAGGTTCCCCTGGTCGGCAGCCGCGGTGGCTCCCGCAGAGGCCTGGGACGAGATATAGGTGTTCCTCAGCAGGCTCACCGCGTACAGGGCCCCGCCAACCGAGATAGGCGTCAGGAGCCCGATCAGGATGTTGCCGGCCAGGCGGGGAAGCGCGTGCCGCAGGTGGATCCCGATGAACACGCCGATGAGCGGGATCATGATCGCGAGGGTGGACGCCATCACGTATGTCAGGTACTCGGCCTCCCCGAACAGGCGGAACACGACGGTGTTCAGGGGGAACTCCCCGATGCCGAGGAATATGATCAGCGCCCAGTGCAGCGCGGACGGGAAGGGAATCGTCACGTCCCGCCCCAGCTCCTGGGACCGGGCCTTGTAGCCTTCGGCGATCGACTGGATCCGGTGTTCGATGTCCTCCAGGCGTCTCAGAAAGACCTGGAACACCGGCTGGAGCTTGGCGACCCGGCCCGAGGCCTGCTTGTAGATCTGCTGAACCTCTTGTTCCCCATAAGCGATCAATGCCTGCTCGAACGGCGCCGGCATGTACGACCCCATCTCCGGGAGGTTTCGCTCTCCGTCCTGCTGGCCTTCGGCCTGGATGCGCTCCTCAGTGAACGGGGTGGGTGGCTCCTCAGGCGCGATGCGAGGCAGACGCATCACTGCTAGGCCTCGTGCTTCTTGAGAACCGAGGTCAGCTCATCGATGAGGAATTTCATGTTGTCCAGGACGGTGTCCTCGGTGGAGTAGAGGTCGGTCATCCGCTTCATGACCGCCTGGTAGTCGACTTTGACCTGGGCGAGCGTCATGTGGATCCCGTCGACGCTGGTCCGGAGCTGCTCCCGTTCCTGCCGCAGGGAGAACCAGCGCTTTTGGAGCGCCTCGAGCTGGTCGCGCATCTCGCTGGACTGCTGGACCAGTTCCCGGTACTCGGTGATGGCCTCGATAATTCGTTTGACTTCCGTGTCATTGAGCACCGTGCGACTCCTTTCTCAGTTCGAGGTGGCCATTCCGCCACCGGCTTTGTCCTACAAACGAATCTTCCGCAATTACCCCCATACTCGGATCCGTGGCAGCGGAGCCCGGACTGCTGCCACCTAGACCGGCGTCCATGCTTGTACAAAGGACGTGCCACGGCTAACCCCTCGAAAATCGGACTCTTTGCGCCTGACAGCTGGACGATCTGGCACGGCAACTGCGAGTTCGGCACGTGCTCCGTGACGCGGAGACGGTCCTCGCGCAACTCCGAGAGTGGATTGATGGACTCAACACCTGCGCGCCGCACTCGGCCCTCGCGACCTGTCCTTCGCCAAAACCGCGTCCGACTCGCTTGGCGAGCGTCCGTGCTCTTGTGACAGGCCAAGACGCGGGAGACTGGTAGGAGACAGGGACTGTCAAGCCATCGGCCTTGGCACGGACAGACGTGGTTCCCAGTGTGGGACGGAGGGCAGTCAGAAGGGCTTTCAGGCGAACCACGGGCAAGTCATGGCCGCCGCTCGCGCGAGGTGGACCACGAGACCTCAAAGCGGAAGGCCACGTGTGCTGTGTGTAGTGTCGTGGATTGCAGGCCCCCGCAACCAACGACGTGACGCGGTCGTCGCCGCTAGGACTTCACCCCCCCCTGCGCTTTGGCTGTCACCGTTTCTGTAACCGTGAGATCGGTTCTGAACGGTTTCTAGCCGCCGGCAGCGCTGGCGCCCGAGAAAATCTGTGCTATAACTACGCGTCGTTACGGAGAGGTGTGGTGGCGGCGGTAGTCCTCATAAGCCCCGTGTCGGAGGTTCAATTCCTCCCACCGCCACCACTTCAGCGCGAGGCGAAGGTGAGGGAATGAGCGACATCCTGGTGGAGCACGAGGGCGCGATCGCGACGGTCGTCTTCAACCGGCCGAAGCTCCGCAACGCGATCAGCCTCGCGATGTGGACCGAGATCGCGCGCGTGACCGAGGGGCTCGGGAAGGACGACTCGGTCCGCGCGATCGTCTACCGCGGCGCGGGGCGCGACGCGTTCGCCTCCGGCGCCGACATCTCCGAGTTCAAGGAGCACCGCAAGGACACCGCGACCTCGCTCCGCTACAACGAGCAGACCGCCGCCGCGTACCGGGGGATCCGCGACTGCCCGAAGCCCACCGTCGCGATGATCTTCGGCTTCTGCATGGGCGGCGCGATGGCGATCGCGATGGCGTGCGACCTGCGCTTCGCCGCCGAGGGCTCGAAGTTCGGCATCCCCGCCGCGAAGCTCAACATCATTTATCCGCCCGACTCGGTCAGCCAGCTCGTGGACCTCGTCGGCCCCGCGTACGCGAAGGACATCCTGTTCTCGGCGCGCGCGGTGGGCGACCGCGAGGCGGTCGCGATGGGCCTGATCCAGCGCCTCGTGCCGCCCGGCGAGCTCGAGCCGACCACCTACGACTACCTCCGCGAGGTCTCCGAGAACGCGCCCCTGTCCGTCCGCGGCTCCAAGCAGACGATCCAGTCCTACCTCCAGGGCCTGACGGACGAGCGCCGCCAGCGGCTCCGGGAGCTGGCGCTCGAGGCGTTCGAGAGCGAGGACTACAAGGAGGGCACGCGGGCGTTCCTCGAGAAGCGGGCGCCCCGGTTCCAGGGCCGCTAGCGGCCGCTGGTGCGCTTCGAGCTTCTCACCTCGACGCCGCTCTCGCCGACCGAGGGGAGCGGCACCTTCGTCGCGATCGACGGCCTGGCGCGCGGGCTCGCGGCGCTCGGCCACGTGATGGCGGTGCGGCCCCTCCGGCTCCGCACTCGCTTCCACACGCTCGACCGCCTGCTCTACAACGTGGGCGCGCTCGCCGCGCCCCCGGCGGGCGACGTCGTCGTCGGCGTCGATCTGGACGGGTTTCTGTGGGCCTGGAGAAGCCCGCGGCAGCGCTTCGTCGTCATGCTCAAGGGCGTCATCGCCGACGAGCTCCGGAACGAGCGCGGCCTCGTGCGGGCGCTCCTCTCCGTCCAGGCGCGCTGGGAGCGGCTCAACACCGCGCGCGCCGACCGCGTGATCGTGCCGAGCCGCTACTCGGCGTCCGTCGCGGCGCAGGCGTACGCGATTCCGCGCGACAAGGTGGCCGTCGTGCCCGAGCCGATCGATCTCGCGGAGTGGCGCCGGCGGTTCGCCGCCGCCGGGGGATCGCGGAGCGCCCGGCCGACCGTTCTTTCCGTTGCGCGCATGTACCCCCGGAAGCGCCTCGGCGATCTCCTGCAGGCCGCCGTGATCCTCCGGGAGCGAATCCCCGGGGTCCAGGTCCGCATCGTAGGGGGAGGTCCGGAGTCCGCCCGCCTCGGGGCGCTTCACGCCGGCCTCGGCCTGGGGGACGCGGCGGTGCTGCTTGGCGAGGTCTCACGGGCACAACTCGCCGTAGAATATGTCGGTGCCTGGTGTTTCTGCCTCCCGACGGTCCAGGAAGGGTTCGGGCTGGTGTTCGCGGAGGCGATGGCGGTGGGGCTGCCCGTGGTGTCGTGCCGCGCGGCGGCCGTGCCCGAGATCGTCGAGGACCGGCGGACCGGCTTTCTGGTGAACCCGGGGAGCCCGGGCGAGCTCGCGATGGCGATGGAGACATTGCTCACGAACAGGGGACTCGCGCAGGACTTCGGTGCCGCCGGCGCGCGCCGCGTGGAAGCGTTCGATCTGGTGCCGGTGGCGCGCCGGTTCCTGGAGGCGCTGCCGTGAGCGTGGCTGTGCGAGCGAGAGCCGCAGGCGAGGCGAGCCTGTGAACGGGATCGCGTACAGCACGCGGCGTTTCGGCTTCTCGGCCGGCCACCGCTACTGGGTGGACGCCTGGCCGGCCGCCGAAAACGAGCGGACGTTCGGCAAGCTGACGGTCCCGCACGGGCACAACTACACGCTCGACGTGACGATCCGCGGGGCGATCGACCCGCAGACGGGCATGGTGGTGGACCTCGCCGAGCTGAAGCGGATCGTCGGCGAGACCGTCGTGGACCGCTTCGATCACGCGGACCTCTCCGCCGACCCGCTCTTCCGCGGCCGGGTCGCGACGACCGAGAACATCGCGATCGCGGTGTGGGAGCTCCTGGCCCCGAAGCTCGGCGCCGACCGGCTCTGGCAGGTGCGCGTCTGGGAGGATCCGACGCTGTTCGTGGATGTGCGAGGTGAGCCGCGCTCGGGCGGCGAGCCGAGCGCTTCAATGGCTCGAGAATGAATGTCGAGCTGACGCGCGTCTACCACTTCAGCGCCGCCCACCGGCTCGAGAACCGGGCGCTCTCGCTGGAGGCCAACGCGGCACTCTACGGCGACTGCCACCGCGCCCACGGCCACAACTACTACCTCGAGGTCACCGTCGCCGGGCGGCCCGATCCCGTGACCGGCATGGCGGCGGACCTCGGCCGGCTCGACGCGGCGGTGCACCGCGCGGTCCTCGACCGCGTGGACCACCGGGCGCTCGAGGAGGTCCCGGCGCTTCACGGCGTCGTCACGACGGGCGAGAGCCTCGCGCGTGCGTTCTGGCGTATCCTTGAACCCGAGGTGGGCGCCGCGGCCCTCCGGCGGGTCGGCGTCGTGGAGACTGCGAAGAACCGATTCGACTACCGAGGCGGAGCGTGATGATCGAAAAGCTGATCGAGCAGCTTCTGAAGGAGCTCGGCGAGGACGCGCACCGCGAGGGGCTCGAGAAGACCCCCGAGCGCGTCGCGAAGGCCCTGCGCTACCTCACGTCCGGCTACGACCAGGACGTGAAGGAAATCCTGAACGGCGCCATGTTCGTCGAGGACTACGACGAGATGGTGATCGTGAAGGACATCGACTTTTTCAGCGTCTGTGAACATCATCTCATTCCATTTTTTGGCAAGGCCCACATCGCGTACATGCCTCGCAAAAAGATCGTGGGGCTCTCCAAGCTCCCGCGCCTGGTCGAGATGTACAGCCGCCGGCTCCAGGTGCAGGAGCGGCTCACGACGCAGATCGCGAACACGCTGAACGAGGCGCTCCAGCCGCGCGGCGTCGCGGTCGTCGTGGAGGCGATCCACCTCTGCATGGTCATGCGCGGGGTGGAGAAGCAGAACTCCAAGGCGGTGACCTCCGCGATGCTCGGCGCCTTCCGGGACCGGCCGGAGACGCGCGCGGAGTTCATGGAGCTGATCAAGTCGCGTCGGGGGCTCGAGATATGACCGCCGGGCGGTCGATGGACGGCCAGGTCGCGATCGTCACGGGCGCGGGGCGCGGCATCGGCCGCGCGATCGCCGAGGCGTTCGCGCGCGAGGGCGCGGCGGTGGTGCTCGCGGCACGCACGCGCCAGCAGATCGCCGAGGTGGCGGCCGCGATCAAGGCGGCCGGCGGCCGCGCGCTTGCCGTCCCGACCGACGTCACGCAGGACGCCGCGGTGGTGGCGCTCGTGGAGCAGACGGTCGCCGACTTCGGGCGCCTGGACGTGCTCGTGACGGCCGCGGGCACGGCGTCGTTCGGGCCGGTGGTCGGGACGAAGCCCGAGGACTGGGACGCGATGCTCGCGGTGAACCTCCGCGCCGTGATGGCGTGCTGTCGCGCCGTGCTGCCCGTGATGGTCCACCAGCACCGCGGCACGATCCTGAACATCGCCTCCGTGGCCGCGCAGCGCTTCATCCCCGGGTCCGCGGCCTACGCGGCGACCAAGGCGGGCGTGGTCGTCTGGAGCCGGGTGCTCCGCGAGGAGGTCCGCGCCGAGGGCGTGCGCGTCGGCGTGCTCGTGCCGGGCGCCGTGGACACGCCGCTCTGGGACACGATCCCCCAGGGACCGGACCGGAGCCGGATGCTCAAGCCCGAGGACGTGGCCCGCGCCGCGGTGCTCATGGCCTCGCTGCCGCCCCACGCGTCGCTCGAGGATCTGACCCTTCTGCCGGCGGGCGGCATCCTGTGATACGATGACTCCAACGGCCCGCTCCAGGAAGGTCAGGCGATTCGGGAGGATCGAATGGTCACGATGACTGAGACGGCGGCGAAGAAGATCTCGGAGCTCAAGCTCGAAGAGGGCAAGCCCGCGTGGGGGCTCCGGATCCGCATCGTCGGCGGCGGCTGCTCCGGCATGTCCTACGAGCTCGGCTGGGAGGACCAGCAGAGCCCGGACGACAAGGTCGTCGAGGCCCAGGGCATCAAGGTCTACGTCGACAAGCTCAGCGTGCCCTACCTCGAGGGCAGCGAGATCGACTACGTCGAGAACAACATGATGGGCGCGGGCTTCGCGATCAAGAACCCGAACGTGAAGTCGAGCTGCGGCTGCGGCCAGTCCCACCGCTTCTAGACGCTGATCCTGCCGTGCGTGTCCGGGTCCGCCTCTTCGCCCGGTACCGTGAAGCCGCGGGGCGGGAGCGGATCGAGATCGATCTCCCCGAGGGTGGCACCGTCGAGTCGGCGTGGTCCGCCGTCGCCGCGCGCCACCCCGAGCTCGCGCGCTTCCGCCCGTTCACGCTGTTCGCCGTCGGCCAGGAGTACGTCGAGCCCGACCACACGCTGGCGCCCGGCGACGAGCTCTGCCTGTTCCCGCCGGTGAGCGGCGGTGCCCCGGACGATGTCTTCAGGGTGGTCGGGGAGCCGCTCTCACCCGACGCCGTCGCCCGCGAGGTGGACCATCCCGGCGCCGGCGGCGTCGTGATCTTCTCGGGCGTCGTGCGGAACGAGACGGGCGGCCGCCCCGTGAAGTTCCTCGAGTACGAGGCCCACGCGCCGATGGCCGAGGCGAAGATGCGGGAGATCGGCACGGCGATCCGCGCCCGCTGGCCCTCGATCAAGCGCGTGGCGATGCTCCACCGCGTCGGGCGGCTCGAGATCGGCGAGGCGAGCGTGCTGATCGCGGTCTCGGCGGCGCACCGGCAGGAGGCGTTCGAGGCGTGCAAGTACGCGATCGACACGCTCAAGCGCACGGTGCCGGTCTGGAAGAAGGAGCACTTCGAGGACGGCGAGGTCTGGGTCGGGCTCCAAGGCGGGTAGACGGGTGACCCTCCTCGGCGCGATCGAGCGCACCTTTCGCCGCCACGCGATGCTCGCTGGCGGCGAAACCGTCTTGGTCGCCGTCTCCGGCGGCGCCGACTCCGTCGCCCTGCTGCGCGTGCTCACCCGGCTCGCGCCCGCGTGGCGTCTCTCGCTCCACATCCTGCACGTGGACCACCAGATGCGGCCCGAGTCCTCGCGGGACGCCGCGTTCGTCCGGACGCTCGGCGAGCGGCTCGGCGTCCCCGTGGAGGTCGCGACGGTCGAGGTGGAGCATGGCGATTCGCTCGAGGCCGCGGCGCGCCGGGCGCGCTATACAGCGCTCGAGGCCGGCGCCGACCGGGTCGGCGCCGACCGGATCGCCTTGGGCCACACCGCCGACGACCAGGCCGAGACCGTCCTCATGCGACTGCTCGAGGGCACGGGCGTCCGCGGCCTGGCGGGCATCCCGCCGGTCCGCGGCCGCGTGATCCGCCCCCTCCTCGAGTGCCGACGCGCCGCGCTCGTCGAGGAGCTCCGCCGGGCGGGGCTCGACTGGGTCGAGGACCCGACCAACCGCGACCCGAAGTTCCTCCGGAACCGGATCCGCCACGAGCTGCTCCCGCTCCTCGCCGAGTCCTACAACCCCGGGATCGCCGACGCGCTGGCCCGTGTGGCGGCGCTCACGCGTGAGGCGGTGAATGCGCTCGAGCGGACCGCCGCGGTCGAGCTCGAGCGGCTCGCCGCGGTCGGGGACGGCGCCGTCACGCTCCCGCTCGGCGCGCTGCGCACGCTGCCGAGGCAGGTCGCGGCCGAGGTCCTGCGCCAGGCCGCGGGACGCCTGGGGAGCCGGGCGCCGCTCCGCGCCTGGGTCCACCGCGGGCTCCGCCGCGTCCTCGTCGAGCCCGCGCCGCGCCGCCCGTTCCGCCTCGCCGGCGTGACGCTCGAGGTGAGCGGGCCGCGCGTGCGGCTCTCGCTCGCGGCCCTCCCCGCGCTGGTCGAGCGCGCGCTCGCCGTCCCGGGACGCGTCGAGCTGCCCGAGATCGGCGCGGCGCTCGTGGCGACGCTCGTGGAGGCCGAGCGCTACGCGATCCCCGACGAGGCGTGCCGCGTCGCGTTCGACGCCGACGAGCTTCCGCCCGCGCTCGTCGTGCGTCCGCGGCGCGCGGGCGACGGCGTCGAGCCGTTCGGCGGGGGCCGGCGCAAGCTGAAGGACCTTCTGATCGACGCCAAGGTGCCGCGCTGGGAGCGCGACCGGGTGCCGGTGATCGAGGCCGCCGGCCGGACCCTCTGGGTGGCGGGCGTCCGGCGCGGCGCCGCGGCGCCGGTGACGGCGCACACGCGCCGCGTGCTCGAGCTCGCGCTCGTGCCGCTGGCGGAACCGGGCACCGCCCGGTAGAATCGCCGTGAGCGCTCCCGGGGGACACTCCATGAGAACGACGCTCGCCGTGCTCCTCGTCCTCGCCTCCGTCCTGCCGGCCGACGCCCAGCAGCGGACGCCACCCAAGATCGACGCGCGCGCCGTGCTCCGCGCCCTCGAGGACGCGTTCAGCGCGGTCGCCGACCGCGCGACGCCCGCCGTCGTCAACGTCACCACGGTGCCGAAGCGCGGCGCCGTCGAGGAGTCGCCCGAGCGGTTCAGGGAGTACTTCGGCGAGGAGTTCTACGAGCGCTTCTTCGGCCGGCGGCCGCGCGAGGAGCAGCGCACGAGTGGCTCGGGCGTGATCGTGGATCCAAAGGGATACATCTTGACGAACAACCACGTCATCGAGAACGCTCAGGACGTCACCGTGCGCCTCTCGGACGGACGGAAGCTCGCCGCGAAGGTCGTGGGCCGGGATCCGAAGACGGACCTCGCGGTCCTCAAGGTGGACGCGCCCGGGCCGCTGCCGGTCGCCGAGCTGGGCGACTCGGACCACCTCCGCGTGGGCCAGTGGGCGATCGCGATCGGCAACCCGTTCGGCCTCGACCGCACCGTGACGGTCGGCATCATCTCCGCGACGGCGCGCAACCGCGTCGGCGTGACGCAGTACGAGAACTTCATCCAGACGGACGCGTCCATCAACCCGGGCAACTCGGGAGGGCCGCTCCTGAACCTCGACGGCAAGGTGATCGGGATCAACACGGCGATCGTCGCCGCGGGGCAGGGCATCGGCTTCTCGATCCCGATCAACCAGGCGAAGGACGTGATGCGCCAGCTCATCGCGGGCGGCCGCGTGGTGCGCGGCTGGCTCGGGATCGCGATCCAGGACGTCACCGACGAGCTCTCGGGCACCTTCGGCGTGAAGGAGCGCGAGGGCGTGCTGGTCGCCGACGTCATGAAGGGCGGGCCGGCCGAGGCCGCCGGCGTCCGGCCGGGCGACGTGATCGTCGAGCTCAACGGCGCGCCGATCAAGGAGGTGCCCGAGCTCCAGCGCCGCGTCGCCGGCGTCGCGCCCGGCCAGGTCGCGCGGCTCACCGTCCTGCGCGACCGGCAGCCCGTGCGGCTCAGCGTGAAGATCGGCGAGATGCCCGCGGACGAGCCCGCGCCCGCCGCGGTCGTGCCGGACGAGGAGGGCTGGGGGCTTCGGGTCGAGCCGCTGAGCGCCGACATGGCGCAGAGGCTGAACCTGCCGGTCGCGCAGGGCCTGCTCGTGACCGACGTCGCGCCGGGCGGCCCGGCCGACCGCGCGGGCGTGCGGCGCGGCGACGTGATCGTCGAGGCGGGCCGCACGCCCGTCTCCGAGCCCGCCGCGCTCTTCCGGGCGCTCGCGCAGCTCAAGCCCGGCGAGCGCCTCCTGATCTTCGTCCAGCGGCCGGGGACGGGCGGTAAGAGCGAGTACCTCGTCATGGAGCGCGAGAAGCAGCCGTGATCCCGGACGTGCCGAAGCTCGCGCGGCGCGGCACCGTCCTCGTCGTCGACGACGAGGAAGGAGTCCGGGCGTCCGTGCGGGCGATCCTCGAGGAGACGTGCGACGTCCTCGAGGCCGAGAACGGCGCCGAGGCCCTCGAGATCCTGCGCGCCAACGACGTGGATCTGGTGATGCTCGACCAGCGCATGCCCGGCGAGCCGGGCATCGACGTGCTCCCACGCGTCAAGGCGGCCGACCCGACGACGGTCGTCGTCGTGGTCACGGCGGTACGCGAGGTGCGGACCGCGGTCGAGGCGCTCAAGCGCGGCGCCTGGGACTACCTCACGAAGCCGTTCGACGTGGACGACATCCTGCTCCTCTCCCAGCGCGCGTTCGAGAAGCGCGCGCTCGAGCGCGAGGTGCTCTACCTGCGCTCGGCGCTCGCGGGCAGCGCGCCGGACGCCGCGGCGGGCACGGGCTTCGAGGGCCTGGTGGGCCGCCACCCCGAGATGGTGAAGATCTACCAGACCATCACGCAGATCGCCGACACGCCGACGACCGTGCTCGTCACCGGCGAGAGCGGGACCGGCAAGGAGCTGGTGGCGCGCGCGCTCCACGCGCGGAGCGAGCGGCGGGCGCGGGCCTTCGTCGCGGTCAACGTGGCCGCCATCCCCGACGCGCTCGTCGAGTCGGAGCTCTTCGGCCACGAGAAGGGCGCCTTCACCGGCGCCCACGCGCGGAAGCTCGGCAAGTTCGAGCTCGCCCAGGGCGGCACGGTCTTCCTCGACGAGATCGGCTCGCTCCGGCTCGACCTCCAGACGAAGCTCCTGCGCGTGCTGCAGGAGCGCGAGATCGAGCGGCTCGGCGGCATCCGCGCGATCCCGGTGGACGTCCGCGTGGTGGCCGCGACCAACGTGAATCTCCGGGCGGCCGTGCGCGCGCGCGAGTTCCGCGAGGACCTCTACTACCGGCTCAACGTGGTCCCCGTCCACGTGCCGCCCCTCCGCGAGCGGCGCGAGGACATCCCGTTCCTCCTCGAGCACTTCGTGCGGAAGACCGCGCGCGAGTGCCGGCGCGACGTGCGGGGCGTCTCGGCGGGCGCCCTCGAGGTACTCACGCGCTACGACTGGCCGGGGAACGTGCGCGAGCTCGAGAACGTGATCTACCGCGCGGTCGTGCTGGCGCGCAACCCGGTCATCCAGCTCCAGGACGTGCCGCTCGACGTCGCGATCCCCGAGACCGGCGCGCGCCTGGCCGAGGACACGGGACCGCCGCTCCGCGACGCGATGGGCCAGTTCGAGCGCCAGTACATCCTGCGCGTGCTCGAGCGCGTGGGCTGGAACGTGAGCCGCGCGGCGCGCGACCTCGGCGTGCACCGGAACACGATCCTCGCCAAGCTCTCCGCCTGGGGCATTCAGCGCCCCGCGAGCGGCGACGCGCGGAGCCTCTCGCTCTAGCCGCTCCGCACGGTCCGCGCCGCCTCCGGTTTGCCCGCCGGGGCCCACAGGCGGCGGGGTGAGAGGGGGATGAGACCTCTCTCATCCGGCCAGGAGCGCGTACATCGCGCGCCAGAGCTCGAAGAGGTCGCGCGCGTCCTGCCGGCCCGTCCTCCCGCCGCCGCCCTCCACGTGCTCGAGGATGCCGACGAGCAGGAGCGTGGTGTTCCCCGGGCGCGCGGCCGCGAGGCGCAGGCTTTCGGTGTAGGGGACCGTCGGGTCGCCGCGCCCGTGCACGAGGACGAGCCGCCCCGGGATCTCGCGCGCGACGCCGAGCGGGGACATCGAATCGAGGTAGCGTCGGAGGTCCGGAGGCAGCGCGGCGAGGAACCGCGCGGCGCGCTCGGGATCCCCGGTCATGAGCTCCGCCCGCGCGCGGGGATCCAGCAGATCGGCGTTGGCGCGGACGAACTCGCCCACGAGCCGCGGATCGCGGGCGACGCGCCCGCGCACGCCGCCGTACTCGTACGTCCCCGTGAGCCAGAAGCGGACGACCTCGAGCGCCGACGCGTAGCCCCCGAGGCTCACGACGGCGCTCACGCGATCCCGGACGCTCGGATCGGCCGCCGCGAGCAGGGCGGGCCCGGACCCCACGCTCACGCCGAGGACGACGGCCGGTCCCGGCCGCGCCGCGAGCGTCGCGACGACGGCGCCCACGTCCTCCGGACGCAGGCGGCCGCGCGTGAGCCCGGGGACCGTGGGCACGGCGACGTCGAAGCCGGAGCGGGCGAGCAGCTCGGCCGCCTCGCGCAGGCGCGGGTCGTCCTTGCCCTCGGCCGTCGCGCCGTGGACGAGGACGAGCCGGCGCCCGGCGCCGAGCCCCGCCGGCACGTAGCGGTCGGCCGCCACGCCGGGGACGGCCAGGGCCTCGCGCGCGGGCGCCGACGTGAGGGCCGAGAGGGGCGCGTACCGCCCCTGACTGAGCAACTCGACGAGGAACGCCCCGGCGACGAGCGCGGTGTGGCCGGCCTGGGCGACGGGGAGGACGAGGACGAGGGCGAGGAGGAGAGCGGCGAGCCGGGCTACTTCCGGTTGACGCACTTCACGAGGCGCCATCCGTTGAACATGTTCACCTTCGCCACCAGCTCGGGCACGAGGCCGACCTGGGTGAGGAGCGGCCCGAGCGCCAGATTCGACTTCCAGCCCAGGCGCGTGCAGACCGGCGCGACGAGGTCCTCGAGCCAGCCCATGAGCCGGCGCTCGCTCCGGAAGTGGTTCAGGACGACGATGACGCCGCCGGGCTTCACCACCCGGCGCATCTCGCGGAGGACGGCGACGGGATCGGGGACCGCGGAGATCGTGTAGGTCGCCACCGCCTTGTCGAACTCGTCGTCGCCGAAGTCCATGGACGTGGCGTCCATGACCTTGAGCGTGACGTTCGGCATCGCGAGCGTCTCGACGCGCTCGACCGCCTTGTCGAGCATCTCCTGCGAGAGGTCGATGCCGGTGAGCGCGCAGGTGGCGGGGTAGAGCGGGAGGTTGAGCCCGGTGCCGATGCCGACCTCGAGCACGGAGTCGCTTCGCTGGAGCGCGAGCTGCCTGACGGCCGCCGTGCGGCCCGGCGAGAAGATCCAGTCGAAGATGAAGTCGTAGACGGGGGCGTACAGCTCGTATGCGCGCTCGACCTGCCTCTTCTCCAACGCCGCGTCCACTCAGCGCCCTCCAGACGTCATGGATGTGAGGCCGGCCAACGGCGGATCAAACCGGAAGGTATTCTAACCGCCCGCGGGAGCCGTTGCCAAGAGAGTTAATCGCGTCATGGTCCGTCCGTCTTCCGCGGAGCTAGACGAGCCAGCGGAGCAGCGCCGTCGCGAGCGAGAGGAAGATCGTCACGCCGAGCACGTCCTGGAACGCCGTCTCGAAGGGCCCGGCGGTCAGCGCGGGATCGAAGCCGAGGCGCTTGGAGAGCATCGGGATCGCCGTGCCGGCGGCGCCCGAGAGGTTGACGGAGATGAACATCGAGACGCCGACCACGAGACCGAACGGCGGCGAGTGCCAGAGGGAGCCGACCGCCCCGACGAGGGCGCCGCAGATCGCGCCGAGGATGCTGGAGGTCACGATCTGGCGGCGAAGCGGCTCCCACCAGCGCGAGAGCACCACGCGACCGGTGGCGAGGCCGCGGACGACCATCGTCACCGACTGGAGCCCCGTGTTTCCCGAGATCGCCTGGATGACCGGCATGAAGGAGGCGAGCAGGATGACCCGGCTGAGCGTCCGGTCGAAGTACGAGATGATGACCCCCGCGCACAGCTCGATCAGCAGCGTCGCGAGCACCCACGGCAAGCGCAGCAGGGCGACCTCGCGCGGCGAACGCCGCTCGAGCTCGGCCGCATCCGATCCGGCGATTCTGAAGATGTCCTCCGTCGCCTCCTCACCGAGAATGTCGACGACGTCGTCCACCGCGATCGTCCCCACGAGGTGCTGTCGCTGATCCACCACGGGCACGGCGACCAGGTCATATTTCGCCACGGTCCTCGCGACGTCCTCCTGGTCCGTGTCCGTGGTCACGCTGACGATCTGGTCGTTGCAGATCTCCAGGACCGGCGTGCGGGGATCCGCGGTCAGGAGGCGACGGAGCGGGACGACGCCGATCAGGTGATGGTGGTCGTCCACGACGTAGAGCTCGAAGGCCCGGTCCTCCGTTACCGATCGGCGGATGTGCTCGATCGCCCCCTCGGCGGTCGTCCGCTCGTTGACCGCCACGTAGTCCGGCGACATGAGGCGGCCCGCGGACTGTTCCGGGTAATCGAGGAGCTCCTGGACCTCCTCGGATTGTTTCTCCGCCATGAGATCCAGGATCTTTTCGGCATCTTCGGTCGGGAGCTCCTCGACCACGTCCGCGGCGTGCTCGGGCGGCATCTCCTCGAGGATCTCGGACGCTTCGACCTGGCCGAGGGCCTGGACCAGCTCGCGCTGGTTCTGATCGTCCAGCTCGGCCAGCACGTCGCCGGCCCGCTCTCGGCTCAGGAGACGGAAGAGTGCCGCCTGCTCCGGGAGGGGAAGCTGGCGGAGGAGCGCCGCGATGTCGGCCGCGTGCGCACCCTCCAGCGCCTCGCGGTCACGCGGGTCGGCCGTGCGATCTATGAGGCGTCTCGCGGCCTGCGGCAGGGGTGCGCGCTCGTCCATGGCTCTCGGAAGTCGCTGGATCAGGCCCCGAACTTCGTCAGCCGCAGGGCGTTGGCCATGACGAGCGGCATCAGGTGGTGCGAGGGAAAGACGCCGAGCGAGCCCGCCGCGCACGCCCGCTCGGTGAACCGGGTGACCGGGTCGGCGCCGCACCAGCGGCTCCAGACGAGGACCGGCACGGGCTGCCAGCCGTGGGCGGCGAGCACCGAGGGGGTCGCGTGGTCGCCCGTGACCACGAGCACGTCGGGCGCGAGCTTCCGGAGCTCGGGCACGAAGCCGTCGAGGCGCTCGAGGGCGGCGACCTTGGCGTCGAAGTCCCCGTCCTCGCCCGCCTTGTCGGTGTCCTTGTAGTGGAGGAAGAAGAAGTCGTACGCCTCGCGATGCTCGCGGAGCGTCGCGACCTCTTCGGCGAAGGTGGCCCCCGTCTTCAGCACCTCCATGCCGACGAGCTTCGCGAGGCCCCGGTACATGGGGTAGGCGGCGATCGCCGCCGACCGGAGGCCGAAGACCTCGGGGAAGCGCGGGAGCGTCGGGAGCCGGTCGAACCCGCGCAGCAGCACCATGTTGGCCGGCGCCGCGTCGGCGAGCCGGCGCCTGGCCTCGGCGACGAAGGCGTTCACGCGCTGGGCGGTCGCCTTCGCCCGGGGCTCGAGCGCCCTGACGGGCAGCGGCGGCGTGCCGAGCTGCTGGGGATCGGTCTCGGAAAGGCGCCCGGAGAGGCGGCCCCCCTTGCCGCGGCCGCGGAGGACGAGGACGAAGCGGTGCTCCTTGACCGGCTCGACGAAGACCTCGACGCCCGGCAGCCGGATGCCGCGCAGGCGCGCGGTGAGCTTCACGCAGAGCTCGGTCGCGATCCGCCCGGCGCGCCGGTCGGTGATCCGTCCCTCCCGGTCCACCGTGCAGAAGTTCCCGCGCGCGGCGACGTCGCCGGCGCGCAGGTCGAATTCGATGCCGAGCGCCTCGAGGACGCCGCGGCCCACCTGGTAGCGGAGCGGGTCGTAGCCGAAGAGGCCCAGGTGGCCGGGGCCGCTCCCCGGCGTGATGCCCGGCGCGACGTGGCGGATGAGGCCGCACGCCGACTCGGCGGCGAGTGCCCCGAGGTTCGGCAGGCTCGCGGTCTCGAGCTCGGACCGGCCGGTCTCGGGGCGGGGAAGGCCGGCCAGCCCGTCGAGCGAGAGTACGACGATCTTCGTCGTGTTGGCGATGACGAGCGGCGCGATCAGCTCGAGCATCGGCCCGCCGCGCTCAGGCGTCCTTCACCGGGTTCTCGAGCCGGCCGAGGCCCGTGATCTCGAGGCTGCAGACGTCGCCGGGCTGGAGGAACACCGGCGGCTTGCGCGCGAAGCCCACGCCCGGCGGGGTCCCGGTGGCGATCAGGTCGCCGGGGGAGAGCGTCATGAGTCCCGAGAGGTAGCTGACGAGGTAGCGCACGTCGAAGATGAACGTCTTCGTGTTGCCGTGCTGCATCTGTTTTCCGTTCACCCAGAGCTTGAGCTCGAGGACGTGCGGATCGCGGATCTCGCTCGCGTCCGCGATGTACGGTCCCACCGGCGCGAAGGTCTCGGGGATCTTGCCCGCCATCCACTGGCTCGTGATGAACTGGAAGTCGCGCGCGCTGGCGTCGTTGATGATCGTGTAGCCCCAGACGTGGTCGAGCGCCTGCTCCTTCGCGACGAAGCGCGCGGTGCGGCCGATGACGACGCCGAGCTCCACCTCCCAGTCGAGCTGCTGGGAGCCCCGCGGGCGGAGGATGGGCTCGCCCGGGTCGAGGATCGCGTTCGACCACTTGGCGAAGATCGGCGGCTCCTTGGGGATCGGCTGGTTCGCCTCCGCCGCGTGGTCCCGGTAGTTGAGGCCGATGCAGATGAACTTGCCCGGATCGGTGATCGGCGCGTGGAGCCGCGCGTTCGACGCGGGGACGGTCACCCACTCGGTGATACCCGCGATCGCGTCCTGGGCCGCCACGCCGCCTTCGAGGAAGGCGCGCGTGCTCGAGGGCACGAGGGCGGCGGCGATCTCCTGGGCCCGCACCACCCCGCGCCGGGTCAGCGTCGCCGCGAGCGACGCCTGGAGGTCGGCGATGCGCTCACCCTGGAGCGCCCCGAGGCGCGGGGACTGGCCATTGGTGGAGAAGCGTACGAGTTTCATGGGCGAAGGCCTCCCGGGCGAAAATTATGGCCAATTATAGCCCTTCCATGGAGTTAGGTGGGCGCCCGGGGCCTGCGATATACTTTTTTTCTCCCGGGACCGTGGCCGGGGAGACCAGGAGGGACGTGATGAGACTGCTCGCCCGTTCGATCGCGCTCGCGGTCGTGCTCTCGCTCCTGCTCAGCGGGCCGGCTGCGCCTCTGGCGGCGGCGCAGCAGCCGGCCCCGGCCCAGCCCGACCTCATGCAGGAGGCGCTCAAGACCACCCAGCGCGACCAGTCCGGATCGGACCTCTACGACGTCGGCGCCGGCTTCGCGAACATCGCGTACGTGCCTGGTAAGGCGTTCGTCTGCGGCCTCGGCGTGGGCGCCGGAGTCATCCTGCTCATCATCACGCTCGGCCACGGCTACAAGGCCGCGGCGGCCGCGGGCGAGGAAGGCTGCGGCGGCAAATGGGTGCTGAAGGGCGACGACCTGCGGGCGGTGCCCCGGGTCGAGGAAGCCGCCCGGCTCCAGTAGGCGCGCGGCGCCGGCTCGTCGCCGTCCTCTTCGTGGTGCTGCTGGCGGCGTTCGCCGCCGGCATCTGGGGCACGATCCTCCGTCCCGCCGCCCACGAGGTGCGCGGCACGCTCGCCGCGCGCCCGGCCGCCAACCTGATCCTCGTCAACCACGAGCCGGTCGCGGGCCTCGGCATGGCGGCGATGGAGCTGATGGCGGTCTTCGCCGAGCCCGCGCTGCTCGACACCGCGGGCCTGAAGCCGGGCGACCGCGTGCGGCTCGCCGTCCGGCTCGACGGCGATCGCCTCGTCCTCCTCCGGGTCGAAAAAGTCTACTGATGGCCGCGCGCGCGGGCGAGCCCGCGCACGTACGCGACCAGCT
>Ga0209648_10001682_pt1 | contig 17958 bp, 11 predicted proteins | sample GraSoi2013_115cm_FD_185830 | JGI IMG/M metagenome (GOLD analysis project Ga0209648, IMG submission 185830) | Grasslands soil microbial communities from the Angelo Coastal Reserve, California, USA - Sample 9_17_2013_115cm (SPAdes) (version 2) | ecosystem: Environmental > Terrestrial > Soil >...
TTGAAGGGATTGGTCGCGGGAGTTGTAACCGGATATGTTTCACAGCGAGTCCATTCGATGCTGCTGGGAATTCTGGCGGGAATCGGGATCGCCGCGGTGCTGAGCCTGTTGGTAGTTTGGCGCGCGGGAATGGCCTTGTTCTTGGACATCATGATTCCGGGAATGCTTCTCGGCGCGATTGTAGGATTCGCAACGCAACGATTCGGGAGGACAGGTGCATCGGCAGCGGCGGCGCGGTAGGCTCGGGATTTCGAGCGGTCCATTTTCGAGAGGAATGCGAACGATACTTGAAAGGGGAATGACGAATGAGAAGCATGTGGAAAGTTCTGAGTGTACTGGTGTTGAGCCTGGGAATCATGCCGGCGCCGGACCCAGCGGCAGGCAGCGGGGCCGAGGCGTTTGAAAAACTGAAGGCGCTGGCGGGGCACTGGGAGATCGACAAAACGAACATGAACAAAGCGACGTTGGACCTGGAGCTGACGTCCGGGGGCACGGCCGTGCTTGAAAAGTTCCACATGGTGGAGGGCGGCAAGCCGGTCGAGATGACCACGCTGTATTATCTCGATGGTGACCAGGTGAAGCTGACGCACTATTGCATGGCGGGAAATCAGCCGACGATGCGCGGAACGTATGCGCCGGAAACAAAGACGATCACGTTCGATCTGGTGAGCATCTCGAATCTGAAGAGCGCCGATGACGGGCATATGCATCACGCGGTGTACACGTTCATCGACAACGATCATTTCAAGACCACCTGGACATTCCGCAAAGAACAGAAAGATGCTTTTACGGAAGACGTGACGTACGTCCGGACGAAGTAAGAAGAAATCTTCGACGTGCTGAAAAAGGTGCTCCGGCAGTGTCGGAGCGCTTTTTATGTTTGTGACCGGTGTAAAATGGCGCGCATCGAATGGCTGTTGCGAACTGACGGAGTGGCAGGAGCGGTGCGATGGGATTTGCGGCGTTTGCGGGGCACAAGTATCTGAACCTCGAAACCTTCAAAAAGAGCGGCGATGGTGTGAAGACGCCGGTATGGTTTGCCGCGGATCCATCGGCGAGTCTCGAGGCGAACGACGCAAAACTGTATGTGTACACCATCGGCGTATCCGGAAAAGTGAAACGCATTCGCAACAACCCACGCGTGAGAATCGCTCCGTGCGACATGCGTGGCAGAGTGCTAGGCGAATGGGTGGAAGCGCGTGCGGAAATCGTCACGGGCGAAGAGGCTGCCCGCGGAATGCAGTTGCTCAACAGGAAGTATTTTCCGTGGAAACAGTTGCTGGGATTTTTCGCGTCCTTCAGCCGGCGCGAACGGACCGTCTTCGTAATCCGTCCGGCGTGAAAAACGAAGCGACGAGTGATGTTGCAGAAGTCTCTCGCTCAGCGAGACGAGGACCAGTCCAGCGAACCTCGCCGGCGCGTGGCTCAAAAAGCTGGGACGTCATTACCGGGGCCAAAGCCACCCAAATGTGCCGGCGAGCAGCAAGCTGTAGATGAAGCCATCGAAGGCTTCCCTGAGGGCCACACTCCAAGGCTGGCCCTTCCAGATGCTGTTGACCAAGGGTCCCAGAGCGAAAGTAAGGAACGCGGCGGTGCCAGCGACGCGAAAAACCGCCAGATAGTGCGCACCGGGCGCAACCGTGTGTCCCGTGAGATAGGCAACGAAGAAGCCGATCAGCAGGCAATAGACAAACCACATGCCGAGGAATTTCGGCATGGCGACTGGGCCGCTGGGAAACACCGTTAACATTCCGACTGGTCCCTGCTTGAATTTCTCCTGCACGGCGGGCGACTTCATATCCTTATGGGTACAAAAAGGAAAATGGTAAAGACCCGGTGTCAAGCCAGCCGGTCGCAGGGCGGCTAGAAGTTTGTCCTCATCGGGGAGCTGCCGGTAGTCGCTACGGTGAAACGGCAGCACCATGTGGATGATAGAGCTGGCCACGAAGACGCTAACGGCCGAGAGCAGGATGGGGAGCAAAAGGGCGGTGAGAGGAACCATGCGCAGCCTCCTTGGAAGCAAAGACGAATGCAGGAATTTTAGGCGTGAGGCTACCGCCGAAAGGGGTTGCGGTCAAGAGCTAGTCCTCGCGAACGGTGCCCTTGGCCAAGCTCAGGGTAAACAAGGCCCGCCACCGCAGAAATCAGGGGGCGTGCGAGGCCGCGTTCCTTGAAGATGGCATCACTCGCAGTAAGTGTTAATAGTTCACTTTCAGGGAGAATTGGATCTGCCGCGATGGGCCGGCGGTCCTGCTGATGACCCCAAAGCCGCTGCCTCGGACGATGTTGGAGGGCAAGCCGAAATTGACTTCGTTGAAAATATTGAAGAACTCGGCCCGAAACTGAAGGATAGCGAGTTCGCCGTTTCCCCGATGTCCGAAGGCGGTGTCCTTGATCAAGGCCAGGTCAAAATCGCGGAAGCCGGGGCCGCGAAATGTGCTGCGGCCAAGTGTGCCGAAACGGCCGTGGTTTGGGCCGGTCCCCCCGGGGACGTTGATGGGGATTTGGAAGAATGAACCGTTTGCTGCACCCATGCCGAAGTAGTCCTCGCGCACGGCCCGGCTGGTGGAAAAATTCGGCATGGCAAGAAGGTCGGGACGATCGCTGCCGCCCGCGCCGCCTGCACCGGTCTGCTGCTCGCCGGAAAATACGGTGAACGGCGGACCGGTCGTCAAGGTGGTAATGTCCAGGACCTGCCAGCCTTTGGTGAGCGTCTTGCCCAATGGCTGGAGGAAGCGAACGCGATCCAGGGGCAGGGACTGAATCAGGCTTAGCGTGAATACGTGGGTCACATCGAAAGTAGAGGGGCCCTTGTCACCTCTCGGATTAAACGGATCCTGGGGCAAGGTTTGCAAAATCACGCCGGAATTTCCGGAAATACCGCCAGGTACGGCGCTGGTGTCATCAATGCTTTTGGAAAATGTGTACGTGGCTTGGAAGCTGAGGCCCATGCGGGCCGTGTTCTGGCTGACGCTTGTCTGAAGCGCGTGATAGCTGGAGTGCGCACCCGCAGACATGACCATTTCAGGGCCGAAGCCGCCGATGGCATGGCCTGCCGAATTGAATTGCGTATAGGGCGCAAAGGCCGGGTCCGCGCCCCCATAACCGTTCGGGGAGAGGACGCTGGCAAGATGGACTCCCACTGTGGCGACGTAGGAGGCGCTCAACTTTACGCTTCCGATTTCCTGATCGATGCCCAAGGTGTCCGTGGCGATATAGCCGTTGGGGAAATGCGGATCCAAGCTGATGGCCGTGAATAATTGAACCTGATTGCCTGGCGTGAGAGCAGCCCAATCGTTCTGGAATCGCTGCACGTCCATCGGCGTGTTGGGCGGAACGTTGCTGCTGCTTCCGGAGGAAAAGAGCAGCTGCCCCTGCGTGGTGTAGACGGGAGGCAGAGTGAGGGGCACAACGGAATCCTGAAAGTTCAATGAAACGCCGGGGAGCGCGGTGACTAATGGCTGAAAGACGAAGGGAAACGCGCCGGTGACATAATTCTCCAGCCACAGGTTGGGGAGGATGGTGGTGATGGCGCCACCCGCGTGAAGGGTGGTGTGCTTGGTCAGACCGTAGTCCAGAGAGACGCGCGGGCCCCATCCGTTCCAGTCCATGGCGTAGGGGGGTTGGGGATTGTATAGGTAGATTTGTTTTGTGCCGGGGGTAAGGAAGTCCGCGGGCTGGCCGTTTGGTCCAATCGGAATTGCCAGCGACGTGCGATGCTGCGCTTCATGGATGCGGCTGTTCGCTTCATAGCGCAAGCCATAATTGACGGTCAAGCGGGAGGCCGCCTTCCAGGTGTCAAGGAAGTAGAAATTGTAGGCCTCGCGGCGCACGGCCGCTTCGTCAAACTTATCTCCCTTTGGCGTCAGGCTCGCGGCCGCGGTCACGGTGTAGGAGTAGGGTGTCGCGGTGAGGAGACCGGTAAGGGAATCGGGGAGTGGATCTCCCGGATGGATATCATGCTGGCCGCTGGCGGAGGGAATCATGACGGGAGAATAAGCGGTGCCTCCTCCGAAGGTGTAGAGCCCGTTGGGGTTCGTTCCAAAAATCGTGGAATCGCGGTTGAATCGCAGTTCCGCGCCCCATTTGAACGAATGCGCGCCGTGCGTGTAGACCATGTCGTGTTTGAGCTGGTAGACGTTGCCATAAGAACCGAAGATAGATCCGTCGGCGGAATTGAAACCTTCAAAAAGACCGTCGCCGAAGGCAAGGGCTGGCTGAGTGTGGTTGCTGGTGATGAAAAGAGGCGTGCTGCGGATGTAGCCGAGAGTCGTTTGATAGCTGAAGTGTGGCGTGAGGGTGCGCGAATATTTTACGGCAGCATTGCGCTGGTGATCGAAGAACTTCACGCCAAAATCGGGATCAATCGCGGTCTGCTCGGGGTTGGTGATCGGGCCGGTAACTTGATTGCGGCTGAAGCGCAGGAACAGGGTGGCCTTATCCGAAAAGCGATGATCGAGCCGGAGCGAAGCTTGATCCGTATTGGTCACAACTTTGGAAGATGTGGCATACGTGCGCGCGCCGTATGCGCCGTGAGGATCGTTCGGCCAAGGATAGCGGGCGAGAAGGGCCGCGATGCTGCTGTTGACCGGAACGGTCAGCGTATCGCCGGGAAAAGTGGTGGTGTCGATACCCTGCCTTTCCGCGAGAGTCAGCACGGGAAATACTTGAGTAGTCCCGAGAACTTGCCGGAAGCCCTGATACTCCGCGAAATAAAATGTCTTGCCGCGGCCATCGTAGATGCGCGGAAGGAGGACCGGGCCGCCGTTGGTTAGACCGAATTCATTGCGGGCAAAGGGCGGGAGACGCCGAGTGTCCACATCGCTCTTGTGGTCAAAGAAATTTCGCGCGTCGAAGGAGGCATTGCGGACAAATTCGAACAGGCTGCCGTGGACTTGATTGCTACCGGACTTCGTGACTACGTTCGTGAATCCCGCGGCGCCGTGACCGGTGTCCGCGGGCATGACGCCGGAATTGGATTGCACTTCCTGGATGGCGTCGACGTTGAAGTTGGAAAAGGTAGCGCCGCCGAGTTCGGGATCGGTGGTATCCGCTCCGTCGATGGCGAAGACAGCGGCGGAGCCGCGCTGGCCGTTGACGGCAAATTGCTGCGTGAAGTTGGCGGCGCCGTTGGTGTCCGTCATGGTGCCGGCGGCAAGCAGGAGGAGCTTGCTGAAGTCGCGTTCATTCAGCGGCAAGCTGGACACTTCTCCGGTGGAGAGATGTTCGCCGCCGCTGGCCTGGGGAGCAGCGGCATCCTGTGCGACCGCGATGCGATGCTCCTGCCCTTGGAGCGAGAGTTGAAGACTGGACGTGATTGTGGCGCCGTCTTTGATGACCACGGGATCCGCTGCGGTCCAAATCTTGCCCGCCGCGCGTACCGTGAGTGCGTAGTTGCCCGGTGCGATCCCGGTGAACGCGAACTGGCCGGTTATGGACGTTGTGGCGGAATACTCGCGCTTGCTCCCCGCCGCGAAGAGCTTGATGGCGGCCATCTCGACGGGATTTCCTGCCGGGTCGCGCAGGATACCGCTCCAGGAAGGCGGCGGAGAAGAATGGAGAGAGGGAACTAGGATAAATACGATGACAAGGAAAAAGGCGCGAGCGAGCGGACGCGACCAAGAGAGCATTGAGAGACATTATACGCGGGTTGATTTTGGGGACGACAGCGGCGCGAGGGTGGTCACGAGATTTTATGGCAATTAAGGGGCGGTCGAGATGGTTTGCGAAAAGTATGTCCTGCGTGGAACACATCTGCGGCCAGAAGGTCCGCCCGCTTGTCCACCTTCGCTGATGAATCGTAGTTGGTATAGAATGGGCCAGTTTTCGAGCCTCATGAAGGAAATCCGATGAAAAAACTTAATTTGCGGCACATTCGAATCAGTTCTCTGGTTTTCGCTTCGTTGATCCTGGCCTCCGGATACGCACTGGCGGCGGATGACGCTTCTTCTTCGCTCCCTGCGCCGCCGGTGGCGAAGAAAGCTCCGAAGACCACGGAGATCAATGGCCGCACGATGGTGGATAACTACTATTGGCTGCGCGACAAGAAGAATCCCGAGGTGAAAGCTTACTTGGAGGCCGAGAACGCCTACACCGATGCCGTGATGAAACCGACGGAGGGACTGCAGAAGAAGCTGTATGACGAAATGCTGAGCCGCATCAAGGAAACGGACATCGAAGTGTCCTATAAGGAGGGCGATTACTTCTATTATTCACGGACGGAAACAGGGAAGCAGTATCAGATTCATTGCCGGAAAAAGGGCGGCATGGACGCGCCAGAGGAAGTGGTGCTGGACGTGAATGAAATGGCCAAAGGGCAGAAGTTCATGTCGCTGGGGGCATACAACGTGAGCGATGACGGGAATCTGCTCGCGTATACGACGGACAACACCGGCTTCCGGCAATATTCGCTAGCGGTGAAGGATTTGCGGACTGGGAAACTGCTGCCGGACCACGCGGAGAGAGTCGGATCGGTGGTTTGGGCGAACGACAACAAGACGATCTTCTATACCGTCGAAGATGACACGACCAAGCGGCAATACCAGGTGTACCGCCACACCGCGGGGACGAGCGGTTCCGACAAGCTGGCCTACGAAGAGAAAGATGAAAAATTCGATGTGTACGCGGCGAAAACGCGGAGCAAGGCTTACATCCTGCTGTTTTCCGCAAGCCATACGACGAGCGAAGCTCGCTACCTTCCCGCCGGCGAACCAGCGGCCGAGTGGAAGGTGATGCAGCCGCGCAAGCAAGGCGTGGAATACTACCCGGATCACAACGGAAACTTTTTTTATATCCGGGTCAACGACACGGGACGGAATTTCAGGTTAGTGAAGGCGCCGGTGGCTGATCCGCGAAGCCAGAATTGGCAGGAGGTCGTTCCGCATCGCGCGAACGTCATGCTGGACGACACGGACTTCTTCAAGAACTACTACGTATTGAGCGAGCGGGAAAATGGATTGCCGCAAATCCGCGTAACCGATCTGCGCAGCGGTGAATCGCGGCGGATCGAGTTTCCCGAGCCTGCCTACGCGAGTTATGGCCACACCAACCGTGAATACGATACGAGCAAGTTCCGCTATGGCTACCAGTCGTTCATTACGCCGCGGTCGGTCTTCGAGTATGACATGGCCAGCGGCAAATCATCGCTGCTGAAGCAGAGAGAAGTCCCCGGCGGCTATGACCGCGCGCGATATCAAGTGCAGCAGATTTATGCGACGGCTTCCGACGGAGTGAAGATTCCAATCTCCGTGGTGTACTTGAAGGGTGCAAAGCTGGATGGAAAAGGGCCGCTCTATCTGACCGGCTATGGCTCTTACGGATATTCCATTGATATCGGGTTTAACTCCGATCTTTTTAGCATGATCGATCGCGGCGTGGTAGTGGCGGTGGCCCACATTCGCGGCGGCGGCGAAATGGGCAAGGCCTGGCACGACGACGGGCGCATGATGCACAAGAAAAATACCTTCACGGACTTTGTGGCCTCGGCCGAGTACCTGATAGCGCAAGGATACGGCTCGAAGGACCGTCTGGCGATCGAAGGAAGAAGCGCCGGCGGCCTGCTGATGGGCGCGGTTTTAAATATGCGGCCGGATTTGTTTCACGCCGCGCTGGTTGGCGTCCCATTTGTCGACGTAATGAACACCATGCTGGATGAGACTCTGCCTCTGACCGTGGGCGAATTTGAAGAGTGGGGCAACCCGAAGGAAAAACCGGCGTTCGATTACATGATGACGTACTCGCCGTACGACAATATTGAGGCCAAGAAGTATCCCAACATGCTGGTGAGGACATCCTTTAATGACAGTCAGGTGATGTACTGGGAGCCGGCCAAGTATGTTGCCAAGATGCGCGCGATTCGAACGGACCACAATATTATGATCCTGAAAACGAACGTGGACCCCGCGGGGCACGGAGGCGCCTCCGGGCGATATGACCGCTTGGATGAAAAGGCGTTTGACTACGCTTATTTTCTTACGCAGATGGGAATTCAAAACTGACGGCCGAATGTTCTTCGATGGGAAGGTGGTCTCCATCAGGGATGGAAAGATCGAAGGCGGAGATCCGATCGGGACTACTTGCCCAGGACAACGGCAATTCCGGAGAGGATTACTTCCATTTTCGAGAGCGGCAGCTTGCCCACGCGAGCGGTCAGGGAGTCTTTATCCACACTGACGATTTGGGATCCGTTATTAGCCACGGAATCCTTTGGGAGACCGGTAAGGCGCGTCGAGCGACGGACATTTCCCGGGGCCACGCCCCACTTGAGGTTGCTGGTCAAAGGAACGCAAACAACGGTGGCGATGCGGCTGCGGTTCAGCGCATCACACTGGACAACAACCACTGGTCGTCGGAACCCGCGGGTGCGGGCAAATCCGCCCACCAGATCTCGCCCTGCGAGATTACCATTCACTTCGCTCCAGGACGCGACGGGCAGCGGACGAAACGAACGGGTCTGCTAGTTCGCCGATCTCGGCGCAGGCCTTGTTCATCGACTCGGTTACTTCTTCCGGGATGTGGCGTGCCAAATACTCCCTCAGTGCGTCGCTGACTCTGCCGCGCCAGGCGTTCCGCTCCTTCGAAGACATCGTCAGGAATAGACACTGCCGTCTTCATACCAATAGTATAACCACGGAACAAACGGCAGCAATTGAACTTTGCCGTCCCCTTGACGGCTAGCGCGCCGCGGGGACCGCGACGGAGTGCGGGGCAGCAGCAAGGGCCGCGAGAGATGGCATGTAAGGAGCGCGGGCGACGCCACGTTCGGTGAAGATGGCGGCGATATAGCGGGCGGGCGTGACATCGAAGGCGGGATGCGCGGCGTGGACGTCGGGAGCGATGCGGACGCCCTGAAGATGCGTGACTTCGGCGGCGGAGCGCTCTTCGATGGGAATGTGGTCGCCATCGGGGATGGAGAGATCGAAAGTGGAAACAGGCGCGGCGATGTAAAAGGGGACGTTGTTCTCCCTGGCGAGAACGGCCATCTGGTAGGTGCCGATTTTGTTGGCGGTATCGCCGTTGGCGGCGATGCGGTCGGCGCCGGTGACGATGGCCCCAACTTTTCCGGTCTTCAGGAAGTGACCCACCATATTGTCAGTGATCAGCGTGAGGGGGATGCCGCCTTTGTGGAGTTCCCAGGCGGTGAGGCGGGCGCCCTGGAGATAGGGGCGCGTTTCCGGCACAAGAACGTGGAGTTTTTTGCCCTGTTCGTAGGCGACGCGGATGACGCCAAGCGCGGTGCCGATGCCGCCCGTGGCGAGCGCGCCGGCGTTGCAGTGAGTCATAACCTGGCCTTCGCTGGGCATAAATTCCGAGCCGAAGCGGCCGATGGCTTCGTCGGTAGCGCGCTTTTCGAGGTGGACCTGCTTGGCTTCCTCAACCATCCCCTGCCTGATTTTGCCGAGATCCGAAGTCTCGGCGGTCAATTCGGCGAAGCGGCGCTTCATGCGCTTGAGGGCCCAGAAGAGATCGACGGCAGTGGGGCGGGTTTTTGCGAGCGTGTCGCAGATCTCCGTGAATTCAGCACGGAGAGTTTCCACGGATTTCGCGGGAGCATGCAGAACGCCGAGGGCAGCGCCCATGGCCGCAGCAACGCCGATGGCCGGAGCGCCACGAATGACCATTTCACGGATGGCTTTAGCGACTTCGCGATAGTCGGTGTAGGTGTAGGAGACTTCCTCGGCGGGAAGGCGGCGCTGGTCGAGCACGACCACGCCGCGAGCGGTCCATGCGATGGGTTGGGCTAGGTACATGCGATTTGATTCCTTGACGCCATTTCGCGGCATCGTAGCGAGATAGGACGCAGTATGCTGGCGCCCCTGCAAAAACAATTTACGCCAACTATATATTGTAACGAAGGCAGAACGGGAAGACGAATCGGTCCATGTGCGGTTCAGTGGCTGGGAGGCATGTGGGTGAAGCCCTTGGTGGTGACGATGGAAGCGAGGGCAATCATGGAATTGTAGCCCAGGTGAAGAAGGAAACTGGCGAGCACGGTGCCCGTCCAGGCGCGGGCGAAGGTAAAAATAACGCCGACGAGAGTGAGCAGGCTGACGAGGCCCCAGGTCCAACCGAGCTGGGGTGCGTGCATGAGGCCAAAGAGCGTGCCGGTCATCAGTATGCTGGCCACCACGCCGGTGCGAGTGGCGCTGCAGAATTCCATGCCGAAGAACTGGAGAACCGCAGACGTAATACGCGCCAAGACCGGATACAGATAGCCGCGAAAGATGGTTTCTTCCACCAGGGGCGCGATAAGTACGGCCATGGCCATGAGCGAGAACGCACCGGTGCGGTTCTTGAAGAACTCCTGGATGGGCACGTGGTCTGCGTCCTTGACCCGCGAACTGGCGATGACCACGAAGATGGACAGGCCGCAGCCGGAAAGGAAATACATCCACGGACGGCCCTGGCCTCCGGCGGGATCGGATTTGAGTTTCTTCCAGCCGAGAGAGCGCCAGAAAGGCGAGTCGCGCAGGACGGCGAGCGTGACATAGAGAAACAAAAAGATCAGAGCGAACCAAAGAACGTTGGTGCCGATGATGAGCTTTGGATCGGACTCCAGCAATTGCTTGAGCTGCTTTTGAGAGAGGTGCCGGTCCGCTGAGAAGTAAGCGATGACAACGATGCCGAGAGCGATTTGACTGGCCAGGACGAAGATGACAAAGACCAGAAGATGCGGCCAGGACCAGGAGATGCGCAAGTCTTCCGGAAAATTGGGCGTTGGGACAGAGGACCCGGGGGTAACGGCCACAGAGGAAAGGGGGTCGCCCCCGAGTGGCTGATCGACTCGTTCCGAAGATGCCGGTTCCGTCGGCTCGTCAGACGAAGGCTTCGCGGGAAAATTTTCTTCCGGGGAGCTCGGCGGATTGTCATCGAAAAGGCTCATCGTGTTCCAGCGCGGCGTTTCTTGGGCCAGCCGGCGGCCAGCGCGGCGGCAACGAGCGGCAAGAGCAGCTCGTGGTGGCCGGTGATGGCGTAGCCGTGCGATTCAGGGCCGCTGCGGCCGCGCGCGGCCGCGGTGGGACGCTTCACTACATTCTGCAACGGACGGTAGTGCTGGATAAAGTCGAAGTTCGCGGTGGTGATGGGGCGGAGCGGGACGCCGAGATTGCGAACGACGGAGACGGCTTTCAGAAAAACTTCAGGCAGCAGGACGGCGGAGCCCCAATTGAGATAGACGCCGCCGGGGTGCATCTGCTCGACGAGAGCGCAGAAGAGGCGGAAATCGAGGTGCGTGGCGGCGCCGAGGGCCGCGCCGTCAGCGGCGCCATGCATGTGCGGAATGTCTGTGCCGATGGCGAGATGGATGGTCACGGGGATTTGATGCTTGTAGGCAGCTACGAGGACGCTGGAATTTGCGTGCTTCACTTCGATGATCCCGCTATTAAGGAATTGCCCGGCGGCTTCGCCATACCCGATGCGGATGCGATGCGAAAGTTTGGCGAATTCGTTGATGTACTGGCCGGTTTCGGCGGCCATTCCGAATTGGCCTTTGCCGATGCTGGCTTCGACGTCTTCGGAAGTATTTCCCGCAAGAGCGATTTCGAAATCGTGGATGAGCGCGGCGCCGTTCATGGCGATTCCGCTGACGAAACCGCGTTTCATCAAATTGACCAGGACGGGGCCGAGGCCGACTTTGATGACGTGGCCACCGATGCCCCAGAGGATGGCTTTGCGCTGTTTTCGCGCGCTGTGGATGGCGCCGAGAAGATGGCGGAGATCTTCCGCCGCGAGAATATTCGGAAGTGCATCGAGAACTTTTGTGAGCGAGGCGTTCGCGGCGGGAGGCTTTGCAAAGTCGCGGATGCTGACTTTGCTCTTGCGCGAGGCCAGCGGGTAGGTGTGAACCGCGCCGAGCGTGATCGGTTGGAGGGAATAGATGCTCATTGAGAATGGGATACTCTAACGCGCAACGGGCACAATACCAAGCATGAGTAAGATTGCCGAGATGGGGTGTTCCGGCCCGGTTGGAGCGCCCGTACAAATGCCGCGATTGTGTTGATGCGACTATTTCGCGTTGCCATTCTGGTGACCGTTGTTGGAGATGCCGAGAACGCGGGCGAGGGCCTGGCCGGTGTAGGACTTTTTGGTGCGGGCGACGAGCTCGGGCGGGCCCTGGGCGACGATGCGGCCGCCACCCTCGCCGCCTTCGGGGCCGAGGTCGATGATCCAGTCAGCTTGCTTGATGACGTCGAGGTGGTGCTCGATGATGAGCACGGTGTTGCCGAGATCGACGAGGCGTTGCAAGACGTCGAGGAGCTTTCGGACGTCATCGAAGTGCAAACCGGTGGTGGGCTCGTCGAGGATGTAGAGCGTGCGGCCGGTCTGGCGCTTGGAAAGCTCGCGAGCCAGCTTGATGCGCTGGGCTTCGCCGCCGGAAAGAGTTGTGGCGGACTGACCGAGGGTCACGTAGCCGAGACCGACCTCCACGAGCGTAGCAAGCTTCTGTTGAATCTGCGGAATGTTTTCGAGAAGTTTCAGCGCGTCCGAAGAAGGGAGATTGAGGACATCGCTGATGGAGTGGCCCTTGTAGCGGACGGCGAGCGTTTCTGAATTGTAGCGGCGGCCGCGGCAAACTTCGCACATTACGTAAACATCGGGAAGAAAATTCATTTCGATGCGGCGAAGGCCGTCGCCCTGGCAGGCTTCGCAGCGGCCGCCCTTCACGTTGAAGCTGAAGCGGCCGGGGCGGTAGCCGCGCTCGCGCGATTCCGGGAGCATGGCGAAGAGATCGCGAATGGGCGCGAAGACGCCGGTGTAGGTGGCGGGATTCGACCGCGGCGTGCGGCCGATGGGGGCTTGATCGATTTCGATGACTTTGTCGATGTGCTCGGAACCGATAATTTCGCGGTGCGCGGCGGGCGCTTCGGAGGAGCGATAGAGTTTCTGTGCGAGCGCGCGGTAAAGAATGTCGTTGACGAGTGTGGATTTTCCGGACCCGGAGACGCCGGTGACGACGGTGAGCAAGCCAAGAGGCACCGTAATGTCCACGTCCTTCAGATTGTTGGCGCTGGCGCCGAGGATTTGTATCGCTTTGCCGTTGGGGCTGCGGCGCTTTTCTGGAACTGCGATTTTCGCGGCGCCGCTGAGATATTGGCCGGTGAGGGATGCCGGGGTGGCTTCGATCTGCGCTGGCTTGCCCTGGGCGACGAGGTAGCCGCCGGCGTTGCCAGCGCCAGGGCCGAGGTCGACCACAAAATCGGCGCGGCGGATGGTGTCCTCATCGTGTTCGACGACGAGGACGGTGTTGCCGAGATTGCGAAGCTGTTCGAGCGAGCCGAGAAGGCGGGCGTTGTCGCGGGCGTGCAGGCCGATGCTGGGCTCGTCCAGAACGTATAGGACGCCGCGAAGGCGCGAACCGATCTGCGTGGCGAGGCGGATGCGCTGGGCTTCGCCGCCGGAGAGCGTGGCGGCGGAACGGTCCAGGCTGAGATAGCCGAGACCCACGGCGAGCAGAAAATCAATGCGCTCGGAAACTTCTTCCAGCGGGCGCGCCGCGATTTCTTTTTGGCGCTCGGTGAGTTGCGTGAGAATTTTGTCAACGGCGGGTCGCGCGGCGCTGAGCGAGAGCGCGGTGAAATCCCCAATGGACCAGCCCGCGAGTTTGACCGCGAGTGATTCAGGGCGAAGTCGCTTGCCGTGGCAGACGCTGCAGAGCGTGGCAGACATGTATTGCGTTATCCACTCGCGATACGTATCGGAGTTGGACTCCTCGAAATTTCGTTCCAGGAATTTCAGAATGCCCGGAAAACGAAAACCTTTATCGCCCTTGGACTTTTTCCCTGAGGAATCGTTCTCTCCAGAACGAGCGTTGGACGGCGGGTAGCCGTACAAGAGCATGTTCTGGATACGTGCGGGAAATTTTTCATACGGCGTTTCGAGATCGAAGCCGTGCGCGTAAGCTCCGAGTTCGAGCGTGCGCTTGAGGATGGCGGAGCCGGAGCCTGGGCCGAGGCCGCCATCGAATAGCGGGCGAGTCCAATCGGTAATGATCTTGGAAGGATCGAAATCGTATTTTGAGCCGAGGCCGTTGCAGGCGGGGCATGCGCCGTAGGGTGAATTAAAACTGAAGGAGCGCGGCTCGAGCTGGGGAACGGAGATGCCGCAATCGGGACAAGCGAGTTTTTCAGAAAAAGTGTATTCTTTGCCGCCGACGATAGCGACGGTGACGAGGCCACTTGCGAGCTTGAGCGCGGTGGCGATGGATTGTTCGAGGCGCGCGGCGATGCCTTGCTTTACGAGCAGGCGGTCGATAACGATTTCGATGGTGTGGTTCTTGCGCTTGTCGATGACTGGAAGTTCATCAAGCTGGTAAAGCTCGCCGTTGATGCGCACGCGGACGTAGCCGTCCTGCGCGAATTTTTCGAGTTCTTTGCGAAACGCGCCCTTCCGTCCGCGGACGATGGGCGCGAGGATCATGACGCGGTCGTCCGGCTTGCAGATTTCACCGTGCAGGATGGATTGCACGATCTGCTCGCTGGACTGGCGCGTGATGGGCTTGCCGCAGTTGGGGCAATGCGGGACGCCAACGGTGGCGTAGATCACGCGGAGGTAATCGTAAATTTCGGTGATGGTGCCGACGGTGGAGCGCGGCGAGCGCGTTGTGGTTTTCTGCTCGATGGCGATCGAAGGAGAAAGCCCTTCGATGACGTCGACTTCAGGACGCTCCATCTGATCCAGAAACTGGCGCGCGTAGGCGGAGAGCGATTCGACGTAGCGGCGCTGGCCTTCGGCATAGATGGTGTCAAAGGCGAGCGAAGATTTACCCGAGCCGGATAGGCCGGTGATGACCGTCAGGCTATTCCGGGGGATTTCGACGCTGATATTCTTGAGGTTGTGCTGGCGCGCGCCCCGGATTACCAGTTTGGTCAGGCCCATGAGACGAAAACGCTCCCTCCACAGGAGCCCTGGCGCTCAGTGGGTATACTGAGCCCAAGATAACTTCTCACAATAGCAGGAGGGAAAGAAACGGGTCAAGGATGTGTATTTTCAGCTCGTAGAAGATGACGCACGCTTTCAAGCTGGGGTCCGAAAGGGCGCCGAACAAGCTGACCGCGGCGAACTTATCGAAGAAGAGGAAATGGACGCCCGCGTCAAACGAATGTTCCGGCCGTGATGCGGATTCGCTGGACGCACGCCGCCGCGGAAGACCTAGAACACATTAAGAATTACCTCACCGAGCAGATATCACCTCGCCGCGGACGGCTGGGACGCTAGGAAGGAACTCGCGAACTGGTGTTGTCGCACCTGCCTTATATCGTCGCGTACCGCATTAAGGAGCAGGCAGTCGAGGTTCTGCACATTTTCCACGGCGCACAAAACCGTCCGTAAGGCAGCTGGCAAGAGTCATCACGCGGCTCAAGCGCTGGTTCCTTGAGATACCGCACCGGCTCCTCATATACCTGAATAGATTTGGCGGCGGAGGAATTGGCCGGCGCCGGGGCGGCCGACGAATTTGCCGGCGTCGATGACGGCGCGGCCGTGGGAGAAGACGGTCTTCGGCGCACCCTTGATCTGGATGCCTTCAAACATGGAATAGTCCACGCGCATGTGGTGGGTCTTGGCACTGATGACTCCTTCGTGATTGGGGTCGAAGACTACCAGGTCGGCGTCGGAGCCGACGGCGATAGTGCCTTTGCGCGGGTACAAACCGAAGAGTTTTGCGGGGGCGGTGGAGACGATCTGCACGAAGCGATTCGGCGAAAAACGCTTTCCGTGAACGCCGCCGGTGTAGATGAGACTCAAACGGTGCTCGATGCCGGGGCCGCCGTTGGGAATTTTGGTGAAGTCGTCCTTGCCTAGTTCCTTTTGCTCTTTGAAGCAGAAGGGGCAGTGATCGGTGGAGACGACTTGCAGAGTGTCTTTGGCGAGGCCCTGCCAGAGTTTTTCTTGGTGCCACTTTTCGCGGAGCGGCGGAGTGAAAACGTACTTGGCGCCTTCAAATCCGGGCGCGTCCATATTTTCCAGGGAGAGATACAGGTATTGCGGGCACGTCTCGGCGTAGGCGGGGAGGCCTCGGTCGCGGGCTTCGCGGACTTTTTCGAGCGCTTCGTTGCAGGAAAGGTGAACGATGTAGACAGGGGCGCCGGCCATTTCGGCAAGGGCGATGGCGCGGGAAGTGGCTTCCGCTTCGGCGGTGGTGGGACGCGTGAGAGCGTGATACTTGGGCGCACGTTTTCCTTCGGCGAGCGCTTGCTGGACGATGACGTCGATGGCGCCGCCGTTTTCCGCGTGCATACAGATGAGACCGCTGTATTTCGCGGCCTGGCGCATGGCCTTGAAGATCGTCGCATCATCAAGCATGAAGACGCCGGGATAGGCCATGAACAGCTTGAAGCTGGTGACGCCTTCGCGGATGAGCTGGCCCATCTCTTCGAGCTGTGCGGAACCGAGATCGGTGATGACGCAGTGAAAGGCGTAGTCGGTGACGGCTTTGTCATGGGCTTTTTTCATCCAGGTGTCGAAGGCCTGGCGGAGGGTTTGTCCTTTGTACTGGATGGCGAAGTCGATGAGCGTGGTGGTGCCGCCAAAAGCGGCGGCGATCGTGCCGGTCTGGAAATCGTCGGCGCTGGTGGTGCCGCCGAAGGGCATGTCCAGATGCGTGTGGACGTCGATGCCGCCGGGGATGACGAGCATGCCGGTTGCGTCAAGTACGCTCGTGGCATTTTCGACGGGAAGCTGTGCGGCGATGGCGGTGACTTTATCGCCGTTGATGCCCACGTCGGCGACGCAAGTGTCGGTGGCGGTTACGACGGTGCCGTTGCGGATTACGGTGTCAAAACGCATCTGCGCTCCCCTGAGGAACCGATTTTGTGTGGAAGGGATTTTGACTGAGTCGGAAACGGATGGGAAGGGGTGAAACTGAGGGACCCCCTATACCCCGGGCATTTCATAAGAATATCAAAGCAAAAGAGATACAAAATTTGCATTTCGTAAGTGATTGATTCTAAAGGGAACGATTTCTGTTGTTTTGGAGCCCCTGGGCGGGAGGATGCGGCCCGAAAAAAGAAAAGCGGGAGCAAGCTCCCGCACTCCAAGCGTAGTTATCTACAAGATTAACTGTATCACAGATTAGGGATTTGTCAAGGCGATTTTTGGACTTTTGCAATGCTATTTAGCGTAATGCGGCAAGATTTTCTGCTGATAGACATCAAGGGTTTTTTCTTCGTCGCCGGACATCAGGTAGATATTGAATTGGGTGACGCCGACCTTGCGGAGGCGGTCTAGTTTTTTGCGATGCTCATCGATGGGGCCGATCACGCAGAAGCGGTCGACGACTTCGTCGGTGACGAAATCGGCGTTGTCGCTGCCGACTTCGCAGTGGTGGAGATAGTCGTACTTGCCGCGGTCTTTTACAAAAGAGGTCAGCGCGGGGGGCAATTCTTCGGGTTTGTATTTGGAGATGAGGTCCATCACGTGATTGGACACGAGCGCGGGAAACCAACGGACATGTTCGCGCGCGGTTTTCAGGTCGTCGGAGGCCCAGACGGGGGCTGCGGCCATGACTTCAATCTTGCTGAAATCGCGGCCGGCTTCCTTTGCGCCTTCGCGGACGAAGCCGAGGCACCAGTCGATCAGGTCGGGGTCGGCAAACTGGAGGATGACGCCGTCGCCGATGCGACCGGCGGTGCGCAGCGCTTTCGGGCCGTAGCCCGCGACCCAGACGCGGGGAACTTCGCCGTTGGTCCAGGGAAATTTCGTGGGGACGCCTTCCAGATCGACAGTCTTGCCAGCGTTTAGGTTGCGGAAGATGCGGACAAATTCCTCGAGATTTTCGAGCGTCGTGGGTTTTTTGCCGAGCACGCGGCGGGAGCTGTCGCCGCGGCCGATGCCCAGTTCCATGCGGCCTTGAGAAGCGAGATTGAGAGTGGCGAACAGGCTGGCCGAAACGGTGACGTCGCGGACAGCGGGGTTTGTGACGCAGGTACCCAGGCGCATTTTTTTGGTGTTGGCGGCCATGAG
>Ga0209648_10001684_pt1 | contig 17943 bp, 18 predicted proteins | sample GraSoi2013_115cm_FD_185830 | JGI IMG/M metagenome (GOLD analysis project Ga0209648, IMG submission 185830) | Grasslands soil microbial communities from the Angelo Coastal Reserve, California, USA - Sample 9_17_2013_115cm (SPAdes) (version 2) | ecosystem: Environmental > Terrestrial > Soil >...
GAAAGATTTCAACGGCAATGTTATCCCGCCCGCTCAGCTCACTTGGGGCGTGACTTTCGAGTCCACCGCGAAAACCAGCAGTGCCGATTGCAGCACCGGGAGCAACCTTTGCGGTTCGATCGGCAAGGCGACCGGGCTTTATACCGCACCTGCGGCCGTGCCCACGGCTGCGCCAGCCTCGACGACCACGCCGGTGAATGCTGCCGGTATTGTCACGGTCTACGCTTTCTCGAACGTCGACAGCGCCCGCATCGCCCAGGCCGCCGTCACCATCGTCAAGGCCGGTAACATTACTTTCAGCGGCATTTCGCCGTCCATTGCGCCTCAGGGCGGCTTGCAGCAGGACATCTTCCTCGCGGCCACCAACGCCACTTCGCAGATCGGCGTCACGCTCATCGGCCCCCAAGGCAACATACCGATTGACCCCCAGACACAGATCAAAGTGCTCTTCGCCGCCGGCTCTACTTCCTCGTCCATCGGAGCTCGCGTTCGCCTTACTTCTGCGCAGTTGACGACACCCGGGCACTACACGGTGCAGGTGACCAGCAGCAACACTTCGATCAGTGTGACGGGCGGGCCGTTTCCGCTGGACGTCGTTCCCGTACGGCCAAGTATCGTTAGTTCAACTCCGGACAATTTTCAGGAGTCGACGCTGGGCCTGACCAGTGGTGTACCGTTCGTGATTGACGGCGGATTTTTCGGTCTTACTCCCGCTCCCACCATCACCCCGCAAGTCAATGGACATTCGCTGCTGGCCAATACGATTACGCCGCGGCGTATTAGCGGTAGCCTGCCCCTCCCACTCGGGAGCACCGCTAATGCCGGTTTGTTCCCGGTGAGCGTTAAGTACTCGACATCCCCGGGGCCTTTTGCCGCACCCACTTCGACCACCGCCTATACCAACATCGCCGTGATCCCGGACTACGCGGGAACCAATCCTCCAGGCGCGCCCACACAATTTGCGCTTCCCCCTTCCTCTGTGCCAAGTGTGCCAAGCGCCATCGCACTGGACTCCGTGCTCGGGTATGCCGTGGTCACTCTGGCGGGGCAGAACACCTTTCAACCTGCTGCTCCCAACGTCAATACCTCCAACAACGTCCAATTCATCAATCTGGCCGGTGGCACGCCCACAACTGCTGGATCGGTTTCCACGCACGGATTTGTAGCCACCGGCGTGGCTGTCGACGATCAGTTGCACGTTGCCGCGGTCGTGAACTATGCGAGCCGATCCCTTTCCGTCCTTTCCATTCCCGCTGGAACTCTTTCGGCAACCGTCGATCTCAGCAGCGTGATTCCTGCACCCGTTCCCGCCAATCCCGCATTCGTCGAGCCCTTCCCCTATTCCGTGGGCATTGATCCCTTCTCTCATCGCGCGGTCGTGGCCTTTGCTTCCACCAACGTCGGGCTCATCGTCAATTTAAATCCCAACCCCAGCGCGACGCTCAAATGCCTCCCGAGCCCCCCGCCCCCGAGCACCACTTGGACGCTACCCTACTGTCCCATCGGCTATGTCACGCTGAACAGCGGACCAAATCCTCAGGTTGCTTTTGAGCCCGGCGCACGCCTGGCTTACGTGACCCCTGGTGGAACAGGGGTTCTCTCCGCCGTGGACCTTGCCAATCCTTCCCAGGGTTCGCTCGGGGTCCCCATCACCAGCGCCACTCGCGCCTCCAACGTCGTTACCGTTACCACGGCTTCTTCTCACAATCTCAATCCCGGCAATCCTGGCACCGTGCTCATCAGCGGGCTGCCCGCGGGAAGCACAAACAAGACCAATTTCAACGGATCTTTTTCCGTCGGCAACGTTCTCGATGCCACTCATTTTCAGTATTCCCAGGCCGACAAAGACGACACCTCCACTTGCGCCGGCACCTGCCTTTCCAGTTCCGGAGTTCCGTTTCTGACTTACGCCATCTCCCCTTCGCTCGTGGGCATCGCCATCAATCCAATCACGCGGAAGGTCGTCCTTGCGGACGCGAACGCCACCAGTGGCCAGATTACGTACATCGATCCGCAGAGCCAGACGGTCAGTTCGATGACCCTCTCGTTGAGCACCGGTGCTCCCGAACTCGGCGCAACCACCGTGGCTTTCCAGCCTTTCACGAATACGGCGGTTTCCTTCAATCCGAAGCTCAACCAGGTATCTTTGCTAGATCCAACTGCTTTGCAGCGGCTCGCCGTCGTCCCCACCGGCCAAACCGGGACGGGAACCGCCAGCTTCACCCCCAGCGGCTCCACAACCGCTATCACCGTCAACCTGCCCGGAGCCCTCGCCGTGGACTCCGTCAACAACCTTGCGCTGGCCGTGAATTCCGGTAGCGACAACATCTCCGTCTTCCAACTCGGAAAGAGCGTAAAGACCATACAGATCGAGCGGATTCTCACGAACCCGGTCGATGACCCGGCAAAGATTTCCGTTCCCGCGAACCTCACTCAGGCTGTCAAGATCACCTCCGGAGTAACACCGACACCGGTCACGGGTGTGAAAATTCTCGGCGCTGGTTTCGACTCCGGATCCCAGGTCCGCCTCGATGGCGTACCCTTCGCTTCGTCCACCCTCGGGAATTTCACGTTTGTGAATAGCCACGAAATCGACGTGACTATTCCGGTTTCGACTCCTGATCCCAGCTCTCCGGGCGGCACACTTAACATCCTTGCAGGTCCGCGCCACTTCGCTCTCGATGTGGTCGCTAGTTCCGGCGTCGGTTCGAACGTCTCGGACTTCACTGTTCTCGAAGAAATTCCCCTGCTCGCCTGCTCTGGCACCGCCGCCGCTCCCGGAGGCGTCGCCATCGACGAAGTCAATAATCTCGCGGTCGTCACCAACACCGGCTGCAATCGGGTTTCCGTCTTGAGCCTGAACCCCGCGAACATTTTCAATCAGACCGTCAGGACCATCCCCACTGGCGCAGCACCCACGGCTGTCGCCGTTCTTCCCAGGCTCGCCTATACCGGCCAGGCCGCCTCAACCGCGGGCGTCGCCGTCGTGACCAACAATTCTTCCAATACCGTCTCCGTTCTTGACCTCGTCAACGCCGTTCCGGTCAAGGACGCTTCCGGAGCACCCATCACCGTGAATGTCGGCACCGCTCCCAGCGGCGTGGCCATCGATCAGGAAACCAATCTCGCGGTCATCGCTAACACCGGTTCGAACACCGTTTCTACGATCGATCTCACTCCGCTGACTGCCACTCCCATCGGCGCGCTTGCTCCCACCAGTGTGGCTGTTGACCAGAACCCCATCGCCGTCGCCATTGACCCCGATCGCGGGACCAACGGCCGCGGCCTGGCCGTCGTCACCTCCCAGCAGGCCAGCGCCTCCAGCCCGTTCGGTTCTCTGGTTGGCGTGGACATCGGCTCAACTACGCCGATCAGATCCACCTCCGCCTCGACTTCCTTCCTTTCCTCCACCCCGACCGGCGTGGTCTTTGATCCTTCGGTCTCTCCGGCGCTCTTTTATGCGGTTTCCACTCAGGGCAACGTGATCACCGCATTCAATCCGGACACCACCCAGACACAAACGATTAAAGTCGGTATCAATCCCAACGCCATCGCTTACAATTTCCAGACCGGCACAATCCTCACCGTGAATTCGCTGAGCAATACGATCTCGATCGTGGACTCGGAGACCTTCGCGACCAAGGCAACACTCGGTATCGGCGCGACTTCTAAATTTGCCGCGGCCATCCAGACATTTACAAACCTGGCCGTCATTGCCGATCAGGCTAACAACCGTGTGATCTTGTTCCCGTTGCCGAAATAAATGATGAGCCGGAAGAGATCTCGGTGCGCGAGCCGTCTTACTCCCGGGGCCCGGGCGGACAACGTTGATTTCTGATTGCGAGAGCAAACTTCGTCGGCTATACTTCAAAGTTTGCAATACGCTCGTAAAGCCCGCTGGGAGCGAAATCAGTTTTAAGCCAAGCCCACTTGGCGCGGGTTCGTCCCGGTCTTTCCGTGGCGGACCACAACAAGGAGAAAAAAGTGAATTCTAGATTGTTGACCGTTTTGCGGTCACGAAATGTGTTGACTCGTACAACTGCCCTGGCCGCCGCGTGCGTATTGAGCACTGGAGCCGCCTGGGCACAGGCACCCGCCGCGACCAGCTCGGCCGCATCGAGCAAGGTCGGCGTCATCAGCATTCGCCAGGCCATCGTTACCACGGCAGAGGGCAAGGTCGCGTCCGCCGAGCTGCAATCGCAGTTCGCTTCGCGCCAGAATGAGATCGAGAATGTCAATAAGCAGATCAGTGACCTGCAGCAGCGTCTTCAGGCTGGCGCGAATAAACTGAGCCAGGAAGAAGAAGCCCGCCTGAGGCAGCAGGGTCAGCGGCTCGCCCAGCGGCTGGATCGCATGAACACCGAATACCAGGAAGACGTAAACGCCGCGCAGGCCGACGTCATCGATCGCATCGGCCGCAAGATGGTCGACGTGCTGGACCGTTACGCGCGCGAAAACGGTTATTCCGTCGTCCTGGATTCCTCGGCGCAGAGCACCCCGATTCTTTACGCCTCCGCGCAGATCGATGTCACGCAGGATATTGTCCGGCTCTACGATCAGGCCTATCCGGTCAAGGCCGGCGCCACGCCGCAGCCGAAACCGGCTGCACCGAAGCCAGCCGCTTCTCAGCCCCCGGCTGCCAAGCCATAACGATCACCTATTTTTTCGCTGGATTCCGAGCTTCGTCAAAACGCCTCCTGCCTTTTCGGGGGCGTTTTGTTGTTCTAGCGGCCGCCTTCTGGGGCGGACGCTTTGTCCTTCTCATTTCCTCGCGGCCGCGCGATTCATTTATCCTCGCCATCGCCGATCGCATCGATCGGCACCGCTCCGTTTTACCTCGGCGCAGCTCCGCGTTTCTCACGGACAAAGTTCAACCAACTCTGCGAAGCTTGTGGACTTGCCGGACGTCGCTTTCCCGCCGATAAACGCAATCGAGAATCGAGAGGCACTTTGCTCCCGCGACGTCGCGGGATGTCCCGCCGCCGCTCTGACCATTCGGTCAGGTTCTCGCAGTAAACGGCCCTGTACCATTTCGGCGTTGCCTTCTTTTGCGGCAGCGGCCTAATGTGGTGATGTATTGGTCTTCTCGCAAGGAACATGGAATCAATACTCGGTATCCGCGCTGGCAAACCCAATTCCTCACCTCTTGAGGGATCCGATGCTTTCCGCGCGCAGCAAGCGGAGTCCGGCCTGCGGCAAATCGCGCGGCGCGAGTGGTGGCTTTGGTTCTCCGCATCTTTCGTCGTCACGCTCTCGGCCCTGGCCTTTGCGCTTTCCTCATTCCCCTCTTTATTCCGGCATGGCGACCATTTCTATGAAATACGTTCCGATCAGGCTCGTTGGGGAATTTTGTGCCTGCTTCTTCTTTTCAATGGCTGGATGCTCTACCGTCAATGGTCGTTCCGCCGGCAGCGAAAGCAGTTGAGCGGCCAGAACGTCGTCTCGGACGCGCCTCCCGCTCAAATTTCCGACCCTTCCGGCATCGATCCGGTCACGGGTTTGCACACGCGAGCCTTCATTGAGCAGCAGCTTGGGAAAGAGATTGCGCGCGCGCGCCGGCAGAATACGGCGCTGAGTCTGGCCACCGTTCATCTGGACGAGTTTGCCGAGATCCACAAGCGCTACGGTCAATCAGCAATGGACTCGGCTCTGAAAGAACTCGCCCGGCGTTTGAAGAAGGCGTGCCGCGGCTCCGATTTTGCGGTGCGCCTGGCCAGCGACGATTTCCTGCTGGTGCTGCCCGAATGCAATCTGGTCGAAGTCCAGAGAGTTTTGAACCGGCTCGGTGCTCTCGAAATGGTCTGTTCCGGCCGCAAGATTAATCTTGCCTACACGACAGGGTGGGTGGACTATCAACCCGGCGACTTGCCCGCGGATTTGCTCAATCGCGCCGCGCAACTCCTTCATCTTTACGAAAACGCCGCCAAAGAAAGTTTCTCCTCGACGCTGGCGCCCCATTAAACCCGTCTGATCCTTCGCTCAGATCAGCTTCCGGCTGGGGACTGCAGCCACCTGATCGCCTTGCGCCAGGGAGCGACGCCTCCGTTGCTCATCGGCGTCTGCAACCACAACGTCAATCTGAGCCGGGCAACCGCCCACCGGCTCGGACCGCTCTCCTGCGGCTCCGGCGAGACAACAGCAGGTATTTCCGCCGGCGTAAGCCAGTACGGGCTTGCAGTTGCGAAAGGCCGCTCGGCGGAGGGACTCGGCCAGTGCCGATCCGCGACCGCACCCGTAACCGACATTTTTAGCAGCGCCCCGACCTGCTCCTGAGACGCCCTTATCGTTCTTAGGATTTTGCGCGCAAACCAGATCCCTGCAGCTAGGAAGGCAAATTGACTGAGCAGATTTCCCAGTGCGTACCAATTGCTTTGCATCCACGCGGTGAATTCGTTCATAGCCTCACCTCGGACTGGGACCCCTTCAAGGTACAACTCCGCCCCGCCCCGCGATACTGGTGGGAAGTCCAGAAAACGGACAGGTGGTTCCTTGGCCGAGCGGGGAAGTAATGAAGTAAGGAGGTAAGGAGGTAAGGAAGTAAGGAGACGAGGGGGGTGCACCCTCCGTCGTGGTGAAAAGAGTGCGTAACGGATTGATTGCAAAGGAGTTGAGGTGGGCCGTGGCGGAGAGGAGTGCGTAAGAAATTGAAAGGAAAGGGGATAGACTGAGGGATCGTTTGAAATGGAACGTTTGAATGTTGGAACGTTGGGAGCACCCCCATACCCCCCATTCCATGCATGAATGTGAAAATAAAGGACTTGAAAAATGGGCATCCTGGAAGTGATTGAAAATAAGGGCGGATATGCAACGTCGAGGTGAGTTCCAGAATGGGAATTGGAAGGCATGCCCTGTAGGAAGGACCCCCCGCCCCCGGTTTTTTGTAAGTGTTGCATCTAAAGGACTTACCAAAGCTGTAAGTCTTTTGTTTGCAACACTTGCGGGGAGATGCATAAGTGTTGCAGCTAAAGGACTTGGAAAAGAGGAAGTAACGAAGTAAGGATGTAAAGAGGCAAGGATCCCGTGGCGGGGGAACCGGGAGACTGAGGAACAGCAAGCTAGAGGAGAGGGAATAGGGGCAAGGCCAGGGAAGAAATTGGGAGATCGGCGAGAGTGGAGCTTGGCGACGATTTCCGACAGAGTCAACGCAAACTCCGGGCGAGCTGGATAAAGTCAAGAACTGAGTCGGACAGGCGGCAGAGAAGAATCCTTCGGCTCCCGATGTTCGCTCAGGATAAGCATCCTTTGTCAGATGCTTAACACAGGACAGAATAGCAGAAAGTAGTCCGTGTGTCAATGTATTTGTTGGATATCATTCGAATGGAGCGGTAAAACGTTGAAATGTTTATAGGTTAGAGGTTTGAAAGTTTAGTGGCCGGAGTTCAAGGGATGGGGATCCGGAGCGGAAAGCCGAAAATCTTGAAACATGAGGGTGGGGCAAAATGACGAAGGAAAATTCAAAGCCTAACGTGTGGCCGCGACTGGCGGCGCCTTCTCTTTTTCAGGCTTGCTCTCCATTCGGCGCTCAAAATCAAATGTCGGAGCAATACGCTTATTCCGCCGGTCTCTAAGTGACTTGTAGATGTAACCAGATGCAAACAGGAGAAGGGCGAATCCCGCGTACATGGCCAAAAGCAAATTGAATGGATTCATCTTGCCCTCCATTTTTCAAAAGACATTCCGACGAACTGAAAGAAACCAGCGACACCAAAAATCTTGCTAATGGAATAGACGGTGGGCCAAAAATCCAGTTTCCAGGTGCCATCGAGGGATTTAATCCAAATGTCAAGATTTCCAAATACGAAGATGAGTACCGCAGCCTCCCTGCAAAGCTCGCGAGCCATAGCGAGATCGCCCTTCTTCTCCTCAGCCATCTGTTACGGATCTAATACGTGAAAGAGGTTGGACTCTATCCGGCTGACGTCTGTAAAGCCCAATTTCATTAGGCTCTGCTAGATTCGATGTGTCAACCGAACTTTGGCAACGGTCTTGTTGAAGGTAACAGTGCTTGGGATCGAGGATTGGCTTCTTAGAACCACGTCAGTTCAAGGAATGGGGATCAGCGGCGGAAAAACGGAAAATCTTGAGAAAAAGGATAGAGAAAGAAGGTCGAGGAAAAGTCAAAACCCGCACGCTTCAAAAACCGAAGCATGTGGCACCCGCATCTTGCCCTGCGACTAAGGGCCTGCCACCCGCCCACTTCCATCAGTACCTAGCCGGTGGTTCAGGCTTAGGGCTCGACAAGATTTTGATTGGCCCTCGGTCTTATCGATAGCCACCCAGCTCAGTGTGGCTCGTCCACCTCATCAGACCAGCGCCTAGTCAGCAATGGTTCCATACGTGTTGCGCCTTTGGGGATGGGCCCTTTCGCCTTAGTAAGAGTTACCGGCCTACTCACCGAGTAGCTGTAGGCCCAAGGCACTGTTCCTTTCTGATTTTTTCTAAAATAGAGTGACTGAGATACCGTTCCGTTTTGCGCCGCGATCATAATCCAGTAGTGGTCCTGCCCGCTTTTCGCATCAGGTCTGGGAAGTAGAAATCCAGGCACCGGAGCGTGGTCCTGGGGACCGATGGTTCCTATGAAAATGGGTCTATAAAAAGCGCTTCCCCAATCTGGCTCTTGTGTTCTGGCAATCGTTATCGTGACGCCAGTAAGCGGTTGTTCGCCGTGATTCCATACCAGAAGTGGAATCTGCTCGCCCCAAGGCTGGGGGACAACAAAGCCGAACGAGTCCCCGCCTGTAACGTTTTGCAATATTTGATTCGTTCTTCCCATCGTTGCCGCAAACTGTTTGTCACTATTAGCGATGGTTGCTTGTATCCCGTCGGCGATGCTCTGAAATCTGTCGTTTTCCTCCTTTCTTCTATTACCGTCTTCGCGAGCGAAGTCTGCGCGCTCTTTGTCCAATGCGTGATTCTCAATCAGAACCAGTCCAAGAATGATCGAAATATAGATTCCCTTGTGTAGAGGCCTCATGTCCATGAGCATCATGACGGCCGCAATTCCGCCCAAAAGAAGCAGGGCCTTGCCCGACTTTGGCACATGGAAGTAGAAGTAAACGCAGAAAAACACCCCAACAGATTGTATCGGGATGTGGAACCAGCGATTAGCTGGTTTATTCTCAGCAGCGCACATACACCTCTATCTTATGACTTTAGGAGGAGGGTATGCTGACATTTACCTTGCTTCAACGGAATAGCCGGGGTCGCACAGGGCTCGACGAGTTGAGTGCCGAAACAGGATCAGCTGATGCGCAGGGCGGCCATTGGGTCGATTCGGGAGGCGCGGCGGGAGTACAGAGAAGTGAAATGCCGCCCAAGAGAACCCATTTGGACGAAATCCTAGAAGAACAGTTCAGGAGAGACATGGAAGCGGCGGCTGAGGCGCCGAATGTGGTCCTTGTTTAGCTCGCGCTTGCCGCTGTGAACCTGAGTGACGATGCTGGGAGTGACGAAGACATCGGCGAAGTCTTTTTGCAGGAGGCCGTGCTGGTCCATAAGGAAGTGGAGGACTTCGAGAGGCTTGGCGCGGGGCAGATGGTAGTGGCGGTCTTCGAAATCCTCGAACAGGAGGAATGTATAGAATCTATACAGAAGTATAGAAGTATAGAATTTTTCCACAGGGCGTGCTAAACTGCTTCTGCGGAGAGATTTCCTCGCTGAGCTCGGTCCCGTAAAACCATCCGGGATGCAAAAGACGCAAATGACGGGCGGGGGATGCGCGGTGTGAACTTCGAATAGGGAGCGAATCAGGTGCCGATTAGCATTAAGAATGCGGAAACCGAACAGTTAGCGCGGGAACTTGCCAAAGAGACTGGGGAGACCCTTACAGAGGTTATAAGAAGGTCTTTGCAGGATAGGCTACAGCGCGTGCGGGGACGGCGGCATGCGAAGGAGCTTCCCGAGCAAGTTGCGGACATCCTGCAGCGCATGGACGCCCTGCCGACTCTCGACGAACGGGCCGAGGATGAAATCCTAGGCTACGACCAGGACGGTATTCCGGCGAGTTTGGCGAAGGATGGCAGTTCCGGTGGTCATTGATACTTCGGCTTTGCTGGCGATCCTGCTGGGCGAGCCGGAACGAGGGAAGTTTCTCCAACTGCTCAGTGAATCGGAAACTCGTTTACTGTCGGCTGCAAACGCTTTGGAAACGGCGATGGTTGTGGAGTCGCGCCGCGGCGAAGCAGCAGGCCGAGAACTTGACCTGTTCCTGCACAGGACGAAAATCGAGATTGTTGCGGTTGATGCGGAGCAGTTTTCCATTGCGCGCTTTGCGTGGCGAAAATTCGGGGAAGGGCGTCATCCCGCGGGTCTGAATTTTGGAGATTGCTTTGCCTATGCACTGACGAAAACCTCCAGCGAGCCGCTGCTTGCCAAGGGCGAGGATTTCCGGCGAACTGATTTGCAAGTGCTGTAAGCGGTGAAGGGCCGGAATACCAGGGAGCGGAGACGCCAGCAAGGCTGCTGGCGCTACAAGGACAAATTCGAAGAGGGGGAGAGAAACGCCATTCGGGAGAATGGCGCTCCCGGGGCCCCGTATCTTGCTTTTGCCGTGAAGCGGGAATATACTCTATTTTCGCTCTGAGGCGGGTCGCACGGAGGAGTGGGCGCAAGCCCACTTTTTTGTTGGGCCGGTTGGAGTGTACGGCGGACCGGCTAGGGTCGAGGAGTCTCTGCGTGGATTTGGAAAAAATCCGCGGCGCTGCCGAGCGGGTGGCGCGTTCGGAAGGGCTGGAAATCGTTGATGTCGAATGGAAAGTCGGCAAGCAGCGGTTCCTGCGGGTGTACATCGATCGGGTACCGAAGCCGACGGCGGCGATGAGCGATGCGGCGGGGGAGATGGGGGCGACAGACGTTGCGCATGACCCCTATCCGAAAATCAGCCACTCCGATTGCCAGCGCGTCAGCCAGCAATTGAGCGTGATCCTCGACGTCGAGGAGTTGATTCCCGGGCCGGGGTATGTTCTGGAGGTCAGTTCGCCGGGGCTGGACCGGGCGCTGAAGAGGCCGGCGGATTTCGAGCGCTTTGCGGGGAGGCTGGCGAAGATTTCGACCAGCGAGCCGGTGGGCGAAGCGAAGTTTTTTGAAGGGCGGCTGGCGGGATTTGCGGACGGGAAAGTCCGCTTGGAGCTGAAGGGCAAGGAAGCGCGGACGGTTGAAGTGCCGCTGGAGGCGATTCGGAAGGCGAATTTGGTGGTGGAGTTTTGAGGAGAGTTTTCAGTTATTAGTTTTTAGTTGTAAGTAAGAAGATCAGGAAAAAGAAAGAATTTGCACAGAGGGCACAGAGAGCGCGGAGAAGAGCGAGGAAAGAAAGCGGAGAAAGAAGCGAAGAAAGAAAAGATAACGCGGAGACGCAGAGGACGCTGAGGGGCGCGGAGAATACGGAAGAGCGCAGAGAATGCTGCAAGGACGGCGCGACGAACGAAAGTAAGACACGGGATTAAGAAGCGGAGATTTCAGGAACGAGACATGGCGAATTTGCTCTACCAACAGATTGAAATGCTCAGCCGCGAGAAGCACATTGAGCCGGCGGTGGTAGTGTCGGCTATTGAAGACGCGATGGTCGTGGCGGCGCGGAAATATTACAAGACCGAAGAAGACCTGCGCGCAAAGTTCAACCCGGAAACCGGGCAGGTGGACGTGTACTCGGTGCACATGGTCGTCGAGGAAGTGACCGACCCGAAGAAAGAGATCGGCCTGGCGGAGGCGAAGAAAAAGAATTCGGCGGCGGAGGTCGGCACCGAGATTACGGAGGCGAAGCCGACGGACGTGCTGGGACGCATCGCGGCACAAACGGCCAAGCAGGTGATTCTGCAAAAGGTGCGCGAGGCCGAGCGCGACACGATTTTCAACGAGTATCACACGCGCGTGGGCGAGCTGGTGACGGTGATCGTGAAGCGCGCCGAGGGTCCGGACCTGATCGTGGACATGGGGCGCACGGAAGCGCGGCTGCCGAAGCGCGAGCAGTCGAAGCTGGAAACGTACAACATCGGCGAGCGGCTGCGCGTGGTTATCAAGATGGTGGACCGCGCGGCGAAGGGGCCACAGGTGATCGTTTCGCGCGCGGATGCGAGCCTGGTGCAGCGTTTGTTCGAGATGGAAGTGCCGGAAATTTACGACGGCACGGTGCAGATCCGTTTTGCGGCGCGGGAAGCCGGCGAGCGCACGAAAGTGGCGGTGATGAGCCGCGACAAGGACGTCGATCCCGTGGGCGCGTGCGTGGGCATGAAAGGCATGCGCGTGCAGTCGATCATCCGCGAGTTGCGCGGAGAAAAAATCGACATCATCCCATACAACGAAGAGACGGTGGCGTTCGCGCAGAAGGCCTTGAGCCCGGCGAAAGTGACGCGCGTGCAGATCACCGATCCGGAGAACAAGAAGCTCGAAGTGATCGTCGAGGATTCGCAGCTTTCGCTGGCCATCGGCAAGAAGGGGCAGAACGTCCGGCTGGCGAGCAAGTTGATCGGCTGGGACATCGACATCAAGAGCGAGGAAGAGAAGCGCCAGGAAATCGAAGAGCAGATGACCGCGCTGACCGCACCGGTGACGCCGTTGACGTCACTGGCGGGCGTGGGCGCGAAGACCATCGAGAAGATCGAAGCGGCGGGGATCAACTCCGTCGAGAAACTCGCCGGAATGACGCCGGAACAGTTGATGGAAATTCCGGGCATCGGCGAAAAGATGGTAGACAAGATTTATCAGGCCGTAAATCGCTTTTACGAAGGCGCCACCGAGGCGGCAGCCGCTACGGGCGAAGCCGCAGCGAGCGGGGATGCTCCAGCCGAAGAAGGCCAAGCTGCAGCCGAAGCTGCGACGGCGGAGACGGCAAAAGATTCCGAGGCGGACAACGCGGTTGAGGAAGCTCCTGCCGCGGCGAAGACGGCCGCAGCAGAGGCCACGCCCGCCAGCAGTGAAGGCGATGCGGAGCAAGCGGAAGAGGCGAAGTCGTAGTCGAGAACGGAGCGCATGACCGACGTAAATCAAGTCCGAATTAACGAATTGGCCCGCGAACTCGAGGTCAAGGCCAAAGCTATTATTGACCTGTTGGCCGGTTACGGCGTAACGGAAAAAAAGACGCACTCGAGCTCGATCCCTGCGGACGTCGCTGAGAAGGTGCGCAAAAAGATTCAGGGAGCCGCCGAAGAGGAAGCGCAAGTAGAAGCGACTGCCAAAGCGGAAAAAGAAGCGAAGGACGCGGCTGCGAGGGCCGCGCGGATGAGACCTGCTGCGCCTGTGGCGCCGCCGCAAGCGAGCGTTGCGCCCGCCGTTGTGAAACCGAGTGTGCCCGCAGTTCCGGCTGCGCCCGTGGCAAAGCCAATCGTACCGGAAGCGCCTGCGGCCGCTGCTCCGGCGTCAGCCAAGGCACCGGCTCCTGTACCTGCAGTGGCGCCGCCGGCCGTGAAGCCTGCTGCACCCGCGACAACCCCGCCGGTAGCAACTGCAATTCGTCCGCCTGCGCCTACAGGAGCGCCAGCAGCTCCGGCAGCGGCGCGACCCGCTGCATCTGTACGACCCGCAGCACATCCGAGACCTGCGGCACCATCCGGTACACAGCCTTCAGCCATGCGTCCCGCGGCCTCTGCACCCGGTGCGGCTCCTGGACGTCCGGGCGCGCCAGCGAGACCAGTCGCTCCGGCTCGGCCATTGCCGACGGGAAATCGCGGTCCGCTGCCTACTGGGAATCGCGGGCCATTGCCTGACGCAACTCGAGATTCACGCGCGACCGGCCCACGTCCTGGGCAGCCGATGCGTCCGCAGCAACCCGGCCAGGGCCGACCTTTCACGCCCCGATCCGGCGGCCCCGGCGGTCCGGGTGGACCACAATCCCGGCCTTTTGAGCAGCGTCGCGGGCCGATGCCGACAGGTACGCGCCCAGGCCCACGCGCGCCCGGGCGTCCGGGAATGTTGCCGCCATTTCCAGAGAAATTGCCGCCGAAGGCGGAGCCGGGGAAGCCGCTTTACACGCGCAAGCCGCCCCAGCGCCAGCGCCCCGTCGCGGATAAGCGCGAGCAAGAAGGTGAGCGCAAGCTACACCCGACGCGGCAGCGTCCGGGTGCGGGCCGCAGCTCGGCCGCGGCGGTTATCGCGCCGCCGGAGCCGCGTCCGCCGCGCGAAGTGACAATCACCGAAGGCATCACGATTCGCGAACTTGCGGAAAAGCTGGATGTGCGCGCGAAGGAGCTCTTGAAGAACCTGCTCGACCGGGGCGTCTTCGCCAGCATTAACCAGGCGCTGGATGTTCCTACGGCCACCACACTTGCCGAATCGTTCAGCGGAGTCGTGAACGTCGTCTCTCTCGAAGAGGAGATGGTGCTCGAAGTTGCCAAGGAAGAGACCAAGGAAAGTTTGAAGCCGCGGCCGCCGGTGGTGACGGTGATGGGGCACGTCGATCACGGCAAAACGAGTTTGCTCGACGCCATTCGCGAAGCGGATGTTGCCGCGGGCGAAGCGGGCGGCATCACCCAGCACATCGGCGCATACAAAGTGGTTGTGAATGATCGCGCCGTGGTGTTCGTCGATACGCCGGGTCACGAAGCGTTTACACGCATGCGCGCGCGAGGAGCGAAGGTTACCGATATTGTCGTGCTCGTGGTGGCCGCCGATGACGGCGTCATGCCGCAAACGAAAGAAGCGATCGACCACGCCAGGGCCGCGAAAGTGCCCATCATCGTGGCGATCAACAAGATTGACAAGCCGGAAGCGCAACTGGAGCGCGTGAAGCGGCAACTCACGGAAGCCGCCCTGATGCCCGCGGAATGGGGCGGGGACACGGAGTTCGTGGAAGTGTCCGCGAAAAAGAAGCAGGGCATCGAGAAACTGCTCGAAACAATTTTGTTGGTCGCGGATTTGCGGGAGCTCAAGGCCAATCCCGACGCGCCGGCGACGGGCACGGTGCTTGAATCGCGCGTGGATAAGGGACGGGGCCCGGTGGCTACGATTCTGATACAGAATGGCACGCTGAACGCCGGCGACTTCTTCATCTGCGGGTCGGTTTTCGGCAAAGTCCGTGCGATGTTTGACGATCGCGGCCGGGTCGTTAAAGACGCGCCGCCGTCCACGCCCGTCGAAGTGCTCGGTTTGCAGGGCGTGCCGGATGCGGGCGACCTCTTCCAGGTGACCGACGAGGCCAAAGCGCGGCACATCGTTGAGTACCGCCAGGGCAAGCAGCGTGACGCAGCGATGGCGCGCATCAGCGGTTCGCGCATCACGCTCGACCAGCTCCACGAGCAACTGAAGGCCGGCGACGTCAAGGAATTGGGAATTGTAATCAAGGGTGACGTGCAGGGCTCCGTTGAAGTGCTCAGCGAAATGCTGCCGAAGCTTTCGACCGACCAGGTGAAGCTGAAGATCATCGGTTCGGGCGTCGGCGCGGTCACGGAAAATGACGTGCTGCTCGCTTCCGCATCCGGCGCGATCGTGATTGCGTTCGGCGTGCGGCCGGACCGCAAGGCGCTGGACCTGGCGCAACAGGAACATGTGGACATCCGCACGCACACCATCATCTATGAAGTATCCGATGAGCTGAAGAAGGCCATGGAAGGCCTGCTCGAGCCGGTGGTCACGGAAACGTATCTGGGCCGCGCGGAAGTGCGCAACACGTTCCGCGTCAAAGGCGCAGGGACGATTGCGGGCTGCTACGTGGTCGATGGCATCCTGAAGCGCGACGCGCAGGTCCGCGTGCTGCGCGATGGGGCGGTCATCTACACATCGAAGCTCAACTCTCTGAAGCGATTCAAGGATGATGCCAGTGAAGTCCGCACTGGTTTTGAATGCGGCGCGGGCGTCGCCAATTTCAATGACGTGAAGGTCGGCGATATCCTGGAATGCTTCAGCGTTACCAAGATGAGCGCCGCGGAAGCCGCCGGACAGAGCGTCGGTTCCGCCGGCAAGAGATAGTCCGCCAAGCTGTCCCCCGGAGCCGCTCATGCCGGTCGGTCTGCTTACCCTCGAGCTGCACATCCCGGACGCGCAATCGCTGAAGGACAAGCGGCAGGTTCTGCGCAGCTTGAAGGATAAACTGCGGCGGGATTTCAATGTGGCGGTGGCGGAGCTGGAGCATCACGACACGTGGCAGAGGTCCGTCGTCGGGATCGTCACGATTTCGAATGAAGAGAAGCACTTGAGGGAAGTGCTGCAGAAGGTTCTGGACGAGGCGGACCGCATCCTCGGCTCATTTTTAATCAATCAAGCGATAGAGATTGTCTAAGGAGTGTTTCAGGGACGCCGATGAGTCCAGCCAATCACCGACACGAACGCGTGGGCGAGGAGATCGCGCACGAAATCAACGCCATGCTGGCGGGGGAACTGAAAGATCCGCGGCTGGAAGTAAGCGTGGTCGCCAGCGAAGTGCGCGTCCAGCCGGACATGAAGCACGCGCGGGTGTTCATCAGCGTGAAGGGAACGAACAAGGAGCAATCCGACGCGATCAAGGCACTCGAACATGCTTCCGGGTACATCCGGCGGGAGCTGGTCGAGCGGCTGCAGCTTCGCCGCGTGCCGGAATTGCATTTCACGCTGGATCTTTCCCAGGAGCACGTGGAGCGCATCGAGCGGCTGTTGAAGGAAATGAAGAAGGATAATCCGCCCGCGGCGTGAGAGTTGTCAGTAATCAGTTGTCAGTTTTCAGTTCAGAAATAGGGAAGCCGCGTTGGTTGCGATTCGTCCGCTATGAAGCCCGAATGGAGGAACGTGCAGTAACGCGATCGAGTGAAATTCGATCACGCCCGATTTTCAAGACTAAAAACAATAAACTAAGAACAGCAAACGAAGAACCAAAGGCTGAAAACTGACAACTGACAACTGATCACTCCAAAAATGCCACGACAACCACAGCCGGCGCCGCTCGACGGCGCGCTCGTCATCAACAAGCCGAAGGGGAAAACGTCGCACGACGTTGTCGATGCGGTGCGTCATTTGGCGGGTTTCCGGCAGATCGGACATCTGGGCACGCTTGATCCGCTGGCGACGGGTGTTCTTGTGCTGCTGCTCGGCCGTGCCACGCGGTTGGTGCAGTTCTACGCCGGGCGCCGCAAGCGATATGAGGCGGGCTTTCGGTTCGGGTTCGCGACGGATACATACGATTCCGATGGCGAAGCGCAGGGGCCGTACACCGCGCCGGCACTGGATGCCGCGACACTCGAAAAATTTGCCGCAGAGCGCACTGGGCGATTCGAGCAGATGCCGCCGTCGTTTTCCGCCAAGAAAGTGAAAGGGCGTCCTGCGTACGAATTGGCGCGCAAGAAACAGGCTGTCGAGTTGAAGGCCGTTGAAATCGAGATCTACGAATACAAGCTCAGGGAGATTGAAGGCAGCATCGCGCGCTTTGTCATCGAGTGCTCCTCCGGCACATACATCCGTTCGCTGGCGCACGAGATGGGGCAGAAGCTCGGGTGCGGCGCGCACCTGGCGGAAATCACGCGCACGGCGGTCGGAGAGTTTTCGCTGGAACAAGCAATCACGCTTGAGGAACTTGCAGAAGCCAAGGTGGCCGGGAAGTTCGCGGGCTGCCTGATCCCCCTCGAAAACCTGCTGGCTAATTTCCCGCGGATTAATGTTTTACCCGTGGTCGAAAAGCGGGTGCGGCATGGCACGAAGTTCAATATTACGCTCGCGCAGCTTCAGCCGGGCCGCGTCGAGCCGCCTCCCGGCGCTACGACGCAACTCGACGGCGGTGAACCGAAGCCGCCGCGACTGCGTGTATTTAGCCAACAGGATAAACTCATCGCCATTGCCGAGGCCGTCGTGCCGCGCACGTACCAGCCAATCGTAGTGTTCGAAGCTCTGCCGTAGTTCGCCCGCGCCGGCGCGCAAATGTGTTCCCAAACAAGATTCAGATTGCCAGAGCGACAGGCCTGGGGATTCCGTCATCCACGGACTTAGGGCTGAGGTTGTGTTCCAGGTGATTGCAAAGTTCCTGGCCCGGGAGTTCCGCGGCCTCCGGTATCG
>Ga0209648_10001685_pt1 | contig 17932 bp, 20 predicted proteins | sample GraSoi2013_115cm_FD_185830 | JGI IMG/M metagenome (GOLD analysis project Ga0209648, IMG submission 185830) | Grasslands soil microbial communities from the Angelo Coastal Reserve, California, USA - Sample 9_17_2013_115cm (SPAdes) (version 2) | ecosystem: Environmental > Terrestrial > Soil >...
GCCGGCTTCGGGTCAGGTGCCGACGTAGGCCGCAAGGTGCTCGCCCGTAAGGGTTGAGCGGTCGGCCACGAGGTCGGCGGGTGTGCCCTCGAAGATGATCCGGCCGCCGTCGTGGCCGGCGCCCGGGCCGAGGTCGATGATCCAGTCGGCGTGCGCCATGACCGCCTGGTGATGCTCGATGACGATGACCGACTTGCCTGAGTCGACGAGCCGGTCGAGTAGGCCGAGCAGCTGCTCAACGTCGGCGAGGTGGAGGCCGGTGGTCGGCTCGTCGGAGGACGTAGACACCGCCTCTGTCGGCCATCTGGGTGGCACCCGTGCGCCGTGGACCCGGATCAGATCGTGGCTGTCGGCAACGTGCACCAGGTCGTGATATCAAGTCTCTCCCGCGATGGCTGGACTCGAGCGCTAGGAGAGTGAGGCTGGGTCAGGAGCCGGCGTGCAGAGGCGCCGCCGTCCCCAAAGCCCGCTGTTTGAGGTTGCCGAGAGCGCGACCGGTGTTGGTCATCATCGAGGCGAAGGCGTCCGCGACCCGTGTGTCATCGAGATGGTCCGCCGCGCCCCGAGCCGGGTTCAATCGGCAGCCCTCGTTCCACGCCATCAGATCCGGCTCCCGTAAACGCGCGACCAGCCCGCTCATTGACGCGTAGGCGAGACCGAGCACGTCCGCGATGCTGCCAGAGAAGACGACCGGCCGGCAGAGGTTGTTCTTGACGCCGGCGTCGTCGCGCGTAGCCTCGACCGCGGCCACAGTCGCGGCGCTCCAGGGGACGAAGCCGAGGGTGACGTATTCGAGCGTGATGCGCCCGGCCTCGAATACCGGGCGGGACGCCACCGGTCGCACTCCCGCGGCGGTGCAGTCGACGAAGAGTTCGTCCGGCGCCGCCGGTTCCTCGCCGCCGTCCAGCCAGACACGGTCCAGGTCCAGGCGGCGCACCTTACCCTTCCGCACCACGCGCCGGATGGTCCGCAGCGATTCCAGCTCGCCGACGCTGATGGTCGCGCCGCGAAACAGATCGGGCTCGACGGCTAGGTCGATCCTGACGAAGACGCCCCGCTCCTCGAGGCGGTGGGCGAAGTCGTCGCCGTCCTCCGCCTCCGCCGCGACCTCGATCCAGTGCGCCTGCAGCTGCATGTACTGGGCAACCAGGTCTAGGGGCTGCATGAACGTGCGCTCGAACAACCAGGAGTCCCTCGGCCGGACCCAGCGGATGCGCTCGGGGTCGACCCCAGCGTCCAGCAGCCATGTACACGTGTCCATCGCCGTCTTGCCGGCGCCGACGATGGTGACATCCGATACCGGCCGGTCCAGGTCGACCAGGTCGTTCGGCGGGATCATTCGCACGCCGGCGCCCACCTCGAACTCCGGCCGGTGGCGCGACGGGATCGACGATTCCACGTAGCTCGCGTCGACCACCTTCTTGCGTACCTGGACGGTGGTCTCGGCCCCGGTGAGGAGCGAGACCAGGTGATGCCGGCCGCCGTCCTCTCCGCGGTAATCCGTCTGGCCGAGAAAGCGCACGCGGCCAGAGGGCAGCAAGACCTCGTCGAGGGCCCGGCCGAAGTGGTCGCAGATCTCCGCCGCGCTCGATCGCTCATAGAAACCGACGTTCGGCCCGAACTCGTCGATACGGTCGCGTCCCAACGGACGCGAAGCGACCCCGTAGTTGGCGGAAGGCTGATGCAGCCGTACGAACGGGTAGGCGTCGAGCCAATGCCCGCCCGGCCGGTGGCGGCGGTCGACCAGCACGATGTCCGCGTCGGATTGCGCGATCAACGTATCGGTGAACGCCATCCCTGACGCCCCCGCGCCGACGACTAGATAGTCGGTCTCGATCTCCCCCACCGCGCGGATTATCGCGGCTGGCCGGCCCCCTTTGTCGGGCTAAGCGGTTACATCCGGCCAGCGGAGGGGAGCTGGTCCGTTTGGTGTCGGCGACGACGGCGAGACTTTCGACTAGACCGGCACCCGGCCCTCTTCCGTGAGCCGCATCTAGAACGATGTCCTTAAGAGCAGGCCTTGATGGTGTTACACACTGATCGATGTACAATGCGAGTCATGTTGGTCCGTAAGCAAATCATGGTCCCGTCCGAGACGGATAAGAGAATTAGACGGCTCGCTCGCAAGAAGGGACTTTCCCAGAGCGCCCTGATCGTGGAAGCGGTCGAGGCTCTACCCGACGCGTCGAGCCAGGTCGACCACATTCTCGCCTTCGCCGGTGCTATCAAAGGGGCGCCGAGAAAACTGTCGGAGGAAGTCGACGAGGTGGTCTACCGCTGACGCGTGCAGGCAGCCTTTATAGATACCGGACCGATCGTCGGACTGCTCTCGGATGTCGACGAGCACCACGCCGCCTCGGTGGCGGCGATCGCGGCGAGTGGGCGCAAGGGACGGAAGCTCTGCACGAGCTGGGAGGTGGTTGGCGAGGCCTACACACTGTTCCGCACGCGCATCGCGCCGGCGCACTCGGCCGCGGCAGCATTAGTTGTTCTGCGCTGGGCCAAGGAGAGCGGAATCGAACTGCTGCCTACGGATGAGAGCGACCATCAGCGGGCGGCGGCAATCCTCAAGAGTTATAGCCAGTTGCGCCTCTCCTATGTCGATGCTTTGCTATTGGGGCTCGCGGAGCGACATCGCATCGAAGAGCTCATCACCGTTGACATGCGCCATTTCGGCGCCGTGAAACTGGCCCATCGAATGACAGTGACGCGGGTTTGAAGGTGAGAACGTGAACCAGCAGGAGGAGTGGACGCGGGAGGGTGAGGCTCACGCCTTCGAAAACTTCGACGACGCCGATCGCCTTCACCGTACTGCTGACTCGGGCCAGCGGCGTCTTATCGCGGGCATCTTCGAGCAACTCCAAGCTGAACGCGAGCAAAGCGAGGGTGAAGCTGGAGCGCAACGCGCGCGGTTAATCCCGCGCGCGACTTTCAACTAGTCGTGCCCGTCTCCCGCGTAACGAGCTTTTGAGCGAAGCGAAAAAGCGAGTGGAGCGCAACGCGCGCGGTTAATCCCGCGCGCGACTTTCAACTAGTCGTGCCCGTCTCCCGCGTAACGAGCTTTTGAGCGAAGCGAAAAAGCGAGTGGAGCGCAACGCGCGCGGTTAATCCCGCGCGCGACTTTCAACTAGTCGTGCCCGTCTCCCGCGTAACGAGCTTTTGAGCGAAGCGAAAAAGCGAGTGGAGCGCAACGCGCGCGGTTAATCCCGCGCGCGACTTTCAACTAGTCGTGCCCGTCTCCCGCGTAACGAGCTTTTGAGCGAAGCGAAAAAGCGAGTGGAGCGGGAGACGGGCTTTGCCGTCCCTGGTACCAAGACCCGTGTCCAGATCACGTACCGGGTTGGCCGGCAAACTAGCGACGCCTAGGCCCTGTCGCGGTGTCCAGGTGCGCGATCGGGCGCCTGCGCTGCACTCGCGGCAATTCGCGCTGTCCTTGGCGTGATCATCCATTTGCGTTGCTGGAGCGCCTCGTTGACCTGCGCTACGACCGCTATCAGGTTCTTGAAGGCCGTGTAAAACAGCGTGCTCATCAGCAGGTAGTAGAGGAACCAACTGCCGTGGCTGCGGATTTCACGATGGGCCAGCCGCCAGGCCAGGACCGTCTGGGCGGGGCCGGTTCCAAGCGTGAAGATCGTGGTCATGACGAAGATCGGCACGAGCCAATCGATCTTGTTGGGGCCCCCGAACTTGATCGTCCAGAAGATGATGATCGGGAGCATCTGGTTGGCGATCCACGGGTACAACTCGCGCCATGTCAAGAGGTGCACCAAGCCCAGCTTCTGCCTCACCGTCACCTTCCGCGACGCGAGGCCGCGGAAGAGGTACCGGTACGAGACCTGGAACCAGCCCTGCGCCCAGCGCATCCGCTGGTTCCAGAGTGCGTGGAGGGTGACGGGGGCGAGCTCTCGCGAAACGAGCAAGGGGTCCGACGCGATCCGCCGTCCCTCGAGCAATGCCCGTATGGAGGAGTCGATGTCCTCGGTGAGCATCGACGAGTGCATCCGTATCTCATGCAGGAGGTGCGCCTTCCAGTAGCCGTTCGATCCTCCGAAGATCCCGAAGTGGTGCAGCCTGGCGCGCCCTGGGTGGCTCACCGCGTAGATCGCCTCGAACTCGACCGCAACGATCCGCGAGACCCATGTCTCGCCCCCGTTGCGGACCATGCAGTGGCCCTGAACGACGTCGTATCCCGACGCCAGCCAGCGCCACGCCCTTCGGAAGCAATGCGGGTCCGGGTGGTGGTCGGCATCGAATATGCCGATGAACTCCCCGGTGGCCTCGGACAGCGCGGCGTTCACATTCTGGGCTTTCGATTCGCTGCCCTCCACGCGGATCAATTTCAAGCGCGGGTCGGCGCGCGACATCTCTCGCAGGGTCTCCTCAACAGGCATCGCCCTCGGCGTGTTGTAGGCAAGCACGATCTGGAGCCCGGCCGCGTAGTCGACCCGCTGGAACGATTTGATGGTCTCCACGATGGTCGCGGCCTCATTGGGCAGGTAGGCGGCGATGACCGCGGTCGCGGGAACATAGCTCTCTTCCGGCAGACGTGGCGGGTGCTTCGGTCGCAGTGCCAGCAGGCCCTCTGCCCAGATGAGCGTTGCGGTGGCAAGCAAAGCGATGACGACCACCACATATGCGACAGGGACGATGTCAATGCCGAGCGCATCCAGGAACAGATAGACCGTCAGCGGTAGACCAACTGCCAGCAGCTGCGTGATCACTATCTGGCCCGGGATGGTGACCAGCATGCGCAGCGCGCCGGAACGTAGGGGCGTGCGGCGCCGCCGCTCGAGCGGACGCATCGTGGGTACGTAGAGAACCGGTCGAAGGTCGAGCTGCAGCTCCGCGTGCTCCATTGCGATCGAGCAGCGCTCCCCGAGCTCTCGGGCATCTGAATCGACGCCGAACTCGACAAAGCCCACTACGGGCGTGAGCTGGAAGACCTCACCGCCAGCGGCGAAATCGTGGGACGCGATCGTCTCCATCAGGTCGGTGAGCCGGCCTCGGGCGTTGCGCTCCAGAGTCTCGGGCAGCAGGAGCATGAACCGATCGTGCTGGTCGCGTGCAAGCAGATCGAGAGGCGCGGCCCCGGCTGTCATCAGGGCCGCCACCTGCAGCTCGATCTGATCGTGTACCCCCGAGGAGAAACGTGTGCGCAACGGCGCGAGCTCGTGCAAGCGAATGTAGGCGACCACCCCCCGGCGGCGTGTCTTCCTAGCGCGCGCGACTTCGCGGTCGAGCTCCTCTGCGAACCGTGCTTCGGAGAGCACACCTGTCGGCCGGTCCCGCATCAGGCTCGACGCCGGCACCGGCGGGCGTTCGATCTTCGCACGCACGCGAGCCAGGAGCTCACGGAGGGCGAACGGTTTGACCAGGTAGTCGTCGGCGCCGAGGCCCATACCGGCGACGAGGTCCTCTGTGTCATCTCGACCTGTAAGCAAGATCACGGGCACAGCCTTGGTGCCAGCCTGGGAGCGGATGCGCTTGAGGAGCTCGAACCCATCGATTCGCGGCATGGTCACGTCGCTGATCACGAGGTCCGGAAGCGCCTCGCTCAGCCTGGCCAACGCTTCCTCGCCGTCCGCTGCGTAAACGACCGTGCAACCGACGGCGATGAGCGCACGGCCGACAACCTTGCGGATCATCGCCTCGTCGTCGATGACGAGGATCGATGCGTCGATGCGATCTCCAACCGGCTGGACCGACGCCCTGGTCTTGGCATCGTTGTATTTGGCTAACTTCATCCCGCTCGTCAGGCTGAGTATGGCCTCCGGTTCGCGAATCGCTCGCAGCCAACGGTTGGCCGGAGGCGCAGGCGCCGCGTATTGCGGCCAGGCACGCGAGCGCCGGAAGTGTCAAGGTGGAGCGGGAGACGGGGATTGACGCCCCGAGTACCAATCAGCCGGTCAAATTCAGTTATCGACTCGGCTGAGGACTTGAAGCCTCCTTTTTTCCGCGCCGGCCAACCGAGTCTTCGTTACTCCTTCAATCGGCGGACGGTAAGCGGCCGTACCTCGGCGATGCGGTCAAAGTCACCATCCACATGAACCACACCGAGGCCGTGATGCAAAGCGGTCTCGGCAATCAGCAGGTCCGGTATCGGAGTTCGATGCCACATTCCATGGTGATGGGCGAGGTCCCGCTGTAGCTCGAGGGCCCGCGCCAAAAGGTCGGGCGGAGCGTCGACCGAGTCGAAGCTCGAATGCAATTCCGCTTTCAGAGTGTCGTAATCCTTGCTGGAGCGAGCCGAGTACAGCTGTTCCAGCTCGCCCACCGGACAAATGAACAGTGAGCCGAGCAGTTCGTCTAGCTGCCTGCGGACACCGGGATTGCCGACTCTGCCGGCTGCGCTCTTGTCCAACACCCAGCCGGCTACCGCCACATTTCCTCTGAGTTCAACACCTTGATGTCAGCGTGGACGCTCAAGCGCTGAAGGTACGCGCGCTGCTCTGCGGCTCGCCTCGCACGATCACCCTCGCCGCTCTGAACCGCACGCCTAAGAGCTTCCTCGACTGTTTCCCGAGTAGTTTTCGCGCCGAGGGCCTTCTTTGCCCTGGCGACCAGATCCTGATCCAACTCTATCGTCGTTCTGCGCACCATGCATGCATAGTAACAGAGCAGTATGTACATCAAGCCATCGTGCCCGTTCTGGATTTCCGCGCGTCGCTGATTAGGTCGACCCGCGTTCTTCCAGACCTGCTCCATATCGACTGGATCGTCGGGTTCGTAATCCAGGAGAAAGTGGGCCTGGAGTCGGGCCCCCTCCGGCAATCGTCGACCTTGCCGGCGTTCGTTGCCTCGGCGCGTCGAAAGATGATCCGAGCCGGACCGGCGCCGCTAGGGTGGGCGGATGATCTCTGAGTCGGAAGCCGTGCGTCGAGTCGTAAGTGTCTGTCCCGGCTTCCAGGACGTGTGGCGCCAGCATCTGAACTTCGCGCACGACGAGGGCGAGTACATACACATCAATGTGCTCGCCGAGTGGGTGGTGGATCAGGCTACCGGGCGCAATCTGGAGTGCCTGCCGGAGCTTTTTGCCGAAGTCGAACGCATCTTGGACGGCGCGTCGCGCAGTGTCTGGAACCTCATGGTGATCGGGCTGCTCGAAGATATCCAACTCTTTGCGCTCGGCAAGCTGGAGCCGAAACCTGGGTTCGATCCGGACGTCGTCCTCGGCTTACTCGGCCCGCAGTCACGGAGGGAGTGGTTCCGGCTGATCGCGCGCTACTGGGACGCGTTCGAGCCGGACCGCTGGCGGTGGTCACGCGCAGACAGCACCTAGTGAGCGTCTGGTCGGAAGTTTGACCCCAGGGTTTCACCCCAGAAGCTCCGCGTCTTTAGTGCATTTTGGTGCGTCTGTGCACCGGTTTCGAATACAAATCGGGGCGTTTTACTGGAGCGGGAGACGGGGTCCGCGGCCCCGAGTACCAATCAGCCGGTCGAATTCATCTATCGCCTGCCTTGACTGGCCGTTTCAATCCTGCTACCCAACGTCCTTCAAGAAGGCGAGCACACGCTGCATGAGCAATGCTGCGGCTCTTTCGTCGTAGTCCGGGAGGCTGTTCATAGAGATCTGGGGCGTGGACGGTGTGTCCGGCGGCGCGGAGCGCGTCGGCAAATGCGAGGAATCCAGTTGTCTGTCCCTGCGCATTGATGAAAGAGCACGACTTCGGCCATTTACGGGGCCAGGCTACACCTTGCTGCAGATACCGAAATGCCGCGTACCAATTGCTCGCGATCGCGTACTGACTGAGGTCGAACCCGAGCTGCCAGCGGAACGGATCAGATGGTCAGCCTCGCAGTCGGAGAGGCGCCTGTCAGTGAAGCCAGTTTCGCGTTTGAAATCGAGTTGGAAAGCTGGAGCGGGAGACGGGGGTTGGCGCCCCTGGTACCAAGGCCCGCGTTGAATTCAGTTATCGGCTTGGGTAGGGCTCCCGGCCGCCTGGAGAGCGCTGGCCCTGGGATCGCCACGAACGGTGTTCAACCCTGAGAATTTCTTGGACATACCGATCCGTTACCGCTATGTGCAGCGTCTTCATGGTGTCACCACCCACCGACGACATAGATTTTGGAGGGAACCATGAACGCGACCATCGCCGTGACGAAAGAGGTCACCACGCTAATCAACATCTTGACCGTGGAGCCGGACAACGAAGCCGAGCTCGTCGACCTCCTGCGTAGCAATACGGAAAACGTCGTCAGTACGCTCGATGGCTGGATCTCGACCAGCTTCATCGTTGCCAAGGACAGGCGTCGGGTCGCGATTTACTCGCAATGGCGCGACCTTGCGTCAGTCGAGGCGATGCAGGCCAACCCCAAAATGCGCGCGTATTTCCCGCGGATTGCAGCGCTTGCCGCGTTCGAAGGATTCGCCGGCGACGTCATGTTCGCCGTCCACGCCTGAACGTCCCAATTTGAGGAGATAGCAGATGCAAGCTCTCAACGGAAAGCGCGTCGTCGTCACTGGCGGCAGCGAGGGACTCGGACTGGCAATGGTTGAGGCACTCGTCCGGTCAGGTGCGCATGTGACCGCACTCGCGCGAAACCGTGCGAAGCTCGCGGCAGCTGAGCGGGTTGGGGCCGCGGTGGTCGCTGCTGACGCGACCGACGCGACGATCATGAACAAGATAGTTGCTGACGAAGAGCCCGACGTACTGATCCTCAATGCCGGCGCACGCCTGCCGATGAAGCCGATCGACGAACAGAGCTGGGCCGAGTTCTCGACCACATGGAATACCGACGTGAAGGCCGGCCTCGTTGGCATACAGGCCGCGCTCACGACTCCAATGACGCCGGGTGGCCGTGTTTTGATCATGTCGAGCGGCGCGTCGATGGTGCTGAGCGTGCCTTATATCCAACCCGATAGCCTTCGACTCTCTGGGGGCTACGTCGGGGCCAAACGGATGCTGTGGTTCATGGCGCACAGCGCGAACGCGGTCTCGCGCGAGCGCGGGCTTGGGCTTCACTTTCAGGTGCTAGTTCCCAGCCAGCTCATTGCTGACACCAAGCTCGGTCATCAGGTCGCCACCGCGTACGCCGAGATCGAGGGGGTAAGCGCTGAGGAACATGTGATCCGACGCTACGGCTCGATCCTGCGCCCGGCGGAGGTCGGCCAGCGCGTCGCCGAGTTGCTCGCCGACTCACGCTACATTACCGGCGTCGCCTACGGCTTTCGCGCCAATTCCCCCATCATCCCGCTCGACATCTGATCCATGACCGATCAGGCGCTCGACGAACTCGAACGATTGCTGGGCGAACTCCGCCCCAAGTTCCACCGATACTCCGCCCGAATGACCGGCTCCGCTGTTGATGGGGAGGACATCGTTCAGGACGCAATGATCAAGGCGTTCGTCGCACTGCCACATGTCGGTATTGTCGAAAACCCCGAAGGCTGGCTCTTTCGAATCGTCCATAACACAGCGCTCGACTTCCTACGCCGCCGCGCGCGGGGCCCCGTGGTGCAAGACGAGGAAGTCCTTGACATGATGGGCGCAACGGATCCTTTCGATGATGGCTATGAGGTTGCTACAGCGAGTCTGCGAACGTTCATGCGGCTTCCTTCGCTCCAGCGCAGCGCGGTGATCCTGAAGGATGTACTGGGCCACTCGCTAGAGGAGATCGCGTCGATCAATGGAGTGAGTGAACCGGCCGCCAAATCTGCGCTTCAGCGAGGGCGCGTTCGGTTGCGCGAGTTTGCACGCGAGCCTGAGGATTTGGTGTTGCCGATGCTGTCGGACGCGATGCGTGCGCGGCTGGTTGCTTACGTCGACGCGTTTAGGGCCGGTGACTTCGATGCGGTCCGCGCAATGCTGGCCGACGATGTCGCGCTAGACCTTGTGGCGAGGTTCCGCAAGCAGGGGAAGGACGAGGTCGGCGAATATTACGGCCGCTACGCTGCAACCCAGCAATGGGCGTTTGCGGCAGGTGTCGTCGACGGTCGGGCCGCGATGCTCGTATACGATCGCAAGATCTCGCTCGAGACGCCGGCCTATTTTGTCGGACTTGATGTCGAGCGCGATCGGGTCATCGCGATACACGACTTCCTGTTCGCCCGTTATGCGATGGAAGGCATCGCCTTGTATCCTCTCGAACGCCCCCAGCCGGAAGTTTGAATAACTCAAGGAACCGCGCACGCCGTCAGGCCGAGCTGTGCGCCGGCGCCGTCGACGCTGTGCGCCGACACCGCGCCAGCGCTCCACCTTCGAGTCCGAATCTGAATTCAAAAGCTGGAGCGGGAGACGGGAGATGAAGCCCCGAGTACCAATCACTCGGTCGAGTTCATTTATCGACTCGGTTGAGACCTGCCCGCATTGCCATTTGGCCAGTCAGCTACGGACTTCGGCGCCACGTGTTTGCCACAGCAAGGACCCCTACGCCCGCCAACACAACCCCAGCCGTCAGAAGCACGAACGAGAACACCGACCCACCTCGACTGGTCAGCTGGGAAACCGCACTCCATGCCATTGTGAATCCCATCAGAATCACGAAGAAGGACCAGTAGGCAACAGAAAGCGCACCCTGCTTTGACTGTCTCGCGGAGCCACCTTCGTTGTCGAGCGAACTGGAATGACGGCGTTTGGCGGCCCTGTTCCAGATTCGGACGACTAAGAGCCCGTACAGGCAGCGATTGCGAAGGTTAAGAGCCAACACAAATCGCCGATGGCGGCGAGGAACGCGGCGGTGACCAACGTGCCTCCCCCAGCCGCGAGGTCGACTCGTTCCCGCAAATTGAGGGCCGACACGAAACCCACCGTAACTCAGGTAGTTGGCCAATCCGCGCAGCCCGATCAGGGCATACGCACGAGTACGACCGAAATGAAATGCCACGATGCGGGCATGAGAAGGCCGGGGTCGTTGCCGGGTAACTCTGCGGAACTACGACACCTGGCTCGCCCGCAGCCTCCAACGCTCTGCCAACTCGAGCAATTTGCGCCCCCGAACGCTCAGGTTTACGGGCAATCTGCGGTCAAAGAATGACAGTCCGTAGGTCCACTGGAGTCCATGTATCTGCGGCTGAGAACGGTATTTGAACGCCACGACTGCCTGCCAAGGCACCGTCTGAACAAGAAAGAACCGGTCCACGTCTCTCCAGAGGTATCGGGTGCTGCCGAGGCTCATCGAGACCGTGAAACCCTGGGTATCGAGCGTCAGACCAAACCGCGAGGGCCAGCCAAGCTGTACCGCGAGCATCAGGGTAATGGTGCCAAAGAAAACCAGTGCGGCTAACCCAACGACGATCGCTGCCACTCCATCAACTGGTCTCCCGGCCACTAAGGCGAAAATACCCAGGAGATCCATCAGAAGGGCCGCAACGAAATAGACGAGAGTGAATGCGCGGGACGGGTGGAGCGTCTGCTCCTCGACCAAGTCAATGCTCATGCGTAAGAGGCCCAATAACGGATTCCGCTTTCCTAACGATAAGCGGTCGTCGGGCAGGAGGTTCCGGGCTCCGACTGCCTGGTCAACGGAATCGAAAACGACGTGCGTTACCTTCACTTCCCTGAGTCGGCGCGTATCCGTCGGCCGATGATCATCTCCCGGCGCTCTCGTCCTAACCCGCAACTCGGCTCATGAGCACAACGGGTGGCTTTAAGACGCGGTCGCCTCTGAAATCACCACCTCGGGGCTGCTCGCTTTGCAACGACAGCCGACCAGTCGCCTGACACCGAAGCGCCTATCGCCTGCGCCAGCTGGTCGATGGAGGTCTCATCCCAGAGATCCGCATACGTCCAGAACGACGGCCTTCCCGATAAATCGACGGCTAGCGAGGGTCTGATCGTCACGTCTTGGCGAAAGGAAAGCTGGAGACGGGGGTCCTCCGCCCCGAGTACCAATCATGGCGTTTGCGTATGGCTCACGTGGCCGGGACCAATCGCAACGCCGCCCGCACCCGATGCGATCTGTTGGATGGTCCCTACACCGGCCGGCACTGAGCGCCGCCGAGGCTTCGTTCCTCGCCTTCGGGTCAGCCGGGGGACAAACGCGCGCGCATGATGGAGACGCCCGGGCCGGTGAGATCGTCGTAGTAGGCGCGGCGGCCCGCCATCGCCATGGTCAAGGCAAGCGTCGTGCCCCTGACGAGGGGGCCCGCGCCGGTCGCGAACGGACCGTCGGTCGCCTCGACCCGCAGGCCCTCGATTGCGGTCCGGCTGGCCACCGTGGAGTTCCGGCGGGCGTAGAAGCGGGCGACCTCGGTGACCGTTCCGACCGGGGGCGTGCGGACCAGCCCCAGGGGACGGCGGATGTCCTGAGCGTGCACGACGATCTCACCCAGGGAGGCGGCGGTCGGCACAGGGGCCGACGTGGTGCTGGTGACGATGCGGCGAAACAGATCCAGGGTCTCGGCAGGTTTTGCGCCGCGATGCTCGGCCAGACGCCGATCGTTGTAAAGGTCGAAGTCGAACCGTGCACCCAATACGCTGGCAAACCAGCGCAGGGGGCCGATGCTCGCCCCCGCGGTGAGGTGGGCGACGACGTCCTCGATCACCCACCGCTCGCACAGTGATGGATGCGCCCACTGCGCATCGTCAAGGCCTGCGAGATCCTCGGCGAGGGCAGCGCGTTCGGCGTGTACCAGCGGCCAGATGCTGCCCGCCCGCTGGTGGTCTGTTGGCGGCGCTGGTGCGGTCATCCCGGCGAATCTCCTGTCTCGGGGTGTTCGGGTGTTGTCGTTGCGGTCAGCGGCTGAACGGTGCCGCCGAGACTTTCTGCGCGCGCCAGTACGATGTCCACGTCATGGACTGGGAACTAGACGACGATCCCAGTGTACGGGGCTCGGGGCCGCCCTTGCCGATCCCACGTGTTGGATCGCCGCCGTCGCCGACCAGCGCGTAGGTCTCGTCGATGGAGTTCACAGGAGGCACCTCACGAGCCTGACCGGCCACCCGTTAGGCGCCTCCTGCGCACCTCGTCGAAATCGTTTATAGGCTTCGAGATTGATTTAGAGTCGACCTGATGTTGGTGCGCAAACAGATCCTCGTCCCCGCCGCGCTGGACAAGAAGATCAAGCGGCTTGCACAAGCCAGGGGCATCTCTCAAAGCGCGCTCATCGTCGCAGCGGTAGAGGCGTGGCTCGATGCTTCTAGTCCGATTGACCACCTCGCGCCTTTCATCGGCGTCATCAAAGGCGCAGCGCCCGGGCTTTCGGAGTCTGTCGACGACATTTACCGTTGAAACTGGGTCGGACGCGGTCGGCGGGTCAATCAGTGGCGATATGAACCGTATGCACGTAACGTGCTGATTCGTGTACTCTGACAATCATGCCCGATACCAACCGTCGTCTCAACGTCACCCTTGATCATGCATACGCTGCCAAGCTCGCCAAGTTGGCTCAGCGAACGCACGTGAATGAAGGCACACTCGCCCGATCACTACTTTCACAAGCTATTGATGAAGCCGACCCCGATCCGCGCCACGCGGCTGACCTTCTGGATGGCCTGCCTGGAGCGTACGTGCGAGCCCAGCAAGGCCTCAAGGATGCCAAGGCTGCTCGGACGATAAGGCTGGAAGACCTCTAGCGCGTGGCGCGGGTCGAAGTGTCCAGGTCGGCGGTGACCGACCTGGATCGACTAATCCGAACTCACAGCCTGCCAAAGAACACCCAACAGAGGTTCAAGAGCGCGGTGCGGGCGCTTGGTCGCTTTCCTCGGCTCGGCCCGGAGCTGGGTGGCCGATGGGCGGGCTTTCGTTTCGTGTTGGGTCCGTGGCGCTGGATGCTCGTCGTTTACGTCTACTTTGAGGACGAGGACCGAGTCGTCATCGTGACCGTCCAGGACGCACGGTCCTCTCGCGCCGCTCGTGCCGGCAAGTAATCGAGGTGAAGGTGGAGCGGGAGACGGGCTTCGAACCCGCTACCTCGACCTTGGCAAGGTCGCGCTCTACCAAGTGAGCTACTCCCGCTCGGGCAGAGGAGAAATCATAACCCGGCCCGGGTAGGCGCCAAACCGCGCGCCGCCGGGACCCTTTCACCGAATTCGAATATCTCCTCGATGCGACGATTGAATGTGCGCGCGATCGTGAACGCCAGTGGCAAGCTCGGGTCGTACTTGCCGGTCTCGATCGCGTTCACCGTCTGGCGAGAGACACCAAGTTGCTCAGCCAATTGGGCCTGCGACCAGTCGAGCTCGGCGCGTAGGACCCGCAGTCGATTCTTCACCGGTACCTGAGGGTGAAGATCGCCGTCCCCACTCCCCAGAGAATCGCCATCAGCGGCAAGACGAAAGTCCAACTGAGGTGCGGCAGCCCAACCCCTTCGAGGAATCCATAACCGAATGTGAGCAGGGCAGTGGCGCCGAGCGAGAAACCGAACGCTTGCATCTGGATGCGCTTTTGCATCTCGTCCAGGTGCGTGAGGGCGCGGACGAAGACCGAAAGCACGAGCGCGGCCGGCACCACCGGGAGCACCGCCACGACGTATCGCCACGGCGCGTTTGGATTCGACTGGATGACAGTGACGGAGCCGACCAGGATCATGAGGTAGGCGAGCATCGCCAGCCCGAACTCGATCTGAGTTCTGTACGTGACCCACGTCGACGCCACACCCGGCAGCACCGGCATGTCGACGTGCTTGGGGGCGGTCGACTCGGTCCGCAGGAAGGGTGAAGCCGGGTGCGTGTAGAGGGGCTCGAGCGGCGCCTCGGCCGGTTCGGGATTGGGATGCTGCTCGCTCATGACGCCGCGAAATTGTAAAGCGTGCTTGGCACTATGTCAAGCATACTTGTCTTCGTCAGTCTTCGCCACGCCTGTTTGACGGCGAGTCCGTGGCCGTTTATAACTACGCGAGCGCCGCGGGGGCGCCATCACGGCGGGAGGAAGCAGAACCATGCGGCGGACTTTACTGGTTGGATTGTCAGTTTTCGCCATGTTGACACTGAACGCTGCCCTCGCGAACGCCGCCTCGGATCGCACCGGGGTGATCCATGCCATGAAGGTGAATAAGCCCGGCCATCACAAGGGTGGCGGCGGCGGGGTGCTTCTCGCGTCGCATGGCGGTTCGATCGAGCAATCACCATCGGTCTACATCATCTATTGGGGGCCGCAATGGGCAAGCGGGTTCACCACCGGCGGCCACACGAGCGCGCAAGCGCAGTCGTACGTCCACGGCTTCTTCGACAACGTCGGCGGAAGCTCGTGGGCCAACTCGACTGCGCAGTACTGCCAGGGCGTCGCCGTGGGCACGACCAACTGCGCCGGTATGGCAAGCGCGGTCTTCGTGACCAATCCGAGCATGCAGCTCGCGGGCCTGTGGAACGATACGAGCTCGGTGCCCTCGAGACTGGGCACGAGCAGCATCGCGGGTGAGGCCTTGAAAGCTGTCACGCACTTCGGCTACCACGTCAACGCCGACTACATGGTCTTCACGCCCAGCGGTCTTTCGACCAGCGGTTTCGGAACGCAGTTCTGCGCCTGGCACAGCTCCACGAGCTCGAGCTCAGGCCCGGTTTCGTTCGCCAACATTCCGTACCAGCCCGACGCAGGCGCGGCGTGCGGGCAGAACTTCGTCAACGGCGATGGCTACTTCGACGGATTCTCGATTGTCGGTGGACACGAATATGCCGAGACGATCACCGATCCGTTCCCGAGCACTGGTTGGGTTGATGGCGCCGGCGCCGAGAACGGCGACAAATGCGCGTGGATCAGCTCCGGCCAGGGCGCTGCGCAGAATGTGACCCTCAGCGGCGGCGGGTCGTACCCAGTTCAGTCGCTGTGGAGCAACGCATTCAACGGCGGCGCCGGTGGCTGCGTGGTCTCGTACCCGTAGGAGCAAGGGCCTCAATGAGCCAGATGCGGCCAGGCATGATGCCCAAGCCCAGCGAGCACGCCAAGGCGGCGTTCTCGAAGCTGGTGCCCGACGAGCCCGCCGTGACCATGCGGCCGATGTTCGGCAATCTGGCTGCATTCGTGAACGGCAACATGTTCAGCGGGCTTTTCGGTGAGGACGTGTTCGTACGACTGCCTGACGACCAGGCCGCGCCCATACGCAAGCAAGGTGGCCGGGATTTCGAGCCGATGCCCGGACACGCGATGAAGGGCTACGTGATGGCGCCCACCAACTGGAGCGCCAAGCCGGCCGCGACCAAGACGTGGATTGCATCTGCTCTTGCCTTCACGCGCGCCATGCCACCGAAAGCCGCCAAGGCCAAAAAGGCCGCCAGCAAGAAGAAGTAGTCGCGACCTAGCGCCGCTTCTTCTTGTTCTTGTCGGGCTTGCCCTTGATCGGCGCTGCTCCCGGCCTGCCTTTGCCGTCCTTGCCGGCCACTCGCAGCTCGGCCACCGGAGCCGGCGCCGCCGTCTTGATGATGGTCGGCGGAGTGATTTTCGGAGCCGCCACGAGCGGCGCGGCCACGATCGGCGCGGCCGGCTTCTCCGCTTCGGTCGCAAGCTTCGGCTCGGGCTCGGAAAGCGGGGTCGGGGCCTCGACTGCCTTAACGGCCGGGGCGGTCGCCGCTCCAGCGCCCATGGACACCTTGCCGCTGAACGTAGCGCCATCCTGGATCGCCAGGCGCCCCACTCGGACATCACCGAACAACGAGCCCGACTTGGCCACAACAAGACGCTTTCGCGCGACCACGGCGCCATTCACTTGGCCGCGAATGGTCACGTCGCGTCCGGCCAGCGAAGCTTTGACCTTCGCCATGTCGTCGATCTCAACGTCGCCGGTGACCTCCACCTCGCCCTCGACGACCCCTCCAACCCGAAGATCACCCTCGATGTAGATCTGGCCGATCACGCGGTCGCGCGGGCCGAGCATGACCGAGTTCGGCTGGTTCGAAACGGCGGGCGGAGATTGGGTCGGCGGCTCGTCCGCCGACGTCGTGATCGGACGCCTAGCTGCCGGGGGCCTGCTGCTCAAAGTCGCCCATCCGGACGTAGCCGTTCAAGCTGGCGCCGTCCTCGATCTGCAGCCTGCGCGCCTGTACGTCGCCGTTCAGTTTCGCTTGCTTCCCCAAGGTGAGCTTGTCGCGGGCCGTGAGCCTGCCTTCGACCTCGCCCTTGATGTTGACATTTGAAGCCTCGATCAAAGCCTTGACCACCGACCCGTTTCCGACCTCGATGTTGCCGCCGAGCCTCAACTCGCCTTCGGCGCGGCCACCACCCTCGACGGCCATGCTTCCGCCATACGTCAACTTGCCTTCAAGGCTGTCGTTCGGGCCGAGCGTGAATCGTTTCTGTCCATCACGCTTGGAGTCGGATTGGCCATCAGTCTCCATGGGCGTGCTCTCCGCAACGGCCTCTTGTGTTTCCATCAGCCTAAATCTCCCCGCCTAGGTATTGATCTCGGGGCCGGCCCGAAGTCGCGTCCCAGGATACTTCAGGGCTGACCTTCGCCGCCGAACGTTCTACGTTTGTTGCCAGGCAACGATCGGTAGGCCTTGCAATTGCTCAAGCGAATTCGCCGAGGAGCCCGCCATCGGTAAGCGCGGGCGAGTGCTGTGAAAGGGCGATGTAAGGCTCTCGCCCGTATCCCTGCTGAAGCAGATGTGGATGGTTACGTATCTCCACTCGCCATGGCTCGAGCTGGCTCCGATGACAGTCGATCGCCCTCAGCTTCATCTGCACCTCCTCGGGGGTCAGCGCGAGCACGAGGTCGACCCGATCCATGACCACGAGCGGAAGAACGCTGCCGTCTTCGCCGTTGAGCTCGATCGCTGCGCGATAGAAATCCGCAAGCGCCGCGTCGACTGCCATGTGATATAGAGCCGGCCGCGCGGATTCCGGAATCGCCGCGACCGCGGCGTCGGTGCAGCGTCCGATGGCGATGTGGTCAGGGTGGCCGTATGCGCCGTCCGGACCCCAACCGACGACCACCGCGGGCGCCATCGTCGAGATCTTCTCGCGGATGCGCTCTGTGATCTCGACATGGCTCGACGTCTCCACCCCGCCATCGGGGTAATCCCAGAGCTCGTAACCGCTCAACCCCAGCGCGGTCGCGGCC
>Ga0209648_10001689_pt1 | contig 17917 bp, 16 predicted proteins | sample GraSoi2013_115cm_FD_185830 | JGI IMG/M metagenome (GOLD analysis project Ga0209648, IMG submission 185830) | Grasslands soil microbial communities from the Angelo Coastal Reserve, California, USA - Sample 9_17_2013_115cm (SPAdes) (version 2) | ecosystem: Environmental > Terrestrial > Soil >...
TTTTGATATTCCGCTGCGCAATGTGGTGCCCAAACCGGTGCAGAAGCCGCATCCGCCATTGTGGATGGCGTGTTCGCAGCTTCCGACCATCGAGCGCGCCGGCCAGAACGGGTTTGGCGCGCTCGGCTTCCAGTTCGTCAGCGCAGACGCCGCGCACGCCTGGGTGCACGCCTACTACAATGCGATCACAAAACGGCTGAAAAAACTCGCCGACTACGAGATCAATCCGAACATGGCGCTGGTGTCGTTCTTCATGTGCGCCAAAACCGACGAGGAAGCCCGCGCGCGTGCCGATGGCGCCACCTTCTTCCAGTTCGCGCTGCGCTTTTATGGCGCCTCGCAAAACAGACAACGTCCGGCGCCGGGCACCGTCAACATGTGGGACGAGTACAACAAGTGGAAGCGCGAGAATCCGGAAGCCCAGGAGGCGGCGCTGCGCGGCGGCCTGATCGGATCGCCGGAAACCATCGCTAAAAAGCTGCGGCGGTTTCGCACTTCCCATATCGACCAGGTGATCCTGCTCAACCAGGCCGGCAAGAACAGCCACGAGCACATCTGCGACTCCCTTGAGTTGTTCGCCAAGGAAGTGATGCCGGAATTCCGCGAAGATCCCGAGCACGAGGCATGGAAGGCGGGTGTGATGAGCGGGGCGATAAAACTTGAGGAGATCGACACCCAGGCTTTTACGGACCGCTACGGCAAACTCGCAATTAACGTCACCCCGCCGCGGCCGAGCGTGGCGGCGGCGGGTTAAGGCGGTCACATCTTCTAATTCAAGATCGGCCGCGCTCCGGCAACAATAAGGACTTCACTCCGCCGGTCCTTTCCTTGGAAGGATTTTTTCCGGCGCAGCCGAATTGCGCCACAGCAATCTTATTTTCCGCGGGCCATTGGCGAAGACAGTCGACCGATACAGATGGAGCCTTGTGTCCCGTTCGAGCATCGGGCGCACGAGGTAGCTCCAAATGACCACGCTTCAACGCACGGCGATCGTTGTGGGAGTTGGTTCCGAACAGGGACTCGGCGCCGCGCTGGCCAGGCGCTTTGCTGCCGAAGGTCATCGGGTGATCGTCTCCGGGCGCACCGAAGCGAAAATTGCGCGGGTCGTTCGTGCCATCGGCGACAGTGGCGGTAAAGCCGAAGCTTTCACTGCCGACGCGACAATCGAATCCGATGTCGTGGCACTGTTTGATTTCGCGCAAGCCTCAGGCCACGTTATCGATCTCGTGGTGTTCAACGCCGGCAATAACGTCCGCCATGATTTTCGCACCATGCCGGCTGAACTCTTTGAGCAGACCTGGCGCGTAGCGGCCTTTGGCGGGTTTCTGGTGGGGCGGGAAGCCGCCCGGCGCTTGGCGCCGTCAGGCAAAGGCACCATCGTCTTTACGGGGGCGACAGCGAGTCTGCGCGGAAAGCCGCCGTTCACGGCATTCGCGTCCGCCAAGGCTGCTCTGCGCTCACTGGCGCAATCGATGGCGCGCGAATTCGGACCATCAGGAATTCACGTCGCGCATGTCGTCATTGACGGCGGCATCGATGGCGAAAAGCTCAATACCGCCGTACCGCAGCTCAAGGAAAAGCGCGGCGCCGATGGCCTTTTGAACATCGATGCGATTGCCGATGCCTATTGGCATCTGCACACGCAGCATCCGTCTGCCTGGACCCACGAATTGGATCTGCGGCCGTTCAAGGAGCCCTTCTAAATCCCGACGACACTCAAAAAAAGGAGAACAACATGGGATTGCAAAACGAAAAGATCGCGGCGTTGTCGTATGTGACGGCGGATCTCAACTATCTGACGCCATCTGCCGACAGACCGCGAACCTACACCTTCGAGCCGCCATCCGGCGAGCCCAAGTCGAACATCGTGCCGGAACGGCACCGCGTGCCGATCCATGACATCAGGCCGATCAGCGAAACCGTTTCGCTCGATCACGAAGGGTTCGCCCTGGTCCGGCAAAACAGTTCGGTGAAGGAGTTTTACGACGAAGGCGAAGTCAAAAGGGTCTACTACCAGGAGGCAGAGCAACTCATAAAAGCCGCCACCGGTGCCGACCGCGTGTTCGTGTTCGACCACACCGTCCGCAAGCGCGTTCAAGGCGTAGCCGATCGCGACGGCGGCCCGCGCCAGCCGGTTGCGCGCGTCCATGTCGATCACACCGAGAAATCAGGCCCGCAACGCGTCCGCGATCTTATTCCGGACGAGGCCGATGAGCTCCTGAAGGGCAGGGTGCAAATCATCAATCTCTGGCGACCGATTCGAGGACCGCTGCTCGACTCGCCATTGGCGGTTTGCGATGCCCGCACCGTAAGACCTAACGAACTGGTCGCTTCCGACCTGGTCTATCCCGACCGCGTCGGCGAAACCTATTCCGTAAAATACAATCCCGATCATCAATGGTTCTATGTGTCCAGGATGACGGCCGATGAGGTGTTGCTATTAAAATGCTTCGATTCCAACACCGACGCAGAGGCCCGCTTCGCGCCGCACAGCGCCTTTGCCGATCCGACCACGCCCCCCGATGCGCCGCCGCGCGAGAGCATTGAACTGCGGACACTGGTATTCCACGCCCGCTAAGGCGTATGAATAAGGCCTGCGACAAAGGGCCGGCAGACGATGTCGGCCCTTAAAGCCCAAAGCAGGAGCCGCCAATGTCAGTGGAATTCATCGGATTCATCACCAACAGCGATTCGTCCGAAACTATCGTGCGGTCCGGCCCTGTGCTCGATCGCCACTATATCGAGACCGTGGCGAAGGCCCACCAATCCGCGGGGTTCGATCGCGCGCTGCTGGCATTTCATTCCACCCTGCCGGACTGTCTGCAGGTCGGCCAGCATGTACTTGGCGTCACCGATCGGCTCAACGTCCTGATCGCGCAGCGGCCGGGTTTTACCGCACCGACGCTGATCGCCCGCCAGCTTGCGACCATCGACCAGCTCTCCGGCGGCCGGGTTGCCCTGCATGTCATCACCGGCGGCAATGCCACCGAGCTGAGACAGGACGGCAACACCATCGATGACAAGGACGAACGTTACGCCCGCACCGATGAATTTCTGGATGTCGTTCGCGCCGAATGGACAAGCGAAAAGCCGTTTTCCTATGACGGCAAATATTACAAAGTTGAAAACGGCTTTTCGCAAGTGAAACCGTTTCGCAGCGAAGGCATCCCGATCTTTGTCGGCGGCGCCTCCGACGCCGCGATCGAGGTCGCCGGCAAGCATGCCGACACATTCGCACTCTGGGGCGAATCCTATGCGCAAGTGCGCGACGTGACCGCGCGGGTTCGGGCCGCAGCTGCAAAGCATGGACGACCCGCGCCGCGGTTCAGCCTGTCGGTTCGCCCGATCCTTGCCGACACCGAAGAAAAGGCATGGGCAAAGGCGGAGGAGATTCTGGCGCGCGCAACGGCGTTGCAGGACAAGACCGGGTATCGCAAGCCGGCCGACGGCCATGCGACCGCCGGCGCCCGGCGGCTGCTTGCGCTGGCGGAGCAGGGCACCCGTATCGATAAACGTCTCTGGACCGAAATGGCAAAACTCACGGGTGCCAACAGCAACACCACCGCGCTGGTCGGAACGCCCGAGCAGGTCGCCGAAGTTTTTGGCGACTACTATGATCTCGGCGTCAGTCATTTCCTTATTCGCGGCTTCGATCCCCTGATCGACGCGATCGAATATGGCCGCGAACTGATCCCGCTGACGCGCAAGCTGATCGCCGGACGCCGACCCGCCACCGGCGTTGCGGCCGAATAATATTGGGTATCAGCCTTGCAGCGCCGCAAGCAATTCGTCGGGGCGCTCGACCATCATCATATGGCCGGCGCCCGGCAGCACGACTATGCGTGAATTCGGCAGCGCGGCAGCAAGCGTCTTGCCGGCCTTTGCAGGTGTCATCATGTCGCGTTCGCCGAGAATGAACGTGGTCGGCACGGTGATTTGCGCCGCGGCGGCGAGTGCGCCCTGATAGGCGTTGCAGGCGGAGAGATCGTTGAACAAAACGCCGGGCCGGCATTTTTCAAGCACGCGCTGCGCGCCATAATGCATCCATAGGCCCGGCGCGAGGCTGCCGCCGAGTTCGGCCTGAAAGCCGAGACCCCAGATCGAAACCATGTCGATGGCTGAATGGTCATTGGCCTCCGCCGCCTTGAGCAGATCGGGTCCAACCGTCATGGTCGCCGCGGTGCCGATCAGGCTCAGCTCCGAGACTCTTGCCGGATACCGTGCTGCGGTCTCCAGCGCAATCAGCGATCCCATGGAATGACCGACCAGTTTTGCGCTGGCCGCACCGGCCGCGTTGAGCAGCGCGGCGGTCCAGTCGGCCATGTCGGCGATGGTAGGAAGCGGTGCGCCGGACGAACGTCCGTGTCCGGGCAAATCAGGCGCCAGCACGCCAAAACCGTGATGGGCAAACCATCGGCTGTGCAGGGCCCAGGTGGTGTGGTCAAAACCGGCGCCGTGCAGCAGCACGATGGTCGGCTGCGAGGAATCGAATTCACGGCCGCCGGTGGCGACGAAGATGTCTGTTCCGTTCACTGACAGCTGCATGGCTCAAGCCTTCTGCGAAACGCGGAGCGCCTGGCCGAGGTCATCGATGATGTCGGAGGCGGCCTCGATGCCGATCGACAGCCGTACCAATTCCTCGCCGATTTCCGCGGCCTTGAGCTGGGCGGCATCCATCTGCTGATGGGTCGTGCTGGCGGGATGGATCACCAGCGTCTTGGCGTCGCCGACATTGGCCAGATGGCTGATCATCCTTAAGGCTTCGATGAACTTCTTGCCCGCCGGCCGGCCGCCCTTGATTCCAAAGCTGATAATCGAGCCCGCGCCGCGCGGCAGCAATCGTTTTGCCAGTTGGTAATCCGGATGATTCTCGAGCGAAGGATGCAGCACCCAGTCTACCGCCTTGTTCGCAGCCAGAAACTCGAGCACGGCATGGGTATTTGCCATGTGGCGATCCATGCGAACGCCGAGCGTCTCGACGCCTTGCAGCAGCTGGAAGGCGTTGGTCGGCGACAGGCACGCCCCAAAATCGCGCAAACCTTCGGTGCGCGCCCGCATGATGAACGCGGCCTGGCCGAATTGCTCGTCGAAGACGATGCCGTGATATCCCGCATAGGGCTCGGTCAGAACCGGAAATTTTTCGGAAGCCCGCCAGTCGAACCGGCCGCCGTCGACGATCACGCCGCCGATGGCGATGCCGTGGCCGCCGATCCATTTCGTTGTGGAATTCATGACGATGTCGGCGCCAAGCTCGATCGGCCGGCTGAGATAAGGCGTCGCAAACGTGTTATCGATCAGGAGCGGAATCTTTGCGTCGTGTGCGATCTTCGCGACGCTTGGGATATCCAGCACTTCGAGGCCGGGATTGCCGATGGTCTCGCCGATGATCAGGCGGGTATTGGGCTTAATCGCCGCGCGAAACGCATCCAGCGCGCGCGGCTTGACAAAAGTCGTGGTGATGCCGAAACGCGGCAGCGTATGCGTCAGGAGATTGATGCTGCCGCCATAGAGCGAGGAGGAGGCGACGATGTGGTCGCCGGCATTGAGTAGCGTCGCGATGGCAAGATGCAGCGCGGCCATGCCGCTTGCCGTGCAGATCGCGCCGACGCCAGCCTCCAGCGCCGCCAACCGCTCTTCGAGCACCGCCGTGGTCGGGTTCGAAATCCTGGTATAGATGTGGCCTGCGCGTTCGAGGTTGAACAGCGCCGCCGCATGCTCGGAATCCTGAAAGACATAGGACGTGGTCTGATAGATCGGGACCGCGCGGGCGCCGGTGACGGGATCCGGATGCTGGCCGGCATGGAGGCTTAAGGTTTCGAAAGCGGGCGGTTTTGGTGCGGGCATGTTGAACTCAAAGATTGATTGGCGGATTTCGCAAGTTCTGGCATGGATCAATCGAGCATCGGCCCGATATGTCGCATATCAGGCCGATCCTGGCCAACTTCCCTGTTACCGAACACGAAATCCGCGATCGTCTCAATACCACCCGGAAAATGGGCGTGGGTCTATTGAAATAGCCCGGTCGCCGAGGCTTTAGCGGAAAACCTCATCAATTGGAGTGGCTTGCGCCCACCGCGTTTTGATCGCTGACCTTCTGGCGCTCAAACGGGGTGACGCAAACAACGTCGCCGGCAAATGCCTCCCGCCAAACGTATCCGTCACGGCAACTGTTTGGGCCGCTCGGGCCGCCGCCGACCTTGCGGTTGTTCTCGGCATTGGCGTTCTGGGCCTTTGCTTCCGCCCGATCTTGCGGCGTAACGCAGACGCCATCGCCATCCTTGGCGTCGCGCCACACGTAACCATTCTTGCAGTCAGCTAAAGCCGTCCCGGTCACGGCCACAAAAGCGAAGGGAAGAGCGATTGCAAACAGAGACGCGCGCAGCAGTGGCCTCTTCAGCATGGTTACCTCCTGTTGGCCGGCTAACCGATCGGGCGCCGGCTTTGCATTCCCAAGCCCTCCCTCGGCCACCGTATCAAGGGCCACAACCTATGAATGTGAATGGCTTCACAGTTCCGCCCGCTTAAGAAATGCCCGGGGTGGCGCGTGATTGTGGAAGGGCTGCCTTCGACGCAATTGCAACTTCACGCAGATCGAGTCCTTTGCGCAATTCAAGATCAACAAGTTCGCACGACGCGAACGTCAACGAATCTTTGAAGATGCACGTTTGTTAGCCCGGCCAAAAAATCGTTTCACCGCGCGACGACAAGATCGTGGAGGTAATCTCTCCGTTCGCTTTCAGATTAAAAATTCCATTTCATTGACGATTGCGATGCTGCCGCGCATCATTTGAATGTCAATTCAACGGAGCGAGATTTTGAAATCTCGCCGAGAGTGAACCGATTTCACTTATGCAAATGTGAAGACAGGACCGGGCCGCAGCGTCATCGCGTTGCGCCGATGGCGGCTCCATGCCGTCGAAAGCAGGAGAAGAAGATGTCGAGAGATATGCAGGATAGGGCGTTGCTCAATCGCCGTATATTGTTGCGCGCGGGAGCCGCGGCGGTATTTGCGGCGCCGATGGGCATATTCGGCGCGCAAGCCTTTCCGTTCCGCGCTGCGACGCCAGACATCGATTTCCCGATCTGCAAGACCTCCTCCGATGCGCCGCCGCCGACCGGCGCGCCGCGAAAACTGAAACTGTCCTGGAACGCCGGCGCAGTCTGCCTCGCGCCGCTTCCCGTCGCCATCGACCACGGCTTTTTCCAAAAGCAAAACCTGGACGTCGAGTTGGTGAACTACAGTGGATCGACAGATCAGCTCCTGGAAGCTATCGCGACTGGCAAGACAGATGCCGGGCTCGGCATGGCATTGCGCTGGTTGAAACCGCTCGAGCAGGGCTTTGACGTCAAGATCGCCGCTGGAACCCATGGTGGCTGCATGCGCGTTCTGTCGCGCACGAATTCGGGCGTCGACAAGCTTGCCGACCTCAAGGGCAAGATCGTCGCGGTCGGCGACCTCGCAGGACCGGACAAGAATTTTTTCTCGATCCAGCTCGCCAAGCAGGGCATCGATCCCAACAAGGACGTCGATTGGCGTGCTTATCCCGGCAATCTCCTGCAGCTCGCGGTCGAGAAGGGTGAAGTTCAGGCGTTCCTTGCCTCCGATCCGATCGCTTATCTCTGGCTGAAGGACCCTGCCTATAAGGAAGTCGCCTCCAATCTTGACGGCGAGTACAAGGACAAGACCTGCTGCATCGTGGGATTGCGCGGCAGTCTTGTGCGTGACGAGCCCCACGTCGCGCGCGCCGTCACGCAGGCGTTGCTCGATGCGGCGATGTTTACCTCGCAGAATCCGGACAAGGCCGCGGCATCGTTCCAACCCTATGCGCCCAAGACCGCGAGCCTCCAGGATCTGGAGGCGATGGTACGCTATCACACTCATCATCACCACCCTGTTGGCAACGTGCTCAAACAGGAATTGAAGGCGTATGCCGATGACCTGAAGGTCATCTCGGTTTTCAAACCGAGCACAGATACGACAAAGTTTGCGGAGCGGATTTATGTCGACGTATTCGGCGGCGTCTGAGAGGGTCGCGCTCGCGCAATCGGTGGAGGAGGGCGCGGCGCTCGCGGGACGTCCGCTGTCGCTTCCCGCGTCATTTCTGGCAAGCGGAACCGGCGTGTTCGCAAGCGTGGCGTGGGTCGGCTTCGGGCTCTCATGCCTAGTGTGGGAAGATTTGGGCGATTGGTCGCGTACCCATGCGCTCGCCATCGCTGCCTTTGTCATTGCGGGAGGCATCATTGCGGCGACCGCGAGTGGCAGATTGCTGGGACGCTTTGGAACAGGACTGCAACAGCGTGCAGCATGGCTGCTGGCGCTTGGAGTGTTGCTGACCCTGTGGGAGGTCGCTACCGCAAAATTTGCGTGGCTGCCGCTGCCATTCTTTCCGCCGCCGCAAGCGATCATCGAGGTCTATACCGATGACCTGCCGAAGCTGCTCGACAGTGTTTTTGCATCCGTCAAGCTGCAGCTCGGCGGCTACGTTATCGGCGCGGCGGTCGGCTTCCTGACCGGCGTTTCGATTGGATGGTCGCGCAGCGTCGGTTACTGGGTGCATCCGGTGTTGCGGTTCATCGGGCCGTTGCCAGCGACGGCGTGGCTTCCCTTCGCGTTCTTCACCTTTCCGTCGAGCTGGAGCGCGAGCACGTTCCTGATCGCGCTGGCGACGGGATTTCCGGTCACCGTGCTGACCTGGTCCGGCGTGGCGAGCGTCAGCAGCGCCTATTACGACGTGGCGCGAACCCTCGGGGCCAAGCCATCATTCCTGGTTCTGAAGGTCGCCATTCCCGCCGCGCTGCCACATGTGTTTGTCGGCCTGTTCATGGGCCTCGGGTCGTCGTTCGCCGTGCTGGTTGTCGCCGAAATGATCGGCGTCAAGGCCGGTCTTGGCTGGTATCTGCAGTGGGCCCAGGGCTGGGCGGCCTATTCAAACATGTACGCCGCGCTGATCGTTATGTCGCTGCTTTGTTCGGGCGCGATCACCCTGCTGTTCCGGACACGCGATCGGCTGCTGGTCTGGCAAAAAGGCGTCGTGAAATGGTAGCACTCGCAACCGCTGAGCGTGCTTCACCGGCTATGGCCGGTGCTTCGCTCGATGTTGAGAACGTAAGCCATGCGTTCGACATCGACGGCGCCGTACTGCCGGTGTTGGATGACATCAGCTTCAGGGCAAAACCGGGAGAATTCGTTGCGCTGCTCGGTCCGTCCGGATGCGGAAAATCGACCTTGCTGCGTCTGGTTGCGGGACTTGAACCTCCACGGACAGGCCGGCTGCGCGAAAACGGCGATCCAATCACCGGGCCATTTCCTTCGCGGGTCGTGGTGTTTCAGGACCCGACGTTGTTTCCTTGGCGAACCGTCTGGGACAACGTCGCGCTCGGTCTCGAAGCCCAGGGCATTTTAAAGAGCCAGCGTCACCGCGTCGACGCGGCGATCGATCTCGTCGGCCTTTCGGCATTTCGCAACGCCTATCCGCATCAGCTCTCGGGCGGCATGGCACAGCGCGTTGCGCTGGCTCGGGCGCTGGTCAACGATCCCAAAATACTCATTCTCGACGAGCCCCTCGGCAAGCTCGATTCATTGACGCGCATCACCATGCAGGCGGAGATCGCTTCGCTTTGGCGGCGAAGCGGATTCACCACGCTATTGGTGACCCACGATGTGGAGGAGGCCGTGTTTCTGGCCAATCGCGTGATCGTGTTCAGCGACCGCCCGGCGCGCATCAAGGCCGATATCGCGGTCGATCGTCCCTATCCCCGGCACCGAGGCGATCCCAATTTGGCGGAGCTGCGCAGGAACATCCTGGGATTACTTGGATTGGACGCTACATGGTGAGCAGCTCCTTGCGCAAAGAGCTTCCGGTGGACGCAACTCCGACCATTTTCGACAAGGCAAGCTCGCTTGCGTCCGAATTCGCCGCCCGGGCAGCCCTGCATGATCGTGATGCGAGTTTTCCGTTCGAGAATTTCAACCAGCTATCCGAAACCGGATTGCTCGCGCTGACCGTGCCAGCCGCGCTGGGAGGCTCCGGCGCAGGTGCGCTCGATGCCGCCCGCATCATCAACATCTTGGGAAAGGCCGATCCATCGACAGCGTTAGTATTGTCGATGCATTACATTCAACATCTGGTGATGGCGCGGAGCACGCGCTGGCCGGGCCGTCTGGCGCGGAAGCTGGCGCGGGAAACCATCGAAGGCGTGGCGCTGATCAACGCCCTGCGTGTTGAGCCTGATCTCGGCTCGCCGTCGCGCGGAGGCCTGCCGGCAACGACCGCGCGGAGGACCGAGACGGGATGGCGGCTCGGTGGCCGAAAGATCTATTCTACCGGAGCGCCGATCCTGAAATGGTACGCGGTGTGGGCAAAAACGGACGAACCGAACGTGCGCGTCGGCCTGTTTCTTGTTCCCGCGGGGTTGCCGGGGACGCGCATCGTCGAGACGTGGGACCATCTTGGGCTGCGTGCCAGCGGCAGCCATGACGTCGTATTCGATGACGTCGTTTTTCCTCTCGATCACGAAATCGACGTCCGCAAACCGGAAGAATGGAGCGTGCCCGATTTCAGCCAGGCGACGGTCCATGCGATCTTCATTGCTGCGATTTACGACGGCGTCGCCCGTGCCGCGCGCGACTGGCTCATCGAGTTTTTGAAGAGTCGGGCGCCGTCCAACCTCGGCGCATCACTTGCCACGCTGCGGCGTGCGCAAGAGATCGTCGGCGGCATTGAGGCGCGCCTCGCCGTCAACGCGAGGCTGATCGAAAGCTTCGCCGGAGATTTCGATGATGGCGTTCTGTTGAGCGCTTCCGAATCCAGCATCATCAAGCTCACCGTCACCAATAACGCGGTCGCGATCGTCGAGGACGCGCTGTCGCTTACCAGCAATCATGGCCTGACGCGTGCCAATCCGCTGGAGCGGTATTACCGCGACGTTCTCTGCGGGCGTGTTCATACGCCGCAGGATGATGCAACGCGCGTGAGCGCAGGCCGCCTTGCGCTCGGCCTCTGAACGAATGTCGAGATAAATCAGAACCGGAGCTGCCATGTCAGTGGAACTCATCGGCTACATCACCAACAACAATTCGTCCGAAACCATCGTGCGGTCCGGCCCTGTGCTCGATCGCCACTATATCGAGACCGTGGCGAAGGCCCACGAATCCGCGGGGTTCGATCGCGCGCTGCTGGCGTTTCACTCGACCTCGCCCGATGGTCTGCAGGTTGGCCAGCATGTGCTTGGTGTAACCGATCGGCTCAACGTCCTGATCGCGCAGCGGCCGGGTTTTACCGCACCGACGCTGATCGCCCGTCAGCTCGCGACCATCGATCAACTTTCCGGAGGTCGGGTTGCCCTGCATGTGATCACCGGTGGCAATGCCACCGAGCTGAAACAGGATGGCAACACCATCGATGACAAGGACGAACGTTACGCCCGTACCGACGAATTCCTGGATGTCGTTCGCGCCGAATGGACCAGCGAGAAGCCGTTTTCCTACGACGGCAAATATTACAAAGTTGAAAACGGCTTTTCGCAGGTCAGACCCTATCGCAGCGAAGGCATCCCGATCTTTGTCGGCGGCGCCTCCGACGCCGCGATCGAGGTCGCCGGCAAGCATGCCGACACATTCGCGCTCTGGGGCGAATCCTATGCGCAGGTGCGCGACGTGACCGCGCGGGTTCGGGCCGCGGCTGCAAAGCACGGACGACCCGCGCCGCGGTTCAGCCTGTCGGTCCGCCCGATCCTCGCCGATACCGAGGAAAAGGCATGGGCCAAGGCCGAGGAGATTCGGTCGCGCGCAACGGCGTTGCAGGACAAGACCGGCTACCGCAAGCCGGCTGATGGTCATGCGACCGCCGGCGCCCGACGGCTGCTTGCGCTGGCGGAGCAAGGCACCCGTATCGATAAACGTCTCTGGACCGAAATGGCAAAACTCACGGGTGCCAACAGCAACACCACCGCGCTGGTCGGAACGCCCGCGCAGGTCGCCGAAGTTTTTGGCGACTATTACGATCTGGGCGTCAGTCATTTCCTTATTCGCGGCTTCGATCCCTTGATCGACGCGATCGAATATGGCCGCGAACTGATCCCGCTGACGCGCAAGCTGATCGCCGAGCGTCACATCTCCAAGGGAGTTGCGGCAGAATGATGCGCAGTCTCCTGACCGCGGGCCTTTTGCTGAGCGCAATCGCCTCCGTTTCTGCCCAAACAACTTTGCGGGTCGGCGATCAAAAAGGCAACTCGCAGGCCGTGATGGAAGCGGCCGGCGTCCTCAAGGATGTTCCGTACAGGATCGAGTGGAAAGAATTCCCCGCGGCGGCGCCGTTGCTGGAAGCGTTGGGCGCAGGCGCGATCGAAACCGGGCTTGTCGGCGATGCGCCCTTTACTTTCGCCGCAGCCGCCAACGTGCCCGTGAAAGCGATTGGTGCAATCCGGCAGAGTCAAGAGGGCTTGGCGATCCTGGTGCCGCGGGAATCTCCTGTTCACAGCTTTGAAGACTTGAGAGGAAAGAAAATCGCGACCGGCCGGGGCTCTATCGGGCATCAGCTTATTCTCGCCGCACTCGAATCCAGGGGATGGTCTCCGAGTGATGTGCAGATCGTGTTCCTTGCGCCGTCGGATGCAAAGGTTGCCTACACACAAGGGTCCGTTGATGCGTGGTCGACATGGGAGCCGTATGTTAGCCAGGAAGAAGTGTTGTTCCAGTCGCGGCGCGTAATCACCGCCGAGGGAATTACGCCCGGCATCGGCTTTCAGGTCGCTTCGCCCGACGCGATCCGCGATAAGCGGCCGGAGCTCGAGGACTTCCTTCGCCGGCTCGCGGCGGCTCGCGCCTGGTCGCTGACCAACGTCAGCGCTTACGCCGAGACATGGGGCAAGCTGATGAACATCCCGCCCGCCGTACCGCTCAACTGGCTGAGCCGGGCGAAAATCCGTATCGCGCCGAGTGGCCGACGAGCAAAAGACCATCGATCTGTATTTTCGGTCGGGTTTGATCAAGCAAAAGCTCAACGCAGCCGATATCGTCGATCGTTCCTTTTCCGATGCAATTGGAAAAGGCGCTAACCTTTAGGATGTTTCGCTTTTTGCGGAAGTTCTCCAAGAGCCGGCGTGGCAATCGCCGTCTCCACGCCCCCGCTTGTCCATTGAGATCGTGGTCCCAGGACGGGCGACCCTCGAACGTCCCGGCTGTGCGCTCCGGCGGCAACTTTATGCAAATCGTGTTCGTCTGCACAATTTTAGATTAACAGGTTTGGACCACGAGGGCGCCCAAGAAAAATGCGCCGCGGCGGATCATGATTTGGCAATAAACCCATCGCGGCGGCCCCGCCGAGTAGTGTTGTCATTGCTATTTTTGCAGAGCACTCGACACTCATCTCGCGCAGCACCATCATTCTGACTCCGAATGATCGCGCAAATCGCGGCATTCTCGTTCAGGAGATCGTGATGAAGCGTCGGGAATTCCTAAAGCTGTCTGTTGGAACCGCGGCGGTCGCTGCGTTGTCGTCGCGCGCCATGGGCGAAGCAGGGTTGAAGGAAATCCGCATCGGGACGCAGAAGGGCGGCTTCTTTCCCGCGGTACGGCAGCGTCATACATTGGAAGATGCATTCAAACCGCTCGATATCGATATCAGGTGGATCGATTTCCAATTCGGCCCGCCGTTGCTGGAGGCCATCAACGTCGGCAGCGTCGATTTCGGCTATGTCGGCGACACCCCGCCAATCTTCGCGCAAGCGGCAGGCGCCAGGATTCGCTACGTCGCGGCCGTCAAATCGGACGGCAATACGCAAGCGATCGTCGTGCCGCACGATTCGCCGATTGTGACGCTCGCCGATCTCAGGGGTAAGCGCGTCGCCTTTGGCAAGGGTTCGAGCGCGCATAATCTGCTTGTCGCGGCGCTCGAGAAAGCAGGACTGACCTGGAGCGACATCACGCCGGCCCCGCTCGCGCCGGCCGATGCGACGGCGGCATTCGTCAAGGGTTCGGTCGATGCCTGGTCGATTTGGGATCCCTATCTGGCATTGGCCGAGCTCAAGGAGAACGCCCGCGTGATCGCCTTCGAAAAGGACGTCCGCAAACAAAACGCCTTCTATATTGCGGGCTCGGACTTCGTGGAGAAATATCCCGCGCTGGTTGCCCGGCTCAACCAGGTATTCGCGTCGGAAGGCGTTTGGGCCGACCAGCATCACGAGGAAGTTGCCAAGGCGCAGGCAGAGGCGACCGGCGTCGACATCGAAGCCATCAGGCGCTTTGTCGGCCGCTCGAACTACCGCACCGTCCCGGTCGACGACGACGTGACCAATAGCCAGCAGGTGGTCGCCGACCGTTTTGCGCGGCTCGGCCTGATCCCCAAGCCGGTGAAAGTTTCGGAAATCGTCTGGAAATGGACGCCGGGCTCCTGAGAGTTTTCGGTCAAATCAGGATTTCGCGCGCGACAAGGAAACCGGGCACATGAGCGTCCATCAATCATCCAAAGCCAACATCCTCTGGTTCCTGCCGACCCATGGCGACGGCCGCTATCTCGGCACCACCACCGGCGGACGCGAGGTCAATTTCAATTATCTGCGCCAGATCGCGCAGGCCGCCGATCAGCTCGGCTATTTCGGCGTGCTGCTGCCGACCGGCCGCAGCTGCGAGGACTCTTGGGTGGTCGCGTCCGCGGTCGCGCCCTCGACCGAACGGCTGCGCTATCTCGTGGCGGTGCGGCCCGGCCTGCAATCGCCAAGTGTCGCCGCGCGCATGACCGCGACGCTCGATCGGGTGTCGAACGGACGGCTGTTGGTCAACGTCGTCACCGGCGGCGATCCCATCGAGAACAAGGGCGATGGCATCTTCCTCGATCATGACGAGCGCTATGCGGTGACGCGCGAGTTCCTCAATGTCTACAACGATCTGCTAGCGGGCAAGACCGTCAATGTGGAGGGCAAGCACATCCGCATCGAGGATGGCCGCCTGTTGTTCCCGCCGGTGCAATCGCCGCGCCCGCCGCTCTATTTCGGCGGATCGTCGGATGCCGGCATCGAGGTCGCCGTCGATACTGTCGACAAATATTTGACATGGGGCGAGCCGCCGGCGCAGGTCGCCGAAAAGGTCGAACGAGTGAAGGCCGCTGCCGCCAGGCGCGGGCGAAAGCTCTCATTCGGTATCCGCCTGCATGTGATCGTGCGTGAAACCAACGCGGAAGCCTGGAAGGCCGCGGATGAATTGATTCAATACGTCACCGACGAGACCGTCGCGTCAGCGCAGAAAATCTTCTCGCGGATGGACTCGGTCGGCCAGCAGCGCATGGCGCAACTGCATGGCGGGCGTCGCGACAGGCTCGAAATCAGCCCGAACCTTTGGGCCGGCGTCGGTCTGGTGCGCGGCGGCGCGGGAACCGCATTGGTCGGCGATCCCTCGACCGTCGCGGCGCGGATCAGGGAATATCAGGAGGTCGGCATCGACACCTTCATCATGTCGGGCTATCCGCATCTCGAGGAAGCCTATCGTTTTGCGGAGCTGGTATTTCCGCTGCTGTCGCTGGAGCAGCCCAACAATGTGACGCCGCTTCGCGTCAATACCGGCCCGTTCGGCGAAACCATCGCCAACGAGCACAGGCCAAAGCTGAAGGCCTCGCAGTCATGAGTTCTGTCGAAAGCCTTCCGCGGGTCCGCGGCCTGCGGTTGCCGCACGCCGATGGCCTGGTCCAGTGGATCGTGCCGCTCGCAATCGTCCTCATCTGGCAGATCGCCAGCGAGACCGGACTGGTGCCGGCGCGGGTGCTGCCGGCGCCGAGCGACGTGGCGTTGGCTGGCTGGAAGCTGCTGCTGTCAGGCGAATTGGCGCGCAACATCTGGGTCAGTTTTTGGCGCGCGGCCACAGGGTTTGTCATTGGCGGCAGCATCGGCTTTGCCTTCGGGCTCGCCAACGGCCTGTCGCAGCTCAGCAACAAACTCACCGATACGACGTTGCAGATGGTCCGCAACGTTCCGCATCTGGCGCTGATCCCGCTGGTCATCCTGTGGTTCGGCATCGATGAGTCGGCAAAACTGTTTCTGGTCGCGCTCGGCGTGTTCTTCCCGATCTATCTCAACACGCTGCACGGCGTCCGCAGCGTCGATCCGCAACTGATCGAGATGGGACGGATCTACGGCATGAGCGATGGCGAGTTGTTCCGGCGGGTGATTTTTCCGGGCGCGCTGCCGTCGATCTTCGTCGGCGTGCGCTTTGCGCTCGGAATCATGTGGCTGACGCTGATCGTGGCGGAAACCATCGCGGCCTCGTCGGGGCTCGGCTACATGGCGATGCAGGCGCGGGAATTCATGCAGATCGACGTCGTCGTGCTCAGCATCCTGATTTATGCGCTGCTTGGAAAGCTGGCCGACAGCGTCGCGCGCGTTCTCGAGCGGCTGACGCTGTCCTGGCATCCGGCCTTCCAGAAACATTGAGATTTTCAAATGCAAGAAGCCCTTCGTTTTCTCTCACCCGATGCGGAGCCCGTGGATCGCGCGGATTTTATCGAACAAGCGCGGCTGGCGTGGCGCAGCTCCGAAGCTCCGTCGCGTGGGCTTCCCCTCACCATTCGCGGCTTGCGCAAATCCTTCGGCGACAATGAGGTGCTGCGCGGCATCGACCTGAATATTCCCGCAGGCCAGTTCGTCGCGATCGTCGGCCGCAGCGGCTGCGGCAAGAGCACACTGCTGCGCCTGATCGCGGGGCTTGAAAGCATCGATGCCGGCACCATCGGCTTTGGCCAGGAAACTCGGCCCGAGGATGTGCGGGTGATGTTTCAGGAACCGCGGCTGTTGCCATGGGCGCGGGTTTTGTCGAATGTCGAGGTCGGCCTTGGCCGCGAGCGTGCATCCCCGGATGCGCAGGCACGTGCCGAAAGGGCGCTTGCCGAAGTCGGCCTCGACGACAAGCGCGGGCAGTGGCCCGCGGTACTTTCCGGCGGGCAGAAGCAACGTGTGGCGCTGGCGCGCGCGCTCGTCAGCGATCCCCGAATTCTGGCGTTCGACGAGCCCCTCGGCGCGCTCGATGCGCTGACGCGGATTTCCATGCAGCGGTTGCTGGAGCGGGTCTGGCGCGACCAGGCTTTTACCGCGATCCTGGTGACGCATGACGTGTCCGAAGCCGTCGCATTGGCCGATCGGGTTCTGGTCATTGAAAACGGCCGCATCGCCCACGATATCCATGTGGATATCCCGCGGCCGCGCCGGCGCGGCTCCGCCGATCTCGCGTCGCTTGAAGGTTCGATCCTGCGCGAGCTGCTGCAATCCGTGGACGAACCACCAGACCTGTGAGGCCGCCATGAATTCCGCCGTACGCAATATCGAGATCGATCGCGACTTTGTCTCAGGCGATTTTCGTAGCGCCATGCGCCATCTGGCGGGCGGCGTCAGCGTCATCACGGTCGGACGGGGTAACGACATCACCGGCATGACGGTCACCTCGGTGTCGTCGCTGTCGGTCGATCCGCCGACACTGATCGTCAGCATCAACCGGGAATCATCGTCCTGGCCGCTCCTCAAGCATCATGGTTTCTTCGGAGTGAACATTCTTAATGCCGACCAGCTCGACGTCGCCGAGCGATTTGCCGGCAAGGACGGCGTGAAGGGCGCGGACCGGTTTGCCGGCGCCCAATGGTTCACGCGAATCTCGGGCGTGCCGCTGCTGGCGGATGCCCTTGCTGCGATCGACTGTGAGGTCGAGGATATCGTCGAACGTCATTCCCACGCCATCGTGATCGGACGCGTCAAGGATATGCAGCTCTCGTCGCGCACCGCGGCGCTGGCCTATTGGCAGGGGCAATATGTCGCGATCGACCAGAACGAGGACGCGGTCAGGCTTGCCGAGGTCAGCCTGCCGAGCGGCCATGCGCACGAAATTGACAAGGCGGTTGCGAAACTTCGCCCTTGAGGCCGACGCTGTTCGCTTGCTAAGGTT
>Ga0209648_10001690_pt1 | contig 17916 bp, 17 predicted proteins | sample GraSoi2013_115cm_FD_185830 | JGI IMG/M metagenome (GOLD analysis project Ga0209648, IMG submission 185830) | Grasslands soil microbial communities from the Angelo Coastal Reserve, California, USA - Sample 9_17_2013_115cm (SPAdes) (version 2) | ecosystem: Environmental > Terrestrial > Soil >...
GACGTGATCGTGCCATCCGGCGTGCGCCAGAGCGACGAGCTCGACTACACACTGCACAACCCGGTGACGATTACGGACGTCGCCATCCCGTAGAGTCATCTACGCCGAGGCGATTCACCGCGCGTTGCTGTAAAGGGGCCTTACGCCTGTGCCACGACGAGGTTCACGCGCCTGAGGTCGTATTCAGGTTTGGCTCCGGACCAGGGATTCGAACCCTGAACCTTGCGGTTAACAGATCGCAGAAGCCCGTTCAGAAATGGTCAGTTGCATTCGCTGAGTGCCGCCGAATATCGCCATTTGCCACCGTTTATCGCCGGCGTTGCTGTACGGCGCGCCCCCACCGCCACGGTGGGGTAGCCTGTCAAAATCAGACCCAATGACGCTAGAGGAACTCCGTACCTTCCGACCAGGGATCAATGCAATCGCCCGTCGGCGGGGGATTGGTAGCGTGCGCGTGTTCGGCTCGGTCGCACGCGGCGATGCAACGCCAGACAGCGACGTCGACTTCCTCGTGCAGGTTGAGCCTGGACAGTCGATCCTCTCCGTCGGAGGTTTCCTCGATGAAGTCTCGGAGTTGATCGGCAAGCCCGTTCATGTTGTGACTGCCAAATCCCTTCGGGGCGCTGAATCCCAACGAGCGCTACGCGAGGCCGTCCCCCTCTGACTCCAGAGGATCGTCGACATCTGGAGCACATCGCTGAGTCGGCGCACCTCATCTCCGAATGGCGCATTAGAGGCCGTGAGGCATTCCTGAACGAACCATTACTTCAGAGCGCTTTGCTTTGGCGGTTGCAGACGATGGCGGAGTCCGCGACACAACTGTCCGATGCGCTCAAGGGACGGCACAAGGATGTGGATTGGAGAGGGATTCGTGGGTTTCGGAACATCGTCGTCCACGGCTACGTCAATGTGCTGGACCTTGAGTTGACTTGGACGTTCATCGAGAGGGAAGTCGACACGCTGAGCAAGGTCGCTGCTTCTGAGAGTCCAGGCGGAGCTTAAAAGTCGCCAAGCCAGACCCCGCCCTCATGGCAAGCGGATGTGTGCTTGCTAGCGATAGCAGTAAGTTATTAGGAGCAAATAAAGGCCGTCTCCGGTCCCGTCTTGCTCTGACAAAAGTCGGATGCATCCCGCTCGTAGTTGATTCCGCGGGCTTATAGCTGTGGCGCCGAAACCTCGACAGAAGTCAGCAGATCCCACAACGCCTCTGACATCACAGCTGCCGCGTTCTGAGAGCCGTCCGAGCAAAGCGCTCGGAGCTCAGCCGAGTGCTCGACATCCAGATACTGATGGACCGCAAAGTACTGGCTTCCGGCGTCCGAACCGATTCCGTAGAAGGCCGAAAGCCCGGCAAGCTTGGCACTGGCGACGGCCGGCGTTTGCGCCTCTAAAGCCCAGACGACCGGTGCGGCCTCGCCCTTCGCCGCCAGCTCGTCACCGCGCTGTATGAGTTTCGCTGTGGCTCCGTTTGCCAGCGCCAGGCTAATCGCATCGGCACTCAAACCCAGTGCCTCGCCGAACTTGTTCCAAAGCGCGATGTGCGACTTCTCCTCGGCGACGTGACGTGCGAGCTGGGCGGCGTCTCCGCCGCGGATCTGCTCGAGCCAAACCGGGACTGCGCGAACGACGTGGGCGTACTGCTTTACGTACTCGCAGAGCTCATCGCGAGTCAGGGTGCCTCGCGTCCAACGCTGGTAGAAGCTGTGCTGCAGAAGGTTCCAGCGGGCCGTGACGTCGTCGAGGGTCAACTCCATGAGATTCTCCTTAGTAGGTCTAATTACTACCCGACATTCTCTTGCATCACGACAGGTGGAGCTGGCCCGACGGTGGACGGTCGACTGGGATGCTCTCCAATTTCCGGAAGCCGATATGTAGCCGAACCTGCGCCGCCGGGATCTAGATGCCCGCTGCTGCGCATTTCGAAAGTCTTATCGCAAGCATCGGGGTTAGCGCGCTCAACCTGCTCCGTTTGTAGAAGGACGTGAGGCCGGTCTTGCCACGACTTTGTCCACGCTTAAGAAGTCCGCCGCAACCACCGTCTCGGCAGGGGCGGCGGGAAATTGCTCCAGTTGAGCTCAGACCGTCGATCGGAGTTTGGAACTCCGACGGCGAGCAGCACCGAGCGGATCGTGGTCGCGGCGACGCGGTGGCCAAGCTTCAAGATCTCGGGATGCGCTGGCGCAGCGCCGCCAGTAGCGTGCGATCGCCTGGACTCGAGTGCACCCGCGTGATCTGCCTCTCCAGAACTTGGACCTAACGCCGTAGGACCAGCACTTCGGCCTGCAGCTTGACTTGGTCGACGTGGTTGGTGACTAACACATCCAGCAAGACGCGCAGTGGCGAGTAGATAAGAGCGCCGAACACCCGGCGCGCAATCCTATCTGGCTGAGGTCATCGCTCGCTCAGGGCGGGTCGACGAGTTCGGTTATTTGTTGAAGCCCACAGTAAGGCGGTCGTTCAACGCTCGCCAGCGAGCGCAGACCGCAGTTCCTCCGATGTAGGCGCCGTCGCCGGCCCGTACCGACTGACCGCGATGCTGGCGGCAACGTTGGCGCGATGGGCCGCTTCCGCCGGCTGCGCGCCATCGGCAAGCGCGGCCATGAAAGACCCGGTGTGCGCGTCGCCTGCGCCGGTGGTATCGACGACCTCGACGGATCGCGCGGGCAGATGTTGGGGCTCTTGACCGCGCACCAGTAGGAGGCAACCGTCGCGTCCAAGACGGACCAGAACCCCCTCGCGAACGGCAAGCTCAGCCAGCCGGCGGATGGAGTCATGCGGGCTGGCCGACCCAGTCATGAGGCGAGCCTCGCGTTCATTGCAGGTCCACCAGTCGCAGCGCTCGGCCACAGCTTGCAGGACAGCGGGCGGGATTTCAGCGACGAGTGGGCCCGGGTCCACCACCACCGCGATGCCGGTTTCAAGATGCGACAACCATCCGGCAAGCACCGGCCCAGATCCCGGATAGGCCAGGCCATACCCGGAAACGTAGACGAGGTCGGGCGGCGAGATCGGAATCGAGTCCAGGGTTTCGCGAGTGAGCATGGCTTCCGCGCCGGGAGCCGTCGCGAAGGTCCGCTCCCCGTCCGTGACAACGAAGGTGATTGTGAACCCGGTGTCCGCACTCCTGACCGCGGGGGCGATTATCTCGATGCCGATCGCCCTCAGAGACGAACGCACCATGTCGCCAAAGGGACCCGTTCCATGGCCGCCGGCATACGACACCGAAATGCCCTGGTACCGCGCCGCGGCCATGAGGTTGAAAGCTCCGCCGACGGCGAGCATCGAGGATCGGGCGATGACATCTCCCCCGGGCTCGGGCAACCCAGGCACCTTCATCGAAATGTCGACGACAACGCTGCCAACACAGACAAGCCTCGACGGGCGGGTCATCCCGTTCCGCCCCGAGCCGCAGCGCCACGCCTAAACTCCCATCGGAGCCGGAGGAGCTGGTCGCAAACAGGCTCGAGCTCCAGGTTGTTCACCGTTGTGACCACGTCCAGCGCGTCCTTGGGAAACGCGCCAATGCCCTGGCATGCCCCGGCGATGGCGCCTGCAATCGCCGCGATCGTGTCGCTGTCTCCGCCCAGCGAGGCGGCGAGCAGACAGGCGTTCCAGGCGCCTTCCTCGCCTACCGCCCGCAGGACCGCGAAAGCGGCGGGCACGGATTCCTGGGTGGCCACGCTGGTGCCCACCACGTTGCGGATGAATTGGATCACCTTGTCCTCGGCGAGGCCGTGCATACCGGCGAACGCGGCCTCGATCCTGGCGGCAACGTCGGCGCCCGCCACCCAGCTGCCGTAATTCCTGCCCGCGCGCGCCGCCGCCAACCCCGCTTGGATCGCCTCGTCCAAGCCGGCGCCTTCGACACCGGCGCTAACCGCGGCCGCGACCGCGCTCGCACCGGCCAGCGCGAGCGTGGTGTTGTGCGTGACGCCGCTCGCGTCGACGACGGCCTGCAGCAATCCCGCGGAGTCGTCTGCGGGCCTTGCTATGCCGACCGGCGTGACCCGCATGGCGGCGCCATTGGTGTCGCCAAAACGGCCTGCCTCCTCGACCGAGGTGCCCGCTGCGACCGCCGAGATCGCCCGCTGGGTCGAGGGCCCAAGCAAGTCGAGCGACCCGCGCCGCATCATATCGCGCTCCCAGTCAGCCAGCGCTTTCGCGAGGGTGAGTGGATCGATGCGTCCGTGGCTGTCGATCAGAAGCCGGGCGATGAGCAGCGCCTGCTCCGTGTCGTCGGTGATATGGCCGGCGGGAAGACCCGCGGCAATCAGATGATCGTCTGGCGCCGGCTGGAACCAGGTGATCGAGCCGAAGCGATGGTCAACCTCATCAGGAGACAGAAGCTGCGTCGGCATGCCGAGCGCATCGCCGATCGCCAGGCCGTAGAGGGCGCCCCGAGCGCGGTCGAGCTCCGACGGCGCCGTCATTGGCCGTCGCCCAACCGGAAGCGCAAACGGAAATGCTCCGGGTCCAAGAGGCTCTCCACGTGCTCGACCCACTGTCCAGACCTGGTCCAGGTCGTACGGCGCGTGTGCAGGAACGCGGTGCCGGCGCGCCTGCCCAGCAACTTCCCCTCCTCCGTGACGAGGACGCCAACATCGACCAGCTCCTCACCGTGGTGAGGGACAAGGCCGGCGTCGCGCAGAGTCCTCTGCAGCGAATCATGGTGCAGCCCGCTGACGGGAAGATCGCGCAGCTTGCCCTTGGCTGGGACGCGGCTTCGTTCCAGCGAGACGGCGACTGCGTCTGGGATGTACCTCACGCGATCAATCGCCACCATCTCAGCGCTCGGCACCTCCAGCTCCTCGGCTAGCTGCTCGTCCCGGATGAGCGCGATCCGGAGCACGCGAACCGAGAGGCTGATGCCTTCACGAGCCAGCGCCCGGGTCCAGCCCAGCCGGTCATCCAGAGGGCGGTCGTCGAACATGACAAACGACCCGCGGCCTGGAGCGGTGGCGATGAGGTCGGCCTCGTGAAGCACGGCCAGCGCCTGGCGGACCGTCGTCCGGCTGGTCGAGAATCGCTTCGCCAGCTCATGCTCACCAGCCAGCCGGGACCCCCTGTCGTGCAAGCCGGACCTGATCTCGGCGGCCAGCGCTTCGGCGATCGCTTCGTGTTTCAGCTTCATCAGCTGCCGCCCGGGTAGTCCGCGAGCACCAGCGTCGCGCCGGAATCCCACGCCAGCGCAACCTCCTGATCGAGCCTAATTCCGTTCTGGGCGGCGGCTGTGTTGGGGCGCCTCACACGAATCTCGCGCTTCAGGGCTTCGACCACATAGAGCGTGGTGTTGCCCGCGAACGCGATCGATCGCACAAGGCCGATCAGGTCGGACTCCTCGGATCGCGCTGGGGACAATTCGATGTCCTCCGGCCGGATGGCCACGGTGCAGGTGCTGCCGATGCGGACCGGATGATCCGTGGACACGACCACGCTCCCGCCATCGCCGAGATCCAGGACGAAGCCCGACTCCACTTGGCTTTTGACTACGCCGTGCAGGAAGTTCGCCTCTCCCAGCGATTCCGCGACGAAGCCATCCACAGGTGCTCGATACACGTTCGAGGGTGTGTCCAGCTGCACGATCCTCCCGTTCCTCATGACGGCGACCCGATCGGACATCGTCAACGCCTCCTCGTGGTCGTGCGTGACGAAGATGGCGGTGACTCCGACCTCCTTCTGGATCTGCCGCAGCTCCAGCTGCATCTGGACCCGCAGCTTCTTGTCGAGCGCGCTGAGGCTCTCATCCAGGAGGAGAAGCTGTGGTTTGAAGACGAGCGCGCGAGCCAGCGCCACCCGTTGCTGCTGGCCGCCCGACAGCTCGGCGGGCCTGCGGGAGGCGAACCCGCTCAAGCGCACCATGTCTAGCGACTCGTCGACCGCCCGGACGATCTCCTTGCGCCCGAAGCGGCGCTGCTCCAGGCCGAAGGCCACGTTCTGGCCGACGGTCATGTGCGGGAACAACGCGTAGCTCTGGAACACCATTCCGATGTTTCGTCGGTGGGCGGGCAGGTTGGTGATGTCTCGGCCATTGACCGCGACGGTTCCACCGTCCGGTTGGAGGAAGCCTGCGATCAGTCGGAGTGCCGTCGTCTTGCCGCATCCCGACGGCCCGAGAAGCGAGATGAATTCGCCGTCCTGGGCGGACAGGTCAAGCTCGTCGAGAACGACCTTGTCCCCGTAAGTCTTCGTCAGGCCGCGGATCTCCAGAAAGGCCACCGGACAGCTCCTCAGCCGGCGGCGGCAGCCACGCCGCCCTCTGCGCTCATGATTCCGCCGCCCGCCGAACGCCCGTAAGCGCGCCTGCTCAGCACTGGAATCAGCGCGAGCAGACCGACCAGGACCACAGCCGAGGCCAGCAGAACAGTGGAAATGGCAGCCGCCGCCGGGTCATAGGACTGGCGGAGCTCCGTGAAGATCTGGACGGGCACCGTGCTCACCCGTGGGCTGGCGAGGAAGGAAGCAACGACGACCTCGTCCCATGAGGTCAGGAAAGCAAATATCGCGCCGGTGATCACGCCGGTGCGGATCAGCGGAAGAGTGATCCTGCGAAACGTCCTCAATGGATTGGCTCCGAGACCCGCCGCGGCCAGCTCCAGGGTCCTGTCCACGGTGGTCAGGGCGGTGCTGACGGTTATGAACGGAAACGGGAAAGCAAGCACCGTATGTGCCAAGACTAGACCGGGCACCGTCCCGGCCAGGCCGCCTCCGAAGCCGACGGAACCGACCTGCCATCCCAAAGCCCACACGAAGTAGTCGCCAACGGCCAGGTCGATGATAGGGACGACGAGCGGCGCGAGGAAAAGGGCGGTCAGCAAACCGCGCCCGGGAAAGTTGCCCCGAGTCATGCCCAGCGCTGCCAGCGTCCCGAGCACGGTCGCCAGGATGGCGGTGGCAAAAGCGGTCTCGATGCTGACCGGGATCCGCAGCGTCCACTGCGGGTTGGTCAGCAGCTCACCGTACCAGCGCAGGGACAGCCCTTCGGGCGGGAACGCAAGCGTTGACGAGTTCGTGAAGCTCATGGGAACCACGACCAGGATCGGAGCTAGGAGGACGGCCGCGGCCAGCACCGCCCACGCCCGCCACAGCCACCGCCACGAGCGTACGGTCACCGTGCGCCACCGAAGGACAAGCGAAGGATGTCGCCCACCCTCAGGACGCGGGCGGCGACCGCCAGCGTGGTCAGAGTGACGAGCAGAAGGATGGTTCCGATCGCCGAGCCGTAGCCCCACTCGGCCTGTGCCATGTAGTCCGCGGTGTACTGACTCAGGAACCGTCCGCCGGCGTTGTCCCCGAGCAGCTGCGGCACGACGTAGAAACCAAGCCCGGCGACGAAGACGATCAAGCTGCCCGCATAGAGGCCGGGCAAGCTCATCGGCAGGAAGACGCGGACGAAGGCGACCACCGGCCGCGCGCCAAGGCCGGTCGCGGCCTGGACGTATTCGGGGTTGATGCCTCGCATCACCGAATAGATCGGAAGGACCATGTACGGGAGCAGCATGCAGGTCATGCCGAGGGCGACCGCGAACTCGGTCCGGATCAGCGTCAGGTGCTCGCTGATGAGGTGGAGCCGGATCAGGAGCTGGTTGATAATCCCGGTGTCGCGGAGCACGACCTGAAGGGCGAAGGTTCGAACCAGCAGGTTGACCCCGGCCGGAAAGATAACCGCGATGAGCAGCACGGCCGCGACTCGCGGTGAGGCGAAACGAACGGCGTACGCGTAGACATAGCCCGCCACTGCGCATATGAGGGTGACCAGCGCGGACATGCCCAGCGTCTCGAGCAGGGACCGAACCCCGGACGGGGTCTGCGCGAAGCGCACGTAGTTGTCCAATCCTGTCGCCGGGTCCGTGAAACTACGGAAGACCATCTGACCAACGGGCCAGACAAAGAAGAAGACCATGAACAGCGCCGCCGGCAAAACGAGGAGACCCCAGCGCGCCTGGCTCCCGCCGCGGCGGCGAGAGCCGGCGAAGCGTGGGGTCTGTACCAATCCCGTCCTTAGCTTGAGCGCCAGTTGTTGAACGACGTTGTGATGGCGTCGAGATTAGCGGCGACATATTCAGCGAGGGCTTCGCTCGTCTCGACGACGTGTGTTTGACTGAGATGAGTCGTCGGCAGGTCGTTGGCGATCTTCGGATTAGGGGTCGACTTGACGTTGCTCGGCGCACCCGCCGCGCAGTAGGAGAAGGTTCCGTTCACGTCCTTGCTGGTGACGAACGCGATGAACTTCATCGCGGCCGAAGCGTTGGGGTCGCCCTTCGGCACTCCCATCAGGTCGCCGGCCACAACCTGACCGTCCCAGCTGATATCGACTGCCGAGCCGCCGTCGCGAAGGGAGGTGACGCGATTCGCGTATTCCTGCCCCATCGTCACCTCGCCGGACTTAAGGAGATCCTGGCCCTGGCTGCCGGTCGCATACCAGACAATGTTGCTCTTGATGGTGCTGAGCTTCTTCAGCGCGCGGTTGACGTCGAGGGGCACGAGCTTGTCGGGCGCTACGCCGTCAGCGAGTAGAGCCGCGTAGAGAACCGCGGGGACATCGTTATCGCCGGGCATCGCACGCTTGCCAGGAAACGTCTTCGTGTCAAAGAAGTCCGCCCAGGTCTTCGGCGTCTGTCCACCGAACTTGTCGGTCCGGTAACCCAGCGCCCACGCGTAGATGTCGATCGACGTGCCGTACGTGGTGTAGGTGCCGGCGGCCAGCTCGCTCTTGTTCACCACCTGGTAATCAATGGGCTCCAGGACGTTCTTGCCAGCGCTGGGTAGGGCAAGGTTCGCGCTCGGATAGACGACGTCCACGTTGTACTGCTTGGACTGGACCATCGCCTTGATCTGTCCATCGGTCAGGAATGGGCCGTCAACGATTGTGATCCCGGTTTTCGCGGTGAAGGGATCGAAGAAGGACTTCCGCTGACAGGCTCCCCAGTCGCCGCCCGTGTTGACGACGACGAGCGATTTCGTAGTGGTGCCAGGCGTCGAGGCGGAGCTTCCGCCCCCGCCGCCGCACGCGGCCACCCCAATCAGTAGGGCCACCAGGCCGCCAACGCACCTAGCTCGTTTCATTTCCAACCTCCACACTCGGCCTAGACATGTCTAGGCATGTTGCCCGAAGCCTTCGCGTTTGTCAAGGGGAGCTGGGCGGTGAAAGATGCCGATCAGTCGCCTCGCGTTGGCAAGGCCACATTCGCCGTCCGGCGCGGCCTCGGCTACGCCCGTACAGAAGGCCCTGCTTACAACGGGCTCGAACTTGGGTATGGGACACACAAATTCGTGTAGTCCGGGAGGACTCATTCGACAACCCTATGAGCGCACGATTCAACTCTCCCCCGCTCCCACGCACATGTAACGAAGCGCGAGTTCTTTGAACTTGCGGCGTCTTGGACATGAAGATCTAGTTGAAGGGCCGACGTTTATTCATGCATTTGGTAACCACGGATTCGTTCGATCCCGAAACTGGATTCGAGCGGATCGAGGACATGCCAGCTGCCCGCCAATGGAACGAAATCATGTATCCACTCCAGACGCCAGCCCCTGAAGCGGGCCCCGACGAGTGCTGGGCCGCTATGGATCTGATTTTTGACATGCAAGCACAACGATCCAATTCAAGTGAGGATGCGCATTAGGGGGCGCGGTCCACATTGTCAGCCAGGACAGCAACGGTGTGCAGTTGCCGGCGCACAGCGGGCGTGTCTCAAGAGCGCTGTCATGGTGATGTGAATCGAGGAAATGTCGAGGCCTCACGGTCCCGACCCGTGCGTCGTCAGGTTGAAGCCTGGCCGGCCTACGGTTGTCTGCGAGGAGTTGAATCGACCGTACTAAGAGGCAGTTATCGGCACCACAGCCGGCTGGAATACAAATAGAGGACGCGCGTGAGGGCGGGCTCCCGATAGCAATCGTCGAGAGCATGGCTTATTGCGCCACTAAGAGCTAGCGGGTATCAATACATGAGCGGGACGAGGATAAAACCACATCCAGATGACTCCAGAAGGATCAAGAACCGAAGACGATTCGTAAGGCAGCAGCTGACTTATCCACCGCATCACGACCGGCGTCCAGCTTCGCCGGAAAGCTAATGAAGCCGTGAAGCTGCCCTTCATAACGATGTACCTCTACGGGCACCCCACTCATTTCGAGTCTTCGAATGTATTCCTCCCCGTCCTCACGCAAGATGTCATGCTCCGCAACGATCATTAGGACGGGCGCAAGCCCCACCAGCGAGGCGGACCTCAATGGAGACGCATCTTGCAGGAGCCGCTGGGTCGGATCGGGTATGTAGGTATCCCACATGTTGCGAATGTTCGCCAATGATGTCGCGCCAAACTCCCTCCGTCCGCAGAAGTTCGCGTATCGCTGTGGGAATGTCTCGTAATAGGAACTGGTGGTGTCCGAGCTCAGAACCGGATAGACCAGCACCTGCATTGCGAGCACGAGATTGAAGTCGCGAGCCCGGAGGGCCACCGCTGCCGCGAGGTTACCGCCTGCACTGTCACCCCCAACAGCAATCTTGTCGAATCTCGTGGATGCCCAGACGGTTGCACGCCATGCGTCGTCAATTGCAGCGGGGAACCGATTCTCCGGAGCGAGGCGGTAATCGACAGACACCACCGCAGCCTGAGTCCGCTTGGCGAACGCCCGCGCCACAACATCGCACGAATCCAGGTCGCCCGTCGTAAAGGCGCCGCCGTGAAGCCAGACCAAAACGCTTGTCTCTCCGCCGGCCGGACGGTACAGGCGCGCCCGGACTCCGCCAGCGTCAACCTCATCAACAATTTTCATCGGCTCAGGTTTACCGGCGGCGGCCCGAATGATCTCACGCGCCTCGCGACGGACCTCGCGGATATCACGCGGGGCCGTCGGTCCCTGATCCGGTATGGACTCGATGAACGCACGCGCTTGTGGGTGGACAAAGGGCTGCAAAGGGATCACTCACGAACTCCTTGAACCATTAGTTCCGGATCACCTGCGCTCCGTTGTCGGCAATTGCGTCATGAGGTTCTGGCCGGGCGATTTCGCTGCGCCACTCTGGATATCGATGGCAGGCGACTAAACCATTGGGATAGGCAGGGCGAAGCAAAGGGCGCTCGCGCCAGCACTGTGGTTGGTTCCAATGACAGCGAGGCGCGAAGATGCACTGCTGATCTCGGATCTTCGTAGTGTCGTCTGGCAGCGATGTCAGCGGAACCCCGACCGCGGCTCGACGCGCTCTTTGGGCGTTCGGATTGGGCACCGGAACCGCTTCGTTCAACGTGTAGGTGTACGGATGAGCAGAATCCCGACCTGATACAGAAAGAGCCGGACCAGACTCCATGACTCTTCCTCTGTACAGAACTACGACCCGATCGCATACATGGCGGACCACGCCGAGGTCGTGCGAGATGAACAGATAGCTGAGAGCCGATGTCACCTGAAGCTCCTGAAGCAAGTTCAAGACCTGCGCCTGGATGGAGAGATCAAGGGAGCTGACTGCCTCATCGAGAATTACCAATCGAGGCGAAGGCATCAGAGCCCGCGCTATTGCGATCCTCTGGCGCTGGCCGCCCGAGAACTGCCACGGGTATCGGTCAACTGCTGTCGATGGCAGGTGCACCCGGTCGAGCATTTCGTAAACGCGATCCCGCTTTCTCTTGTGGTCGCGTTCGCCAAAGGCTTCGAGCGGCTCCGATAACGTGTCCCCAATTGTTCGCGAGGGGTTCAGGGAGCTGTATGGATCCTGGAAGACTATTTGCACCTGGCGATATGTCTCTCGGCGCTCTTTGAACGAGAGGTGAGTGATGTCTTTGCCATCGAAAAGAATTGAGCCGGCATGAACCGGGGCCAATCCAAGGATGGCCTTGGCGGCCGTCGACTTCCCTGAACCCGACTCGCCGACGAGGCCAACTGTCTCCCCAGACTGGATTTCGAAAGTCACGCCGTCCAGGGCGTTGATGATGCGCCCACCCCGGCGATACCTCACACATAAGCGTTCGGCGATCAGCAGCGGGGTCGTGGAGGACATCAGGCGGATGCCTTTGCGAATATCTGATCCACTCGAACGCAGCGAGATGCGTGGCCAGGGCCGATGTCGATTAGGGGAATTGGCGTCTTGACGCACTCCTCGGCGACAAATCGACACCGCGGAGCGAACCGACACCCGGGCGCCCACGACCCGGGCGATGGGACGTTGCCAGGTATCGACGAGAGCCTGCTGCCAGGTTCAGCCAGAGACGGATGGGAGTTAAGTAGCCCCAATGTGTATGGATGCAGCGGCCTGTCGAACATTTCCTGAATGCCGGATTTCTCGACGATCTGCCCTGCATACATCACGACCGCGCGATCACAGATGTCGGCGATCACGCCCCAGTTGTGCGTGATGAGGATCAGTGCCATTCCTGTCTCACGTTGGAGACGGCGAAGGAGGCCGAGAATCTCCGCCTGCACGGTGACGTCGAGCGCGGTTGTGGGCTCGTCAGCGATGAGCAGTTTGGGTCGACCTGCCAGAGCGAATGCGATCGCAACCCGCTGTGCCATCCCACCTGACAATTCGTGAGCGTATGCGCGGGCGACTTGATCGGGGTTCTGTAGCTCGACCTGGCGAAGCAGGGCAATTGCCGAAGACCTGGCCTTCCGACGCGACACTCGCTGGTGATGGCGTATCAGCTCGACCAGCTGGTTGCCCACCGTGAACGTTGGATCGAGGCTGGATTGCGGCTCCTGCGAGACGTAGGCAAGGCTCGATCCACGAAGCCCGTCGAACGAGCGCTCAGTCATGCTCAGGAGGTCGTCACCCTGCCAGTAGACCCGGCCTGCGATCGCGCGGAGTCCCTGTGGCAGCGAACGCAGCACAGCGAGAGCCGTGACACTCTTGCCGCATCCGGACTCGCCGATGATGCCGAGCGTCTCGCCCGCGTAGACATCAAAGCTCACACCGTCGACAATCGGAATCTCCGCCCCCGAGCGCATCGTCGATACCGATAGGTTTCGTGCTCGCAGCACCAACCCGGATCGACCATTCATGGGTTCAGCGGTGTCCGCATCCCGATCTCGCGCCGTCACAACTGACCTGGGAACGCGGTTTATCGACCCACCCTCACCCCTCACGACCGCGTCTCGAAGCGCGTCTCCAAGCAGGCCGAATGCAAGGATCGTCGATGCGATAACGGTGCCCGAGGGAACCAGCAGCCACGCCTGGCGCTGGATGACCGTCGATGCTTCCGCAACCATCCCGCCCCAGGTTGGAGTCGACGGATCAGCGGTAAGTCCGAGATAGGCGATGCCAGTTTCGAACAACAACGCATAGGCGGCGAAGAGCGATGCTTGGACGATGACCGGGCCCCAGACGCGAGGAAAAATGTGCCGCTTCACTATCTGCAAGTGGCTCAAGCCAGAGATGCGCGCCGCCGCGACGTACAGGTCCTCACGTACCCGCAGCGTCGCGCTGCGAACGACGCGGAGGATCGCCGGTATACCAAGCAGGCCGAAGCTGATCATCGCCGCATCCTCGTTTTGGGGAAGAACTGCGAGGACGACGAGAACGATGATCAGGGCGGGTACTGCCATGATCGTTTCGGCGAACTTGTTCAGCCCGCGGTCGACCCAGCCGCCTGCGTAGCCTGCCGCTAACCCCATCGGGACCCCGAGCGCGACGACTACAACGACTCCCTCTAGGACCGACAGCAGGCTCCGCCGTCCGCCGTAGAAGAGCCTGCTCAACACATCACGGCCGAGCGTGTCTGTCCCGAGAAGGTTGTGAGCCGTAGGGCTACTAAGCACCCGCTCGAGATCTTGGTGGAGTGGGTCATATGGGGCCGTCACGGGCGCGCTGATGCAGACCAGGGTGACAACGCCCAGGAAGGTGATTGCTGCAATCGCTACGGGACTCCTTATGAGCGAGCGAGCTGACTCATATGAGTGAGTGGCCGGCCCGATCGCAATCTGGTCAGTGAGGATGCTCATTCAATCCGGACTCCAGGATCCAGCCAGCCATAGGCGAGGTCGATCAGCAGGTTCACTACAACGACCAATGCCGTGAAGTACACAGCCACACCTTGAATGAGTGGAAGGTCGTGCTGGGTCGTCGCCTGCACAGCCAACCCGCCGAGGCCAGGCATCGCAAATACCGACTCCACGACCACTGTCCCGCCGAGCGAAGCCACGAAAATGAGCCCAAGGACGGTGACGACCGGAGCGGCAGCGCTCCTAAGTGCGTGCTTGAAGATGATGGATCGCCGCGGTACGCCGGCGGCCCGGAGCGTTCGAATGAATGGCCGCTCCAAGATCACTCGCATCGAGTCTCGAGTCTGCTTGGCAACAACCGCGATGCCAGGAGTTGCCAAAGCGACCGGCAAGACCAAACTACGCGCCCAGTCGAGCGGCGATTCGTCAAATGGCACGTAGCCGGTCGCCGGGAAGAGTGGGATGGCAACTGCAAAGAGGGCTATCAAGATCAGCCCTAGAAAGAAATTTGGGATAGCCAGGCCGAACATTGAAAGGGCGTCGACTGCAGTCCCGGCGATATCGGAACGGAGAGCTCCCGCAATGCCAATCAGCAAACCGACGATGGCCGCCACCAGAGTTGAGCCAACCACGAGCGACAACGTCACGGACAGCCGTCCGCTCAACAGAACCGCCACGGGCTCGTGGTTGAACAATGAGGTGCCGAAATCACCTCGGACGACGCTCTCGAGCCACTGCTGATATCGGGTGAGCAGCGGTTGGTCGAGTCCGAGGGAATGTTTGAGCTGCAGATACTGCTCCTGCGTTCCTTGCGGTCCGACGATCGTCCGCGCGACATCGCCAGGAATGAGTGCCTCAAGCAGAAACGTCAACGTGGAGACGACCAGCAGCAAGGGCACCGAAAGCAGCAGGCGATTGCCGACGATCCTCAGCAAGGCTGGCGACTCCGGCACGAACATTAACCCGCCGGACGGATCTCGGTCGTGTACTCCTGAACGCGGAAGTCCGTTGACGTCACTCCGGCGATCTCGCTGCGGTAGAGATCAACCAGCGGCGAGGCGACGACCGGCGCGAACCAGGCTTCCTCAACCACTATCTGTTGCATCTGGCGCGCAATCGATGTTGCCTGATCCGGCGGCGCGGCGAGCAACTGGTCATACAGGCGCGACAGGTCGGCATTCGTGCTCTTGAACGGATTGAAGAGGGATGCGTTAGGTCCATATAGGATCTGATAGTCGATCGCTGCCGGCAGGCGGCCGAACGCAAGCGTGGCGGCGGGATACTTTCCAAAGCTCTGGAAGTAGGCGCCGACGTCATTCTTCACGTCGAGCTGAACCTTGATGCCTACGTCGGCAAGCTGCCCAGCCAGAGCCTGACCGAGCGTGTCTTCCCCTACGACGTTGGCTGAATCTATCGCCAGGGTAAAACCATTGGGGTAGCCCGCCGCGGACAAGAGCTGCTTTGCCTTCGCAACGTCATGCGGATATCGATTGTCGAGGGCAGGATCGTAGCTGTCGTCGCCGTGAATTGCCATCTGCGCAGTCGAGCGGCCATAGCCCGCACCGATCAGCTTGGCGACTGCGCCCCGGTCAATCGCATAGTTGATTGCCTGTCTGATTCGCACGTCGCCAAGCGGCTTGGCAAGTGTTCCGCTCCTGTCATTCAAAGAGAGGCCCATCAAGAGGGTCAGAGGTGCCACGTACTTGAGACCCCCAGCCTTGGCTGAATCGACGCTGGTGACCGGCTGGCCGACAGCGACCTGTACCTGACCTGTGCGAAGTGCGTCGAGCGTCGTGTTTGGATTTGTAATTGTCTTGAGAACAACCTTCTTCCAGTAGACGCCGCCCTTGTTCCAGTAATTCGGGTTGGGAACAAACGTGTAGGTATCGCCCGGCACGGAGCTCGCCTTGTCGAGCATGTAGGGTCCGGCGCCATCAGTATCAGTGGCCAGGCTGTTTGCGGCCACCGCTTTGGGACCTCCGACCATCCCCATCTCGAGCAGCTGGCTGAACGCGAGCTCGAGCAATGGCGTCGGAGAGGAGAAGTTGAGCGTCAGGGCGAGCGGTCCCGCCACGTCGATTGACGTGAGCGAGCTGAAGTACGTAGAGGCACGACCGCCAGGCAGGGCCAGGGCGTGCTGTATCCATCCTTTCACCGCTGCCGCATCCAGGACATCTCCATCGCTGAACTTCACCCCGGGCCGCAACATGATCGAGAAGCTCTTGTTGCCTGTTGCATAGGTCCACTTCAACGCGAGGCCCGGCTTGAAGGTGCCATCGGGCTGGAGAATGATCAGCGGGTCATACGCGAGATTGAAGTAGTCGCTGTTTTCGTTGGCTCCAGTCGCGGGATCGAGGCTGGGCGGCGACAACGGCTCCGCGATGGTCAGTGTCGAGCCGACCTTGGAGGTTGACCCACCGCCGCCGCCACAAGCGGGTAAGAAGCCGACGACGATCACGAGCGCCATGGGCAGAAATGCGATCCAGCGCCTCGAGGAACTCGAGGCCTCCGAGGCATCCGTACGAGATTTGCGCACAACTGTGCTTCCCATCCGATCTCTCCTTCTCTGACAGGCGGTGGCTGGGTGCCCCACCCGGCCTGTGCGCTTCTATCGAAGCACTTCGATTGCCCTTTGTCAAGCGGGCAAATTCACCGATGTGGCGGGCACCTTTCATGGCGCAGGCAAGGTCGGGTCGGGTATTGTCGAAGTGCTTCGATGAAGGTCCGTCGAAACGAGGGAGAGAGGAGTCGCCGGTCTGGTGGAGTCCAGCGCACGATTTATGACGTCGCACGCCAAGCCGGCGTCAGCATCTCGACCGTCTCGCTCGCCCTGAACTCACCGGATCGGGTACGACCGGAGACTCTGGACAAGGTCTATCAGGCGGTCCAGGAGCTCGGGTACAGACCGAAGGCCGAAGCGACCATCTTGGCCCGCAAGTCGACCCGTCGAATCGGGGTGGTTGCCCCGTTCGTCACCTACGGCTCCTTCATGGAAAGGCTGCGCGGCGTTATGGCGGCCGCGGAAAAGGAGCGTTACGAGATCGTCCTCTATGACCACGAATCGTATGCACTCCGTCATCACCTTGCGGACAGTCTCTCGCTGTCGCAGAGGCTCGATGGCCTGATTCTGATGGCAATCCCCATGAGCGACGACCTGGCCAAACGACTTCTGCAGGATGGACTCCCAACTGTCTTGGTTGAGTTCGCGCGCCCGGAGTTCTCGTCCGTGGTAATCGACGACGAGGCCGGTGGCCGGCTGGCCGCACAGTACCTGTTACAGCGGGGCCACCGGCGGTTCGCGTTCCTCGGCGAAGGGTGGTTGGAAACGAGATCAGCACCCAAACGCGTCCTCACACAAAAGGATTTGCGGCTGCGCGGATTCCGAGGCGAACTGGCTGTCGCTGGCATCGAGCTTTCTGATGAGCGGGTTCTGGATGCGTTCAACAGTGTTGAAGCCGGCCGCCAGGCGGCGCTCAAACTTCTCGACACTGCTGATCCACCGACGGCGATATTCGCGCATAGTGACGTGCTGGCTGCCGGAGTTCTTCAAGCTACTCGCGATCGCCAACTACATGTTCCGTCGCAAGTCGCTGTGATGGGCTTTGATGACCGCGAGTTCGCCAGCTACCTCGGACTTACGACCATACGCCAGCCACTTTTCGACTCAGGACAGATCGCCATGAACTTGTTGACAAATCGCCTCGTTCGCGGGACGTCCAGTGTGCCTCAAATGGTTGGCCTTCCTCTCGAGGTGATTGGGCGGGAGACGGCATAGATGGTCGACACAACAGTGGCCGCCACACCGAATCGCTCCCGCTAATCATCGCCTTATCGGCAGCAACGACGGGACGCGTGCCGGGAGGCTCTACCTTTTGGGCCCCCAGCCCGGCCGGAGCGGTGGCAGATCCGTCAGTTCGGGATCTAGCCGTGGAGGAGCCTCATCGTCCTCTTTATCCCAAGCCCGCCCATATTGATCCGGGATGT